>Ga0209343_10005607_pt1 | contig 15136 bp, 11 predicted proteins | sample RifCSPlowO2_02_FD_184026 | JGI IMG/M metagenome (GOLD analysis project Ga0209343, IMG submission 184026) | Groundwater microbial communities from Rifle, Colorado - Rifle CSP2_plank lowO2_0.2 (SPAdes) (version 2) | ecosystem: Environmental > Aquatic > Deep subsurface > Groundwater | place... | reverse complement strand
GTTGTTGTTGGTGCTGGGCGGCTGGTGGGTGGAGACTTCGCAGTTGCGCGCCGGTGGGCTGCGCCTGGCGCAGCGTGTCGGCGCCCGCGAGGCGCGGCCCTCGGTGTCGCAGGTCGAGCAGCGTTTTTGCAATGTGCTGGACGAACTGTGTATTGCTGGGGGTGTGGCGCGCCCGCAGCCCGTGGTGCTGGCCCGCGCCGATGCCATCAACGCCTTTGCCGCCGGCTGGGACGAGCACGATGCCGTCATTGCAGTCACGCAGGGCGCGCTGGACCAACTGACGCGTGAGGAGTTGCAGGGTATGGTGGCGCACGAGTTGAGTCATCTGCGCGAGGGTGATACCCGCTTGAAAATGCAGTTGGCGGGCATGGTGTATGGCCTGGAGCTGGTGTACAACTTTGGCGATACGGTGCGGGAGCGCGGTGGACTGGGAACCTTGTTTGGCTCGGCCATCATGGGGGCAGGTTTTGCCGGCTGGCTGGCCGGGCGCATGCTCAAGGCCGCGGTGTCGCGCCAGCGCGAATTCCTGGCCGATGCCCGCGCCGTGCAGTGGACGCGCAGCCGTGACGGCCTGGGCGGTGTGCTGCGCAAGGTGATGACCCAGCGGCGCGACGGCGCGATGCAGCGCTTGGGTCGCAGTGGCATTGATCACCCGGCGCTGCAGCACATGCTGCTGGTCGAGGCCGGTGCCGACGGTCCATGGGCCGATTGGTTCGCCAGCCACCCGACTTTGGCGCAGCGGGTGCGCCGCATTTACGGGCGTCCGATGGGGCCGCTGCCACTGGCGCCGCAGCCCGACAACAGCGCAATTTTTGCCGCCGGACCCTTTTCCGAGCTTGCATTTGACGGCAAGGCCCCGTAACCTTGGCATCGATTCACCGCCGCGTGAGGCCGCGCGCCAGCCTTTTGGGAGTTTCATCATGAAGACAACACCGGTTAAAAGCCTGCGCCATTTCTCACGCATACCGTTTGCCGCCGAGGTGGCGCTGCAACTGCATGACCGCACGATCAGCGTGCAGTTGGTCGACATCGCGCTCAAGGGCGCCCTGGTGCAGACCGCGACCGCGCAGCCGCTGGTGCTGCAGGAAAAATGCCGCCTGGTGCTGCCGCTGACGAATGGTGGTGAGGCGATCGAGATGACGGGGAAAATTGTGCACCTGGAAGACCAGCGCGTCGGCATCGAATGCCTGGACATTGAGGTACTCAGCATGACCCGGCTGCGCCGACTCCTGGAGTTAAACGCGGGGGACGCCGACCGAATGAATCGGGAACTCTCCTATTTGTTTGCCAGGCCTTGATTGGCGCTATTTGACAAGGCGCCATGCCAAGCCACGAGTTGGCGCAGTGTTTCTAAGTATTTTATGCCTCTAGCCCCCGTGGAATAAGCGTAGTTAGCTATATATTTAATAGCAGAAAGTGCCTGCGACTGCTGATGGATCGCCTCACTGGCTTGCCAGTTGCGTAGCTTGGGCGCTTGGCAGGCCGCGGCCATCGGCCGACGCACTCAGTTGCAGCAGGCAACTGTCGCTTGCGCCGCGGGCCGGCAAGACTTTGCAGCGCCAGGTTGCCTCGGCCTGAAGGGCGTAGGCCTTGTGCCGTAACTCGCCTTGCTGCACCGCCTCATGCACAACCTGATGAAAAGCCAACAGCAGACCCAGGATGATCAGACTTGCCAGAATGGTCGACCAGACCGGCGAGCGCAAGCCGGCAGGCAAGCGGTACCACCATTGCCGCAGCGTGCGTTGATGCGCGGCGAAGTCGTCGGCCCAGCCGTGCGGCAAAACAAAGTTTGTGCGGGGGAGGTTCATGAACTGGCTCCTGATTCGGCTGCGCGGGATGCGACCGGCTTGGTGCCAATGTAGGAGGATGTTGCGCCAGCGTCTGTGCGGTAGCTAACGTTGCGCCTGGAATTGACCCGTGGTGGTGCCGGCCTGTTCCGTCTGGTGGCGCACTTGGAACGCACTTCAATTTCAGGTCCAATACGGGCATGGACCACCCCAACGACACCGAACAACGCCTGACGGAACTTGAGATCAAGGCCAGCTTCACCGAAGACTTGCTGGACCAGCTCGACCAGGTCATCGTGCGTCAACAGGAACAAATCGAGCTGCTGATGCGTGAACTGGCGCAACTGCGTCAGCAGCCCCGCGACGACGGCGTGGGCGGGCCGCGCCCTGCGCACGACGATCTGCCGCCGCACTATTGATCCGCTTTGACTCAAGCGGGCGCAACTGCGCTGGCTGCTTTGGCGGGCGCAGCGCCGGCACGCAAGGTCAAACCACCGGGCTGGCGCCTTTGTTCCCCGAACGCCGACCGATTGCTGTGGGTGGCAAAGCGTGTGCGTAAGTCATTCACGGCTTCGCTCAGTCTGGACGCGTCGGCAATTTTGTCGAAATAGCGATGCAGCACCAGATAAGCGGTTTCGATCAACTTGGCATTGAGGGTGGTGTTGCCGTGAAACAGGAGGTGCTTGACCGACGCCTGCGGGTCCCCGCTCATGCTGAGGGACACGGCGTATTCGGTGATTTTCAGAATCTGGCTGTGGGCTGAGCGAATGCGCTCAGCATAAGGCGGGTGGATGGCCGCGGCACCGGCGAGCAGTTCGCTGAGGGTGTTGTTGGTGCAAAAACGCAGCGCCAGTGTGTCGACAAAAGATGCCACTTCGTCGAGCTGGATCGCTTTGTTTGCCAATTGCGCCAGCAAAGCCAACTGATTCGAGGCGGCTTCAAAATCGAAGTTGGGCGAACTGATGGTGAGGGCCATGGCGCGGACGGCATCGACCGCCTGCGCAAACTGACCTTGCTGAATCGACGACAGCACCTCGACAATGCCAGACAGGCGTTGGTGGCGTTCGTTCTTTGGGTCTTTTTCGATCAGGCGGGCAAAATCGTCGCGACAGCGCTGCAGACCTTTGCCGTCGCCATTCTCGAGGCGGGTGAAGGCCAGCAGTACCAAAGTCTGGCAGTCGAACATTTTCGAGTCCAGCCCCAGGCGGGCGGTGCGGTCGAGTATCTTTTCGGCCTCTTGCCGCTCTCCTGCGTAGTAAGTCATCATGCCCAGATTTTGCAGGCGACTGATGGACGCGGGCGTCAGGTTGGCGGCCATTTTGTAGGTGGCCAGAGCCTGATCAAACTTGCCGAGTTCGAACTGGGCGCGTCCCAGCACGTCATAGGCGTCGCTGTAGCTGGGGTCTTCGCTGATCAGGTTTTCCAGTGTGCTGGCGGCGCGGGCGGTTTGGCCTGCGTCCAGCAGAGAGCGGGCCACGCCGAGTTTGGCCCAGGGCAGGGTTTTGGCCTGCACCACCGCTTCGTACATGGTCTGGGCCTGGGCGTATTGGCCGGTGCGCAGCAGCAACTCGGCGCCGACGCGGGCGGCATAGAGCCAAAACAGGCCTCGCGTTTCAAAGCGCTGCTGGCAGAGCTGGGCAGCGCGTTCAAAATCTTCTGCTTCGACGGCGGAAAATATCTCCTGCAAGGAGATTTTGCGAATGCGCGCCTGGCGCAGGCGCTCCCCCAACTGGGCGGCTTTGTGTGGCTTGAGCAAATACCCATCCAGCGCCGACTCGGCGGCCTCGGCGACCTTGGCGTAGGTGGCCTCGGCGGTGACCATGATAAAAACGGTTGAAAACGGCAGTAATTGGTTGCGTCGCAAGTCATCGAGCAGGTCTTGGCCAGACGAGGCTTCGTTGGCAAAATGCTGCTCACACAACACGACATCAAACGGGCGGTACTCAAGTTGGCGGCGAGCATCGGCCAGTCGGGCGCATTGCGCGACGCTGCTCATGCCCAGGTCTCGCAACTGCGACACCAAAATGGAGCGCGAGGTCGGGTTGCTGTCAATCACCAGCGCTTGCGAGGCCGACAAGTCATCTTCAGGCAGTGCCATTGTTTGGCCGGTGACAGTGACGATCAAGATGTCAGGATGTGCAGCGGGGGTTCATCGGCGGATCAATCGCAGCGCCAACTCGTGCGAGAGATTGGGATGGGAAACCCTGTCGTAGGGTGGCTTGGGCCAAACCCAATCCTTTTGTGGGAACAAAGCACGCATGGCATTGATGTCGCAGTGGTAGGGGGGCCCCTGAATCAGACCCTCTTCAGTGGCGGCCGGGCGAATCATTTGCATGAACAGCACCCAAAGACTGCCCTGCGGTTCAAGCCACTGATGCAATTGACGGGCGTAGTCGACCCAATGGTCGGGATGAATCGCACACAGGCAGGTCTGCTCGTAGATCGCGGCAAACTTTTTTTCCGGTTGGTAACTCAGCACATCCGCTTGAAGGACTTCGGCCTTCAGGCCTCGGGCGTCACAAAGCGCTCGTGTTCTTGTCGTCGCGGCAGCGGTGTAGTCCAGGCCTGTGACCTCAAATCCACGCTGGGCCAGCTCAGCCACTTCCCAGCCGCTGCCGCAGCCCGGAACCGCTATCCGGCAGGGCCGCAGTGCGCCGCTCGCCAGCCACGCGAGAAGCTGAGGGCTTGGGCTGCCGCGGTCCCAACCGGTCTCTTCTTTCTCAAAACGCTCTTGCCAAAATTCAGTTGTCGGGCCAGCCATGTCAGATACCTCTGTAATTCCAAACACCGTGCCACCAGCGAAACCAGTGCCGCTGCATTGTGCCAGCAGCACCGCGCCAAGCTCGGCAGGAAGTGGCGCGTCGACGCTGCATGCCAACACTGCCTGTATATTGTCGTCATGAACTCCAACCATTCCCATCCCCACCACCGCTCCGACCTCGTCCGCATCGCCACCCGCGCCATGTCCGAGCGTGGGCTTGAACCCGAGTTCCCGGCGCGTGTCGAGACGGAACTGGCTGCCATCACCGGACCCGGCAGCGAGGCCGGTCCCGATATTCACGATCTCACTGATTTGCTGTGGTGCTCCATCGACAACGACGATTCGCTCGATCTGGATCAGCTCACCGTCTGCGAGGTGCTGGACCAGGGCGTGGTGAGGCTGTGGGTGGCCATCGCCGATGTGGACGTGTTGGTCAAAAAGGGCAGCGCCATTGATGAGCATGCGCTCACCAACACGACTTCGGTGTACACGTCGGCCCGCATTTTCCCGATGCTGCCCGAGCGCCTGTCCACCGATCTGACCTCGCTCAACTTTGCACAGGACCGGCTGGCATTGGTGACCGAGATGGTCTTCAACGCCGACGCCTCGCTGGCGGGCGCCACGGTGTACCGGGCGCGGGTGCGCAACAAGGCCAAGCTGGACTACGACGCTGTCAGCGCCTGGATTGAAAGTGACGGCGCACTGCCAGCCGCAGCGGCCGCGGTGCCGGGCATGGAGGCGCAACTTCGCACACAGGACGCGCTGGCCCAGCAACTGCGCGTGCGCCGGCGCCTAGAGGGCTCGCTGGAGCTGGAGACTTTCCAGCCGCGTGCCGTGTTTGACGGTGAGCAGGTGGTTGATATTCGCCAGCAGGTGCAAAACCGCGCGCGTCAGTTGATTGAGGAAGTGATGATTGCCACCAACGGCTGCACCGCACGTTACCTGGCAGGGCGGGGCGGCTCCTCGCTGCGGCGCGTGGTGCGCTCGCCCGAGCGCTGGCTGCGCATTGTGGCCGTGGCCCAGGAGTACGGCGAAACCCTGCCGGCCGAGCCCGATTCCAGGGCGTTGGAGGTTTTTCTGGCCAAGCGCCACCGGGCCGACCCGCTGCGCTTTCCTGATCTGTCGCTTGTCATCGTGCGGCTCATGGGTTCGGGCGAGTATGTGGTGGAAACGCCCGGTGGACCGCCGATCGGCCACTTTGGCCTGGCTGTACGCGACTACACCCACTCCACGGCACCGAACCGGCGTTTCCCCGACCTGATCACGTCGCGCCTGCTCAAGGCGGCGCTGGCCGGCAAACCGCAGCCGTATTCCAATGCCGAACTGGCCGAGCTGGCCCTGCATTGCACCCGGCAGGAAGACTCGGCCCAGAAGGTGGAGCGGCGCATGCGCAAGTCAGAGGCTGCACTATTGCTGGAGTCTCACGTCGGCCAGCGCTTTGACGCCATCGTGACCGGAAGTACCACGGACGGCATCTGGGTCCGGATTTTCACGCCGCCCGCCGAGGGTAAGCTGGTGCGCGGCAAAACCAGTCTCAAGGTCGGCGACAAGGTCCACGTCAAGCTGGTGGCCACCGACGTGGATCGCGGTTTTATTGATTTCGTAACGACGGATTGATCCCGTCGCCACGCGCCGCCCGAGTCACCTCACGCCATTGACGGGGGCAGCGCCCGGTCACCGGCGCGACGGCTTCGGGCGCGCTGCAGCAGCACCGCTATCAGCAGCGCGGCGGCAGCCGAGCCGGCCATCACCGGCGATGCCACGAGCATGTCGGCCAAACCGTCGACGGCGTGGACGCTAATCTCCTGCACATGGTTGACCAAGGTGATGACGTCGCTGGCTTGCACGGTCTGTACGTCTTCAACTTGAACGTGCAGGTCCGGGAAACCGCTACGAAAGCTAATTTTCGCAAAGATGCCGTTGGCGATGGCCACGAGCGAGAGTACGCCCAAGGGGCGCAGCAGATGCTCAAGCAGGCGGCTGCGCTCGGCCGGTGGCGCGAATTCATAGACTTGACCGACCAGTTGTGCAATCGTGATTTCCGACACCTGGCAAGTTACTTTTTCCGAAGACGGTCCCTCGACCGCGGGGCTGTGATTCATGGCATGTCGCTCCTATGGAATGGACCCGCGACCTGTCGTGAACGGGGCGGGCACATTTTGAAAACACTTGGGCAGCATCTTGTTGCCTGGAAGACCTGTCAGGATAAACCAGAGTGGGCGCCGAGGTGTTTCAATTTGATGTCCAAATGCGTCAGTGTGTAAAGCTCAAAGCAACGCATCTGCGGCGCAGAGACGCGAGCAGCACCGCTGGCTGACTTGCCGTCCGTGCACCACCTTCGTCCCGGCTTTGACCAGCCCCCTGCCAGGCGAGCCGGTCAAAGGTTTGTGGCTGTCGCCTTAACGAGATAGGCCCTTGCCATGATCCGCATTGGCCACGGCCAGGGCCGTCATGTTGACCACGCGCCGTACCGTCGAGGATGGCGTGAGCACATGGGCCGAGGCGGCTGCACCCAGCAAGATGGGGCCGACGGTGACTCCGTTTCCGCCCGTGACTTTGAGCACATTGAACAAGATGTTGGCCGCGTCCAGGTTGGGGCAGATCAACACATTGGCCTCGCCATGGAACTTGCTGTCCATCAGGGCGGCGTTGCGCATGTCTTCTGACAGCGCGGCATCGCCATGCAGTTCGCCGTCGGACTCCACATCGGGCGCCATTTTGCAGAACAGCTCATGGGCCAGACGCATTTTGACGGCCGACTTGCGGTTGGAGGAGCCGTACATCGAGTGCGACAGAAAGGCAACTTTGGGCGGCAAGCCAAAACGACGGACTTCATCGGCCGCCATCACGGCGATGCTGGCCAATTGCTCGGCGTCCGGGTCTTCATTGACGAAGGCGTCCGCGATAAACAGCGTGCGTTTCTCCAGCATCAAGGCGTTCAAGGTTGCAAATCCGCAAGCACCCTCTTTAACCCCGATCACATCACGGACATGCTCCAGATGCACGTCAAAACGGCCCAGCAGTCCACACAACATGGCATCGGCATCACCGAGTTTGAGCATCAAGGCGGCAATGGTGGTGCTTGAGCGGCGCACGGCGGCCTTGGCGGCTTCGATGGAGACACCACGGCGACCCATCAGGCGGTGGTAGGTTTCCCAGTATTGGCGAAAGCGCGGGTCATCTTCGGGGTTGACGCACTCCAGATCGGTACCCAGACGCAAGCGCAGGCCGGCCTTGAGCAAGCGCGCCTCAATGACGGCCGGCCGTCCAATCAGGATCGGCCGGGCCAGCCCTTCGTCCACCACCACCTGCACGGCGCGCAGCACCCGCTCGTCTTCGCCTTCGGCGTAGGCCACCCGTTTGGCTTCAAGGGGCACGGCTTTGGCGGCGGTGAATACCGGGCGCATGATCATGCCGGTCTGGTAAACAAAACGTGACAACTGCTGACGGTAGGCGTCCATGTCCTTGATGGGGCGGGCGGCCACACCAGACTCCTCGGCGGCTTTGGCCACGGCGGGCGCAATGCGCAGGATCAGGCGCGAATCAAATGGGGTTGGAATCAGGTATTCGGAGCCAAACACCAGCTCCTTGCCAGCATAGGCATTGGCCACTTCCTCGCTGATGTCGGCCTTGGCCAAGTCGGCAATCTGGCGCACGCAGGCCAGTTTCATTGCCTCGGTGATCTTGGTAGCGCCACAGTCCAGCGCGCCTCTGAAAATGTAGGGGAAACACAGGACGTTGTTGACCTGGTTTGGGTAGTCCGAGCGGCCGGTGGCGATGATGCAATCGGGGCGCACTGCTTTGGCTAATTCAGGGCGAATCTCGGGCTCCGGGTTGGCCAGCGCCAAAATGATCGGGCTGCGGGCCATGGTTTTGACCATGTCCTGCGTCAGCACACCGGCGGCTGAGCAGCCAAGGAAGACATCGGCCCCATTGACGACATCGGCCAGCGTGCGCAAGTCGGTCTTCTGTGCAAAAGGGGTCTTGGATTCATCAAAGCCGCCGGGGCGGCCTTCATAGATCACGCCTTTGGAGTCACACACAAAAACGTTTTCGCGCCGCACCCCCAGACCCACCATCACACCCAGGCAGGCCAACGCGGCGGCGCCGGCACCCGAGACTGCAATTTTGACCTCCTCAATGCGTTTGCCAACCAGCTCCAGCCCGTTAAGCAAGGCCGCGCTGGAGATGATGGCCGTGCCGTGCTGGTCGTCATGAAACAGCGGTATGTTCATGCGCTCGCGCAATTTCTTTTCAATGTAGAAGCATTCGGGCGCCTTGATGTCCTCCAGGTTGATGCCGCCCAGGGTGGGCTCCATCGCCGCAATGATCTCAATCAACTTGTCGGGGTCGCGCTCGGCCAGTTCGATGTCAAAAACATCAATGCCGGCAAATTTCTTGAACAGACAGCCCTTGCCCTCCATCACCGGCTTGGAAGCCAGCGGTCCGATGTCGCCCAGGCCCAATACCGCTGTGCCGTTGGTGATGACACCGACCAAATTGCCGCGCGAAGTGTATTCAGTCACCAGCGAAGGGTCGGCCTCAATGTCCAGACACGGGTAGGCCACGCCGGGTGAATAAGCCAACGACAAATCGCGTTGGTTCGACAGCGGCTTGGTCGGGGTGACCGAGATTTTCCCGCGCGTGGGGTTGCGATGGTAGTCGCGGGCTGCTTCACGCAGGGCATATTCGGCGGGGGAAAGTTCTTTGGTCATATCATTCTCCTGATTTGATTTGCAAACAGCCTGGATTTACGTTCCTCTGCCATCCTAATCCCAAATTGGCGCGTCTCCCAAAGCGCTCGCAACTCCTTTGATCGAGCGCAGGAAATCTTGGTGATTCGTTGAGGAAAGCGTTGGCTCGCTTTGCGTCGCAGTGACATGTCCCGCAAAGTCCGGACTATTTAGAGCTGTCCCTCAGTCAAGGTGTCAAGCTGGAAGCGACCGCTTTTGTCCCAGAGCCAGGTATCGGTGTAAGTCACGCGGCCCATGCGCACGGGCGTCGGAAAGGGCGCGGCCTGACGCACGGTTTTCTCGATCTCGGCGATCACTTCGGGTGCATGCTTGGGCGGGCGCAGCCAGTGCAGGCGGGTGACCCGACCCTGGCCATCGACGTCAACCTCCAGCACCCCAATGGCGTACAGCAACGCGGGCAATTGGCCGTGAAATATGCGCTCCGCATTCTTGCCATAGATGTGCCTGGCGGCATCGGTTCGATAGGCACGGGGGTTGCTCGCACCGGAGACAAGGGGTACTGCAGGCGGGGCAGGTCGACTGGCAACCGGTGGCTCTTTGGCAGGCGCTGGCACCTGCGGTATCGGCACCGTGCTGGGTGTGCAGCCCGCCATGATGGCGGCCACACTGGTAACGGTGCTGGCCAGCAGCGTGTTGCGGCACTTTGGATTTTGACTCATGGCGCGTCTCCGGCAGGAACAGGGTTTTTGCGGTGCTTCATTATGGCCGCCGCTCCCTACGCGGAAACACACCGGGTTGCAGGCAGAGAAAAGATCAGAATTCAGGCAAAGTTTCGTTCAGCGCCGCATGGACGACACCGCAATGCCGCCCACGATCAGAATGAACGCCAGTGCGTGGTACAGGTGCGGTATTTCTCCCAAAAATGCACTGGACAGGACGGCGGTAAAAAGCGGTGTCAGGTTGACAAAAAAACCGGCCACGGACGGACCGACCCTTGCTACCCCGGCGTCGTAACAGCGGTAGGCCAGCACGGCTGGCCCGGCGGCAATAAACAGCAGCGCACCAGCCAGGGGCCAGCCCCATTGCAGCCGCCCCAGTCCCAAAGACCACTCCGCACCCGCAAACAAGCCCGACCAGGCCAGCCCGAGTGCAATTTGCGCCAGCAAAAAGGCCGACCAGTCGCGCCGAATGTCAGGTGGCTCGGTGGTGGGGTGGGCCAGCATCCAGCTGTAGTAGGCCCAGGCGGCTGAAGCCAGCAAAATGTACAGGTCGCCCGCCACCAGGTGCACCTGCAGCAACAACTCAAGCTGGCCACGGCTCAGGACCACCAGCACGCCGCTGATCGACAGCGCGGCGCCCAGCCACTGCCGCCCCGAGATGCGCATGCCAAAAAATACCCAGCCAATCAGCAGCATCCACACCGGGGTGATGGAGCCCACCAGTGTCACGTTGATAGGGGTAGATGTGTTCAGCGCCAGGTAGAGCAAGGCGTTGTAGCCGCCAATACTCAGCAAGGACAGGCCCGCAAAGCGCCTCCAATTGGGCCACAAAGCGCTGCCCCGGCGCAGCACCGGGGCAGCCAGCGGCAGCAGCAGCACAAAAGCAATCACCCAGCGCAGCAAGTTGAGCGTCATGGGCGAGGCAAGCGGGGCAATCAGGCGACCCATCACGGCGTTGCCCGCCCACAGAATTGGCGGCAGCGTCAGCAGCAGGGCTGCGGTGGGGGTGAGCCTGGGGTGCGTCAAGGCAGGGCCGGTGCTGCGCCCAACAGGGCTTCAAAGTCGGGCAGGGCAGTGGGCTTGCCAAACAGGTAGCCCTGGTACAGGGTGCAGCCATGCAGCGCCAGGAATTCTTGCTGCGCTGGCGTCTCGACGCCCTCGGCAATCACGCTCAGACCCAGGCTGCGCGCCATGCCGATGATGGTCTGAACAATGACATCATCGGTGGCCTGAAGGCCAATGTTGCGCACAAAAGACTGATCGATTTTGAGCTGGTTCAGCGGCAGCCGGGTGAGGTAGGACAGTGAGGACTGCCCGGTGCCAAAGTCGTCCATCGAGAACCGCACCCCCAGATCTTTCAACTCGTTCATCTTGGCAATGGTGTCCATCACGTTGTCCAGCACCAGTGACTCCGTCAGTTCCAGCTTGAGCAGGTGCGGCTTGATGCCGGACTCGTGCACGACGGTGCTGACTTGCGCCACAAAGTCCGGTTGGCGAAACTGGCGCGCGCTGACGTTGACCGCAAGATGTAAATCGCAGGCCCGAGGATCACCTTGCCAGCGCGCCAGTTGCTGGCAGGCCGTGCGCAGCACCCAAAGGCCGATCTGGTTGATCAATTCACTCTCTTCCGCCACCGCGATGAACTCCATCGGTGGCACCAGGCCGCGTAGCGGATGCCGCCAGCGGATCAGGGCCTCGGCCCCGACCACACCTTCCTGCAACTGGTACTGGGGCTGGTAGTACAAGGCAAATTCGCCGCTCACCAGTGCGGCCTGCAAATCCTCTTCAAGCTGGGCATGGGCCGTGATGCTGGCTTGCATCTGCGGGTCAAAAAAGCACAGGTCGTTGCGTCCGCGTGCTTTTACCTGGTACATGGCGATATCGGCTTGTTTGAGCAAATCAGCCGCCGTAATGGGCGTTGTGGCCTCGAACAGGGCAGCGCCCACGCTGCAGGTGCTGCGGTAAGTTTGCGTCATCAGCACGTAGGGCTGGTTGAGAGATGCCAGAATTTTTTCGCCGATGCGCCGGGCCAGGGCGGCGGCTTCCAGGCTGTGCTCGGCCAGGTCTTCCAGCATGACGACGAACTCGTCGCCACCCAGGCGCGCGACTGTGTCCTGTTCGCGCAGGCAGGCCTTCAAGCGCTGGGCAACCTGTTGCAGCAGCAGGTCGCCCACTTCGTGCCCCAAGGTGTCGTTAAGGGTTTTGAAGTGGTCCAGATCCAGAAACAGCAGGGCACCACAGCGGCCGCTGCGCGCATTGGCGCTCAGGGCATGCTGCAGCCGGTCCATCAACAGTCTGCGGTTTGGCAAGTTGGTCAAAGGGTCAAAAAATGCCAGTTGCTCAATCTCGGCCTTCGACGAGGCAATGGCCTGGCGGGCCTGTGCCAGGCGTTCCAGGTACCACAGGGCCAAGCCGGCGGAGGCCAGAATCATCAAGGCAAACAACAGCGATACACCCAGGATGAAATTGCGCTGCTCGCGCCAGTTCGCCAGCACGGCATCAATCGGGATACTGGCGCAAATGAGGACATCGCGATACAAGGTTGGTTGTGCCAGTACGATGGCCGCTTGACCGCTGAGCCGTGCCGACCCGCGTAGCGCCTGTTTTTGCGTGCGGACTTGGCCCAGCGGCGGCGACAGCCGTGTGCCCCACAGTTGCTCCTGAGCCGGTTCGCTCGACAGCAACTGCCCGTCGCCGCGCTCGAGCGTGATTTCCAGCCCACCGATGCTGGCACCCTGGCTCAGGATGGCATTGAGCAGCGACACCTGTACCTCGGCCACCGCCAGCACTCTGGAATTGTCGGCCAGTTTGATGGGGCGGCCAAAGTAAATGACCCGCTCGGAGCTGGCGAAATTCACGACCGGTGCGCTGATGCTCAACTCCGACATGGGCTGTGCCAATGCCTGCGCCACAAAGCCGGCTGGCAGCCAGGAGTCCGGGGCGACACCCTCGATATCCGATGAGGCCAAGACGTGGGCCTGAGCATCGAGCAGCGCGACATGGCGCACCATCAGGTTTTGCTGCACGGTGCCATGCATCTGCCGGCTGGCCGCGGCGGCATCAATCCAGTCTGGCACCAGCAGTGACAGACCCAGTTGCTCGTCCTGGCTGGCAAGCAACACATCCACGCCCAGCAGGCTTCGGTTAAGTGCCACCACGGCACCGCTGACAAAGCGCGCGGCTTCGGCTTCGGCCTCGTTCAGGGCGGCCTGCTTGAGCGACCACACCAGGCTGGCGGCGGCCAGCGCGAGCGACAGCAAGAACGCACCCGCCAGCCCCAGCACCCAGACTGTGATTCGTGGCAACTTCAAGCGCGTCATGGAGCGAGTGGTGCCCGGATGCCGCGCGCTGGGCCGATGGTCTGGTTCCAGACGTCAGCGCAGCGCACGCTGCAACGTGCGATCCAGCGTGGCAGCACGGTGGCGCGAAAAATCTCCTGGCGTCGGCGTTCGTCGGCAGCCGAGAGCGGAACTTCGACCATGTGGCCCTGACGTGCGTTACTGCAGGCTTGCGCGCCGGTGTTGCAAGCCAGACCCGCGCCGGTCTCGCGCTCGCTCTCGGCCCAGATCGCGGCTTCAAGCGCGGGTAGCTCGCGGCGCAGCAGGGCCTTCAGGTCGGGCGGAAGGGCGTCCCAGGCCGCCAGGTTGGCGCCAAAAATCGCCAAACCCCAAGTCACCGGCAGGGTGTGCAGATGGGTGGTGACCTCATGCAGCCCGAGCTTATGTCCCGACATGGTTCCGGTGATGGCGCACTCGGTGTTGTTGGATGCCATGTTGTCCATGATCTGGGCAAATCCGGTGAGCACCGGCACGCCGCCCCATGCGCTGACAAAGTCGGATTGACTGGCTGACGAGACGCGGATACGCCGCCCGGTCAGATCCGCCAGGCTGGCGAGTGCACGCTTGCAAAAAATCACTTGAGCCGGGTAAATATAGAGCGCCAGGACTTCGACGCCGTGGCGCGTGCGCAGCTCTTTTTCCAGGTAGGGGCGAAAGGCGGCCACACTCTGCTTCAGGCTGGCAATATTCGGATTGAGTCCGGCCAGGTCGGGCGCGCTGTATTGGGGGTATCGCGCAGAAAGAGAGCTCATCAGTGCCGTGCCAAAGGGCACGACGCCAAGCTCAATCAGCCGCAGCATGTCACTGCCCGGCACCCCGGCCTGGTCAAATGGCACGATATCGGCATCGTATTTGCCGGCGCTCAAGCGGGCCAGGGTCTGGGTCCAGAACGGTGCTTCGTTGCGCGTGTACTGGTTCAGGTTTGCCAGGCCGCCGACGATGCGCAGCTTTTGAAGGGGCGGTGCCGGCGGCGTTTGCGCCCAACCGGTGCCAACCATCAGGGCGCCAGTCAGCAACGTGGCTGCGGGGCGCAGCAAGCGCAGGATCAAATGGGAACGGGGAAACGGTGACTGTGGCATGGTGGCTAAGGCGAGGCCCCCATTCTGGCAGCAAATTCCCAAACGCTCCGACGCGCTGGACCCGTGGAAAATACCCGGCCAGCGCGCCAGCGTCATTTCATGGCAACATGCCGTCTTGTTGCAACTTCAGGAAAACCACCATGAACTCCTATCCTTCTCGCGCCATCCAAATCGACCAAAACGGCGGACCGGAGCAACTCAAACTGGTGAATGTCACGGTGGGCGAGCCCGGCCCCGGCGAGATCCGCATCCGCCATCACGCGGTCGGCCTGAACTTTATCGACGTCTACCAGCGCAGCGGCCTGTATGCCCTGCCCATGCCGCTGCGGCTGGGCATGGAGGCCGCGGGTGTGGTGGAGGCGGTGGGCTCGGGTGTGACACACCTCAAGGTGGGCGACCGCGCCGCCTACGCTTCTCAGCCGCCTGGCAGCTACTGCAACTTGCGGGTGCTGCCTGCCAAGTGTGTTTGCAAGCTGCCCGATGCGATTTCATTCGAGACCGGCGCGGCCATGATGCTCAAGGGGCTGACGGCGCAATATCTGCTCAAGCGCACCCAGCCCCAGGGTGGCTTGCAGGCCGGTGACTTTGTGTTGTTTCACGCGGCCGCCGGTGGCGTCGGCCTGATTGCCTGTCAGTGGGCCAAAGCCATGGGCCTGCAACTGATTGGTACGGCCGGGTCGGATGCCAAATGCGCGCTGGCCAAGGCGCATGGGGCTGCCTATGTCATCAACTACGGCACAGAAGACTTTTTGACGCGG
>Ga0209343_10005606_pt1 | contig 15139 bp, 11 predicted proteins | sample RifCSPlowO2_02_FD_184026 | JGI IMG/M metagenome (GOLD analysis project Ga0209343, IMG submission 184026) | Groundwater microbial communities from Rifle, Colorado - Rifle CSP2_plank lowO2_0.2 (SPAdes) (version 2) | ecosystem: Environmental > Aquatic > Deep subsurface > Groundwater | place... | reverse complement strand
ATAAGATGCCTGCAACCCAGGCTCGCCGTGAGAAGCCCCGCATGACAGATAGCCGCCGGAACAATACTCTCCGCCTCATCAAGAAATACGCCAACCGCCGCTTGTATGACACTCACACGAGCAGCCACTTGACCCTTGCGGATGTCCGTCAGCTGGTGATCGAGAATGTTCCCTTCCAGGTGGTCGACGCCAAGAGCGGTGAGGACCTGACCCGGAGCATCTTGCTGCAGATCATTCAAGAGGCCGAAAGCGACGGCGAGCCGATCTTCTCCATAGAGATGCTCACGGGCATTATCCGCTTCTATGGTCCCTTCCAGGGAATCCTTGGCAGCTACCTGGACAAGAGCATCCAGACGGTCATCGACATCCAGTCGCAAACGGGTGCTCAGTCCTCCGAGGCCTGGAGCGAGTTCATGCACCAGCAGGCACCGGTCATGCAGGACCTGATGCGCCAATACGTCGAGCAATCGAAGGCGTTGTACCTGAACACGCAGAACCTCTTCGGCCTGTTCGGCGGCGTGCCGCCCGGCCAGCCAGGCGCCGGACGCAAAAAAAATGGTGATGGGGAATGACCCATCACCATCTGTGCAAGCGTTTCTAAGACGACTTACTTGCTACCACCAGCCGCCTTCTTGCCCGCTTCACGGGTGGCTTGCTCGGCGGCAGAGGTCGCGGCGGCGACGCTGCTTTCGGCGACTTCGGCCGCCTGCTTGGCGGCTTTCTGGGCGCTTTCATAAACGCTGCCCGCATTCGCCAGCGCCGTCTTGAACACCGCCACGGCAGGTTCGCAGCCAGCTGGCGCATTCTGGCCGATCACATCCATCAACTCCTGCACCTGTTTGGTGCCCTCCTCGACCTGGCGCTCGGCCAGTTTGCTGATTTCCGACTGAGTGCCGGAGATCAGCGCATATACCTGGCTATTGAACTCTTGCAGGCGTTTGGCCTGCACCGTCGGCTGGACCAGGGAAGCCTGCAGCTCGGCGAAGCCTTGGGGAGTGCTCACCGCTAGCAGCTTGCGGAAACTGTCGAACTGTTCCTCGCTGGAAGCGCGCAGGGTTTTGAACTGCAGTTGACTGAGCTGTTCGACGCCCTCGAAGACCTTGGCGCTGATTTGCTGCAGCAGGTCGAGATTGCTTTTCTGGGCGCTTTGCAACTTTTCCGGGTCAAAAAAAGACATGTTTGGATTCTCCTGGCAATGGGAGGGCCGACATGGCCCTGACACGCGAAAGCTACTCTACTCAGTCATCGCGTTGAGTCTTATGTTGCAGTGCACAAAATTGGTTTGCAAGCATTTTTGTGCACTGCAACATAATATTCTCCGCTCTCTAAAGGCTAGACCTGCAGCATCTACGGCCAGCCTGGACAGCCCTCGGCCGTGCACAAGCGCCAGGGTTGGTTCGTGTGTGATAGTTTTTTTGCAGAGCAAAACAAAGGATTACATCCATTTCCACGCCCCCCGTTCCGCGCCAAGAGGCGATCTCAGAAACGGTGAAAATATCGAGCACCGTCACCGCAGGCGGGTGCTTTTTCACACCTGCTCAGCCTAACCTACAGCGGCACCTGAATGGCCCGGTACTGGCCAGGCGGCATGCCGAACCAGCGGCTGCAGGCCTTATGGAAGCTGCTGTGATCGTGGAAGCCGAGGAGGTAGGCCACACGCTTCACGCTGTAACGGGAGTGGCGCAGATAGAAGTCGGCCAATTGTCGACGCACGTCGCTCAGGACATCCTTGAATTGCATGCCATCCTTCTCCAGCGCGCGCTGCAGCGTTCGCTTGCTGATGCTGAGCGCCGCCGCGATCGACTCCACGTCATGTGCCCCCTGCCCTTGTCCCTGGCTCAAGCGCTGGGTGATCAGCGCGCGAATCCGGCCAAGAATGGAGTAGCCGAACGACAGGTCCAGTTGGGCCTCGGCCAGGGTGTCATGCAGCGCGGCGAGCGCCTCGTTGGCCATCTGCAACGGATGCAGGAGTTCCTGCCCATCGAACAGGATGCTGTCATAGGCGGCGCTGAAATGTAACGGACAAGCAAAAAGCCGCCGATGCGCCGAGGTATCCTCCGGCTCTGGGTAGGTGAACTCGACAGCCAGCGGTTGCGGCACCTCGCCCCCCGTAAGCCAGCGGCAGAAAGCTAGCAGCGAGGCGAGCCCGGCGTCGGTGTACTGCCGGGGCTTGATGGAGTCGCATTGCTGGTGATCGAGTCCGGCCAGGCGGTAATGCGATCGCTCTTCAACCAGGAAGAGACTGGAACCGGTATCGATCAACGGGCCGAAACGGACCAGGCGCTCGAGGGCCCGTTGCAGATTCAAGCTGGACATCATGGTGTAGCCGACCAACTGGAAGCTGCCCGGATGGAAATGCCGGTAGGCGCTCAAGCCGATGTCCGGATCGCCGGACACCCCGGCGGCCATGCCCCATAGCCGGTAAAGCGCACTGCGCTGACAGAAGCCTCCCGGCTGCCCCAGGATGCCCGCATCCAGCCCGGCCTCCCGGCACAGTTCACCCACCTCCACGCCCTCGGCCGAGAGCGTGTTCACCAGCACACTGGCATAACCTGTACTCACTCTATGCATGACGTCCTCATCGACCTGTATCTGTTGCGCAGCCATGACGGACCCGCTCTGATGTGCAGGCTACCGGCACTTCATGAAGCAAATATTGATCCGGATCGGCTTTACGTTGTTTTTCTCCCTCTCTGTCTGACAGCGCACAGACAGCGCCAAGATGGCGCCGATGGACACCAGACAGTCACCTGCCAACACTTCCGCGGCCCCAACCCATACTGAATAATCGTCCCCTCGTGCAACGCAAAATGAGGAAACGGTTTCATGACTTCAGGTAAGCGCATCGCAATGGTGACGGGTGGTATGGGCGGCATTGGCACGGCGATCAGCCAGCGCCTGTACCAGGATGGCTTCAAGGTAGTGGTCGGTTGCAGTCCCAACTCCAGCCGCAAGGATGCCTGGCTGGCGAGCCAGTTGGAGGCCGGCTATCACTTCGAGTGCGTCGACACCGACATCACCGATTGGGAGTCGACCCGCAAAGCCTTCGAACTGGTGCGCGAGCACTTCGGTCCGGTCGCCGTTCTGGTCAACAACGCCGGTATCACCCGCGACGCCTCCTTTCGCAAGCTCACCCCGGAAGACTGGAACGCCGTGATCGGGACCAACCTGAGCGGCTTGTTCAACACCACCAAGCAGGTCATCGAAGGCATGTTGGCCATGGGCTGGGGGCGGATCATCAACATCTCCTCGATCAACGGCCAGCGCGGCCAGTTCGGCCAAACCAACTACTCGGCCGCCAAGGCCGGCATTCATGGTTTCACCATGGCCCTGGCACGTGAAGTCTCCGCCAAGGGCGTGACCGTCAATACCGTATCCCCAGGCTATATCCAGACCGACATGACCGCGGCCATCCGCCCGGACATTCTCGACGGCATGATCGCGGGAATCCCGGTCGGACGCCTGGGCACCCCCACAGAAATCGCCTCGATCGTGGCCTGGCTGGCCTCCGAGGAATCCGCCTACAGCACCGGTGCCGACTTCTCGGTAAACGGCGGCATGAACATGCAGTAGCCCTGCCAGGCGCATGCATGCCTTGGTTCCGTTCGACAATCTTTCTTTGGCTTTTCCATGAGGTCACACATGAACGAAGTCGTAATCGTTGGCGCTACGCGTACCGCCATCGGCAGTTTTCAGGGCGCTCTATCCGCACTTCCCGCCGCCGAACTGGGCGCTGCGGTGATTCGCAGTCTGCTGGAACAGACGGGTGTCGACGCGGCGCAGATAGATGAGGTGATCCTCGGTCAGGTACTCAGCGCCGGCGTCGGGCAAAACCCGGCCCGCCAGGCGGCGCTCAAAGCCGGTTTGCCGCACACTACGCCCGCACTGACCCTGAACAAGGTCTGCGGTTCCGGTCTCAAGGCCGTCCATCTCGCAGTCCAGGCAATCCGTTGCGGCGATGCGCAACTGGTCATCGCCGGTGGCCAGGAAAACATGAGCCTGGCTCCCTATGTCCTGCCCAAGGCCCGCACCGGCCTGCGCATGGGCCATGCGCAGCTGATCGACAGCATGATCCAGGACGGTCTGTGGGACGTGTTCAACGACTACCACATGGGCGTCACCGCCGAGAATCTGGCGCAGAAGTACGGCATTGGCCGCGAGGCCCAGGACGCTTTCGCCGCTGCCTCGCAGCAGAAGGCCAGCGCGGCCATCGAGGCCGGACGCTTCAAGAGCGAGATTACCCCGATTCTGATCCCCCAGCGCAAGGGTGACCCGCTGGTCTTCGATACCGACGAGCAGCCGCGCGCCGACTGCAGCGCGCAGGCCCTGGGCAAGCTAAAACCCGCCTTCCAGAAGGATGGCAGCGTGACCGCCGGCAATGCCTCGACCCTCAACGACGGCGCGGCCGTCCTGTTGCTCGCCAGTGCCGCCAAGGCGCAAGCCCTGGGCCTGCCGATCCTGGCTCGGATCAAGGCCTATGCCAGTGCCGGCGTAGACCCGGCCGTCATGGGCATCGGCCCCGTCCCGGCCACGCGGCGCACCCTGGAGAAGGCCGGCTGGCATCTGGACGAGCTGGATCTGATCGAAGCCAACGAGGCCTTTGCCGCCCAGGCGCTGGCGGTCGGCCAGGAGCTGGGCTGGGACGCCAGCAAGGTCAACGTCAACGGCGGCGCGATCGCCCTGGGGCACCCTATCGGCGCGGCCGGGGCGCGGATCCTGGTATCGCTGCTGCATGAGCTGATCCGCCGCGATGGCAAGAAAGGCCTGGCCACCCTGTGCATCGGTGGCGGACAAGGCGTCAGCCTGGCCATCGAGCGCTAGGCGAAGACGCAACGGCAGCCCAAGGGGCGGGTTCGGCCCGCGCCCCTCGGGTTGCCGGCATTCCTGCCGTTGCCGAACCGCGCGCCAGAGCGCCGCTTATTTTCACCCGGTCGATTTTTCCGGACAAGGAGCTTTATGGACAACTCGAACGCGTTCACTACCTACTGGTCTGGCCAGGTTCCTTTTGTGGCTTCTCTCGCGCTGCAACAATTGCGCCTTTGGGTCAGCACCAATCAGTGGTTTTCCGGGCATGATCACGACGTCTGGTTCGACGTGCCGAGCGAGACGCTCAATAGCCTGCAAGTCGATTACCAGCAGCAGTGGGGTCAGCTCGGTCATCAGTTGCTGACCCGCCAACCCTTCAGCTTCGATGATCGACGTTTCGCCAGTGGCAACTGGAGCGAACCAATGTTCGGTTCCCTGGCCGCCTTCTACCTGCTCAACTCCAGCTTTCTCCTGCAGCTGCTCGATACCCTCAGGATCGAAGAAGAGAAACCGCGTCAACGCCTGCGTTTTCTGGTTGAGCAGGCCATCGCCGCCAGTGCCCCGAGCAACTTCCTGGCGAGCAACCCAGACGCCCTCCAGCGCATGGTGGAGACCCAGGGCGCCAGCCTGTTCACCGGCCTGATGCACCTGGCCAGCGACCTGCAGGAAGGCAAAATGCGCCAGTGCGATAGCGGCGCCTTCACGGTTGGCGTCGATCTGGCGATCAGCCCCGGCGAAGTGGTCTTCGAGAACGAGCTGTTCCAGCTCATTCAGTACTACCCGCAGAGCGAAAGCCAATTCCAGCGCCCGCTGTTCATCGTCCCGCCGGCGATCAACAAGTACTATGTCCTCGACCTGCGCCCGGACAACTCGATGGTTCGCCACCTGCTGGAACAAGGGCATCCGGTGTTCCTGATGTCCTGGCGCAACTTCGACGAGGAACACGCCGACACCAGCTGGGATGACCTCATCGAGCACGGCGTGATCCAAGCCCTGCAGGTGACCCGGGCGATCAGCGGCGAGCCGCGGCTCAACTGCGTGGGCTTCTGCATCGGCGGCACCCTGCTGAGCAGCGCACTGGCGGTGCTCGCCGCGCGCGGCGACCGGGAGATCGCCTGCATAAGCCTGTTGACCACCTTCCTCGACTATCTCGATACCGGTCCGATCAGCATATTCGTCGACGAGGAACTGGTGGCCTACCGTGAGCGCACCATCGGCGGCCAGGGTGGCGCAGCCGGCCTGTTTCGTGGCGAGGACATGGGCAATACCTTCTCCCTGCTGCGCCCCAACGACCTGTGGTGGAACTACAACGTCGACAAATACCTCAAGGGGCAAAAGCCCATTCCGCTCGACCTGCTGTACTGGAACAACGACAGCACCCACCTCCCCGGCCCCATGTACTGCTGGTACCTGCGCCACACCTATCTGCAGAACGACCTGAAGTCTGGAGAGCTGGAGTGCTGCGGGGTCAAGCTCGACCTGAGTGCCATCGACGCCCCGGCCTACATCCTGGCCACCCATGACGACCATATCGTGCCCTGGAGGAGCGCCTACGCCAGCACCGCCCTGCTCTCCGGAACCAAGCGTTTTGTCCTCGGTGCTTCCGGGCATATCGCAGGCGTCATCAACCCGCCCGCGAAGCAGAAGCGCCATTACTGGACAAACAACCTGATCACGAAAAATCCCGACAGCTGGTTCAAGGGTGCCAAGCAGCAACCCGGCAGTTGGTGGAACGACTGGTTCGCCTGGCTGGCCAAACACGCCGGCGAGCGTCAGCCCGCGGTGGCTAGCCTCGGCAGCGACCAATACCCGCCGTTGGAACCGGCGCCGGGCCGTTATGTAAAGCAATGAGCCATTGCTTTTGGCCAACCGCTTGCTGCAGCAGGGAGCCCGCGACGCCCCTGCTCAGCACTCTGCGGACATCCTCAACAGCCGCCGGCTCTTGCCGGCACCGGCCTCTGCGGGTGTGAAAGGACATGGCCGCAGCACGCCCCGCTTGCGTCGAGCCTTGCCCTCCTAGGCGGCCTTTTCACTGCTAACGTCCAGAAAACCGGATGCTTTATCGACAGATACCCCGGGAAAAGAGCCTGGTTTATGAGTCACTCGGGGCGGGGAAACTCCAGGTGGAACGCCGTCCAGCCGTTCGCGGAGCTGCAACATATCCTGCCTTGGTGGGTTTCAACGATCGATCGGGTGATCGCCAGGCCCAGGCCGGCGTTGCTCGGACTGCCTTCTCGGCGTGCAGGATCGGCACGATAGAACCTGTCGAACAATTTCTCCAGATGTTCCGGCGGAATGGTCTCCCCCGGGTTCTCCAGGGTCAGAATGGTAGAGGTGCTCCCCTGATCGATCTTCACCTCGATGGTTTTCCCTGCGGGGGTGTAACGCAGCGCATTGGACAGCAGGTTCGAGATCGCCCGGTGCAGCATCAAGCCATCGCCCCGTACGCTGCCGGCCCCGGAGACCTTGAGTTCGACCCCTCGATCGTCGGCCAGCAGCTGGTAATAATCGAACAGCTTGCCAACCACCGCTCCAAGGGCAACCCGCTCGGCACCCGGAATGATCAGCCCGTTGTCCGACTTGGCGAGGAACAGCATGTCATCGATCATCCGCGACATGCGCTTCAGGTCTTCCAGGTTCGAGTAGAGGTTGTCCTCGTAGGTGTCGACGTCGCGCTTTCTGCCGAGGATGACCTCGGTGTGGGTCATCAGACTGCTGACGGGCGTTCTCAACTCGTGGGCGATGTCGGCGGAGAAGTCGGAGAGGCGAACGAAGGCATCATCCAGTCTGCCCAGCATGGCATTGAAAGAGGACACCAGCTGCTGCAATTCCAAGGGCACAGGCGCCAGTGGAATGCGCTCCTTGAGCGACTTGGCGGACACCGAGGTGGCCATCTGCGTGACCTGCCGCAAGGGCCGCAGGCCACTCCTGGCAACGACCCAGCCCAGCCCCGCACTGACCAGGGTGCTGACGAGCAGACCGATCCAGAACCAGCGCTGCAAGGTTTCGAAGAAGGACATGTGCTGGGTGACATCGAGAACCAGCAGCAATGTGAGCGGCTCGCCCTGGGCGGACGCAGTCACAGGTGCGGTGATGCCACGGTACATCCGCTGTTCGCCGCGCCATTCCCACAGCGCTCCCGCGGGGTAGGCCAGGACCTGTTCGGGAATGCTGATCTGCCCTGGCGCGGCGAAACGCACACGGCCGTCGTTGGCCAGGATGATCGCCGTCAGATCGTTGTGCGCGCCGAGCAACGCGCTCAGCCGAGGCTGCAACGCGTCGAAATCCACCTCTCCCGTCGTGCCGGCGAGAATGCGCTGGGTGGACTCGAGCTTTTCCATCAGGATCTGCCTATCCAGCTTCTCGAAATGATGCTGGCTCAGTCGGTAGAAACTCAGCGCCGCCACGGTCAAAACGCCTGCCACTGCCAGCATGAACAGCAGACTCAAGCGGGCTGTCAGGGAAAGCCGCTTCATTCCGGCTCCGGCTCGTCGAGCATATAGCCCATGCCACGGACGGTATGGATGAGTTTCACCGCGAAGTCGTCGTCGATCTTTGCCCGCAACCGCCGGATCGCGACCTCGATGACATTGGTGTCGCTGTCGAAGTTCATGTCCCACACCTGCGAGGCAATCAGCGACTTCGGCAGCACCTCGCCCCGACGCCGCAGGAACAGCTCCAGCAGCGCAAACTCCTTGGCGGTCAGGTCGATGCGCTTCCCGCTGCGAATGGCCCTGCGCTTCAGCAGATCGACTTCCAGATCGGCAATCTTCATGCTGGTTTGGGCGGTGGCGTTGTTGCCGCGGCGCAGCAGCGTTCTGACCCGAGCAAGCAGTTCCGAGAAGGCGAACGGCTTGACCAGGTAGTCGTCCGCACCTAACTCGAGACCCTTCACCCGGTCCTCGACCCGATCACGCGCGGTCAGGAACAGCACCGGCACATCCTTCCCCGCCGCGCGAACCATCCGCAGCACTTCCCAGCCATCCAGGCCCGGCATCATCACGTCCAGAATCAACAGGTCATAGGCTTCGCCGAGGACATGCTGGAGGGCATCGGTGCCTGTCATTACCCGGTCTACACTGAACCCGGCCTCGCTAAGCCCCTGCTGCAAGTAAGTACCGGTTTTGAGTTCATCTTCGGCTACCAGAAGTTTCATGCGGCGGTTCTCAGGTTGCGAATGCCATGAGTGTGCAGCGAATCGCCCAGACCAACCAGCAGCTTACAGAAATGTAATCTTGGCCTCAGGCAACTGTCAGCAAGCGGCGGCTAGGGTGTAATCACGAGTCCGGGATGAATGAATAGCCCGTGGTTTCGTAGCCCTTTTCAAGGCCTTCCTCCGAATGCTCCTTGGGCCTGGCGGCGCCTGAATGGCGCCGTATTTTTTTATCAAGCCGGCTGGCATCTAGTGTTGAGGGTGGTCGGCCAAGTGAATGTGATGCGCTGGGGCTTGATTGGTATCAATATTTGGGCAAAGGGTATTGTCTACTCTCAGGTACTCCATTCCGGCAACGTTCGCGATAGGAGTTGAAGCATGACGCGTTCGCACCATCACGCCGATGACGCCGCGGCGCCGTTCTGGAAGAGCAGAATAAGTATTGCGACGATTATGCTGACGGTCATCGGCCTGTTCTACGTGGTCGGCGAACACTATGGGCATGCCTTGCAGATCCTGCCTTACCTGATTCTGCTGCTATGTCCGCTGATGCACCTGTTTGGCCACAATCGCGGTGTGCACTCATCCACGGACACCGTCAAGGACGAGACCAGGGAATAACCCATGCAAACCTCTTCGCTCCATCACGACCATCAGCACTCGCCGCTAGATGAAGGACCGCAGCAGGATCCGGTGTGCGGCATGCAGGTCGAGTCCGCTAGCCCTTTTCGCGAGCAGTACCAGGGTGAGCAGTACCGGTTCTGCAGCCAGAAATGCCAAGACAAGTTTCGCGCCGAACCGCGACGCTACCTCGGCCAGCCGTACGGCGCCGAACAGTCGGAGCATGTCCAGCAGCCGCCGCCAGCCGCGGCAGGCGTGGTCGAATACACCTGCCCCATGCACCCGGAGATCCGCCAGCCCGGCCCGGGCTCCTGCCCCATCTGCGGCATGACCCTCGAACTGGTCATCCCGGAGCTCGAGGAAGAGGAAAACCCGGAACTGAAGGATTTTTCCCGACGCTTCTGGTGGACCCTGCCGCTGACGATCATCGTCACGGCCTTGGCCATGACCGGGCACGCGCTGCAGCTGTTTCCCGGCGCGACGCAAAACTGGGTCGAACTGGTCCTCGCCACGCCAGTGACCCTCTGGGCGGGATGGCCCTTCTTCTCCCGAGGGCTGGCCTCCATCCGTCATCGCAGCCCGAACATGTGGACCCTGATTGGCCTGGGTACAGCCGCTGCCTACCTGTACAGCGTGGCCGCCACCCTGATCCCGCAGATTTTTCCGCCGAACTTCCTGCAGGACGGGCGCATCGGCACCTACTTCGAGGCCGCCGCGGTCATCATCTCCCTGACCCTGCTGGGCCAGATGCTCGAGCTCAAGGCCCGTTCGCAGACCTCGGCGGCCATCAAATCCCTGCTGGGCCTGGCCCCCAAGACGGCCCGGCGGATCAACGCCGATGGCCAGGAAGAGGATATTGCCCTGACTCACGTGCACCCCGGAGACCACCTGCGTGTGCGCCCGGGCGAGAAGGTCCCGGTCGATGGCTGCGTGCTGGAGGGCGAAAGTGCCGTCGATGAGTCCATGCTGACCGGCGAACCCGTGCCGGTGATGAAAAAACGCGGGGACACGCTGATCGGCGCCACCCTGAATACCCATGGCAGCCTCGTGATGGAAGCGCAAAAGGTCGGTGGCGACACTACGCTATCGCAGATCGTACAGATGGTGGTCCGGGCCCAGCGCTCGAAAGCACCGATGCAGCGCATGGCCGATAGCGTCGCCGGCTACTTCGTGGTCGGCGTGATAGTGATCGCGGTCCTGACCTTCTTCGGTTGGGGGCTGTTCGGTCCGGAACCCGGCTGGATGTTCGGCCTGATCAACGCCGTCGCCGTATTGATCATCGCCTGTCCCTGCGCCCTAGGTTTGGCTACGCCGATGTCGATCATGGTTGCCACCGGCAAGGCTGCCAGCAGCGGTGTGCTGTTCAGGGATGCCAGCGCCATCGAGAACCTGTGCAAGATCGACACGCTGATCGTCGACAAGACCGGAACCCTGACCCAAGGACGCCCGGTCTTCCATAGCGTCGAGGGTACGCAGCGGGTCGAGCCGCGTGAGGTGCTGCGCCTGGCTGCGAGCCTCGACCAGGGCAGCGAGCATCCCTTGGCGCACGCGATCGTCGATTACGCCCGTAGCGAGGGATTGGATCTGGCGAAGCCGGAAGACTTCGAGTCCGGCTCGGGGATTGGCGTGCGCGGTCAGGTGGAGGGCAAGCAGATCCAGCTCGGCAATACCGCCCTGATGGAAGAGGCCGGCGTTGACATCAGCCCCTTGAAGGGCCGCGCCGAGCAGTTGCGCGCGGACGCTATCAGCATCGTTTACCTGGCGGTGGACGGGGCGCTGGCCGGTTTGCTGGCCGTGTCGGATCCCATCAAGCCCACCTCCAGGGAAGCCGTCAGCAAACTGCAAGCCGAGGACGTCAAGGTCATTATGGCGACAGGTGATGGGCTGACCACCGCACGCGCGGTGGCCCGGCAACTCGGTATCGAAGAGGTCCATGGCGAGGTGAAGCCCCAGGACAAGGAGAGCCTGGTCGCGGACCTACAAGGTTACGGCCGGCGTGTGGCCATGGCCGGTGACGGCATCAATGACGCCCCGGCGCTGGCCCGCGCAGAGGTGGGTATCGCCATGGGTACAGGCACCGATGTGGCGATGAACAGCGCTCAGGTGACCCTGGTGAAAGGCGACTTGATGGGCATTCTGCGGGCGCGCACCCTATCCGTAGCCACGGTGAAGAACATGCGTCAAAACCTTGGCTTTGCCTTCCTCTACAACGCCATGGGCATCCCACTCGCAGCGGGCCTGCTTTACCCCCTAACCGGGCTTTTGTTGTCGCCGATGATTGCAGCTCTGGCCATGAGCGTCAGCTCGGCCTCGGTGGTCTTCAATGCGTTGAGGTTGCGGCATGCACACATCGACTAAGACTACACAGTCCTCGCTGAAAGCTGCCCTGTCCGCGAGTCGCAGGTCGATCTGCGGCAGTCGCGCAGCGGAGCACCGGCGAAGTGGACGCCGATGACGCTGTTAATCGTTGGGCCGAGCCTCGGGAGCGAGACCCCTGCTGACCATCAATCTGGGACCGCTGACGATTGCCGTACCCCACCTGCTGTTGATCGGCAGTCTGCTGCTGGCATTGCTGACCGGCTGGTGGCTCGGCCGGGCCAACGCACGTAACCCCGAACAGCAGTTGTTCCGGTTGCTGCTGGTCTCCTTGTTGGTGGCGCGTCTGGCCTTCGTGGTGGGCTATTTCGAGTACTACCAGGGCGAGCTCTGGCGGGTGGTGGATATTCGCGACGGTGGTTTCATCGCCTGGCCCGGCGTGATCGCGGCGCTGCTGTTGGGCCGCTGGCAGGCCTGGCGCGACCGGGGATTGCGCAAGCCGCTCGGCGTGGCGCTGGCGGTCGGCGTGCTGAGCTGGGGCTTTGGCAATCTCGCCTGGCATGCCTTCGAGCAAGGCACGCGGCTGCCCGAGTTGGCACTGCGCGACAGCCGAGGCGCACCGGTAGAGCTGCAGGATTACGTCGGCCAGCCTCTGGTGATCAACCTCTGGGCGACCTGGTGTCCGCCTTGCCGACGGGAAATGCCGGTGTTGGCCGAGGCTCAGGCCAGGGAAGCGTCGCTGATCTTCCTGTTCGTCAATCAGGGTGAGGGTGAAGGTGAAATCCGCCGCTTCCTCGATGCCGGCGGGCTGAACCTGCAGAACGTACTGCTCGACAGCGACGGACGCCTCGGCCAGCACGTCGGCGCCATGGCCCTGCCCACCACGCTGTTCTACGATGCCAATGGCCGCCAAGTCGGCAGCCATCTCGGCGAATTGTCCCGCGCGAGCCTCGCTCGCGCGCTGGAAAGACTGAAAGAGGGTACCCAGCCATGATTCGCTTTAGAAACCTGCCCTTCGTACTGGCGGGCTTGAACCTGCTGGCCTTGCCTGTTTCGGCCACCTGGGCCGAGGAGCTGCCCGCCCCGATCAAGGCGATCGAGGCCCGCGGCGCGACAATCATTGCTCCGTTCGATGCGCCGAGTGGCCTGCGCGGTTATGCCGCGCTCTACAAGGGCCAGGGCATCGCGCTCTATCTCACCGCGGATGGCAAACATGTGTTGATCGGCAACCTGCTCGATGCCCAGGGCGAGGACCTGACTCGCGCACCGTTGGACAAACTGGTTTATGAACCGCTGGGCAAGGAAATGTGGGCGCGCATGGCGAACAGCACATGGATCGCCGATGGCAGCGACGATGCCCCGCGCATCGTCTACATGTTCTCCGACCCGAACTGCCCCTACTGCAACATGTTCTGGAAACAGGCGCGGCCCTGGGTAGAAGCCGGCAAGGTACAGGTTCGCCACATCATGGTTGGCATGCTGCGGGCCGACAGCGCCGGCAAAGCCGCCGCGCTGCTGAGTGCAGAACGGCCGGAAGCGGCGTTGAACGAACATGAAACCGCCGGCAAGGCCAGCAAGCTCAAGGCACTGGAGCGCATTCCTGCGGAAGTGCAGAAGCAGCTCGACGCCAATCTTGGGCTGATGAGCGAGCTTGGAGGCACGGCGACCCCGGCGATATTCTATCTGGATGACAACGGCCGCCTGCGAATGCAGCAAGGGGTTCCGCAGCCGCAGGTACTGGCAGAGATCATGGGGCCGAAATAGACCCTTGGCTGCATTCACCATCGGCTCCGAGCAGGATTCAGAGGCTTGGGAGTCGGAGTGATTCGTTGCGGTAGAGCCCCTGCAACGTGCGCCCGAATTCGCTCCACCGCAGCGCCGAGGTGATAGAGCCGGGTGTTTCGAACTGGGACAAAACTGAGGTCATGGCTATTGCCCGTTCAACCCTTTTGATCTTGGGGTTTGGGGAGCAATGGAACCGTGCGACCTGAGGTCGTCTGAATTTCTGTTTTACTGGAGAGTTTTCTCCCGATGAAACCGGTTGTTCCATCAACCGTTTCCTACCTGGACATGCGGGGCCGGTAACAGCTCGGTGTGAAGCTTTGGGGACAATGTACCCGCCGATTTATTCGGTACGCCTACCCGCGAGGGGAAGCGGAATCTACCAGCACAAAGGTGGTGAGGGGCTAGGAACGAGCGGCTACGACCAACATATGTGAACCTCTGTTAAACGTCGTCATGCTCAACAAGCCAAATGTGCTGACAGGCTTGAACCAAAACGGTACGCGGCAAGGTATGACCCCTTGATTCCTGGGTCATCATGGACAGTAGGCCGCCGGCGAATAGGAGGGGTCCGCCCCGCTCAGAAATTCAGGCGGAACAGGGTAAGCCCGTAGTGCCGCCGGAAACGGCAGGCGAACCGCAAGGAACGCTGTGGGTGCTGCGGGTAGAGGAAGGCGGAAAAAGCGAAGGCCTGCCTGTAATGGGCGGGATACGGGCTGAAACATTGCTCGACGCGAAAGTGGGCAGACTTCCGTATGGTCATTCATGGCGAGAGAACTTGATTAATCGTTACTCGAAGGAAAGCAGATGACGGCTATTGGTAGCGCTGCGAAAAAAGCAGATGCGATCGGTACTGGTGCACCTTCGCACGCTGAAAGGATGTGGCTTCAGGCTAACTGGGGTCTCATCAAAGAAGAAGTGAAACGACTCCAGGCGCGTATCGCTAAGGCAACAATGGAAGGCAGATGGGGCAAGGTGAAAGCCCTGCAACACCTGCTGACCCGCTCGTACAGCGGCAAGATGTTAGCTGTCAAACGAGTGACAGAAAATCGTGGCAAGAGAACGCCGGGCGTCGATGGCAAAATCTGGTCGACCCCGGCGGCCAAGTGGAGCGGGATGGAGTCAATGCGACATCGCAGCTACCGTGCGTTGCCGCTTCGACGTATTTACATCCCCAAGAGCAATGGCCAGAAGCGTCCGCTCGGAATTCCCCGCATGCTCTGCAGATCGATGCAGGCACTGTGGAAGCTGGCTCTGGAACCTGTTTCAGAAAGCTTGGCGGATCCAAACTCTTATGGGTTTCGGCCCAACCGTTCGACTGCCGACGCCATCGAATATTGTTTCATCACGCTGGCCAAACGTACGTCGCCAGTGTGGGTACTTGAGGGTGATATCCGTGGCTGCTTTGATAACTTTAGCCACGAATGGATGCTCAAGAACATACCGATGGATAAGACGATC
>Ga0209343_10005605_pt1 | contig 15140 bp, 16 predicted proteins | sample RifCSPlowO2_02_FD_184026 | JGI IMG/M metagenome (GOLD analysis project Ga0209343, IMG submission 184026) | Groundwater microbial communities from Rifle, Colorado - Rifle CSP2_plank lowO2_0.2 (SPAdes) (version 2) | ecosystem: Environmental > Aquatic > Deep subsurface > Groundwater | place... | reverse complement strand
TCTCAGTTCGGCGCGCTCGTCGAAGCGCGGCATAAAGCGCTCGCCGTTGGGTAACTTGAGCAGAGCCCCTTCGCCGCGCAGGGCCTCGGTGACCAGGAAGCTCTTGGCCTGGGGGTGGTACAGGCAGGTCGGGTGGAACTGGTTGAACTCCAGATTGCCGACCCGGCAGCCGGCGCGCCAGGCCATGGCGATGCCGTCGCCGCAGGCCCCGTCGGGATTGCTGGTATACAGATAAACCTTGGCCGCGCCACCGGTGGCGAGAATCACGAAGCGTGCGCTGAAGGTGTCGACTTCGCCGCTGGCCCGGTTGAGCACGTAGGCCCCCAGGCAGCGCTGGCCTTCCAGGCCGAGTTTGCGCTCGGTAATCAGGTCGACCGCCACCCGCTGTTCCAGCAGTTCGATATTACTGCGCTGTGTGGCCTGTTCGAGCAGGGTGTTGAAAATCGCCGCGCCGGTCGCGTCGGCGGCATGAATGATGCGCCTGTGGCTGTGACCGCCTTCGCGGGTCAGGTGGAATTCGAAGCCGCCGTCTTCACGGGCGGTCTGGTCGTCGCGGGTGAAGGGTACGCCCTGGTCGATCAGCCATTGGATGGCCTCGCGGCTATGCTCTACGGTAAAGCGTACGGCGTCTTCGCGGCACAGGCCGCCACCGGCGTTGAGGGTGTCTGCGACGTGGGACTCGACCGTATCGGTGTCGTCCAGCACGGCTGCCACACCGCCTTGCGCCCAGTAGGTTGAACCGTTGGACAGGTTGCCTTTGCTGAGCACGGCAATGCGCAAGTCGGCAGGCAGGGTCAGGGCCAGGGTAAGGCCGGCTGCACCGCTGCCGATAACCAGAACGTCGTGTTGGTAGTGTTGGCTCATGTCCGGATTCCGCAAGAGACGCCCTCTAGTATATAGAGGGGGGGGGCGGCACAATAGCCGGCTTATGACTAAGTGTGATAGTCGGGAACTTTTTTGCTATTTCAAGTTCCATTGTCGGTCGTTAGAACGGAAGACGGCCTGCAGCAAGGCGCTTTCGTAACGGGTCTGCAGTTCCATGTGTGGCCTGCAGATGATTCAGACTATCCGCGCGGCAGGGGAGGCCTCTTGCTGCGCTGTTCCGTGCGGGACTGAAAAGAGTCCTTCAGGACACCTGTTTGAAGGAGAGAACTTTTGCGTAAAGCCCGGGTCTACTTTGGCAGACCGATTCACTGGTTGGCGTTACGCTCCTTCGAACCCAACGAGGAGTATTCATGCTAGCCCAGGAAGAGGATCAGCAGCTTGTCGAGCGCGTACAACGTGGCGACAAGCGAGCATTCGATCTGTTGGTGCTGAAGTATCAGCACAAGATTCTCGGGTTGATCGTGCGTTTCGTGCATGACACCCATGAAGCACAGGATGTGGCGCAGGAGGCCTTCGTCAAGGCCTATCGGGCGCTGGGGAATTTTCGCGGGGACAGTGCTTTTTATACCTGGCTGTACCGCATCGCCATTAACACGGCGAAGAATCATCTGGTGTCGCGCGGTCGGCGGCCCCCTGATAGTGATGTGAGTGCCGAGGATGCCGAGTTCTATGATGGTGATCATGCCCTCAAGGACATCGAGTCACCGGAGCGCGCCTTACTGCGCGATGAGATAGAGGCCACAGTGCATCGCAGCATCGAGCAGTTGCCAGAAGATTTGCGTACGGCGCTAACGTTGCGTGAATTTGATGGTCTGAGTTATGAAGACATTGCGAGCGTGATGCAGTGTCCGGTTGGTACTGTGCGATCGCGAATCTTTCGTGCTCGCGAGGCCATCGACAGATCCCTGCAGCCCTTGTTGCAGGATGCCTGAGACAGCGGCGTCAGCCAAAGAGAGGAACCGCCATGAGTCGTGAAACCATAAAGGAATCACTGTCCGCGGTGATGGATAACGAAGCCGATGAACTGGAAGTTCGTCGGGTCCTTGCAGCCAGTGATGATACCGAGTTGCGTGCAACCTGGTCGCGTTACCAGATTGCCCGGGCAGTGATGCACAAGGAATTGCTTGAGCCGCGCCTTGATATTGCCGCCGCGGTTTCTGCCGCATTGGCCGATGAGGCGTTGCCGGTGACGGCTGCAAAACCTGCTGGGTCGTGGCGCTCCATCGGTCGTCTTGCGGTCGCTGCCTCGGTTACTCTGGCGGTACTGGCTGGCGTGCGCTTGTATAACCAGGATGAACTGGCCGGTGCTCAGTTGGCGCAGCAGGCTGCTCAGCCGTCGCTGGTCCCGCCAGTGAGCGGAGCGGCCATGCTGGCAGGCTTCAATACTGCGGCTGAAGAGGCCACGCCTGCTGCCAGTGCGGTGGGTCAGGGGCAGCCCGGTTGGCATGAGCAGCGGCTGCCGGCTTATCTGCGTCAGCATGCTCAGCAGGCTGCGATGAAGTCGACTGAAAGCGCGCTGCCCTATGCGCGTGCTGCGAGCCTGGAAAGTCGTTAAGGAGGCGCATGCGCTTTGTTCCCTTTGCCGCCCTGTTGGTCGGCAGCTGCTTGGCATTGCCCGCTGTTGCTGCCGATGCGCAGGCCTGGTTGCAACGTTTGGCCGCCGCTGAGCGCAGTCAGAACTTTCAGGGAGCCTTCGTCTACGAGCGTAACGGCAGCTTTTCGACCCACAGCATCTGGCATCGGGCTGAGGAGGGTGGCGTGTTACGCGAGCGTCTGTTGCAGCTCGATGGTTCTGCGCAAGAGGTGCTGCGAGTTGATGGGCAGGTGCGCTGCGCCAGTGGTGCCCTGGCCGATCAGCTGATTGATAGTCAGTTATGGCCGGCGCGTGAGTTGAATGCCGAGCAGCTGGGGCAGTGGTACAACCTGAGCGTGCTGGGCAAGTCTCGTGTGGCTGGTCGCGCCACTGTGGTGCTGGCTATGGTGCCGCGGGATCAGCATCGCTACGGTATCGAGTTGCACCTCGATCAGAAGACGGCACTGCCATTGAAGTCCTTGTTGTTGAATGACAAGGGGCAGTTGCTGGAGCGCTTTCAGTTCACTCATTTCGATACCCAGGTACCTGTTGCCGAGATGCTCGAGCCAGGTGACGGCTGTCGGCCTGTGCGCCTGCCAGAGGCGCAGCCGGTTACTACCGATGCCTGGATCTCCGAATGGTTGCCGCCGGGCTTCAGCTTGAACTCCACCACTGTGCGGCGCAGTCCTGCCTCCGATGAGCCCGTTGCCTGCCAGGTCTATGGCGATGGCCTGGCGCGCTTCTCGGTGTTTATGGAGCCGCTGCGTGGTGCCGTGGTGGAAGACCTGCGTACTCAGCTTGGCCCAACCGTGGCCGTTTCGCGGCGCTTGAAAACCAATGATGGCGATGTAATGGTTACCGTGGTGGGTGAGATCCCTCTGGGTACGGCCGAGCGTATCGCCTTGTCGATGCGTATGGCCGAGTCGCAGGCTGAACCATGATAGAAGAACAGGGGCGGGTGGTGGCCATAGAGGCTGGTGCGGTCTGGGTGGAGACCCTGCGCAAGAGCACCTGTTCCAGTTGTTCGGTCAAGGCCGGTTGCGGCCAGGGATTGCTCGATCAGCTTGGTGCAAGTGGTCGGCGCGGTTATGTCCGTGCATTGTCCGATCTGCGCCTTGAGGTGGGTGATGCCGTGGTCATAGGTGTGCGCGAAGATTTGCTGGTACGAGGTTCCTTGCTGGTCTATCTGCTGCCCTTGTTGGGTTTGTTCGCGGCTGGGGTGCTGGCCGAGCAGCTGGCCCTGAGCGAGCCGTTGGTGATTGTAAGTGCCCTGTTCGGTCTTCTCCTTGCCTGTCTGGCGGTGCGCTGGCGTAGTCGCCATACGGCCGGTGATCCGGCTTTGCAGCCGGTGGTACTGCGCGCCTTGCTGGCAGGTGCCGCCGTCACGTCCTAGGTCCTTTGCTTGTTTTCGATGAGGAGTTGTATGTCGATGCCTGGCTTGAAAACGTCTTTTACCGCGCTTTGCGCTTTGTTGTTGATGGGGCAGGCGCTGGTTGCGCAGGCGAGTCTGCCCGATTTTACCGAGCTGGTTGAGCAGGCCTCGCCGGCGGTCGTCAATATCAGTACCCGACAGAAGATGCCGGAGCGTGCGGTGGCGGGGAGTGGGCAGTTGAATGTGCCTGATCTGGAAGGGCTGCCGCCGATGTTTCGTGAGTTCTTCGAGCGCAATATTCCGCAGGTCCCACGCGGTCCTGGTGGTGGTCGCCAGCGCGAGGCCCAGTCTCTGGGGTCGGGCTTTATCATTTCGGCTGATGGCTACGTGCTGACCAATAACCACGTGATTGCCGATGCCGATGAAATCATCGTGCGTCTGTCCGATCGCAGCGAGCTGGAGGCCAAGCTGGTGGGTACCGATCCACGCAGCGATGTGGCCCTGCTCAAGGTTGAGGGCAAGGGGCTGCCAACCGTCAAGCTGGGCAAGTCGGAAGACCTCAAGGTCGGTGAGTGGGTGCTGGCGATCGGCTCGCCTTTCGGCTTCGACCACTCTGTGACGGCCGGTATTGTCAGTGCCAAGGGTCGCAGTCTGCCCAACGAAAGCTATGTGCCCTTTATTCAGACCGATGTCGCGATCAATCCGGGTAATTCCGGTGGTCCGCTGTTCAATCTGTCTGGTGAGGTGGTGGGTATCAACTCGCAGATATTCACCCGTTCCGGTGGTTTTATGGGGCTGTCTTTTGCTATTCCCATGAGTGTGGCGCTGGATGTGGCGGACCAACTCAAGAGCGATGGCAAGGTCAGTCGCGGCTGGCTGGGTGTGGTGATTCAGGAAGTGAACAAGGATCTAGCCGAGTCCTTTGGCCTGGAGCGGCCGGCTGGTGCCCTGGTGGCCCAGGTGCTGGAAGATGGCCCGGCAGCCAAGGGTGGCCTGCAGGTGGGGGATGTGATCCTCAATCTGGACGGCGAGCCGATCATCATGTCGGCGGACCTGCCGCACCTTGTAGGGGCCTTGAAGCCAGGCAGCATGGCAGAACTGGATGTGGTGCGTGATGGCGCACGCAAGACGCTCAAGCTGGCGGTGGGGGCGCTGCCGGAAGATGGTGATGTCCTGGCCAGTGCTGCAGCTCCGGGTGTCGAGCGCAGCAGTAACCGTCTTGGGGTCAAGGTTGTCGAGCTGACCGCCGAGCAGAAGAAGGGGTTGGATCTGAGCGGCGGCGTGGTGATTTCGGAAGTGCAGGAGGGGCCGGCGGCCCTGATCGGCTTGCGTCCGGGGGATGTGATCACCCACTTGAATAATCAGGCCATCGATTCGGCGAAGACCTTTGCCACAGTTGCCCAGGCGCTGCCAAAGAATCGCTCGGTATCGATGCGTGTCCTGCGTCAGGGTCGTGCCAGCTTTATCACCTTCAAACTGGCCGATTGATTGCGCGGTGTCTGAATGGGAGGGGCGGCTTAGGCCGCCCCTTTTGCATGGTGCGCCGTTGTTCGCCGGGTGACCGCCGGCCGCCAATCGGGTACAATTCGCGGCTATTTTCGGCGGGCAGTCGCCTGCGGCCTTTTTGAGTGTTGACCCGTGAGTGATTTGAGTCATATCCGCAATTTCTCCATCATTGCCCACATTGACCATGGCAAGTCGACTCTGGCTGACCGTTTTATCCAGATGTGCGGCGGCCTGGCCGACCGTGAAATGGAAGCCCAGGTGCTGGACTCCATGGATCTGGAGCGTGAACGCGGCATCACTATCAAGGCCCATAGCGTCACGCTCTACTACAAGGCCCGTGACGGCATCACCTACCAGCTGAACTTTATCGATACCCCAGGGCACGTCGACTTCACCTACGAAGTCAGCCGTTCCCTGGCTGCCTGCGAAGGTGCGTTGCTGGTGGTCGATGCCGGTCAGGGTGTCGAGGCGCAGTCGGTCGCCAACTGCTACACCGCCATCGAGCAGGGCCTGGAGGTCATGCCGGTATTGAACAAGATCGATCTTCCTCAGGCCGATCCAGATCGGGTCAAGGAGGAAATCGAAAAGATCATCGGCATCGATGCCACCGATGCCGTGACCTGCAGTGCCAAGACCGGCCTGGGTGTCGATGAGGTGCTCGAGCGCCTGGTACATACCATTCCCGCACCGACCGGCAATATCGAGGACCCGCTGCAGGCCCTGATCATCGACTCCTGGTTTGATAATTACCTTGGCGTTGTGTCTCTGGTGCGGGTGCGCCACGGGCGGATCAAAAAGGGCGACAAGGTGCTGGTCAAATCCACCGGCAAGATTCACCTAGTGGACAGCGTCGGTGTGTTCAACCCCAAGCACAGCGCCACGGCTGATCTGAAGGCCGGCGAAGTGGGCTTTATCATTGCCGGCATCAAGGATATTCACGGTGCGCCGGTCGGCGACACCCTGACTCTGAGTTCGACTCCGGATGTCGATGTGCTGCCGGGCTTCAAACGTATCCAGCCGCAGGTCTATGCTGGCTTGTTCCCGGTCAGCTCCGACGATTTTGAAGACTTCCGCGAAGCCCTGCAAAAGCTCACGCTGAACGATTCCTCGTTGCAGTACACCCCGGAAAGTTCCGACGCGCTGGGCTTTGGCTTCCGCTGCGGCTTCCTCGGCATGCTGCATATGGAGATTATTCAGGAGCGCCTGGAGCGCGAGTACGACCTGGATCTGATTACCACCGCTCCGACGGTGATTTTCGAGTTGCTGCTCAAGACCGGCGAGACGATCTACGTCGATAACCCGTCGAAGCTGCCGGATCTGTCGTCGATCGAAGATATGCGCGAGCCGATCGTGCGGGCTAATATCCTGGTGCCGCAAGAGCATCTGGGTAACGTGATTACCCTGTGCATCGAGAAGCGCGGCGTGCAGCATGACATGCTGTTCCTCGGCTCCCAGGTGCAGGTCACCTACGACCTGCCGATGAACGAGGTGGTGCTGGACTTCTTCGATCGTCTGAAGTCGACCAGTCGCGGCTATGCTTCGCTGGATTATCATTTCGATCGCTATCAGTCGGCTAATCTGGTCAAGCTGGACGTGCTGATCAATGGCGAGAAGGTCGACGCCCTGGCGTTGATCGTGCATCGTGACAACGCGCACTACAAAGGTCGTGCGTTGACCGAGAAGATGAAAGAACTGATCCCGCGGCAGATGTTCGATGTGGCAATCCAGGCCGCCATTGGCGGGCAGATTGTGGCGCGGACCACCGTCAAGGCGCTCAGAAAGAACGTGCTGGCCAAATGCTACGGCGGTGACGTTAGCCGTAAACGCAAACTGCTGGAAAAGCAGAAGGCCGGTAAGAAAAGGATGAAGCAGGTCGGTAACGTGGAAATTCCACAGGAAGCCTTCCTCGCCGTACTCAGGTTGGATAGTTAGGTCCTATGTCGCTAAATTTCCCGCTGTTGCTGGTTATCGCTGTCGCTGTCTGTGGCGCGCTGGCGCTGTTCGATCTGATCTTCCTGGCCCCGCGCCGGCGAGCAGCCATCGCCACCTACCATGGGCAGGTCGGTGAGCCCGACGAGGCGGTGGTGGATCGCCTGAACAAGGAGCCGCTGCTGGTCGAGTACGGCAAGTCCTTCTTCCCGGTTCTGGCCATCGTTCTGGTGTTGCGCTCCTTTCTGGTCGAGCCGTTCCAGATCCCCTCGGGTTCGATGAAGCCGACTCTGGAAGTGGGCGACTTTATCCTGGTCAACAAGTTTGCCTACGGTATCCGCCTGCCGGTGCTCGATACCAAGGTGATCGAGGTGGGTGATCCGCAACGCGGCGATGTGATGGTGTTTCGCTACCCCAGCGAACCCAATATCAACTACATCAAGCGGGTGGTCGGCCTGGCGGGTGACCATGTGGCCTACAGCAGCGATAAGCGCCTGTTTATCAACGGTGAGCCGGTGGCTCAGCAATTACTGGGCGAAGAGCCGGGTAGTTTGGGTAGTGCCGTGCTGTACAGCGAGAAACTGGGCGAGGCCGAGCACCAGATCCGTAAGGAAATGAAGCGTTACCGGGTTGAGCCGGGTCGCGAGTGGGTGGTGCCGCAAGGGCATTACTTTATGATGGGCGACAACCGCGACAATTCCAACGACAGCCGTTACTGGAATGACCCTGCTATTCCTAGGCCACTGTGGGGCATGGTGCCGGATCAGAACATCGTCGGCAAAGCCTTTGCGGTGTGGATGAGCTGGCCCGATCCCAAGTCGCGCAACCTGCCCAATTTCTCCCGCGTCGGCCTGATTCACTGACGCGCTGATAATTTTGCGACGCTGTTAAATGCAGCGTCGCAGGCTATATATAGTCTTGTCTCCAGCCTCGATGGCTATCGGATAACTCAAATACTTGGGGTCAAATATGAAATTTGCGCGTTCGCAAAAGGGTATGTCGATACTGGGCTGGTTGATGGTGCTGGCGTTAATCGCCTTCTTTGCCAGTGCCGCATTTAAGGTGCTGCCGCATTACTTCGACTATATGTCGCTGGAGAAGATCATTACCTCGGTGGAGACCGACAAGGCTATGGAAATCCGCAGTGTTGGCGAGTTTTACGGCCATGTAATCAGAGGCATGGAGGTGAACAGTATTCGCGATTTGAACTTGAAAGATGCTCTCAAGGTAACGATCGAGAACAACGAATTCCGCGCTCACCTGAAGTACGAAAAGCGTGAGCCGCTGATCCAGAATATCGATCTGGTGGTGCGTTTCGATAAAGAATTTCGTGTGCGCATGCCGTGAGTGATTCCCTGGCCCGTCTCGAGCGTCAGCTCGGTTACCACTTTAAAGACCAGGAGCTGATGGTCCTGGCCCTGACTCATCGCAGTTTTGCCGGACGCAATAACGAACGTCTGGAGTTTCTCGGCGACGCGATTCTCAATTTCGTTGCCGGCGAGGCGCTGTTTCAGCGCTTCCCGCTGGCTCGCGAAGGTCAGCTGTCACGTCTGCGCGCGCGTCTGGTCAAGGGTGAAACCCTGGCCATTCTGGCTCGTGGTTTCGATCTCGGTGAATACCTGCGCCTGGGTTCCGGCGAATTGAAGAGCGGCGGCTTTCGCCGCGAGTCGATTCTGGCTGATGCACTGGAAGCGCTGATTGGTGCCATCTACCTGGACACTGGTATGGAGGCGGCCCGCGAGCGGGTGCTGGCCTGGCTGACAACCGAGTTGGACAGCCTGACCCTGGTCGATACCAACAAGGACCCGAAAACCCGCCTGCAGGAATTTCTGCAGTCGCGCGGCTGCGAGCTGCCACGTTATGAGGTGGCGGATATCCAGGGCGAGCCGCACTGTCGGACATTCGTGGTCGAATGTCAGATCACCTTATTAAATGACAAAACCCTGGGGCAGGGTGCCAGCCGGCGTATCGCCGAGCAGGTTGCGGCCGCTGCCGCGCTGATCGCCCTGGGTGTGGAGAATGGCAATGACTGATACACCTGTTACACGCTGTGGCTATGTCGCCATCGTCGGCCGGCCCAACGTGGGCAAGTCGACGTTGCTCAACCACATCCTCGGGCAGAAGCTGGCGATCACCTCGCGCAAGCCGCAGACCACCCGACACAATATGCTCGGTATCAAGACCGAGGGCGAAGTGCAGGCCATCTATGTCGACACGCCGGGTCTGCACAAGAACAATGAGAAAGCCCTCAATCGCTATATGAACAAGAACGCCTCGTCGGCGCTGAAGGATGTCGACGTGGTGATCTTTGTGGTTGATCGCACCCGCTGGACCGATGAAGACCAGATGGTGCTGGAGCGCATCCAGTACGTCGAAGGCCCGGTGATTCTGGCGATCAACAAGACCGACCGCATCGAAGACAAGGCAGAACTGATGCCGCATCTGGAGTGGCTGGCCACTCAGTTGCCGAACGCCGAAATTGTGCCGGTATCGGCGCAACACGGGCATAATCTCGACACTCTGGAAAAACTGGTCGGCGATCGTCTGCCAGAAGGGGTGCATTTCTTCCCGGAAGACCAGGTTACCGACCGTTCCAGCCGCTTCTTCGCCGCCGAGCTGGTGCGCGAGAAGATCATGCGTCAGCTGGGGGCGGAGCTGCCTTACCAGATCACCGTGGAAATCGAGGAATTCAAGCGCGACGGGCGCATTCTGCATATCCATGCGCTGATTCTGGTGGAGCGTGATGGTCAGAAGAAGATCATCATCGGCGACAAGGGCGAGCGGATCAAACGCATCGGTCAGGAAGCGCGCAAGGATATGGAGGTGATGTTCGACTCCAAAATCATGCTCAACCTCTGGGTCAAGGTCAAAAGTGGCTGGTCGGATGACGAGCGCGCGCTGCGCTCCCTGGGTTACGACAACATCTGAGTTGCCCTCGGGCGCGCCCTTGCGCCCGCTTTGCGAGTAAACCCATGCTTGCCCCTAGTCAGCCTGCCTATGTCCTGCACAGCCGTGCCTACCGCGAAAGCAGCGCTCTGGTCGACTTTCTCACCCCGCAGGGCCGCCTGCGTGCGGTATTGCGCGGCGCACGGGGCAAGGCCGGTAGCCTGGCGCGCCCGTTTATTCCGCTGGAGGCCGAGTTTCGCGGGCGTGGTGAGCTGAAGAATGTCGGCCGCCTCGATCCTGCCGGTATCCCCAATCTGCTCGTGGGCGAGGCGCTGTTCAGCGGCCTGTACCTTAACGAGCTGCTGATTCGCCTACTGCCCGCCGAAGATCCCCATCCCGCCGTGTTCGAACATTACGCCATGACCGTGCTGGCACTGGCCGAAGGTCGTGCTCTGGAACCTTTGCTGCGTTCTTTTGAATGGCGTCTGCTCGATGAGCTGGGCTATGGTTTCGCCCTGGATCTGGACAGCGAAGGCCAACCCATAGCCCCGGATGGTTTGTATCGCCTGCATACCGAAACCGGGCTGGTGCCCATTGGCCAGTTGCAGCCCGGTGTGTTTCAAGGGGCCGAGTTGCTGGCCATGGCCGAAGCGGATTGGGCCGCACCCGGTGCCCTGGCCGCCGCCAAACGCCTGATGCGCCAGGCCCTGGCACCCCATTTAGGCGGCCGACCGCTGGTCAGCCGCGAATTGTTTATGACGCTCAAGGAGCCGAACCGTGACTGATGCCAACCGAATTCTGCTGGGTGTGAATATCGACCATGTCGCCACCCTGCGCCAGGCCCGTGGGACTCGCTACCCGGATCCGGTCAAGGCTGCGCTGGATGCCGAGGAGGCGGGGGCCGATGGCATCACCGTGCACCTGCGCGAAGACCGCCGGCATATTCAGGAGCGCGATGTACGCCTGCTCAAGGAGGTCATGCAGACGCGGATGAACTTCGAGATGGGTGTCACTGAGGAAATGCTCGCCTTCGCCGAAAGCATTCGCCCCGAGCACGTCTGCCTGGTACCGGAAACCCGCCAGGAACTTACTACTGAAGGTGGCCTGGATGTGGCCGGGCAGGAGGCGCGGATTCGCGCGGCGGTGGAGCGCCTGAGCAAGATCGGCTGCGAAGTGTCGCTGTTTATCGACCCGGACCCGCAGCAGATCGAGGCGTCCAGGCGCGTCGGCGCACCGGCTATCGAATTGCATACCGGCCGTTATGCCGATGCCCACACCCCTGAAGAGACCGCTCGTGAACTGGCGCGGATTCGCGATGGTGTGGCCTGCGGTCTGCAGCACGGCCTGATCGTCAATGCCGGCCACGGTCTGCACTACCACAACGTCGAACCGGTGGCGGCGATTGCCGGGATTAATGAACTGAATATCGGCCACGCCCTGGTGGCTCACGCCCTGTTCGTCGGCTTTAAGCAGGCGGTGGTTGAGATGAAGGCATTGATCGTCGCGGCGGCTAATCGCGACTGAGTGTGGGGCGGACATGCCGCAGGCTTGTCCGCCCTACGGGAGCTTTGTGTATTCCGGTTTACGGTTTGCGCGCCACCAGCACGGCGCGGCAGGGGGCCGGCAGGCCTTCGACGGTGCGGCTATGGTCGGCCGGGTCGAGAAATTCGGGTAACGACTGAAAGCGCATCCACTCGGTCGCGCGTTGCTCTTCCACGCTGGTGGTGCTGACATCCACGCAGCGCACGTCGACGAAACCGGCGCGTCGTAGCCACAGCTCCAATGCTGGCACCGAAGGCAGGAACCAGACATTGCGCATCTGTGCGTAGCGATCCTCGGGCACCAGTACCTGCTGGGCATCGCCTTCCACCACCAGGGTTTCCAGCACCAGTTCGCCATCCTTGACCAGGCAGTCCTTGAGGTCGATCAGGTGATCAATGGGCGAGCGGCGGTGATAGAGCACGCCCATGGAAAACACAGTGTCGAAGCCTTGCAGCTTGCCGGGCAACTCCTCGAAGGCCAGCGGCAGGTGCCAGGCGGGCAGGTCGGGCAGGTAATTCTTCATCGCCAGAAACTGGCAGAGGAACAGCCAGTTGGGGTCGATGCCGACCACGCTATCGGCTCCGGCTCCGAGCATGCGCCACATGTAGTAGCCGTTGCCGCAGCCCACATCCAGCACCCGTTTGCCCTTGAGCTCCAGATGCGGGGCGACCCGTTGCCACTTCCAGTCCGAGCGCCATTCGGTGTCGACGTGTACGTCGAACAGATGAAAGGGCCCCTTGCGCCACGGGATCAGGCCCTGCAAGGCGGTTTTCAGTGAGGCGCGGGTCGGCTCGTCACAATGGCCGTTGAAACTGAAGCTGTGCAGCAGTTCGAGCTGTTCGACGTTCAGTTCCGGTAGCGCCTGTACCGCGCCGTACCAGCGCGGCAGGTCGCCATGGCCGACCGCCAGCTTGGCGTCGATCTGCCCAGGCAGGTCGGCCGCCCATTCTTGCAGTGGGGTGCCAGCCAGTTGTGCTTGCAGGGCGTCGAGGTCGAGGCGATGGATCATGGCAGGGCAACCATGGAGGCGAAGTTGAGGCACTGGAACCAGGGCACCACCTGGCTGTAGCCGGCAGCCAGCAGGCGTTCGCGGTGCTGCTCCAGGCTGTCGGGCAGCATGACCTTCTCGATGGCGCTGCGCTTCTGGGCGATTTCCAGTTCGCTGTAGCCGTTGGCGCGCTTGAAGGCGACATGCAGTTCGCCGAGCAGGTCGTGCTGCGCTTGATCCTCGAAGCGCAGTTTTTCCGAGAGGATCAGTGCGCCGCCGGGCAGCAGGGCCTGGCGGATCCGGGAGAGCAGGGGCAGGCGCTGTTCGGGCTGGATAAATTGCAGGGTGAAATTCAGCGCCACCAGCGAGGTCGGTTGAAACTCCAGGGCGAGAATATCGGCCTCGATCACCTCAACTGGCAGCAACTCCTGAAACATCGAGTCCTGGGCGTGCAGGTATTCGCGGCAGCGTTCGACCATGGCGCTGGAGTTGTCCACAGCGATCACCCGGCAGTCTGCGATCTGCACATGGCGGCGCAGGGCCTGGGTCACCGCACCCAGGGAGCAACCCAGGTCGTAAAGCACGCTGTGCGGTTGGGCGAACTGGCCGGCGAGCACGCCGATATTCTCGACAATGGTCGGGTAACCAGGCACCGAGCGCTTGATCATGTCCGGGAACACCCGCACCACATCCTCGTTGAAGGCGAAGTCGGGCACCTGGGCCAGGGGCTGGGCGAAGAGGCGATCGGGCTGTTTGGTCACGGTGGCTGCGCACTGGTCGAGAAAGGCCGGCATTTTAGCCAAGTGCGGCCTCAAGCCAAACCATGATTACCTCAATTGGTCGGAAAAGAACTCGCCGGCACCCTGCAGCGGCCCCAGTGGATTGCGCTTGACCTCGTAGCGGCGGATGTTCGGCTCGCCGTTGCTGAGCTTGTGCACCAGCACCTCATCCACCAGCACGAAGACCGAGCGGAAGATCCAGCCCTGTAGCTCGCTCTTCTTGCGGAAATTGAAGGCGTCGGCCCAGAAGTTACCGACCCGCTGGGTATCGGTCTTGTTGAACTGGAAGGAATAGCCGATGCAGCGGTCCTTGGCTTCCAGGCAGCGCAACAGGCCTTCGGGCAGGTAGTCGATGGGCACATTGGGCTGCACGAACATCAGGCGGATGTCGATAAAGGAGAGCATCTTGCCGTTGCCTTCCTTCAAGGGATCGAAGCCCAGGGCGAACAGATCGGCGCGGGTGGTTTTTCCGGGAATGGCCTGTGCGTAGCGGATTTCTGCATCCAGGTAGTCGTCGAACGGGGAAAGAGCTTCTTCCTGCTCGCTGGGCAGAAGGCCGCTACAGCCTGAAAGCAAGGTCAGCATGAGGAACAGGCCAACTGCATACCCAGTGTCCGTCATGTTGGTTGTCCTGAGTGAGGGTGTGTCTCTCTTCTATAGTCGATATCTCGCCGCTCTGCTTGTTAAGCCGGTCACGACGTTGAGTTTGACTGCCGGCGCTAGGGTCGTGGCAGCCCGCGGGTGACCCCATGCTGCCGTATTACTTGACCCTGATGGTGCAGTCGAAGCTTTGCGCCGGTACCACGCCCACTTCCCAGGGGCGCTGATAGGTCAGCAGCAGGCGTCCTTCGCCGGCCTGTTTGGCCTGGAAGCGCCAGGTCGAGCGCCCGGCACTGCCGACCAGGCCGGCGTCTTCCGGGTTGCTGTAGACCTCGGGGCCAAGGCTCTGCAGGACGCTGGCGGCGGAGTCGCGGACCAGCCAGCGAAAGCCGGTGGTGGGGTTGCTCGGCATCTGCAGAATCAACTGCTGCCCGCTGTACAGGGTCAGTGGGCATTTGCTCTGCTGGTTCTGTTGCAGAGTCACGCTGCTGGGCTTGTGCGCGCAGGCGCTCAACAGGGCGAGGCCGAGAAGTAACGGCAAGCGGAGGGCGGTCATGGTCAACTCCAGGCGACGGTCAATGCCTGCCAGCATAGCCGTGCAGATTGGCCGGCGTAACCCTAGCTCTGGCCAAGGGCAGTACTGGGCAGACGCAGGCGTTGGACGCACTCTTCGATTGCGGGGGCGAACAGAGCAAAACACTCACTGGGGGCCAGCTGTACCTGTGGTGCCGCAATCAGGTCGTGCTCGATACGCTGCAGGAGTTGCTGCAACGGGGCCGTATTGTGCGCCTGGTCGAGCTTCTGGCAGAGCTGGCGCATCTGTTGCTGCAGTCCGGCGGGGCAGTGCTTGTAGTTGGTCGCCCGCACGGCCAGGCCGCGCAGACGCGCCAGGTCTTCGAGTACCCGGCAGGCCTGACCGAGGCCACCCAGTTCGCTGGTCGCGGCCAGGCAAAGGCGTTCCTCGAGCTGTTCGATAACCTGCAGCAGGCCTTCGATCAGTTGGCAGTGGGCGGCAAAGTCGGCCGGATTGCGCCGCAGCCTGGGCCAGTCTTCCTGCAGTGGGGCCAGCTGCAGGCTGGG
>Ga0209343_10005602_pt1 | contig 15142 bp, 17 predicted proteins | sample RifCSPlowO2_02_FD_184026 | JGI IMG/M metagenome (GOLD analysis project Ga0209343, IMG submission 184026) | Groundwater microbial communities from Rifle, Colorado - Rifle CSP2_plank lowO2_0.2 (SPAdes) (version 2) | ecosystem: Environmental > Aquatic > Deep subsurface > Groundwater | place... | reverse complement strand
TTGCTTACGCGGGAAAAATGAGCTAACCACTGCAAGAGTGACCGCACCGAATATCCCATGAGATAGTCGAGTGCATTGTGTATGCGGTTACAGGCGTAACGACAACCATTATTCCAATTCGTATTCCACACGTAATTATTCCAATTAGACGCGCGAGAGCCGGACTCCACAGTATTGTCACGATTGCCGCCGAAGATAGCCGTATGTCTCATTTTCCCCTGACTCATTTCTTGATCCAAGTGCCGAGAATTTTTCCCACTTCGTCGATCTTGATCGATGCGACTTGGTGTTGGTGCTGTGAGATAAAGCGACGTTTATCGTTCGCCATAAATCGCAACCAATATCGTATCGTTGCCAAGTTCGCATCTGCTTCGTGCAACTTGGATTTCTGATCGGTTTTTAGAGCTTTGTAAAAAAGCTCTGTTTGAATGAAAATAGATTGGATAATCATCGCTTTTACAGTACCGTGCTTGCGCTCCATGTTCTGCACGACAGGGTAGATGTAGTTGATAAACCCGTCGTATTTTTCGATGATGACCAGCAAGCTATCGCGTCCCATTTAGAGCCTCCATTCGCTTTCGCTCATTACGCAAGCTCCAAGTGGTTACAGGCGTAACGACAACCATTCCCCCAACCCGTAAACCACACGTAATTACCCCAAGTAGACGCGCGAGAGCCGGACTCCACAGTAGAGTCACGAGAGCCGCCGAAGATAGCCGATACTGGACCACTTTCATCGGAGTAGATACTACCTCTCCCTTCGGTATTCGCTTTCCAAGCGTAAGTCGCCCCGGGACCGCGTGATAAATCTTTACCCCAAATCCATTGACAACCCGTAGCCATACACATACCGAACTTCGAGGTGAAGTTAGCGAGATGCTGAGTGACACCTGTATCCGCTGCACCCGCTGAAGTGGCTTCGAGCACACCATAAGCGATGGCACTAAATTCTTCGTAAGAGATCATGTCTTTGCCGTAAGCCTTGCCTATTTCCATCGCCTCAAAAGCGGTTAGTGTTCCGTAGGTAGTCGTACCGTCTCCTCCGTAGAAGAGAGGTATTTTAGGGAAGTTACGACCGTTGAGTACCGTACCGCCTGCGATGGTTTTACCCGCCGCCGATGTACCGAAAGTGTGGTGATCCACGTTGAGCAGATAAATGTCATACCACTTACCGCTGTTGGCTTTAAACATACCGCGAGCGTCATTGTTAGCCGGACGGAATTTCAAATCCCAAAAAGAGTACGCATTAATACCCGCAATCTTCGTAGCATCTGCGGCGACGATGTTGTTGATCGCTGTAAACGCTTCAGGAATCACCCCATAGTGGAACCCGCCGATCTTGCGAGAGTTCGCAGTCGTATATCCCGTAGGGTTCGTAGCATTGGCAGAGAGGATAAACCCGCCCGCCTCAAGAGCATAAACGTAGTAATCCGTTCCTGCGGCTTTTGCACCTGTATCAAGTGCGCCTACACCTACGCTGTTTAGGGAGAGGGTGTAGGCGGTTCCCGAAACTGAAATCAATACTGCCCCTACGAGAACTTTTGTCCCAATCGGGATGGTGATGGTGGATACTGAGGCTTTGGTGAAGAGGGGGGCGCCGGTGAAAGGTTTGGTGAAGAAGGATTCTCCCTTAGTGTTTAGTTGCTCTTGAATAGCTGATGTGACACCATTAAGATAGGATATTTCATTAAAACTTATAGATGAGTGCGTAACCCTTACAACTCTCCAATACCCACTAGCGCCGTTCTCGCATACTACATCAATGCTTGACCCAGCTACTGTAATAATGTTATCCCCTCCAGGACAAATCAGTGAGGTTGCATTATGGGTAATTGTTAATACCCCATCAAAAATTAAAGTCCTTTTTACCCCAGTAGTAGATACCCCTAGTGATGTAATAGTAATGGTTCCAGTGATATGAATAGTATCTCCTGCTCCATGGATACCGATAGTTGTTGTTGCAGCAGATGCAATTGGAGCCCCTAATGTTTGATCAGATGCCATTGCTGAAATAACCCCAGTAGCAACAGTATATTTAAAAAATGGAATCCAAGCTGTATTCCCTGCATTACGAATATTAATATAATATATCAAGGCATTGCTTGTATCCATCCAAAGCATATGTGAAGATGGGGTAGCTGGGGCAGTTGCTCCTGAGTTCATACTTGCAATTGATTGTAGAACATTATTTAGGTCCTGTCTAAACCCTGATCCGCTTGCATTTGCTAAATTATAGTCATGCTGCATGAGTTATCCTTATGTTTGATTTAATACCCTTGTGAGATATAGTTAATTTGTCGTTCAACTGCTAATCCTCCATTTGTTATAGATATATAAAACCCGGTAATAGATGTATTTGTAAGGGTATATGTATCTCCATCTATTGCATCTATGATTGTGATTTGTGTGTTTGGTAAAGTATGGAATGGTTTACTATATGCTATAGATACCCCAGCAGAAGATATGATTATCTCAGTCCCTTTTTCAATATGATCTGGTACATCTATGGTTAATGTATGTTCGGTTATTCTTACTAATATGTCTGCTGACTGTGCGGTCAAAACTATTCTAAATTTAGCGCCCATAATTAGATAATCTCCGGCAATAAAATTAGCCCAATCGCTGTATATTACGCCATCTATAGTCGTTGATATTTGGGTTGTTACAGAAAATTTACCTGCTACATCCTCATCAATGCTTATCATTGAATCAAAATCAAAGACATTATCAATAAGTGAATTTATTGACCCAGCATGTATCGTACATGCTAATGACATGCTATAGGTATTTACTTGATCCCCAATAATTGAGTTAGCAATTGGAAAATCATAAGTTCCAAACAATATGCTTCCACCAACAAAATCAAAGTCAGCTATATTGTCAATATCAGTAATTTCATCTACTTGAATAACTGATGATGGGGCAAGTGATAAAGCCCCAAAAAAAACATTATCATCAAGAATCACTGTTCCAGTTTTTGTCCCTTGCCACCCTTCTAAATAATCATCGAATGATGCAATCACATTTCCTACAAGCACAGCTCCACTTATTTGTACACCATATGGGGATAAGCTATAAGTTTTAACTCCGTAACCGTTTTTATATAGAGCTGATATCCAATACATGCCATTGCTAGTTGGTTCAAAAAATGTTTCTGACTGGACTGATATCGTCTGAGCTATCCCCCACGAAACTCCTCTGCGAATTTCATATACCAGCCCGGTAGCCCTACTATCTGATACTGAATTCCACATAATTCTTAACCGGTTATTTAGATACACTGAATCGGTATTGTCAATATTTTGGAGCGGGGATAAGGTATGATTTATAACTAATGAATCTGATTTATTCCCAGTTGTATCTATAGAATAAATAGAGATGCTTGCATACTCTTTTGTCGCGGGAAGCTCTACATATAAATTTTTTGTTACAACGTCGGAATATAGGTTAGATGGAATAACAAACTCTTTAAAATCTACTGGAGTATATGGGTAATCCCATTTGAGTCGTATGTTTTCGAGCGTATCCGTTACGGTTATATTCTCAACCATTGGTGGGGGCATAGTCTTCCCGGAAATAGTATAATTAACCGATAGTTGCCCTACATAAAAAGTATAATTAACTCCATCTTTCAGCCCAAAGATATCAATACTATTTGACCTTGCATCAGCATAAAATATAGGAGATGATATACCATCATTCTCTAGGTATGATATTGGATAGAATAACTCTACCCCTCTCCATGATAAGGAAACGATGGTTTCAATAACACCGTCTTTTGATATATGCATATAGTCATAAACTTGAATTTCACTAGTGGCTAGATCAGACACCAATACAGGAGAAGGCAAGTAGGTAGTATCAAGGTATACATTAGGGTTATACTCAATAGCGGTAATCTTACGTTTTAAATCCCCAGATGTTGTAAGAGATAATATCCGCATTTGCTTGGCGTGGCGATTAACTTCCCCAAAAGAATAGACTGAATACTCAGAAGGTATTTCACTAAGTGAAGATTCTAAAGTAAGCGTATCACCTGAGATGTTAATAACTCTCTTATACAGCTGAGTATCAGTATCTGCATTTGATATTTGAATGTAAAACATTTTTCCTATGTCTAAAACTAAATCATCCCGATCTACAACAATAGTATTTGAAGTAGCCGATACTATCCTCCCACTATATCCCCATTGAGGTACATCATGGGCAATGTTTACAATATCTCCTACTCTGCAGTGGATTGCATCTATTGAAGCCTCCCATGAGGCTGTAATGGTTAAGTATCTATTTTGATTTATATGATATTTAGCTTGGCGCATAGCCTGTGTTTTATTAGTACACCCAACTAAATCTATTGATGCTTTGTTAATATTATTTGTAAGATCATAATTTCCTTGCGATACTTCAATAGGTGTTCTTGTATATCCTTCAAGCTCATCATAGTAAGTTACTTCAATAATATTTGCGCGGTCTTTAAGAGGCAAAAATGATTCTGAAAATGAGTTTTGGATGATATTGCCCATAGAGAATAGAAAACCCTGTACTGGTAGGATATTAGGTCTATCCACAAGGGCAGTAAAAGTTGAACCATACTGAATGATGGACCCTCTTCCATTTTGACCTATCAACCGCAATGCTTCAACTAAATTTATAAGCTGATCCAAATATATATTGACTGTAAAATTTTCAGCAGTACAATAATCAGCCCATGATTGAAATGAAGTAAAATCAATACGATCCATGGAGACCCCTGCCCCATACCGTGAGTTTGTAAGTAAGTCAAGTGAAGCCCATGCAGGGTTATCTAGCCGTCCATATGTACCACTGATACGCTCTACAATAGCTGATATTTTAGGAAACCCCCCACTTAACTGATCAGTAGCTAGAGCCTTAATACTTAAAAGCGCTGTATCTGGGTAAGTAAAATCATCACTTATAGCTTCTTGTAAGAATTCAAAAACAATATCAGTTCCATATCTTGACCCAGTTGGACGTTCTAAAACAGGGTTAAAAATATTAGTATTATAGGGAGCAAATTTCATGCGAACTTCATACTGCCCAGCTGGTAAGTCTTTCAATAAATATGTGGCTCTAATTGGTGAGGTCTTATTACCTGACATAGTTACCTGAGCTACTGGGACAGTTACTAAATTATTCCAGGCATATATATCAGGGTTTGGGTATTGATTATCTTGCCATACTATTGTTGTCATAGGTATGCCAGCAGGTAGGCTTGCAATAGTCTCTATAAATGTAGTAGTTGTATACCCTGTTTTCCCACCAGTAGATACCCATGATCTTCTATACACATCAAAAGGGCCCATGGTATCCGGATACATGTGCGTAATTTGTGTACCAAAATAAGTATAAGTTGTTCTTGGCACTGGGTTATGGTCTACATAGATATCAGAGCCATTTATCATCTTGGTTGTTATTTGAGCCCATTCCCCCCCAGCTATACGATACTCGATGTCTAAATTGATTGATATAGTATCAAGCCCGCCACCATCATTTGCATACCATAGACCTTGGGGGGCTAATAAGTTAATAGATAGTTCTGTTACAGCATCACCTTTAGTTGTTGCAGATACCCAATCAACTGTATTAGTAAGCTTTTTATTTAATGACTGATCAGTCCATGTATCTACCCATAATGGTATTACCCCTTGGTCGTTTGTACCCAAGCGTGTTTCTATTAAAATATTAGTGAAACTTGATATAGGTGCATCATTAATCTCTAAGGCATAAATAGAATCTATAGGACCCTCACATAATGCTGTTAATACTGATAGGTATTGCTTGTCTCCAAGAGAGGTAATACTTTTACCAATATACTGTGGGACTATGCGCATTTTCCCATATAAAATTGGGATAGGGTTACCCTGCTGCATTGAATTTCCAGCAACATTCCAGCCATATGTAGGTGAGTTTTCAAGATTTGCTATCCCAGATGATGAAGGCATACTTGGTTTAAACAATGATCCAACTATCATCCCTCCAATAGCCATAAACCCAGCAACTAATATCGCCTGCCCAATAGCTGTTGCTGCAACCCCACCCATCGTTAAACCTACATAGCCTGCAGCATAAGGGGCAATAATTGCAACAGCTATCATAGCTACAATCATTAGTATTTGCTTACCGCCCCCTCCGCCTTTAGGGACTAATGCAAATTCTATGATTTGTCCTTCTTCTACTATAAAATCACACTCTACTATCTCATTATTTAAAGATACGACAATATCGTATAGCTCTCTATCATATTGATATTCTTTAATAATAGAGTATGCGCTTACCCCCGCAGGTATTAAAAATTTAGTATGATCGGTTACATCAAAAGGGTTATTATATTGTACTAATTCAGCTGATTTTTCCATCTATAAACCCCCTTTATGTAATAGTTCATTGTGTTCAATTCAACGATATGGCTGCCTATGTTTTCTAATGTGTGCAGCATTAACCCATTGCCGATGTACAGCCCAAAATGCTGGACCATACTAGGGTGGCTTGGATCATGCGACATGGCAACAACATCATATTTTTTAAAATTAGACACCGGCTCCCAATATTCTGATATTTGCTTTAAATAATCAGAAAATATAGCTTTTGAAGAGTGGCATGATGCTAAGAACTCTGGGATATCTATTTGACAATCTTCTTTGAAAATCAATCGAAGTAGCCCGTAGCAATCTGCCCCAGATAGTGATTGCCCACGATCTTCAAAAGGGATCCCGATATATTTTGTCATAGTCTTACCCCTCCAAAACCAACACCTGGGAACCCGCCAAATCTTGGAGAATTGCCAAGGGATTTACACCGGGTAAGAGTTTTATCACAAACAGTATCAGCCCCAGCATACCCGCACTCAATTCCTTTAAATTTCCAATAGCAAAATTGTTTTATGAAACGTCTTTTTGGGGTAGTGATATTAAAAGGGCTATCAGCTGTCAAAGTAAATGTAGCTGTCTCAGATGTTGTGGAGGGTTGAGATAGCTCAAAATATACTGTTTTAATTGCTTCGGTGTTTAATAGGTCTTTTGAATTTACAATATTGCAAACACACTTAATCTCATTTCCATCAATACCATTAATTTTAAGAAATTGATCGTAATTACTCAAATACATTTCGATAACACGTTGTCTATTATCAAGAGTAATGGTCCATTGAGGAACCTCCCCGGAACCCTCTTCACTAAGTTCTGAAATATCAAAAGGGAATGCCAGCCATGTCTTTGAGCCCCATGTGACATCTTCCCCATTATTTGTAATCGTAATAGGCGCTACCCCAGGTATTATTATTTCGAGCAAAACATGGAATACCGCATCTGATCCGAGTGAGTTTTTATCTTGGATAGTTCGTAATGATAATGCCATCAGATACTCTCCAAAATGATTTGAGTATTACAGAGTGCACTACTGATAGGATTTTTTTCAATGGTATCATTTTGGAATGTTACCTGATGAGTTACAAGTGTTTGTGGATGAATATAACCAAATACGGTCCCTATATTTACATCAAAAAAAGTTTCAATAGTTGCATATTCAGCTTCAGTTATAGCTTTGAAATCAAGTATAAACACATACCTAGCTCTAGTAGAGGTTCGACGTACTTGCAGATAATTAGCTTCAAAAGCATTTTTTGTCATGCCATATTTTTTTTGAAACTTTGTACCGCTGATTCTAGGCTTTGGATTTAATGGGAATGTAGCCATTTATCTACCCCCCATTACAATATCTCTCATACCGCTTTTGTTACGCTTTATAGCATCCATTACAACGCTAATTACAAAGCCTTCGCCATCAAACTTCGATGATGAGGAAGTAGCTTTAATATCTTGGCCACTTTGGTTTATTATCTCAATTTTTATTGGCTTTGCATTAGAATAATTATTTATATCTCCTGTAACCATTCCCCCGCTTGCAAATCCTTTGGTTCGTGTAGTTTCTAAAGCTCCGATGAGATTTGGTGATTTTTTAACTATCCACTGAGGGATAACATACTCACCACCATGAACAATACCTTTGGGCTCATACTTCCCTCCATCACCGGTATATCCGCCTGCTGCAAATGGAATTATTCCCCCATCCCACGCATCAACTGTAGAAGACCCTGAAAACAATGCCCCGAAATTAAACCCACCAATAGCCCGTGTCAATGGCTCAGTAATCGAGTTCCGGATCTGCATACGGATGATCCCCTCGATGACGGTATTGAAGAAATCCTCTGCGCTAAACTTCCCGGTCATAAACATATTGACCATCGAATCTTCCATCGATTTGAAAGCATCTTCGAATACGGTCTTAAGCTCAATCCCCCCTGCTTTTAACTTCTCTATTTGATCTCTATCCAGTTTCGCTACTGAAGCGTTGAGCCACTCTTGGAGTTTGACTTTATCGATTCCTGCTTTTTCATACTCTTTGTACTGATCTCCTATCTTGATTGATTCAGAGGTGTACCAATCTTCCGATAGGTTGAGCATATCGTCACGCATACGCTTTTCGGCAATCTCCATTTTCTCAACACCATCTTGATGTGCGAGAGTGCGGTGCGATATACCTGACATCTGCCCCTGTAATATGTCATGATTAAATTTCTCGTTCAGTTTTATCTCTTCCTCGAACCGTCTAATCCCATCATTGATCCGCTCGTCGAACATTCGCTGTTTCATAGAGGCAAGTTCTTTTGCATCTTTTTCGGCTTGGGATATTTTTGGAGATTTTCCGGTTTTTGGCGGGTCAAAATTTACCAAATCACCTGACGGTAGAAATGGTTTGTCATTAGGTTTATAATCACTTTTAAACTTATTTTTAAGCCCTGCAAGAGTGCTATAGGTTTCAACCACATTTTTAGTATATTGTTTGGCCTCTAAACTGGCCGTATGGTAATCCATTCGCGCCTTTGCAGCCGCATATCCACCATCTGTAAGCAACCCTGATATTGATCCATATTTAGCGTGTGTTTCGGCTACAGTAGCATACGCCATTTTTGCATTAGCTACAAATTGACCAATCCCGTTTGTTGCGGTGCTTAATCCTAAAATAAAATATTCGAAAAACCCGAAGTTCTGCACCATAGCATCGGATGATCCCAATACTTCATCCGCCATAAAATCAAATGCATCTGATACGGTATTAACCATTATGGTTGATGTATCACCTATTAAACCAAAAGCATCACTACCCACTTGGCCTAGTGCAGTGAAATCATTCATTGCTCGATCAGCGAACCGATCTATATTGTCTGAGTTATTAGCGATCCAAACGGATAAATTTTCAATACGGCCAGATAATGTATCGATAGACGGCACCATCGATGTGAGCAGTTTCGCCTTTGCCCCATCGACCGATAAGCCTATTCTTGTAAAACTGTCATTGAACCGCTCTGCCGCATCGGTAGTGGTTTTATCCATATGCCCGTTAAACTCTTTGATAGCTTCGCTTCCACCGTTGAGCAGTGGGATCATATCCGCACCGGATTTTCCGAATAACTGCATTGCAAGCGTTGATTTGGCAACACCATTTGGCATATCTTTGAATCTATCTGCTACTTCCAACAAAACCGTATTTGAGTCTTTGATATGCCCGTTTACGTCTTTGCTTGAAATACCGAGATTTTTTAGAGCGTTTTCCGCATCTTTCCCACCACCCATAGATATTTCGCCAAGGTTTTTATTGAGTTTAAGAACACTTTTTCCTATCTCCTCTATCGCAACATCAGAAAGTTTTCCCGCTGCTTGCAATGAATACAAATCATCAACAGACATTCCGATCTTTTGCGACATTTTTCCGAGTGAATCAGCGAGATCGAGTGATTGTTTAATAGAATCTTTTAGGTTATTAAGAGCAAAATACCCCGCGATGGATGCCCCCGCTGTTTTGGCGAAGCTCTCCATTTTTTGAGTAGAGGTCTGCATGATACCGACAGCGGTATCCATCCCTTTTCGGAGTTGGGCAGTGTCGGCGGCTATGATGATGTCAAGTGCTCCGAGTGCCATTGTTTCTCCTTATTTCGTGGTCATAATTCGCAATATTGCCGATTGAGCATCTTTGATCTGCTCGTCGCTCATCTCTTCGAGCTCTAACCCTGCGCTGATCGGTTGCTCTTTGTTCGAGTACATCTCGAAATCCGAAGCGGTAGGGCTTTGCTCATACCGTTGAAATCCGGTATTCGCTACTACAGAGCACAAAACACCGTGTCGTTTATCATTCATCCGCTCTTCATCACCGAACGGCTCTAGGCTGTAAAACTCAACCCACTCGTTGAGTTCATCAGCGGACATCTCATTCTCTAATCGCTCGACGGTCATACCGAGCTTTAGGGCTAGGCGGAAGCGGAATCTTCGATCTTCTCTTGATCCGCATCGCCCTTGAAAGCGTTTCCCAATTCACGGTGAATACGGTCGATAACGACAGATGATTTTTTACCTAGAACGCTCTCGATCTCTTCATCGCTAAAGAGACGCTCCCCATTTTCATCACATAGAGCAAAACCGACCGAATAAAGGCGATGTTTTGCATACGCTTTTTCGGATTCTTCACCCTCTTTCATTTTGATAATCGGGGGTTGACCCTCTTTTTTTGGTGGTTCGATACTCATAAACCCATCAGAAATAGGGATTAGGAAATCACGCTCACGGATATTCTGACGGCGTACACAGACGGTTCCGCCCCATTCAGGGACTTCGATTGTGCTGATAGGGATATCTTTAGCCCCAATGATTGCTTCTTTATCGATTGCCATGATTAGCTCGCTAACGTGACATCAGGTACGCCACTTGCTTGAAAACTAAATTCGAACATCAAAGCCGCGCCTTTACCGGGAATGATGTTTGGGATACCAGACACATACCCATCACGGATTATGATTGTTTTACTTCCGGTTACAGGGGTGATTTGATCATTAAATTCAAGTTTGATTTTTGTATTTGCATTTGACTCACCGAGTGCATACACACGAATTTGACCCGCATCGTCAGCAATATAATTACATTTGAGTGAAAATTCTGGAGCATCTTTTAACCCATCTGAAATGTAATCTTTATAACCGGTAGAGTCGAAATTGGTCACATCGATTTTCCCTGTTTTGTCACCGAGGATACCGGGAATATCCGTCATCTCTCCAACTTTTATAAATGTGTCAGGAGTTATTGTTTCGATATAAATCGAAACCCCTAACGAGTTTCTTGCCTTTGACATTTTGAGACTCCTCAAACTTTAAATATGAGGGTATTTTATTTGAGTTATTTTCTATGGGTTTAAAAAGTTACACGCTGTAACTTTTTCGGTGGAAAAGTTTTTGTGAGTCTACTTGACGATATCATCAGAGAGAATATAATCGAAGATTTGGACGTGCAGTTTGGTGTCGTTTTCGTAATCTTCCATGTGCATGGATTTATTACCTTTACCACTCATAGCCGATTTTATATCTCCCGCGATACTTAGGGCTTCATCGTTTTTTTTAGAAAACACTTTGATTTGAAACCGTCCCATATCGAGGCTCTCTGTGCCGTCAAGCGTACCCGTATCGAGTGAGCTGATCCGCTGATAGGTGATGTAGGGAGGCGGTGTGCTTTGAGGAGCGACGAGCGGGTAAACACGATCACCGATCACGGGGATGGCGGATAGCAGCGTATAAAGTCCGATTGAAATACTCATTTTGTTGCCTCATCAAGTTTTAATTTGATCGTATCGATCACTTTGTTTAGAACATCCTCCCCCGCTTCATCGTATGCGGGTCGCATAAATGGGTGAGCCGCCATTTTTGAGGTTCCGAATTCTTGAAATCGTCCGTAAAAAACGCTTTTCCCTTTTCGCTTGTTTTTTGTCGGTCTGATCCGAAAAGCGATCACCCCTTTTTGCGCTCTGGATCCACTCACTTTGATCGAATCTCTTAGAGTACCCTCATTGACTGGGACATAGCTTTTGGCTTTATCTTTTATGACATTCGCCCCCTGACGAACCGCCGCACGAATCACTTTTTTTTCGAGGTTATCGGGTAATGAATTTAGATTTTTAATAAGCTCTTCTAGCCCTTTGATCTCTCCGCTCATAAAACCTCTTTTGCGATAATAATCAGCTCTCTGCTTCGCTCATCTTTATTTTGCACATTTAGGATGTCAAAATAACGATCAACGAACTTGATTTTGTGTTTAGGTGTCACACCCGCTACAAATCGACAGCGGATCTGTGACGTAGCATCGGCGAACACTTGGTTACTCATAAAACGCTCACCGCCAGTGATCGGCTTAATCTCCGCCATCGTTTCAGCGAGTAGTGTTTCGCCGTCGCTAAACCCGCCCGTAGCATCACGAACTTCCCCGATGGATAAAATGCTGATTATGTGACGTAATGCGCCGGATCTCATAACGTAATCACCCGATATTTGCTGATGAGATAAGCGTTATACTCATTAACGATAGGGCTAACCGATACCCCAACAACGACCTCTTCACGATGTTCGAATAATGTCGCGATACGGATAAGCATCCATTGCTTGATCGGCTTTGGAACCGATGCCGCATCCGCATACCCTGCGGTAAACGTCACACGAACCGGATCGATTACATTGGCGATAGGTGGGTAAGAGGAATTTGGTTTCTTAACGATCCGTGCCGGCTCCGAATAATCGCTTACCGAATAGAGCGACTGATCGAGGAGCGCATAGTTCTCCAACCCATCAGGAACATACTCGATTGTATCGACCGAGATCAACGGCGGTTTTTTAAGCTCAAAACGCTCCGGCAAAGTATCCATCGTCATTTCATAAACAGCGCTCATGAGTTGGCGATTGGTAATATCCTCCGCCTGAGTCGTTGCCACTTCGATGAGGAACTGTACAATACTATCAAAGATATCTGACATAATTCCCAGATGTGCTTTCGCTTCATTGAGTGTTACCGGATACTCGCTCGGAGCTGTTTTGAGTTTCAATCCCATCGTTATTCTTCGTCTTTGTTATCGTCGGATTTTCCCTCGGGAAAATTGCTACTAAAAGGTTCTTTGTTAAGGTACCCGCCTTTGATTAGAGCACCGCAGCGCTCTTTTGTACCATCAAAGATACTTTTCTTTTCGTAACGATCCCCCGAACCTTTATCTACTAAAGATTCAATAACTTCATGTTTTGGCATAATGATACCCTTATGAATAGCGTTTATCGCCGAGTGCCAAAGTAGCTGCACCAACCTTGCCGTCTTCATCACATGTGACTTTTACCGCTACATACGCAAACCCGCTGTTGCTATCGAGTTCATCGACGCGTGCTTCGACTTCAGCTTTTACCACTCCGCCACCTGTAGGAGCCGTTGCAGAAACGGCCGCTTTTAATGCTTTTGACCCTGCACCTGCTGCACTTGTAGCCTGTAATAACTCAATCGTTGCAATTTTCCCCTGTGTTAGAGACGCTGTGATGAGCGTCCCCATGATCCCTCGGTAATCTCCTACCGCTACATATGATCCGGTTACATCGGCGGTACCGATGTCCTGAGGATCGATTGCCGCCACTACGTCCATTTGTTCGCTAATTTTTTTACTCATTGTTTACTCCTTATGCTGCCGGTACGTCGAGTACGACGAATGGGCTGTATTGATTGCTATCTTCGTCTTTGAGTGGGCCGTTGATTGCAGGTTGCCCATCAACACCCATAACCGCTTTGATCAATGTCTTGTCTTTTGTAAACTGAACATGTTCAGACATACTGATGATGATTCCAGTTCCATTTTTGACATAGTAATAAGAGAAATCGGCAAGAACAACATCCCCTTTTGAACCAAGACCAGGTGTACGTGTTGACCAAATCAATGGATAACCTAAAATTGTTTCTGGGCTACCATCTCTACCGTTAGGCTGCCAAATCAAGTTACCTACAGCATCTTTCATTTGCGTAATCTTAATGTAGGCTTTTTTAGAGATCACCCATACCAGTTCATCTCCATTTGAAGATGCAACCATTGTGACAAGATCAGCATACGTTACATCGTTTGCAGTGCCACGATTAATAGCAATCGAAGCAGCAGAACTCAAAAACCCTTTTGGTTTACCGACACCGTTGCCTGAGAAAAACGCGGCATCCTCAGCTTTTGCCAACGCTTGGCGTAAAAGCGACATAGAAAGAGCACCTACCGCAGGAGCATTACGAAGCAATTTGTTCGACAGCGCGATATATCCTGCAACACCATTTGATGAGAGCTTGATTTCGCGAAGTTTAAACGCTGTTTCATCAATCTCTTCATCTTCAGATACCCAATTGGTAACTACACCGCCGTAAACTCCATTGTCTCCACTTTGATCAAGAGCAGGAAATGAGATGTCTGCATCTGGCATATTCCCTGCTGGAATGACAGTAGCACGAGGGCGGATGATGGATTCACCCGGCTTAAATGCAGTGAGCATATCACCAAATTGTTGAGGAACACGGTACCCACCTGCTTCGCCGCTTCCCATATTTTGGGAGACAAATTCCAAACGTGAATCATTCCCCGCACGAACTGCTCCAAGAAATTCACCAAATGAACTAAACCCACCCTCATCGAGCACTTGGTTATCCCCCGAATTTTTTGAGTGGTTAAATGAGTGGATCGGTTTTGATGCCGGAGCATTCATCTCTTCATTAAGTTCTGATTGCGATTCAAGACGAGAAATTTGTGATTTCATCGCATCTTGCTGAGTACTTAAAGCCTCGTATTGGCTAGACTCTTCCGCTGTGAAATCACGACTTTCAGCAAGGGCACTATCGTTCATTTTTTGCATACTGGCAATAACTTCCGCACGTTTGCCTTTCATTTCGATAATTTTCTTTTTCATTTTTTCATTCCTCCATTTTTAGAATGTTTAATTGTCGTTGTCGAGCGGATGTACCGCCACCTTTACCCATTTTGCCTGCCGAGAGTTCAGCGAGCACACCCTCAAAACTTCCGAGTCGGTCGGCTAGCCCTGCGGAAACTGATTCAGCCCCGACGAACACACCTCCCTGCCCGTAGTTTTCGAGAACGTGATCCGAACTTACCCCACGGTTACGGGCAATCGCCGAAACAAAAACCTCACCGAGGGTATCCGCCATTTTTTGCAGATCCCCTAGCCCCTCTTCGGTAGCAGGGTCTCGATTTTTGTTTGGGCTGACTTTTGAAACGATGCGTACACGCTTAA
>Ga0209343_10005601_pt1 | contig 15145 bp, 14 predicted proteins | sample RifCSPlowO2_02_FD_184026 | JGI IMG/M metagenome (GOLD analysis project Ga0209343, IMG submission 184026) | Groundwater microbial communities from Rifle, Colorado - Rifle CSP2_plank lowO2_0.2 (SPAdes) (version 2) | ecosystem: Environmental > Aquatic > Deep subsurface > Groundwater | place... | reverse complement strand
GAAATTGTCTTGCGCCGGGCAAAGACTGGTGAAGAAATAACGACGTTGCTGGGCGAAAAAGTAAAACTTGATAACGAAACATTAGTTTTGGCCGAAGGGAAAAATTTAATAGGAATTGGTGCAATTCCCCCACCGTGGGCACTGGGAAGAATTCTTAAGGAGCTCACCTTGAATAACACTGCTACTAACCGCCGCTTTGCACGAAGAAAATGGAATGAGATAAGGAAACGGGGATATGTCCGTGCCAGTGACAAATCGTATGTGTTGTCGCCGCGTGCTGAAGAGATGTTGAATGAAGCTGAATTATGGAATCTCAAGATCGAGAAGCAAAAAGATTGGGATCAAAATTGGCACCTCGTGCTTTTCGACATTCCCATCGACAAAAATAGAAAGAGGTTGTCTTTTGATGCCATCCTTAGAAATCTAGGATTCGTCATGTATCAGAGGTCCGTATGGGTATATCCTTATCCTTGCCGTGGCGTCATTGAGAAAATTACGAAACACTATGGTATTTCAAAATATATTTCATATGCAACTGCCATAAGTCTCGATGGGCAGGGCGCACTCATGCATCGCTTCAAATTGCGCTGAAGACGAAGGAAGTACAATTCTGATACAATTGTATTAGGACAATGGCCGCAGGTTAAACCTATGGCTGGAATATGGCTAATATTCTAGGCCGCAGGTTTAACCTGCGGTGTGGTAGGTCATCAAATGACACTAAACTTTTTTCCTACCGACGTGAATTTTTCGACTGCTTTTGCGATGTCTTCTCTTGTGTGAGCCGCTGATACTTGCACGCGGATGCGAGCTTTGCCTTTCGGTACCACCGGGAACGCGAAGCCGATGACGTAGATGCCTTCGTCGAAAAGTGCTTTGGCCATCTCCACCGCCTTCTTTTCATCCCCGAGCATGATGGGAGTGATCGGATGCTGTGCCTCGGAAACGGTGAAGCCGCTCTGCTTCATTAACTCTCGGAAAAGTTTCGTATTCTCCCAGAGCCGCTCGCGATACTCTGGGTGTGTCTTCAGATAGTCGATGAGCCAGAGCGATGCGCCCGTTACCGCAGTATCGAGGGAGTTAGAGAAAAGATATGCGCGCGAACGATTGCGCAGATAGTCCGCTACCTCATTGTGAGTCGCGATAAATGCTCCTCCTGCGCCGCCGAGCGCTTTGCCGAAAGTTCCTGTCACAAAATCTACTCGGTCTTGCACGCCGCAATGTTCGGGTGTGCCGCCGCCACTCTTTCCCATCACGCCAATGGAGTGCGCATCGTCCACCATGACTAACGCCCCGTATTTGTCGGCCAAGTCGCATATCTCCTTAAGGGGCGCGATGTCGCCGTCCATGCTGAACACGCCGTCTGTTGCGATAACGCGCAGACGTTTCTCCCGTGTCGCCTTTAGTTTTTCCTCCAAGTCCGCCATGTCCATGTGCTTAAAGACAAGGCGCTCGGATTTTGTGAGCCGGATGGCGTCGATTATGGAGGCGTGATTCAGCTCGTCGCTGATGATAGCGTCGTCCGGGCCGAAAAATGTCTGGAAGAGGCCCACATTGGCCATGAAGCACGAAGTGTAAAGTACTGCGTCTTCCGTGCCGACGAGTCCAGCGACAGCGCGTTCCAAATCTTTGTGTATCGTTTGCGTGCCGCAAATGAAGCGCACTGAGGCGAGGCCGTAGCCCCATCTTCTAACCGCCTCCTCCGACGCTTTCTCCATCAGGTCCGTCCCCGAGAATCCCAGATAGTTATTGGCGCAAAAGTTCAGCACCTTTTTCCCCTCAACTGTTATCTCCCTCCCCTGCGGCGATTCCAGCACGCGCTCCTCCTTATACGTACCATTCTCTTTCGCGCCCGCGAGCTCAGCTTCGAGTATCGGTTTGAGGCTCTTATACATACTAGCCGCTTATCTTGAAGGTTATCTTCGGATGCTCGCTGAGAGCTTTCTCGAAGCTCTCGGGCGTGAACTTGTGAAAATCGAGCACCGTGCCCTTCCCTTCTTTCAGGATAGTCTTCCAAATAGCGTCCTGGATGCCGTTGCTTTTGTCGGAAAGCATCCGCTGGGCTATCTGCCACGTGCGGAATATCTCGCGGCCTATGATTCCGTAGAGCGTGAGCCCCCGCACGACGATCATGCGTGAAAAATCGGGCATCGTCACGTCGCCGTCCTTGATGCCGAACACTACGATCTGCCCGCCGCGGCGCGCGCTCCGAATGCAGTTGTTGAGGGAAGAAGCGGGTCCCGCCATTTCCATCGAGACGTCGACGCCCTTGCTGTATGTCAGCTCCATAACGCGCGCGACGACATCAGGGTCGTGTTCCCACTCGTTGGTCTTCTTCGCTTTTTTGATGAGTATCGTCTCGTGAGCGCCGAGCTCTTTTGCCGTTCTCAAGTTCTCCGGATTCACGTCGACGGCGATTATCTTGGCCGCTCCAAAATTCTTCGCAAGAAGGATGCTGAACATGCCAATGGGTCCGACACCGAACACAGCGACGCGCTGACCGCGGAGGTCGATGACGGTGCACGCATGCACGGCATTGCCGAACGGATCGTAGATAGCGGCTATCTCGGGCCGTACGCGACGTTTGTCGACCGCCCAGAGGTTTTTTGCCGGTATTTTCACGTATTCTGCAAAAATTCCGTCTATCGAAATGCCCAAGATAGCTTCGTTGAGGCACACGTGCTCTTCGCCGATACGGCACTGATAACAACGGCCGCAGGTCACGTGCGAATCGCCGGATACGAGCGAGCCGATTTCTATCTTCGCCGGATTCTTTTCATCCTGATCGTGATAGAGTCGCTCCACCATCGAGCCGACCTCGACGATCTCGCCGACGAATTCGTGACCGACGACGCGCGCCGTCTTTTTCTCGCGTTCCAATGAATCGTGCACCATGTCCTTGAACGCGGAACGGTACCAAAGTCCTCTGTCGGAGCCGCACACGCCCGCATGGCGCATCTTAATAATAACCGCGAGCGCATCATCAGGATTGTTCTTCTCATCAAGCTTTGGCATCGGTACGCTCCTCATGACGAAACCGCGACTGCCTTCCCAGCCATCCTCCTTCACGTCAATCGTGAGCGCTTTGACAGATTCCTTTGGCATTGGACTACCCTATCAAAACGTCGCCCGATTTCAACAAACCGCATAAGACCTGTTTGATAATTTGTACAGCTGAACAAATATTCATACACATCATTTGGATAGGAACGACGCCAGACGACCGGGGCGGGAGTACGCGTATACGTTCTTAATTCCGAGATCCTTCGCAATGGTCAATACCACCTCGATTAGTTGGTGCGAGACAGGGGCATCGTGAGATATGGCGACGTCGGCCTCTGGGGCAGGATATTTCAGGAGCATGTTGTAACCGAGAGCGCTCTTGTCCTCGGGTCTTCCGTCGGGAATGACGTCGACAAGTTTCGCTCCCGCACTCATTCCTCCCTTCGGTTTCTCGTGGAATCGCATGACTGGATCGTTCCCCCCTCTCAAATACTCCCGTACTTCGTCTGGCGCAGGAATCTTCTCTATCGGCTGTATCGGTTTCGACCGATAGTCGGCACTGCAGATCGAGATGCACGCGAGCGCGTTGCCTTGCGGATCGAGCACCTTAGGCGTGAGGAGGTCCGCGTATCTTGTCTTGAGTAGCTCTTCTGCCGATAAACTTGTTCGCACGACTGCGATCTGCCCGGCGAGCCGCTCGCTCGGCTCGGCCACCATGATGATGAGCTGTTTCGGAATGTTCTTCTCATACGCCGTCTTCTCCGCCGTGAGCGGCTGCCAGCAGCGGTTGTAGAGCTCGTATGAAGCGCCCACCCACCGCGAATAGCGATGCAGGACCGTGAATCTGTACCGAGGCGTCTTCATGAGGCCAAAGATGGATTCGAAGCGCTCGTACGGCAAGGTGTCCCTCAATATGCTCCGCTGTACCTTGCCGGTCGAGGTCATCGGAAGATCTTCGATGGGAAGCGCGCTGATATATTTGGGCGTTTCGTATGCGCTCACGTGCGGCGTGCCGAAAAGGAGCGAGCATTTGAGGCGACGCTTCGCGCTCGCCTCGTCAATTCCCTCCTGCCACGAAATGACGGCGCCGATCTCTTCTCCATATCGCTCGTCTGGCACCGCGACCACGTGGACCTGGTCTATGTCCGCGGAAATTTTCTTGAGCGCGTTCTCGACGGCAATAGGCGAGATGTTAATGCCTCCCTTGATGATGATCTCGCGCTTGCGGCCCTTCAGGTAATAGTATTTTTGCCCGTCGATGAAGCGAAAGAGCCCGACGTCGCCAGTCAGGAAGTAACCCTTCGCATCTCCTTGTTCACCGAAGGCTTTCTCTCCAGCAACGTATCCCTCCATAATGGCCGCACCTCTGACAACGAGCTCTCCATCCTCCCCCTCGCCGAGGAATTTTCCCTCGCCATCGGCGATCTGGAGATCCGCCCACGGCATCGCGGCACCGATGGAGTTCTCGTCGATTAGCTTGCCGTAGAGCGCCTCCGGCAGTCCCATCGGCACGCCCGTCACGCGCAAGGCCGTTTCCGTCTGCCCGTAGCCCTGATAGAGCAGGATGCCGAACTTCTTGCGGAACTCCTGCACGCTCTGCGCGATGACTGGCGCGGAACCTATCTGCATCCTGTCGAGGCGTATGCGGTCGCGGAACGACTCGAATTCGTCCTCGCGATGGAGCTGGTCGAAAAGGATGGATTGGACGATGGAGGTTATGGTCGCCCCCGTGTTCGCCATCTGTTGCCAGAAATGCGAATTCGAGTAGTTGGGCGGTATCGCGATCGTGCCGCCCGCGAGCAGGGTCGAGAGGCAGAAGGTCGTCGAATTGATGTGGTGCAGAGGAAGATTCACGAGGAACGTATCGTCGCCGGTAAACTGGAGCCACTGCCGGATGCCGTCGGCGTTGACGATTAAGTTCTTGAGAGAAAGCATCGCGCCCTTCGGATGGCCAGTCGTCCCCGAAGTGAAAAGGACAAGCGCGAGATGTTCGAGCCCATCTTCCGATACCGATGAACGACTTCGTAAGTCGTTCATTGGCAAACCTTCGAAATCTCTGATTTCAGTGTTCTTAAGATACTTCGATTCGATATTCTTGAGCGCGCCTTTTTGGGCGATGAGCACGCGTACCTTGTTCAAATTCAGCTTGTACTGATATTGCTCACCCGTGTCGCGCTTGGTGTCCATCGGAACCGTGACGATGCCCGAAGCCCACGCGGCCCACGAGAGAATGAGAAGCTCTGGAGAGTTCTTGAATGCAAGCGCGACCCTATCGCCTTTTTTGAGCCCGAGTCCCGACAGGTAGACGGCGGCAGATTCGATCAAACGGCTCAATTCCCGGTATGTGAGCCGTTTAACGACATTTCCCTCCTCGTCGCACCCGATAAGTGCCGCTTTATCCGGGCTTTTTTGCGCTAACGATGCAACGTGCTCCCGCAGGCTCTTGATGGGAACATTATTGCGCGTAGTAGGCCTTGGCTGTAGAGCGGCGGATGGAGATGGGTGCGAAGTCTTCGAGCGAGACGCAGAAGATTTCCGTGATACGTTGGCGATGCCGAGAGTCAGTGTTCCAGCCATACAACGAATAGATATCCCTCGAATTTCGAGGTTTCAGATAATCAAAACGGATTATTCCGCAAGAAAAACGCCCGCGCCCTCTTTCGCCCTCTGCGAAAGCTTGATGGCCGCGTCGTCGCCCTTCTTCGCGGCAGGCACGTCCTTGTGGTCGATCTGGATGGAGGCGACCGTGTCCTCAAACTCCTCCTCGCCCTTCTTCACCTTGATCGAAGCGCCTCGCGCGAGCTTCCCCGTCACCTTGACGACCGCAACGCCGAGCTTGTCGTACCAGTGCGTAACCGTCCCGACCTGTTTATCCGCCATACAAGCGTGATCTTAAGATTCCGATAACGACCTTTGAATCCGTATAATAGCACAACGGCTATGACGCGGAACGTCTTGATGATACATTTTTGAGCACGGGCCGTTAGCTCAGTGGTAGAGCACCTCATTTGCAATGAGGGGGTCAGCGGTTCAAATCCGCTACGGTCCACATCAGCCGAGTTTTGATCACAAAACTCCTCAAAAACCCTTGCAGTAGCTAGCTTATTCGCGGTTCGATAGCCGTCGGTTTTTGAGTATGCGAGACGAGCATCGAAAAGGAAGAAAAAGAGACGATGTTTTTCAACCGTATCGACGGTATCCCAAATGGATATTGGGTTTTTTAGCATTCCGATCGACTTATTCAGTGCGGTTCGATAAGGCACTTTGAGGTCTATGTTTTGCTCGCGCGAGAGCCCGTCAAGATCCTTTGCAGCTTCCTCAAGCTGCGCCTCGTAGGTGTTCTTGAGCATTTCTGACCTTGCCGTGCGAACGAGCTCTGTAAGATCGCGGACTTTTTGCTCTGTCGATTCTCGCTGTTTAGTTTTTAGAACTTGTTGCTGTCGGAAACCGCTCACCTCGTCTTTCCACACACGCTCGAACGTAAGCTCAGCGACATCGCTAACGTCCTCTTTGAGCCGATACTGACGAAGCAGTTCTCGGAAGTCGCGCTCAACACAATCCCGAGCTATCATTTTCGAATACAGACCACAGCCCTTTGCTTGGCAGTAGTAATACGGGTACCTTTTCGTTCTGCCTTTGGAAAATGTGCCAGTGAGCTTTTGTTGACACTCCGGACAAAGAACTAACCCACGCAGCGGAAACTCCGGTGATGTATCGATACGGATGCGCGCTTTCGTCTCTTCTTTGTGAAGTCGCTTTTGAATAAGTTCGAATGTATCGAGTGAGATGACTCCTTTGTGGACTCCTTTGCGACGTGATACACCCCAATCTGGATATTCGATATAGCCGGCGTGAAAGACGTCATTGAGCATATCGCTCACATCGTCGAGATAGTCCTCCGCTGAACGCTTTGAATGCTTCCAGTATCCTTGCTTGTGTAAGAAGCGAGCGACGTCGACTTTTCGAATGAAATCTCCCTTTGCGAACTTTTCTAGTGCCTGTTTTATCAGTAAGCCCTCTTTGTTTGGCACCAGTGTCTTTGAACCGGTGTGATCCTTGATCCGATCGTACCCGCGTCGGCGAGCGAATGGTTCGTAGCCGCGCTCGAGGCATGCTTTCATCTTCTGTATGACTTGCCTGCGATTTTGTTTTCTTTCTAGCTCAGCTTGGCCGGACATTATCAACTCAACAAACTGGCCCTCATCGCTGTCGTCGAACTTGTAGTTTAGGCACCGCAATAAAACATCGCGCTTTTTGAACTCTATTTTGAGTTTGAAATGGAACATGGCGTCGCGGGCAAAACGCTTTAGATCATCAAACACGACCACGAACTTCTTGTGAGGATTTGCGTCTATGTAGGTGAGCAGTGCGCGCATCGCGGGACGCTTCATAAAATCACCGCCACCCGAGAAAGTATCACGGAACGTTTTATGGTGAGGGATGTTCTGCGAGAGCAAGTCGTCCAAACATCGCTTTTCCTGACTATCGAGACCGGATCCCTCCGTCTCTTGGCGCCTGCCCGAAACTCGAGCGTACGCCAAGCCCACTCTACCCGCGTAGGGATTTACGCTTTCGATAAATCGCTCTAGCTCTTTATGTGTTTTTTTGATTGACATACTTTCCTAGCTCCTGACGGATGAGATCGCGGCAGAGGGACTCAATGTATCGCAAGCGCTGAAGGATCTCATAGTCCGTGCTCGTCTCATCGTTGAGCAGTTTCCGATATTCCGCAACCGATACTACCGGCTGTGGTTCATTATAGTCCGTGGAAGTTGTAGACATAGAAAACTGCTCGCTCACGGGAATGGACGAGCAGTTCTCAACTCCCGTGATGCTGCACGGGATATGGTCGCACCGATGATTTCTATTTCGTGTCGCTAACGCGCCTCGTTAGCGTTCGGCCTTTATGCCGTATCCGAACAAGTCTTTCGCAAGCTCGTTTGCTCTTTTCAACATCGTCCTTTGCCGGTCATTTTTAGGAACCCTGTCTCCTCGCTCTAACGCAGGGTCGATTTCCAAAAGGTCGTTTATTTCATCGAGCCGCTTTTCACTATCTCTTTTGATCCTGCGTTCTTTTGCTAACGCTTTCGGCATACCGCGTTTTAGGATCTCGTTTAGCTCATGTATCGCTTCCTTGGCCTCAACGTCGTCAAGGGGCGAATAGGCCCGAATAACGGCCCAGCGGATGGGCAGTGCTCTATCGCTGATCTGAAGGTCGGTGTCTATCTCCCAGTTTTGCTCTGGGAAAGCGACTCGACCGCGGATGATGTACCATGCGATGCCATAACTACTGTCTTTGTAGAAGTTGTACGGAAGACAGAACTTCTCCCCGATTCGAATGACCTTTCGCTGGAACTCCGAAGGTGCCGGTGCAGAGTCTCGAAGCGCAAACGGCCATTCCACGAAGAAGCCGAGTTGCTTTAGCTTTGCGTCGGAATCGCGATTAGCACGTTCCACATCCATTTGATCGTATGGATTGAGGTCAGCGTTTCGATCGTAATCGGTGATGTAGCCACGGGGTGGTATCTTGAAGCGTCTTCTCACTTCTCTTACTTCTTGTTGAAACTCGGGCACCATCATCAACAAAGCCATGACCCGATAGTTGCGACGAGTAGACGCGGCTTCTTTGAGTCGTTTTTTGTCCCGTGATTTCACATCGCTTTTATAGTTCGAAGTATTCTAAAGGTCGACCGTGGATGTTGTAGTTTCCGTCTGCGCGTTTGTTTTGCTGTAAAAAGCGCCCCGAAGAAAAGGAGACACCCTCCTGATCCTTATATCGAAACGCGATGCGAGGTTTCTTTAGCTCTTGTGTGAAGAAAGCGGTCGAATCATACCGGTATTCGATTGGGCGTGTTTTCTCCGCGGGGGAGAGACGAAGGACGACAGGCATCCACGACGCGCTTCTCAAGTCATCGGCCTCGAGAGTAAACTCAATATCGACTGCGGGCTTGTCTCCCGCATTGATGACCTCAAACGAGATTTTATTTCCGTCGGGCCCTCCGGAGACCATGATGTTTTCTGCGAGATCTACGCGGGGTCTATTTTTTGTAGGTTCTGGCACTTTTAGCTTTCTCTCGTTCAGCACTTTCTGATGTATGAAGGCGAACTGATGAGCAATCTGTTTTTGGACAGGAGTTCCTCTCCCGTGATGGAACTCGGGATGCTCAAGCTCCGAACCATGCTGCTCTTTCAGCTTCTCCATGATGAACGCGGGTGAAATCAGTTTTGCTACTGCATCGTAGTTCTCGCGGTGGAACTCTGATCTGCTGGGAAGTCCACTTTCTATGCCCCAACTCACACCAACGTAGGTGTCGAGGAGGTCGTGCACTTGTGCAGGATCCGCATCGAACAGTTTCTTGAGATGCGCTTCAACTTCTGTGTGGTTTCCATATTCGTTCCAGACCCACAAAAGACGCGGGGTGTCACTTCCGTAGGTTTTGTATAACGGGGTTTCTGCAGCTTTTGTTTTGATCCGGTCTGCTAACAAGGCACCGAGTTTTTTCTCTGTAGCGTCTGAAATGAGACGTTCTGACTCACTCTTGTCTTTGTCCCGTCGGAGCCAGCGCATGCACTCGAAGGCGAAAGGGAGGGGCTCGGCTTTTTTTACTACTTCTTTTGCGAGATTGTCTCGATTCCGGCCGGCAGGGACTTTTTTGACAAGTTCTGAAATCAAAATCGCCGCCTGTGAGAAACTCCAATCAGAGAAAAGCTGCCTCTCTCGTGGTACGAGACCGCCACTGCGCGCAAAAGCCAACGCAAGCCGAGGTGCCACCTTTGGTTCAATGAGGATTTCCTTGAAACGGAGTTTCTTGACGAGCGAAGACATGCCATTCCGTCCGCTGAAGCTCTTTAGAACCTCGTCCACCTCTTCGTCTTTTTTTGTCTCTATTTCCTTTATGAATGCCTCTGCCGCTAGGTCTGGTACATCGCCTGCCGGCACGCTGTATTGGAAATAGCGCTTGAAGTACTCCTCGGAACACACTCTCTGCTCGTTTGCCCAGATCCTGTCCCATTCATCTCCGTACGTCACATTCCCTTCGGAACGCGGGAAGAGTGGTTTGAGGAGTCTCTCTTTGACCTGTTCGTTATCAACGACTCCTGCTTCTTTCAGCGTAGCGTCGATGAGGTCATTCACGCGTTTAGCTTCAGCGTCCTGATGACGTCCTGACTTTCGCCGACGGAGAAAATGCTCCGGATTGTTCCTGATGACTCCATAGAGCTTCGGATAGAAAATGCGTATTCCCTCGATCAGCATGTGATCGACCGGATGAACTTCTCCTTTGAGAATCGGAAGAGCGAAGGTCAGGGCGTTTGCATACAGCTTCGCTTGTCTGGGGGTCGAGAGTTTTTCTTCAAGGCCGTCGACGAAATGACGAGTGAAAGAGTCGACCTGTTCTTGTGCAAGCTCTATCTTGCTCAAAGCAAGTGCCGCATCGACTCCCTCAAACACCATGCGCCGAAGTTCGATCTCATCGGCCGCTGGGAGGTGAAGAGGGATCTGAACGATTTTTTCCAGAAAACTACGGCCAGCGCCTGAACCGCCCTCTCCGTACTTCGTCCCCAGAGCAGAGGAGACCATAGCGTCGTCGAAAGCGAGAACGTAGCTGACTCCATTGAATCCTGCGGACAGCTTCACGAGCTTGAATACCGCGTGTATCTCATCTCGATCCAAACGATCAATATCATCAATCATTACCACAATCCTTTTACCTGAATCCTCAAGGATTTTTTCGAGACGAGTCTTCATTTCGTCCAACTCGATAGTTGAAAGGGCTTTGCCGATATTCATAGCTGCGTCGCCCGCTCCGACTTGTACCACCCCGCCAACGGTGAGCGACGCGACGGAAAGAAGTGAGCCGTATTTTTCGAGCAGCTTTCCGATATCTTCTTTTTTGTTTGAAAGGGTTTTTCCTACTTTTTGTGCCAGCGTCTTGAAGAAACCCTGAAGGAGTTGTTCTTGAGAGCCGAAGAACCAAGGATTGAAACGAACGGGTATGGTGTTGCCATGCTCACGCAGCGCAAGTTCCATCAGTCGAAGAGTAGAGGTTTTTCCATCACCCCACGGCCCATAGACCCCGACCACGACGCTACTGGGGTCAGACCGAATGGCTAAAGTGTCGGCAATCCTTTTTGCGAACGTCCATCGCTTGAACCGATCGTCGGCTATTGTCTCGATTGGTTGATCCGAAAAATAGGTGGATTTTTGAGGTTCTTCAGGGACGGGGGCCGTTTTTATAGTTGTGTCGTTTTCCTCACGGATCAAGTCGGTCGGTTTACTGAGGAAGCCCGATATTTGCTCCCGAAGCCATGTTGTAACACCTTTCATAACTCCCATCTTCCACGAAATGAAGGCAAAAGTCTATGTTCTGTCAGGCTTTCGGCGATCTCCGAAACACGCTATCATTGAAAAACAGCCGAATATCGGCTCGCGGAAGCGGGACCTAACCCATTCGAACAACGAGTGGCATGGTCTGAAAGTCGATCAAGCACGGAAAACCCGTCATGGAGTTGCTTGATCGCCGTATGGGGAAACCTGTACGAGAGGGTTCGCCCTCTATCCGTGGCGGGCTTTGTGTTTGTGCTCGCTGCGGTCGCTTATCAGTTTTATCAAGCAACTATGCAAGAAAAGCGAGCAGGAGATATCGTTCTTCCAGGCAAGGGATGGCAGTGGGTTGTAAGCACATTGATTTTTTTGATAGCGATTATCGTGATCGCTATTCAGTCAGCCGACGACAAAAACGTGGTAGTGCGAGGACAACCAGGTTTCGAGCAAGCACGCGCACGAGCAGTAGAGGCGCAAGCGCAAAAGGAAACGGACGCCGCCGTTTCGAACGCGGTGGATCAGTTCATGCAGGTAACGCCCGACAAGACACAATCCTCGGTGCAAGCGATGGCAGACTTTATGGTGAAAGACGGAAACATCACTGGCCTTCGCATGTGGGCGCAATCGCTCGGCGTATCGAGTCCAGACTTTGCGAGTGCGCTGACACTTCGAGAGGAGATTCGTCGCGCATCAAACGACTTTTCAATCTATCGAGACAAAAAAGAAGTGCTACGCCTCATAGAGCTACTCGGCGGTTTTTCTTCTGATGGAGACTGAATCCCGAGCATAATCGGATATGCATGGATCGGCTTATCCCTCTCTTTTTCTTCAAGTCGTTTGACTTGTTCCTCTGCATAAAAAAGAGCGAGATCCCATTTTACTAATCTTCACCCAACTCCCTAGCTGTAAAGAGGCCTGATGCTTTGAGACATCCTCGCAGGAAATGCGGGTTGCGCGCTCGTCGTTTCAAGGATCGATACACCTTCCCTCGCAGCTGAAGGAGCGAGTCGAGGCAGGTGTTGCCAAGATCGGCGCGCTTGGTTCCTGACCAGACATACTCCTGCGGGTTCAATTCTGGCGCATAGCTTGGAAATCTGATGACGGAGAGCCATCGTGCATTCTCATCGACGAAGAGTCTAACGATGTTCGCCTTGTGGGCGGGCAGTCCGTCCCACAGAAGAACGAGGTGCCTGCCCCTGTATCGTTTCCTGAGATCAGAGAGAATACGGACGACTTTTCCCTTGCGCATCCCGCGCTTCGTGAGCCATGCGAGTGCCGAAACCCGATTCGAACGAGCATTGAGTGCGATCATGCCCGCGGCGGTGAGCCGCTTCCATCCTCCTTTCGACCGGATGAGCGGAGTTTTGCCCTTCAGTCCCCATGTGCGGACAACGTGTGGACGATCGGAGAACCCGGATTCGTCAAAGAAGCCAAATATTACGCCGTTCTCGAAGCCCTTTTTTTGACCTCAGGCCAGGTTGTCTGCATCCACGTCGCGATTGCGTTTTCGTCTCGTTCAAGCGCGCGCTTCAGGGGTTTCTGACACGAGAAGCCAAGCCGTCGCATCGTGTGCCAGACGCTTCGGTCTTCGTACGCCACCCCCGTCCAGCGCTTGAGTGCGGCGGTGAGGCGATCGAGCGTCCAGAAGTCGCCGGAGAAGCCGTGGTGAGCCGCGCCTTTCACAACTTCGCGCCTCACGCGTGCCTCCTGCGCTCTCGAGAGCTTCGAGACCCGGCCGTACCGTCCGCTCTTCAATCCGGCGATGCCTCGCTCCCTCCAGGCGATCTTCCATTCATGTACCGAAGGTCCTGACACGCCAAGTTTCTCGGCAATCCGGCGCTCAGACCAGGTTCGCCTGAAATACGGAACTGCTTGTAATCGTCGCGTCTCCATCTCCTCTTGGGAGAGGGCGCGGTTGGGATGGTGGGTGCTCATGGGTGAAGTATCGCACCTGCACCATACACTAGCTAGGGAGATGTGTGAATATCAGTAACTGTGCCTGTCCCCGTTATCTGAAAATTAAACGGGTCATTGTGTCGTTGCTACAGAAGTTTCAGTATGCCTTCTGTAATTTCTTCAACGCTTTGCGCGTCTGTTTTGAACGTAATTGCTTCGTCATTCTTTTCGCTTTGATACGCGTTAAAAAGCGAGTCGAACCTTTCCTTTGAGAGGTCTTCCTTTCTGTTTCTTGCCGCGGCTCTTTCGTCCCTTCTTTTTAGCAGTGTTTCGTAATCTGTGTCAAGATTTATTTCTACAATTTCGTATCCGTATTCAATGGCAATATCAATATGCTTTTGTCTGGACGCCTTATGCACCGCCTCGGTGATAACGTTGTATTTCAACTCGCACAAAGCGCGTAGTATTGCAAGCCGCAGTTTGTGTAAGTCGTCGTAGTACTTACCAGACGCATATTGCGAAAATTGCCACTTAAGCGCATCGTATGACAAATGAAAATAGCGCTCTTTCTGCTTCATCAGATTCTCTATAACCGTGCTTTTGCCGGAACAAGACGCGCCGTTTAGTATCACTAATTTCATAGAAGCAAATCGCGCATTTCAGACCCTTTCCTAAAAGAAACGGCCGAGAACATCTTTGGTTTGATCTGTCATTGGCCTGGGGCTTCCGTCTTCCATTTTGAATGGATCACTTGTCCAGTCTATACGCTCAATCTCGTCTCTGTTTACTTTTTCCCAATCTACATCCAATAGGTTTTCTGCGACGAAACCATGAATCAAAAATCTGGAATTACCGATGGTATAAAAACCAGACGAACTTAGAGTTGCTGGGCCTACATCCTCGTCTAACTCTTCACTTATCTCTCTGCGCAAACATTCTTCCGGTGTCTCGAAGGTGACCTTATCTTTCGGCGCTTCCTTGCCATCCGCAAATTGCCAGACATCGCCTTTCTGCGTAACAATTTCCACTTTATCAGTGTTCGGATTGTGGCAAACATATTCTGCTTTTCCACCCGGAAATTGCCATATTTTTGTTTTTTCATTCAGAACCAACAACACTTGCCTTTTTCTGTCTTTGTCTTCAATACCATCTGTTGGTTCGAGCCGGATCGCTAAAACACCCGCGACATTTTTGAAAAACTCGGTCTTCTCAAAAAGTTCTTTATGTATTTGAAGTGATAACTGTTGGAAAAAATGTTCCTTATACTTTACAAAGCGGTAAATGCCGTCGGCCAAAAAAACCTCTGGTTTCCCTCGATTAAAAAAATCTGCTAAATTACTCTTCATCCCTTTTTGGGTCTTAGTCCAGCTTTCATATTTTTGCATTGCGTCATTGATTTCATCCATGCTGACGGATTGTAAATTTTTGGTGTGAACTGATCTGATGTGATTTAGAATGGCAGTCTTTCTTTTTTCAAAAATGTCGCTTAATTGCTGACAGCGTTCTAATCCAGTTGAACCGCGGTTTACAAAACGCTCGTTGGTTTTCCATCCCGGCTCTGATCTCTCTTTATCCCAATCGATTTTCGCCGGTTGCATTTTGTTTGCATTTTCCATATGTAAGGTACCCCTTTCTTTTCTCACCTAGTCAAGGATTGATTGCAGTGTAGCAGGTGCATGTGCGAGCGCAAATTGCGAGGGCGACATCCGGAGCGCGGAGTGAATACGGTGGCGGTTGTACGCAATGACGGTGCGGTGGACCTCGAATACCAGTTCGCCAAGTGGAGGGATATTGAGGGATATTGGGGTCAGTCACCATATTCTCCGTATTCTCATGGTCTAATGCTGTTTCGGTCTTCCAGGTTCACGTAGAGTCTGGGCGAGGTCATGTCGCTCGACCATGCGGCTACGCCATGACTCCCTG
>Ga0209343_10005598_pt1 | contig 15152 bp, 10 predicted proteins | sample RifCSPlowO2_02_FD_184026 | JGI IMG/M metagenome (GOLD analysis project Ga0209343, IMG submission 184026) | Groundwater microbial communities from Rifle, Colorado - Rifle CSP2_plank lowO2_0.2 (SPAdes) (version 2) | ecosystem: Environmental > Aquatic > Deep subsurface > Groundwater | place... | reverse complement strand
CTGGCAGTGGGCGTATCAAAATCCGTAGCATCCTTGGCCGCCAGCCCCAGGTTGTAGTCCGGGTTCTTGTATTTCGATACGCCCACTGCCAGCACATACAGCTTGGGCTTGAAGCGTTTATCTTCTTCCACAGGTGCAGCTTTTTTTCCCGCCCAGGTCACGCGCAATGTGGCCGGGGTGGAAACTCCGTTTTTGTTCTCGGCAAATAATTGAATCTCGCTGTCCTGCGGCGGAATCGGCAAAGTGATTTCGCGCACCCCGGCAGCAGCGGACTCGCCAGCAGGCCCTCCAGTCGAAGCCACCACCAGATTGCGCGCCTCGTGTAGTGTGACCGCCAGACCGTTGATGCGCGCACGCAGCCCGGTCACCGGCGCGTCGTTGGGTGCGCGGGTGCTGTATTTGAGCGTGATGCTGGCGGTCGATACGCTTGCGCCCTCGTTGGGCGAGACGATCTCGACTACTGGCGGCAACACCTGCACGATGGATTGCATCTGGGTTTTGCGCCCGGCCTCGGTATTGGCCAGCCGCAACGCAATGCTTTCGTCTTGGGTATCCAATATTTTGCTCGGCACATCGGGGCGATAGAACTGACCACGGAAGCGCGAAGCGGGGAAGAAATCCGCAGCCTGATCTTTACCGCGATTTACATGCCAGCCGATCAAGTCTTCCGCACCGGGCGAGGCATCGTAATAACCGGAAGACGTCCACATCACCCAGCGCTTCTTGTCGGGATGTGGATAGAATGCGAGTTGCTCGGCACCATCGCTGGCACGATGCCAACGGATGGTGCCGTCACCATAGGCCGCCACCACCCAGCGCCCGTCTTGTGAAACATTCACCGCCCACACCTGACTCGGTGTAGGCCGCTTCCAGCGCTCTGCGCCGCTACGGCCGAAAGCGCGCAGACTCCATGATGCTCCCAGAATAAAGCCTTCTCCACCCGGCATCAGTGCGAGGCATTGCGATTTTTCACTCGGCTGTAACTCGAGCACTACACCGTTGAGCTTGGGTGAGAGCTCATCTTTCCAGTCGGTGACATCAAGGCCGGAGGCGGAAATTGTTCGGGGAATCAGGCCTGTCGTATCGGGAAGCAAAAAGGCGCGGCTTTGGCTATCGAATACGGTGGGTGACTTGCCGTATTGCTCGTAGCCAAATCGCACCTGCACCCCATCGGCAGACAGGGTGAAGCCCTCATGATTGTCGCGGAAATCCGCCACTATCGGCGCATGAAAAAAGTGACGTGTGCCCTCTGTATTCACCACGTCCCATTCCGGACCAGCACCGCCGAATGTCAGCCTCCCGTCCGGCAACGCGACCATATCCATAATAGTGCCACGCGCCACCGGCCAATTTTGCGCCGCGCCCGCACCGCCGCTGAGCCAACGGCGTATGAATTTTGGCCCCGGAGTACCGGCAATTCCCGCCGAAAACAGGGTCGTTCCATCACGCGACCAAGCGATGCGCCCCAAGGATTTATTCACCTCCGCCGTATCTGGCGCGTAGCTAAACGATAAATCGCTACTATCTAACACGTTTACAGCAGGGGTATCGCCAAATCCCACCGCAATACGCTTGCCATCCGGCGAGAAGCGTGCAGCATAAGGCTGTTTGCCGCCGGGAGCAGCCTGCTTGGCGAGCAAAGTAAGTCGACTGCCGTCGAAGCGATACAAGCGCAACAGGCCATCATAACTGGTGGTCACCAGTCGCCCGCCACTGCTGAAGTGGGCACTGAAGCTGGCATCAGCGTAGTCCCGATCTTCAGCCAACAGCTGCCCGCTAGCGACGGCAAACACGCGCACACCATTATTTTTCGCCAATGTTGCCGCCAACCATCTGCCGTCAGATGAGAAAGCGAGGTGGTACACCACATTAGAGAGTCCGGTCAAACGGCGCAGCAAGCGACCGCTGGCGCGGTCGAAGAGAAAGATGGAAGCCGAGCCATCATAGTCCCAACCTGTCCATCCCCCCAGCGCAACCGTCTGCCCATCCGGGGAGAGTGCCACGGCATTGAGCTTGCCTTCGTTGCTGCTGCCGATAGGAATGCGCAAGGTAGTGAGCAAGCGGCCATCAGCGATATCCCATACCCGTGCAGTTTTATCGTCTGAAGCCGTCACCAGATAGCGCCCTGCTTCGTCTGTGGCGATGCGCCTGATCATCGCGGTGTGTTCGCCGGGGTCGATACGCAGGATAGGTTCGGTAGGAGGCTCTCCCGCGTAAACTGCAACCGATGCAGCCAGCGCAGCGATGGCGCATAGTGATTTAAGGTGTGACATAAAGCGCATGTGTATTCCTTTAAGCCTCATTAATACCGTCGAGGTCATTTGTGATCAACATAACTTTTCTGCTATAAATAATGGCGATATAGCTCCATTTCATCCTGATAAATTTTGCCCTAAAAAGTTAGCTTCCCCACCTAGTTAAATAGCTCTTTTATGATGGGAAGAATGAATGACACCATTCCGATGGTAACGGACGCTACCACTGTCCCAAACCCGCCCGGCTTGAGATCCCCAAGAGATTTTGCAAGCTTTTCTCTTTCGTCGATGGGAGCGGCATTGTTGGCCAGAACAGCAACTATTGCAGTCGAACGTGCCTCCTCCCACGCCTGCCACTTCTTGATGAGAGGAAGTGATATAGCAATCCAAGATATGACCCAAATAATGTGAGCATTTATGGCTGAAATCATATATCTCTGATCATCGTATCGGAATACAAGTTGCCAGAAGAAATTGGAGAAAAATCCAAAGCCTGCCGCTAAAATTACTGATCTATACTGCCACTCAAACAGCATTCTGGACAGCGACCTTGCTGTACCGATATCAAGGGCCAGTGATTTTTTGTCTGAGTCTGCCGAAGATAATGATTCGATGTTAAACCACTTGATCCATAGTGTCGCGACAAGGATGCAGAAGCCTAAAACTATACTTTCCTGCATAAAAAATGAGGCAGGATGAATATCAATATTGGGATACGCAAAAACTTTTCGACCTGGCCCAGAGAAAAAAATATTTCGAAGCCACAGTGGCCATTCATAGAATATGTATATAAATATCGAGAGCGTCAACAAGCGAGGGTAGGTAACTCTTTTGCCTGGCAAATCATTGCTTGATGGAAATATAAAAATAATGACGCCAAGCGATAGGTATATCGCAGGCCACAACCAAAGCTGAGGGTTCAGAAAAAATGGAATGGCACTAATTGGGGGCTTTTTGCCAACCAAGTCGTTCCTTAATTTTACCTGAGCCTCTATCAACGCATTTAGTGTCGCAGCACGATCATGTGATAACGTGTTACTGTCAGCGTCGGATTTTCCGAATAGTGCAGACGTGAAAATTATCTCTTTCTCTATTTGTTTTAGAGATGCTTCTTGAATGATTTGCTCATCATCAAATTTCTTCAGGCTGATGGCGGCCTCTTCCGGCAATCGTGAGCGCAATTGATCAGCGTAAAATACGCTTCCTTGGTTAGCAATGAATCCAGGAATCAATACTGTCCACGCGAGGCAACAAGCCAGTAATATCCCAAAGTGGATTAGCAACTTAAAAGGCTTTTGTGTTTGCATTTATTCAAAATCCCAAGGTAAGCATTGCTTTACTTGCATTACTGGAAAAAACATTGTGATGGCATTTTTTCGTTATCAGCTAATTTCGCAAGTGCGTCTAAAGTCGTTGATCTCGCAAAGCATCGTTCATGGCCTCAATGGCCGCATCCAGCATCTTGCGTTTTGCAAAATACTTGGCGATAGGGAGTGCTATACGAATGCCAAACCGCACAAACCATCCCATCGAACTGGTTACTTCTTCTGTGAGTTTATCAAGCACCATAGCAATACGCGCATCAAGAAGTTCGCGTAAGTGTTCAGGTTTGAATTTGCCCTCAGGCCAAAATGGCAACGATTCTTCTCGCGCTGCCAGAGCACCTATAACTGGAATGATTGGCCATTCTCCTGACTTCGCACATAGCTTCGTCAAACCGGGCAAAGCAACATCGTGCGCATCGAAGTAACCTGCCTTGATGATAGGGTTGTCATGCGGCAGAGTAAAATGCTGTTGTAAAAAATTTTGGCAATTTCGCCGACCGAGCAAGTAATCGTGAATGCGAAATGTCTCATGGCAAAACCCGAGAAATGCACCCAGCCCACCAGCAGCCAAAGGATGGAGCGTCAGTGGTGTCGCATCTCCTCTGCTGGGCGCGACAAGAAAACGGCTGTAAACATCATCACGATGAGCGAGGGCCAGTTCGGCAGGCTTGAAACGGCATTGCATCTTCCAAGCATCAAGCATAGGCATGAGCAAATCCTGCAGCTTGACGGGTTCGCCGCTTTTGCTACGCCCAGCCTCATCATCTGGAACATTGGCATCTTCAACAAAAGGATCAATCATCACAACGGCACGAAACGCTTTCTTGCCCTCGCGCGGGTTATTATCCCAAGGGCCACCCGTTAAAGCTTGGCGTGCGAGTTCGAATGGCTCATTGTCGGTAAGCCCGCCATCCATGCAGTAAAAACCATAGGTGTCTGGCAGTCGATCAGGTGGTATAAAAACAGCAGCCGTCGCTCCACTGGTAACATCGAGCCATTGGCGTTGAGCATAATCTGTTTTGGGACGTTGCAGACGACGTGGCTTGAGGGCAAATGGGAAAGCACCTGATGCCACTGCCGCTGCACCAAAGCTTTGCCAGTTAGCGTCGGTGGGCGAAGGCTTGGCAGCTAGCTTTGTAGCTGCGGCCAGTTCCGGCAACATAGATGACCATGTTTGTCCAGTAGGTGCAGCTACGCTGAAATCAAGATGATCCGCATGGACGCGCATCTGGTGACCAGCGGCTGTATTACCTTTCATGGCAATGTCGTAGGATACGCCACGCAAATTGGTGACACCGAAACGGGTTATGAAAGGATTCGCAACCCAATTGCGAGTTACAGGTGTCCCTACGAAGTTGAGTGCGTTTTGCAAGATGCGGTCAATAGGCTTGCTGTTGAGGAGCGACGGCAGGGGAATTACTTCCTTATCATCGGTGGCAAGCAAATCTTCAATGCGGATTCTTTTAACCCAAGATTCGAAAAACGGATTGCCAGTTCCATTAACAGCGTTTTGATCGCTAGCACCGTCCCAATGTACATGTGGAAATTTGCCATTGAGAGCCATACCGAGAATAGCGGTGCACATAGAGCCCGCAGATGCCCCAGATGCTGCGCAAAGTACTGCATTGTGTTTAGGTGCGGTACGTTGTTCAGGTGGAAGGTTTTTCTCGGCATCTTTTTGAGCCTGCCAAGCATCCAGAGCTTCCACCAAGTAGTCCAGCACACCAGCCGTGTAAGCCCCACCTGAAACAGCACCAGCCATGGTCAGGCCGATTTCAAAGGTATCGGAATTGTTTGATGAATTATCTGACATTGCAATCTCCTGTAAAGAGTACCGCGTTAATCACAAATTAAGAATTTGTGCAGCCAAGCTGTATTGCTAAAAATATTTAATTAACCATGCTGCGGCATGGTTCGATACACCATACGCCGTATCAAGAACGGCCTATCTGTTCAATCTATTGGAGCAACTAATGCAATAATGATGTACGCAATGCGTAGACACAAAACGAGTTACGCGATTACATGCCATGCATTCCGATCCAACACATGACTCTCATCGAGTTCGCCATTGTGGTAAAGATCAATCCGCAGCTTATCGGGGAAAACCTCGATCAATCCGAAATTTTCTTGAGGCCCAAACCACTTGAACGGCTTGTAACCTTTGATTGCCAAGCCCGAGGAGATCGCCTCGAATAGCGGATACTGCTGTCCTGCGCCATTGCCTGGGTTATCGTGGACAATAAATTTATTGATATGGATGTCGCCCGAAAGAAACAACACCTTTTTGTTGTGGACAGTATCCAATAGCTTCTTGTAGCTAAAAGGATACTTGCTCCAACTTTCCGCGCTGGTCAGAGTCGAACCGCTACATAGCAACGTCAATTGCTGATTTCCGGCAAGTTCTTTTTCCAACCATACCCATTGCGTCTCGTCCATGATCATGGGGGCGGGAGCCGAAAGGCAGTCACGATAATATCTGTTGTCGAGGAGAATCACACGGATGGTATCGCCATCCATACCGAAAGATTTCTGAATACCATCCTTATCCGGTGTAACTGGATCAGATAGATTATCAAGATCAAAAGGTGGGGCAGGATACGCGGGTACTCGTGCATTCAAGGTATCGAGATACTGGCAAAACAGCGCCTTGGCGATGCACTTATGCTGATCAGAAACTTTATGTTTTTTATCTTCCTCGGCAGTCCCCGGTCGTCCGCCGCAAGCATTGTTCCAGGCAAAATCGTGATCATCCCAAATGGCACCAATACGCATATCGGGCCGATTTTTGAGCAGTGCCTGAAATTCGACCACGCCCCACTGCTGACGGTAGCGTGAATACATGCGCTTGGCAAAATCCGTCAGCGACATCTCTGCCGGTGCGTAAAGATCGCCGCCAAATAACTTGAACCCGAAGTCCATATATATCTGATCTCCCAGCAGAAGCAGAATATCCGGTGCCAGATCATTGATGCGCAGCCATACCGGCTGGGATGAAAAATGTTGAACATTGGAACATGAGGCAAAAACAATCTTCATCATCGTTCTCCTTTTAGCCGCTGTGATCGAAAATATTGGGCTTCATTTCGTAGAGTGAACAACTGGTTACACGGCGATACATTCAATCGCCGCGTGGGCACGGAATGCCCACTCTTGCTGGAATTTTATTATGCCCAGCGATAGTGGTTCAAAAAGAATCGAAGCCCCTTTGACTCCTCACCGCGAACGATGCGGTTCCTTCGTCACCGCATCCTACGAGCGCTTGCTTAAGATGTAGGATGGGTGAAGCGTAGCGTAACCCATCACCAGATAAAGGTAATCAATTGATGGGTTTCACCCATCCTACGAGGGCTGCATCGCTTTGCACCTGTAAAAAAATCGGCCCGCGCTTTGCGCGTATCGCTTACCCCAACTTCAAAAACAATTCAAACCCAAGAAAACCTAAACCCAAAAAATCAAAATTCAAAGGTCAAGGCTCTAGCGAACACACGTCACATAGTCGTAGTGCGTGTCGTAGCCCGGGCCGACGTTGCCGGAACTCAGGTAGATGTGGTAGTGGATGCCGCTGCGACCGGGCGTCGACGACCAGGTGTAGCTCACCGGCCACCCCTGACCCTTCGCCGCCCCCGAATTATACAAAGCTACCAGTTCGTCTTTCGTCGGCAAGCGCCAGCCTGTTTGGCCTCTGATAGTGGTATTGGCGCAATAACTGTTGGCCTCCGCCCAAGTCTTGGTGGACTCCACCGGCATCCAGGTCAGCCCGCCCTGTGAAACATACGCGGGGCCTTTGGCCGCTTCGGCTTGCTGGCGTTGCCGCTCGGCTTCCTGCTTTTGTTTCGCTTCCGCTGCTTCTGCTTGTTGACGCTGACGTTCGGCTTCCTGCCGGGCGGCGGCTTCGCGCTCTTGTTTGGCCCGTTGGATGGCTTCTTCTTCGAGCTTTTTCTGCCGCGCGGCGGCCAGATCGGTTTGCAGTTTGCGTAGCCGTACTTGCGCCAAGCCCGCATATTGCCCACCAGGCCAGCCCTTGAGGTAGCTCTGGTAGCCGTCTTCGCTGCCGCTCTGGTTGGCGGCTTCCCAGGCTTCCTGTTCCTTGCGCGCGGCTTCGTTGGCCGCTTCGTCCTGGAGCTTTTTGATGCGGCTTTTGGCTAGGGCGATGTATTTGCCTTTTGGATATTGCACGAGGTAGGCATCAAAGTCGTCTTTGCTGGTGCTGTTCTTTACTTCGTTCCACAGGGCGGTTTCGTTGTCTTCGCGGCCGGGCGATACGGCGACCGGCGCGGGTTGCTGCGCCTGCTTTTTGAGCTGGGCGATCTTGAGGTTGGCGGTGTTGAGGTAGCGTCCTTTGGGGTAGGCTTTGCGGTATTGCTCGAAGCCGCTCAAATCAGTGCTGTCTTTGATTTCTTCCCAGTATTCGTCTTCGATCTGGTCTTTGGTTTTGATGCGCGTCGCCGGTTGCGTTGGGGTGGGGACGGGGATCAGGCTGGCAATTTGCGTGCTTTGTCCAAAATGAAACTCCTCTTGCAGGGTCGCGGGGCCGTTGATGTAGGGGGTCTGTTTTTTGTTGCTGCCGCGCTCAACTTCTTTGCTGGCTCGCACCAATACGCCGCGAAGGCTGAGGTCGCTTCCACTGAATGCGGTCAGCAGCCCGGCGGTGAACAGGCCGTTGCGCCCGTCGCCGTCCGCCGCGACGTTGCCGGGGTCGGTGGCGTAGACGATGACGGTGCCTTTGGGCTGGCTGGTGATGGCGGCCAGTCCGCGCGTGCCACTTGATCTGAATTTGCCGCTGAAATCGTTGCTGCGGCAGGCATCGAGCATGACGATGTTCACCTTGCTTTTCGCGTTGTCCATTTCTTCCAGAATCTCGCTCACGTTGATACTTCTGGAGGCGGCCTGGGCTTCGGTCTCGATCTTGGCATCGACCGGGACGAGGTAGTTATGCCCCTTCACTTGCAGGCCGTGACCGGCGTAATAAAACAGCGCGGCATCGCTGTCGGCTATCTTGCGGCTGAATTCGGCAATTGCATCCCTCATGCTCTCTTGGCTCTGGTCTTTCTTTTCGATCACCTCGAAGCCGAAGCCGCGTAGCGCCCTGGCGATGTCTTCGGCATCGTGGGTGGGGTTGGGCAGTTTCTTGAGTATCTCCGTGTGCTGGTAGTTGCCGTTGCCGATCACCAGGGCAACACGCTTGCCCGCGCTAGCATGGGAGGTGACGGCGAGACCCCGATCATCTTTGGCGTGAACTTGAAGCGCGATGAATGCCAGTGCCAGCAAGATAATTCGCAATACCTTCACTTTAGCTCTCCTGTAATTTCGTGTCATAGCCGATGTAGCGTGCGCTGCGCGCGCGACTCCTGAATTATGCCGTGCGCGTATCAGCTTCGCAACAAACTCAAGCCGCCCTTGTTTAGAATGCTACATCAAAGCCAATGGAACCGCCCAAAGCCGCTCGCCAAAGGGCAGCACTTGGTCGCCGTCATACAGCACAATGCCGCTGGTAAAACTTGTTCCGGTCAGCGTTTTCAGTTTTTTTAATCCGCGAAAATCATCGCGAGTCACTGTGGCAGCCGCTTTAACCTCGATGCCTATGAGCTGACGGTCAGTGCTTTCAAGCACAAAATCCACCTCTACCCGGTCTTTGTCGCGGTAATGAAAAATCTGCCATGGCTCTGGTGTGAGCGAGAGCGTTTTCGCCAGTTCGCCACACACCCAGCTTTCTAACGTGGCACCAAAGCGCGCCCGATCTGTCATGGCGCGCTCCGGACTGAGCCTGACCAGACTGGCCTGCAAGCCCGCATCCAGAAAATGCAACTTGGGGGTTTTGACGAGGCGGCTGAGCTCATTGCCGCTCCACGGGGCAACCCGTTTGATGAGGAACATGTTTTCCAGCACACCCAGATATTTTTGAGCGGTCTTGCTGTCCATGCCGAGCTGTCCGCCGATTTGGGCGAAGTTGACCAATTGTCCGCTGAGTTGCGCCAAGACGGCCAACAATCGTGGCATGTCGCTCAGCCTATCAATGACACTGAGGTCGCGCACGTCGCGTTCCAATAGTGCTTTCAGGTAGGCGCTTGCCCATGCCACACGCCGCGCCGAGGTGGGCCGCGCGAGCATTTCCGGGTAGCCGCCATTAAGTACACGACTAATAAGATCAGTTCTATCCGGATATCCAATACGTTGGGTCGGCCAGTTTTGCTCAAGCGCACATTCCAGAAAGCGGTTTCCGCGCCGCTCAATTTCGGCCTGCATCAGCGGCAACAACGTGAGGATTTCCATGCGTCCGGCCAAGCTGTCTGACACTTCCGCCACAGCCAACAAATTCGCTGAACCGGTGAGCAGAAAGCGTCCGGGGCGGCGGTCCTGGTCGATGGACATTTTGATGGCGCGCAGTAATTCGGGTGCGTGCTGAATCTCATCAATGACTGCCCGATCAATCCGGCGGATAAATCCCACCGGGTCTGCGCGCGCCGAGGTGAGCAAGTTGTCGTCGTCCAGCGTGAAGTACGGCATGTCTTGCCCGTGCAAATGAACAAGCGTGGTTTTGCCGCATTGGCGCGGACCATTGATCAAGACAGCCGGGGTATCGCTTAAAGCTTCGTGTAGGCGGGGGGCGAGCAATCGTGGATATAAATCGGGCATGGCGTGAAATCCAAGACGGCTGATAGGTTAATTACCGGCTTATCATAACACCGGCTAATCTGGAATACAAACTCGTCCAATCTGGAAAGCTTTGCGTCCAAGTTAGAGTATTTAATTGATTGGTTTCACCCATCCTACGTGAATCAAACCAAAGGCACCGGAGCCAGATAGCGTAGGATGGGTGGAGCGAAGCGAAACCCATCATTTGTTACATTAATGGTCATCGTCATAATGATTATTTGCCACCGAACACAAACTCGACACGCCGGTTCATCTGATGGTATTCGTCGCTGCTGCCGAAGTATTTTGGCTCGGTCATGCCCTTGCCCAATGCGCTCAAGTGGCCGTCCAGCGAGCGGTTGTGATCGGCCAGCCAGGCGGCTACGCGCCGTGCGCGCCGCTCGGAAAGTTTCTGGTTATGCTCTTCCGTGCCGCGCAGGTCGGTATGCCCTATCACCCGGATATTGCCGGCCTCCGCGCCCAGCGAATCGGCTATTTTCTGCAACTGCTGCTCGGCTTCGGGTGTGAGACGATCACTGTCGGTATCGAACAGCACACGATAATCTACCGTCGGCTCCACGCCCAAGTCGCGCATTCCCCGTAGCGAAGCGTGCATTTCCGTGGCGGTCAGCGGCTGGCTGTCCAGTTGCTTATCCAAATCTATCTGCAGCTGCGCCATCCAGGCAGGCAAAGCCAGTTGATTGTTGCGCGCGAATTCGCGTGCGATTTTGAAGCGTGTCAAGGCTTCCGCGCGCGCCTCGCGGCGATATTCGTTCTCGGCCAGACGCCCCAGTATTTCCAGGCGCATCGCGGGCGGGGCGCTCTGGCGGGTCACGCCTTCCAGCGCTTCCATCAAGGCGGTTTGCGCTTGCGGATATTGGGCGGAAGCCATCAGCGCCATCCCCGCGCGATAGTGTGTTTTCGGGTCGGATGGGCAGTGTGCCCGCGCAGACTGGTACGCCGTTATCCGCTTGGCCAATGCAAGAGACTCCGCCTCGCGCGTCAAACGGGCAGCCTCCGCGCAATCCTCCGCCAAAACCGGTGGGGTTATGCCCATCACCATACAGAATGCCCACGCAATCAATCGAAACGTCATTTTTATTCCTCACTGTGTTTGTTTGCACCCGTTCGCTAGACTTAAACGCGCCCTCCGGTAAAATGGGGTTATCGTTGCCAGCGCGAGCTCTCATTTTAGCGGTTCAGCAAGATATTGTGTGAGCCAGCCTCCCGCTGTTCCGGGCTATTGGCTGTGATGCGGAATCAACGTAACGAAACAAATAAGGAGCAAATTTGGCTGCTGACACATTGGAATCCTGTGATGATGCGGTACTGATGCGGCGTTTTCAGAATGGGGACGCGGCTTCTTTCGAATTGATCTATACGCGGCACGAGCGCGCGTTGTATCGTTTTCTGTTGCATCAAACGGGCAACAATGTCGGTCTGGCCGAAGACCTTGCGCATGACGTGTGGGTCAAGGTCATCAAATCCAGCGAACGCTACGCCCCCAGCGCACAATTCCGCACTTTTCTGTTCCACATCGCGCACAACCGGCTGATCGACCATTTTCGCGCCAAGGGCGAACGGCTGGAGTCTTTGGATGAAGAAGACGAAGATGGGCAGACCCTGTTGGAAAATTTAGTTGATGGCGAATATTGCCAGCCATGCGATCACGTTGCCCGCCAGCAAGCCGCCCAGCGTCTCCGCCAATGCATCCAGAAATTGCCCGCCAAACAGCGCGAAGTCTTCCTGCTCAAGGAGGAATCCGAACTTAGCCTGACGGAGGTTTCCGAGCTGATCGGCGTGTCGTTCGAGGCCGTCAAAAGCCGGATGCGCTATGCGTTGGACAAGCTGAGGTTATGCGTGGGGCTGGAACGGTAAAAAGCGGGTGGGGGATTAGCTGCAAAGTTCCGCCAGTAGTGTCGTAGGATGGGTAGAGCGCAGCGCAACCCATCATCCCGTTGAAGCGCCTGTCAGCACCGTAGCCGATCCCCGGATCGGTTGAGAAAAAATCCCGGATTCCATTTCATTGCATCCGGGCTATTTACCCATTCCCTGATTCTGAAAATTTTTAATCATGTCTCCGAATGCTTTAAAGGCCTGCTCTGGATTTACATCCTTGGGGTTCTGATTCTGCTGAACGGCATCTGCGGGCTGTAGTTTTTTAATGCGGTTTTTGGCAAGTGCGACATATTTTCCTGTGGGGTATTGCGCCAGGTATGCCTCGTAATCATCTTTGCTGTTGCCTTTTTGCGCTTCTGCCCACAGGGCGTCTTCAGGTTTGTCGACCGTCGCAGAATGTGAAGGCATAACTCCCGGTTTATTTTCGGTTGACTGTTTCTTGAGCGACGCAAGCTTTATTCTGGCTTTGGTGACATAGCGTCCCTTGGGGTAACCGTTCAGGTATACGTTAATAGCCTCCATCGTATTTTCGGCCTCCGCCGCACTCCATGTATCGTCTTCGATTTCCTCACTGCTCTTTTTGATGCGTGCCGGCGGCTGCGCGGGAGCGAGAGCAGGCATTTGGCTCGCTACTTGCGCGCCTTGACCGAAATGAAATTCATCTTGCAGTGTCGCCGGGCCGTTGATGTAGGGCATCTGCTTTTGCCCGCTGCCGCGCTCTACTTCCTTGCTGGTGCGTGCCAATACTCCATGGAGACTGAGGTCGCTGCCCTTGAAGGCGGTCAATAATCCGGCGGTGAACAGGCCGTTACGCCCGTTGCCGTCCGCAGCAACGTTGCCCGGGTCGGTGGCATACACAATGACGGTGCCTTTCGGTTGGCTGGTCGGGGCGGCCAGCCCGCGCGTGGCGCCCGACCTGAATTTGCCGCTGATCGGGTTGTTGCGGCAGGCGTCCAGCATGACGATGTTGGCGCGGCTTTTGCCGTTTTCCATTTCTTCGAGGATCAGGTTTACGTTGATGCTTTTGAAGGAGACCTGCGCATCGGTCTCGATCTTGGCGTCAATCGGGACGATGTAATTCTGCCCTTTCACTTGCAGGCCGTGCCCGGCGAAATAAAACAGCGCGGCATCGCTGTCGGCTATCTTGCGGCTGAATTCGGTGATGGCGTCGCTCATGCCTTCGAGGCTCTGGTCTTTCTTTTCGATGACTTCAAACCCGAAGCCGCGCAACGCGGCGGCAATGTCTTCGGCATCGTGGGTGGGGTTGGCGAGTTTCGGCAGGCTGTCCGAATGCTGGTAGTTTCCGTTGCCGATCACCAGCGCGATGCGCTTGCCCGCGCTGCCGCCGGAGGTGACGGCAAGACCCCGATCATTTTTGGCGTGCGCCTGAAACGTAAAGAATATCAGCGCCAGCATGATCAGTTTTAATACGTTCACTTTGTTCTCCGGTAGATCAATGTCGCAGTATTGTAGATAGCCTGTTCGAGAGCAAGCGTTTTTGAGCGCAGTACCGTGCGCACAACACGCGCTGCGCGTCATTTTTTCAAATGAACCTTGAGCATGGGTTCATCCGGTCGCTCGGCCGCGAGCAACTCCCATTCATCCGCCGCATCCAACTTCAAACCCTCGCTCTCCAATAATACTGCATACAATACTCTGTCTGAAAAAGGGGCGTTGCCGGTGGGTTTTTGCTGCAAAATTCGCGCGGAACGCGCTTCATCCACGATGGAAAACTTTCCGGCGGAGGTAGCCTCGCCTTCCGAAGACAGCACAGGCCGCACTTTCCATGAATACTGATGCTTACGCTGCAATGACAGGTTGCCCGGCAACAGCCAGGTTGTCCCATTAACCGCCGTTTCGCCGACCGGCTTCCCGTCGCTTTCATCAAAAAGTGTCACCACAAAACGCTTCACTTCCTGAGGCGCAGACCATTTAAAAACCGGGCGGATATTCAACAACTCGGCATTCACCGGGGCGAGCAATTGCAATCCCATGGCCAGCGCCTTCATCTCGAAGGCAGCCATGGTGAGACGCTCGCGCTGGGTCGCCGAAAACCGGCGGGCAACATTGGTTTTTCGTTCATCCAGGTCGCGCCTTTGCAGCTTCCCGCCACCGATCAGACGAACCTCCCCACCCTTCAGCTCGAGCCGGGCGGGGCCGGTAGCCGCGTATTCTGCGGCAGGGCTGAAGGTCGTGACCGCGATCATCGCCTTGTTATCCAGACGTATGCTCGCGCCCTGTTCGAGATAGGACAGCACATTCAACCTCGCGTCTTTTCCATCCGCTTGCGTCCAGGCGTTTCCTTTCAGGTCGGTCACCATCGCAACCGGCTCTGCTGCCCGAACCATTCCCGCGCCCGAGAAAACCACAAGCATCGCCATCCCGACCAATATTCGCCGTGCTATTTTCATCATCTCCTCCGCACATCATACAAAACAAAATTTTACGCTTCTTTCCAGCCATACACTTCCATCGCTGAGCGGCCTTTGATGGCGCGCTCTCCCAAGCTGACAAACCCTTCAGGAAATTCAAGCGCCTCCACCACTGCACTTGAACATACGAGAGGATAACCCAATTCTTTCGTCAACCCTTCCAGGCGTGAAGCCACATTGGTCGTGTCTCCGATAGTGGAATAATCGTGCCGTGAGCGGGAACCAACATGCCCGACGACGGCCTCACCCACATTCAAACCGATACCAATCGACAGCGGCTCTATTCCTTCAGACTGTAATGACCGGTTCAAGGCCGGCAATATTTTGAGTATTCTTCTAGCTGCAGCAAAAGCGGTTACCGCAGGGTTGTCCATGGATTTTGGCGCACCGAATGTCGCCATGATGCCATCCCCCATGAAGCAATTAACCGTGCCGCCCTCCGCATGAATGGCGAGAGTAACCTCCTCGAAGTAGCGGTTGAGCAATGCGAGTAAGGCTTGCGGCTTCGTAACTACTCAGGTATTCCGTAATAGCATCGCTATTCCGGGCTTAAGAAATGGCAGCGGAAGCCGATAAAGACAGGCATGGAACCCCTGCCCAATCTT
>Ga0209343_10005597_pt1 | contig 15152 bp, 20 predicted proteins | sample RifCSPlowO2_02_FD_184026 | JGI IMG/M metagenome (GOLD analysis project Ga0209343, IMG submission 184026) | Groundwater microbial communities from Rifle, Colorado - Rifle CSP2_plank lowO2_0.2 (SPAdes) (version 2) | ecosystem: Environmental > Aquatic > Deep subsurface > Groundwater | place... | reverse complement strand
CTATTCACCTTTCTCTCTTGCATTTCACACCTCCTTAGGTTTTAAGATTGTATTATAACCTAACCTTTCGGTGTGTCCGCTATTTCGGGGGAAGGGCAAGGTTTTCTTTAGCCCTGTAGCAGGAAAATCCGGGTGGTTTTCTTTCAGGATAAAATCTGTAGGCTGGATTGCCTCCGGCAGAACGATGGACGAAATAAAGGCTATAAGGACATCAGAGGACTTTGGATCAGGAGTAAGCACTATTGCAGGGCGAACCTTTTGAGAGGAGAAATCTGTGAAGGGGAAGGGGACAAGGACTATGTCACCGCGCTTAAGGGGAGGTCTCGGCGGCATTAAATTTCCTCTCCATTATCGAGAGAATAGATGTCTTCCCCCTTCTCTTTGAGAAAGTCGAAGCTACCTCCTTCTTCTGCTATCTGGAGGAGATGGAGGGAAGATTCTTCCTCTACGGGGAAGTAGATGATTTTAAATCTTTCATGCTCCATGGCAGGGATTTTACTTAATGGCTTAAAGACTCCATTTTCGTATATGGCTTCTATGGTTTTGGGCATATTTATTACCTCCTCTATGGATAAAGGATAGAGAATTGATGCAAAAAAGTCAAGGAAAGATGATAGGGGAAAAGGGGGTAAGGCTTGTGGGAAAGGTGTGGCGGAAAATTGCCATGAAACTCTCAGATAAAGGTTTTTACGCTTTGCTTCTCAGCGGGATTTTATCTCTGACCCTGCTATTGGGATGTGAGGGGTTTCAGGTAAACATCCCTGTAGAGGTTCAGACGGTTAAACGAGAGGATGCCGCCTTATTGGTTCTTGTTGAGAACAAGTCAATATACAGGATTAAAATCACCTATCCTATCTCGACCGATATGCTGAAACAGGGTCAGTACACGGAATTTAGTTTGCCAAGAGCGGGCAATTACAAAGTGGTGATTACTGCCTATGCAGAAGACCCTGATTATCGCAATACATACAAACCTGTTAAAACGGTTGAAATACCCATTTTCTTGAATGGATACGACACCATTCGCAGCAAGGGTGGGTTTGTCGGGTATAATTTAGAGGTTACTGATGGGATGATTTTGCCGAATAAATAAAAGGGAGGTGAGATGGGATGGCGAATATAAAGGTGAAATGCTCAAAATGTGGACATGAGTTTTATATGGATGAATACAAGAATGTGAGTTGTCCAAAGTGTGGAGCGGTAATAAAAGGTCCAAAGGCAAAGTAGCAAGAGTTTTGGATAGTAAAGATAAGCATGGAGGATGTGCATAGGAACATCCTTAAAAAGCAAAGTATGGCAACAAACAAAAGTTGCTGCATTTATGCAGCCTAATTTAAATAAAATCTTTATGAGGAGGAAATGAATATGGATGCTATAGACTACTACAATCGCGGGGGACTTTAGAAACAAAGGTCAATATGACATTGCGATTGAGGATTATAACAAGGCAATTCAATTAGACCCAAATCTTGCCCAAGCCTACGGCAATCGAGGTCTTACCTATCTTGACAAAGGTCAATATGACAGGGCACTTGAGGATTTTAATAAAGTAATTGCCTTAATCCCGGATCATCCCCTTGGCTACATCAATCGTGCTCTTGCCCATGGTCACAAAGGAGATTATGACATGGCGATTGAGGATTCTAATAAGGCAATAGTCTTAGACCCAGATGATTCTTCTGCCTACATCAATTGTGCTCTTGCCTATAGTGCCAAAGGAGAAAATGACAGAGCAATTGAGGATTGTAATAAAGCGCTTGCTTTAGACCCGAATAATGCCGATGCCTACAACTTTTTATCCGAACTCAAAGCAAAAGAGAAGGGTGAAGTATCTTCGGTTGGGAAGAACTAAAGGGGACGGTTCTCTTTATTCTTCCTCCAACCCTTTTATCTCCCCATTTGTCTTATCTTTTCAGAAATCTTATATATTGCTGACATCTCCTGCACAAAACTCTCACTGCCATACAGTATCCGCTTGTCCATCTCACCTTTCATTGCCTCTTTTTCTTTGTTCATACCTCTTACAAATTCTCTATATTTCCTCTTTCGCTCCACTTCATCTTCCGATAACTGAAGGTAGACCGGATGCTCATCAACAAGCAGGAAATAAAGGGGACGGTTCTCTTTAATTGACAAAGGCAGCAGAAGGTGATAGATTTAAAACATGCCGAGGACAGCAATACTGTTAATGGGGCGGTTCTATTAACTGCATATGTTTACGACAATGAAGGCTAATTGCAGGGGCACTTTCCATATTTCTCCTAATTTTTTACCGAACCCCTACTCAATGGGATTGAGTTGGAGGTAGTAGCCGCTTTGAATTATTTCTTATTCTAGAGATTTTACAGGATGAGAATAAGGATGGTATCTGAAATGTTCATCAAATGCAAAGACGGCTTCAATCCCGAATTGATTTATCAAGGCAAAACTGGTGCAATCTGTAAAACTCAATCTTCTATCTTCAAATCGCCTGAAAATCACTTTTGCATTTTCCTCCACTTCTTCTGTAATTCTGAGGAGAATGATATTACTTTTGTTTATCTGATCCATAAAGTCAACAGATGTTCTATGACTTCCTCTGGTTTTAAGAAGGGTATAGACCTCATCCAGAACATAGTCAGAGGTATAGAAAAGGAATCTATCTTCTTTAAGTTGTTTATAAAGAGATTTTGCCTTTAGGTTGTATTGATCTTTGGGGATAGTGAGGGCACAGAATGCGCTGGTATCAACAAAAACCTTCACCCTGAAATTTCTCCATAGAGGTATTTATCATGATGAGTAGAAAGGTCGGTGTTAAAACAATCCTTTGCAATGTCAATGATTCCTTCAAGGGTGCATTCTTCCGAAGGAATATATTCAATTTTAGATGGAAGGATTATCTTAATCCTTTTATGCTCTTCTATATCAACTTTTTCAAGGGGTTTAAAAACACCGTCTTCATATATTGCCTCTATAACTTTTGGCATGTTTATCACCCCCTTGATTTTAAGGATAATAAAATGCTGGTTTTAAGTCAAGGAGTTTATCTAAGTAAGAATGAACAAATCTTAAGTTTATAACCTTAAATCCGCCAGAGGCGGAGAGGGTTGAGCTAATAAAGAGGTCAAATCTTGTTTTGACAAATACCTTATAATAATCGGTGGAGCATGAACATCTTCAAATGGCTTAAAGAGTCTTCCGAGAACAAGAATGAACGATACGAGAGTCCCTTGTCAAAAATCAGCGATAATTCATCTGACAATAAACTGTTGAACGCAATTATTGCCTTCTATAGTTTAGCCAAAAAGAAGCCATACGAGCCAAGCATAATGCATGACTGGTGGGAAGGTGAGCTGAGGGGCAGGACGATAGCCTTTCAGCCGTGGGAAGGTAAACTGTTTGTCTATGTGGGAAAGATTGTGGAGATTACGGAAATATATCTTGAACGGGTATCTCAGAAAAACCAACTGCCTCCTGAAGATTCTCCGCAAAGACTTGACAGGATTGTTGGCGAAGGCTCTGCCCTTGCATCCCAGTTTTATCTTGTGGCATCTCCAGAAGGAGACTTTGACTATCCTCAACTGCGGCTTCCTGCATTAAAGGACGGCATTCCAAAGTTTTCAGCAGCAGTAGACCAAATCATGATATGCGAAAATTTTAAAGGGTTATCTTTCACCTCTGACAGCACAGCTATACGTGAGGGCATTGATGCTGACCTGAAGATAGCCTTAAATATTATCCAAGCGCTTGAAGAATGGGCCACTCAGCAGCATAATGATTAACCCTATTTGCAGGCATCTGTGTCCTATCGTTCCTCCATCATTTCGCCTATCTTTTTTTCAAGGGCGTGCAGCCGTTTCTCAAGTTTTGCTACCTCCTCCTTGCTGGCTATGTCAACCTTTCCAAGATAATCTTTGATGCCTTTCTTAATCTTTTCCTCCAATGCCTTTTTTTCTTCGTCTGCCCTGGATAGGAGGTTTTTAAATAAATCCTTGCCTTCTTTTTCAGTTACTTCCCCTTTTGTTTCCAGCTCCTTTACCAGTTCTTTGAGCTTTTCCTCAGTCATACTCAGGACTCCAATGCCCATAAGGGCTGCCTTCTTAAATATGTCCATTGCTGTCATAACTGCCTCCTGTTTTTTTAATTAATACAAACGCAATAAATGTTTTTATCTAAAACCATTTCTTGCGTTTGTAAGATGTAACATTATTTCATGCGTTTGTATTAGACTTGGCTGTCATTGTTTCAATTATTTTGAATGTCTTTTCCATTGCATCTTTCAGTCCTGCAGGATTATCACCGCCTGCCTGCGCCATGTCTATCTTGCCGCCGCCCTTGCCGCCGATTATCGGCGCAAGTTCCTTTATGATGTTATTGGCATTAAACCTGCCTGTGAGGTCCTGTGTTATTGCTGCGAGCATGAAGGCCTTTCCATTGGTTTTGCTTCCAAGAACTACAATGCCGGAATCCATCTTGCTCCTTAACACATCTGCCATCTGCCTCAAATCGTCAGGCCTGTCAACAATAACTTCAGAGGAAAGGACCTTTATGCCCTTTATTATCCTTGCGTTTTTCAGTATATCAATTGCCTCGCTGCTTTTGAGCCTTGCCTTAAGCCTTTCTATCTCTTTTTCAAAGGCCTTCTGCTGCTGGATAAGTTTGTTTATCTTATCAGGCAGATCCTCCATGGAGGTCTTTAATATGGAGGCTGCTTCCTTTGCGATACGCTCCTTTTCTGTTATATACTTGAGTGCGGCAGTTCCTGCCACTGCCTCTATCCTTCTTACACCCGCTGCAATGGATGAGTCTCCCAGGACCTTCACAAACCCGATATCACCTGTCCTCCTGACATGAATACCGCCGCAGAGCTCTTTGCTGAATCCTTCTACTGCTACCATCCTTACGGTGTCACCGTATTTTTCGTCAAAGAAGGCAAGTGCGCCTTTACCTATTGCATCTTTATAAGGGAGGGTTTCTGTAGTTACCTCAAGGTTTTTCATTATCTGTTTATTTACCATGGATTCTATGTCAGCAAGCTCCCTTTCAGGTATTGAAGAGAAATGATTAAAGTCAAACCTGAGCCTTTCCGGGCCTACCAGAGAGCCTGCCTGCCGTACATGCTCTCCGAGGATATTCCTCATCGCGGTGTGTATGAGATGTGTTGCTGTATGATGCCTGCTTGTTGCCTTTCTCGTGTTCAAATCAGGGATTAATTCAGCGCTGTCTCCGGTGGCGACACTGCCTTCTTTTACTGTGCAGTGATGCACGATGAGGTCCGGCAAAGGCCTCTTTGTATCCGCCACGTTCAGCTCAAAGCCTTTTCCCATTATGATGCCGATATCGCCGACCTGTCCTCCTGATTCGCCATAGAAGGGCGTCTCCTCTGTTATAACCTCTATGACATCTCCCTGCCTGACGTTATTAACAATATTTCCATCTTTTATAAGATAAAGAATTTTGGAAGATGATACATCTGCATGGTATCCGACGAACTTTGTTTTAATGCCTGCGGCAGATACCTTTTTATAAAGCTCGTGGGTCTTTACCTCGCCTGAGCCTTTCCATGCCTCCCTTGCCTTGAGCCTCTGTTCTTCCATTGCGCTGTTGAAGCCCGCCTCATCTATTGTAAACCCCTCTGTCCTGATTATATCGGCTGTCAGATCAAGGGGGAAGCCGTATGTATCATAAAGTTTGAATGCAACGTTCCCGGGTATTGCCTTTTTGCCTCTTTTTTTCAGGGCAGCTATCTCCTCATCAAGTATGTTCAGCCCTCTTTCAAGGGTTTCAAGGAAACGTTCTTCCTCCCCCTCTGCGGCCTTTATAATGGAGTCTCTTGCCATAACTATCTCAGGATATGCACTGCCCATGACCTCTATTACCCTTCCGCATAGCTTATAGAGGAACGGCTCATTTATGCCGAGGAGCTTTCCATGCCTTGATGCCCTCCTTAATATCCTCCTTAAAACATATCCCCGTCCTTCATTGCTTGGAAGTATGCCGTCTGTTATGAGGAAGGTTACTGCGCGGCTGTGGTCTGCGATGGCCTTTATGGATGTATCGTATCCTTCATTTTCGCTGCAACTCTTTCCTGACAGTTCTTCTATAAGGTCAATAATCGGCATAAAAAGGTCTGTGTCGTAATTGCTCTTTTTGCCCTGCAATACTGTGGTAAGCCTTTCAAGCCCCATGCCGGTGTCAATGCTGGGCTTGGGCAGGGGAGTGAGTTTCCCTTTCATGTCTTTGTTATACTGCATAAAAACCAGGTTCCAGAGTTCAAGGAACCTGTCGCAGTCGCACCCGACAGCGCAGTCAGGCCTGCCGCAGCCCACATCTTTGCCCTGGTCTATGATGATCTCAGAACACGGCCCGCATGGACCAACATCACCCATTGCCCAGAAATTATCCTTTTCTCCCATACGGACAATCCTGTTTTTTGGCAGGCCAGTCTTTTTTTCCCAGAGGCCGGCTGCTTCATCATCTTCTTCAAACACAGTAACCCACAAACCCTTTGGTTCAATATGCAGTTCCTTTGTCATGAATTCCCATGCAAGCACTATTGCCTCTTCTTTGAAATAATCGCCGAACGAAAAATTCCCCAGCATCTCAAAAAACGTGTGGTGCCTTGCTGTCCTTCCCACATTTTCAAGGTCGTTGTGCTTGCCGCCGGCCCTCATGCATTTTTGCACAGAAACCGCCCTTCTGTAATCCCTTTTTTCCTCACCGAGGAATACGCCCTTGAACTGGACCATGCCTGCGTTTGTGAATAACAGGGTAGGGTCTCCCTTTGGCAGGAGCGCTGAAGAGGGGACTATAGTGTGCCCATTTTTTTTAAAGTATTCTAAAAAAGCCTTTCGTATTTCACTGGCCTTCATATACGGTCAATTCTCCACAATCGGATGTTATTTCCTTTATTGCAGTGATAATGATAGATGCAGGGAATCCTCTGCCCATGAGGTATCTGAATGCCCTTTGCTTGATTTGAATATCCGGCTTATTTTTGTTCCTGAGCCATTTTTCAAGCGCAGCCTTAGCAGCATTCAACTCGCTTGTCCCCAGGTCGGATGCTGTTATAGCCTGTTTGATTGTCTCTTCAGGGGTCCCTTTTTGTTTCAGCCCCTGGATTATCCTGTTTCTCCCCCAGAGGCGGTTTTTTAGTTTTGAGTTTATCCAGTTTTTCGCGAATACTTCATCGTTTAGATAGCCTGCCTCTGACAGATAGCTTATAACCTCTTTGATGTCACCGCCGTCAACACCCTTTTTCTGAAGCCTTAGTTCAACCTCCGTTGTGGTTCTCGGCATGCGGGAGAGGTATCTTACGGCTATTGTTTTGGCATAGCTGATATCTTTTTTCCTGCCGGGCACAAGGTTCCCATTCGTGGTATCAGAATCTTTCTATATCCAGTTTTGGCTCGCCCTTTTTACCAGGGGCATCTTTAGCCTTTTCAAATTCTTTCCACCCCTCCTCGCTTGTTGCAGTTACACCCTTGACCCTCAGGGCGAAATCATCAGGATTGCTTGACTGGGCAAGCGCCTCTTCGTAGGATATATATCCCTTGTTAAGAAGTTCCATTATAGACTGGTCAAAGGTCTGCATCCCGTATGTAGTGTGGCCCTTTGCAATAGCCTCTAATATCTCTTTGGTCTTTTCTTTATCCTCTATGCACTCCCTTATCCTGGATGTGGACACCATCACCTCAGCAGCCGGCACCCTCCCTCTCCCGTCTTTTGTGGGGATAAGCCTCTGGGATACGATTGCCTTTACGACGCCGGCAAGTTGCAACCTTATCTGCTTCTGTTGGTAGGGCGGGAATACGGAAACTATGCGGTTTATGGTTTCCATTGCATCTATTGTATGGAGTGTGGAGAACACAAGATGGCCGGTTTCTGCCGCCAGGAGCGCTATTTCTACGGTTTCCATGTCTCTCATTTCGCCTACCATTATAATATCCGGGTCCTGCCTGAGCGCACCCCTTAAGGCCTCTGAAAAACTCCTGGTATCAACACCAAGCTCCCTCTGGTTTAATATGCATTTTTTATCCCTGTGGAGAAATTCAATGGGGTCCTCTATTGTTACGATATTGTAGGTGTGATGGTTGTTTATATAATCCAGCATTGAGGCTATGGTTGTGGATTTGCCGCTTCCTGTAACCCCGGTGACAAGTATAAGCCCCCTTGATTCGGTTGAGATTTTTTCCAGTACCTTCGGCAGATGAAGTTCATCGAGGGAGGCGATGACCATGGGGATGACCCTGAACACTATCCCGGTTGCCCCCCTCTGCTGGAATATGTTTATCCTGAACCTTCCGAGCCCGGGTACACTGTATGCCATATCAAGCTGATGTGCTACCCTGAAGAGCTCCTTTTGCTGGTCACTCATGATCCTCATGGCTATCTTTGTTATCTCATCCGGTGTAAGTCTTTCCTGATTTTTTACCGGTATCAGGCCTCCGTATATCCTCAATATCGGCGGCAGGCCTGCCTTCATATGCACATCAGATGCCTTTTCCTTAACTGCGAGATTTAAGATATCATGCAGTTCCATTGATTTATACCTCCTTATAGCAAAGTGTAACAGTGTCAGAGTATCAGAATTTTAGACTTTAAACTATGACCCGATGACTCTTTGCCTCTTCCTTTAATATCATGCCTCCTTCTTCTTTAAAGTATGTCCGCCCTTTATACCAAAGTGCTGCAGTACTTTTTCTTCCAAAACAGAGGCTGTATCCCTGTGCTCCTTAAGATAAAGCCTCGCAGCCTCTCTCCCCTGGCCTATCCTGTTGCCATTGTATGAAAACCATGACCCGCTCTTTTCAACGATGGATGTCTGAACCCCAAGGTCAATCAAGTCGCTTTCCTTTGATATCCCTTCATTGTAGAGTATATCCAGCTCAGCATCCTTGAACGGCGGCGCCAGCTTGTTCTTTACAATCTTAACCCTTGTCCTGTTCCCAATAACTGTTTCTCCCTGCTTAATTGCGCCTATCCTCCTTATATCCATCCTCACGGATGCGTAGAATTTCAGCGCATTGCCGCCGGTGGTGGTTTCAGGATTGCCAAACATGACGCCTATCTTATGCCTTATCTGATTTATGAATATCATGCATGTCTTTGATTTGTTTATGGTTGATGTCAGTTTTCTGAGGGCCTGGCTCATCAACCTTGCCTGGAGCCCCATATGGGCGTCGCCCATATCACCTTCAAGTTCTGCCCGCGGCACAAGCGCAGCTACAGAGTCTATAACAAGCACATCCACAGCGCCGCTCCTTATCAGCACCTCGGCTATCTCAAGGGCCTGTTCGCCTGTATCAGGCTGCGACAGGAGCAGGTCATTGATGTTTATGCCGAGCTTTTTTGCATATTCTGTGTCAAGGGCATGCTCGGCATCTATAAACGCAGCGGCCCCGCCTTTCTTCTGCGCCTCGGCTATGATATGCAGTGTCAGGGTGGTTTTGCCTGAGGATTCCGGGCCGAATATCTCCACTACCCTGCCCCTGGGAACGCCGCCGATGCCGAGGGCTATATCAATTGCAGGCGAACCAGTGGGGATTACAGATATGTCAGATGCCACAGCACCCTCTCTGCCCAGCCGCATTATAGAGCCTTTACCAAATTGTTTTTCAATCTGTCCTATTGCAAGGTCCAGCGCCTTTTCCTTGTCTGTTAATGCCATGGATGCCTCCTTTTAGATGCAGAAGTTAAGAAGGTATGAAGTTTTGGAGTTTACCAGCTTCCCATCTTCTTAACTTCTTAACCTCTCAACTTCTTATCTGTTGTCTGAAGTGTATATTCTTTCAGTCTTGTATGAATTGCACCTTCTGGTGTGAGCGTGCTCTTAAAGAGGGCAAAGCCTGCAACCGCAAACCTGGCGAGATTCAAACCTGCAACTTTTTCAAGTCCTCTCTTTAACCCAGCCCTGTCATTCAAGAATTTTATCCTCCCCAGCGTGAGGTGTGGTTTGAAGTCACGCCTTTCCTTTTCAAAGCCGAGCGTTGCCAGCCCCTCTTCAATATTATTGTAAAGCTGAAGCATATCTTTATTCTCTTCTATGCCAACCCATATTACACGTGGATTTCCTGCAGCAGGGAATGTCCCCACGCCTTTGACAGATATCTCAAAGCCGAAACTCTTGCCGGCAATGCCCTCCAATATATTCACCATGCTGTCTATTTTACCGGTTTCTGTATCGCCAAGAAATTTCAGTGTAAGATGGATATTTTCAGGTTTTGCCCATGAGGGCTTATTGGACTTATCCTTTAATTCCTCCTGAACATTTCTTAGGCCATCAATTATATTGGATGGCAGTTCTATGGCGATAAAGAGCCTTAACTTATCTTCTTTCATGTAATGAAGCTGTGACGGCGCCTTTGATAACGGCCTCCTAAACAGGCTGCCTCCGGTATGACCCGGTTTGCTCCAAAAAAAATTTCAACATCTCCAGCGCCTTATTAGATGCCTTTAATTTTATCCCCTGCCGGGTTCCTTTAAATAAGAATCTCTGGTTATTTTCTTTTGTCCTGCCGGATATGGCTATAAATACAGTCCCCACCGGTTTTGTCCTTGTCCCGCCTGCAGGGCCTGCAATGCCTGTTAATGCTATGCCGATATCACAGCCAAGCTTCTTTTTTGTTCCCCGCGCCATTGCCATAGCGGTTTGTTTACTTGCAGGGCCGAATTTTTTTATAATCTCTTCAGGCACGTTAAGCAATTGCCTTTTCAAATCATTATTATATGCTACAATCCCGCCTCTGAAATATTCAGAACTCCCGGGTATATTGGTTATCGTATGGCACAGCAGGCCGCCGGTGCATGATTCTCCCACAGCGATGGTCAGTTTAAGTTTTTTCAGAATGCGTGCTATTGTTTCTGCTGTTTTTTGGATTTTTTCACATTCGGGGATTGGGTTTTTCTCCTTATTATGAGTTATGGACCGTAATTGATATATGCCTATAATGCCACAAACTTTGAAATAAAGTGAAATACAATGTTGCTGTATATGCCTGCCAGCACATCATCCAGCACTATCCCTGCGCTGTTATCCATCCTTTCATCTATGGTCCTTATGGGGAAGGGCTTTACTATATCAAAAAACCTGAACAAGAGGAATACAATAATTGCATTAAACAGTGTAAATGGTATCAAAAAAAATGCGACCATATAGCCGACAACCTCATCGCATACTATCTGCCCGGGGTCCTTTTTGCTGAAAAACCCCGTAGCTATTGAGGAAACCCATACTGCAATTATGAAGCTGAAAAATAAGACTATTCCGTAAGTTGAAGGCTTTAGTGATGAAAGCAGGTAGCATATGATCACTCCCAGAAGAGTTCCGAATGTCCCTGGTGCAAAAGGAGAATAACCTACATATAAGCCTGTTGCAAGGAATATGGCGAGTTTTTTTAGTATCACAGTGTCATAAGTATCAAAGTGTCAGAGAGTTACAGAATCAAAATTAGAAACCTTATTAGAAAGCTTTCTCTTTAACACTTTGATACTACTTCTAAAATATAAATCTCCTCATGCTGACATTTGCAAGTATTCCGGCCCCTATCATTGAACTTATAAGGAATGAACCGCCGTAACTCATAAATGGGAGAGGGATTCCAACAACCGGCATCATCCCTGTTACCATCCCTATATTTATTAATATATGCCACAAAAACATGAAGGACACGCCAAAGGCGAGAAATGCACCGAGCCTGTCCTTTGCATTCTGCGCTATGCTTAATCCCCAGAGTACTAAAACGAAATATAATGTAAGGAGTGCAAACGAACCCATGAACCCCCATTCTTCTCCCAATACAGCGAATATAAAGTCTGTGTGGTGTTCGGGGAGGAATCTTAGCTGTCCCTGGGTTCCGTGTGTGAAGCCTTTCCCGAGAACCCCGCCGGAACCAATGGCTATTTTAGATTGCATCAGGTGGTAACCCCTGCCCAAAGGGTCTGTTGAGGGGTCTAAGAAACTCATAAGACGCGCCTTCTGGTATCCTTTTAAGAAACGCCAGGCAATGGGTATAAGGGCAAAGGATATTGCTGTAATGGCTACAAGCGTTCTGAGCCTGACCTTTGCAAAGATGACCATTGAGGCAAAGATAAGAAATGCAATAACGGCTGTTCCCATGTCCGGCTCTTTCACAATGAGTATGAAGGGGATAAAGACAAGAATACCAGGGACTATAAGGCCTTTCAGGGACAAGCCTCTTGGGGGTACCTTTACTGTGTTAAAATACTTTGATAAAACGAGTATTATTGCTATCTTTGAAAATTCTGACGGTTGAAATGATATAAAGCCAATATCGAGCCATCGTTTGGCGCCTGCTGTAGTGCGCCCCATAATAAGGGTTGCAGCTAAAAGTATGATGGAGAGGATATATATGGGGTAGGCAAATCTCTCCAGATGTATGTAATTGATGAAGGTAATTGATGTCATCAAGACGAGGCCTACTAAAAACCAGATGAGCTGTTTTTCGTAAAAGCTTGTATCGCTGTCCATCAGTGTGGCGCTGTAGATATTTACAATGCCTGTGATGGTCAGGGATATAGTTATGAGAAAAACAACCCAGTCAAAATGCTGGAATAGTCTTCTGTCAATCATTGAACTCCGGTTCCTCTACTTTTGTGGTAATTGCTGTATCTGCTTCTGGAGTTTGTATTTTTGTTTCCTGACCCCCGATAGACCTGTCCCCGAAGGTTTTAACCGGGGATGCATTCGGGGGCAGGCTCCTGACTTCTGATTTTTTGAGATATGCCCTTATCACCTCGCGGGCGATAGGTGCGGCAGATTCTGCGCCAAAACCTCCGTGCTCCACAAGGACTGCAACTGCTATTTCCGGATTCTCTGCCGGTGCGAAGCCTATAAACCACGCATGGTCCCTCTGCTCGTAGGGGGTATCTTTAGGTTTTTTTCTGGGTACGTTTTCCTTCAGCCTTATTACCTGGGCCGTGCCTGTCTTGCCGGCAACTTCTATCCCCGGCACCCTTGCTGTCCATCCTGTCCCGCCGGTTTCATTTACCACCCCCCTTAAACCATTTTGAAGTATCTGTATGTTCTCTTGTGAAAGAGGGATTCTGCCAATCTCCTGCGGCGTGGACCTCCATACAACCTCTCCAGAGGGTGTCTCAACCCTGTCTACAAGCTGGGGGAGATATAATTTGCCGCCATTTGCTATGGCAGCATATGCGTTTACCATCTGAAGCGGGGTGGCAAGCAGATAACCCTGCCCTACTGCTATTGATATTGTTTCACCTTCATACCAGGGTGTGCCGTAGGTGTCTTTTTTCCATTTGGCAGATGGTACAAGCCCTGTTTTTTCGTCTGTAAGCCTTATGGATGTTTTCCTGCCAAGCCCGAATCCCTTTGCATAATAGGCGAGACGGTCTATCCCCACCTTTAAACCAACTTGGTAAAAAAAGGTATCTGAGGATTCTACAATCGCCCTGTGGACATCTATAATGCCATGCCCCCCTTTTTTCCAGTCCCTGAATTCCCTGTTGCCAAACCAGAATGATTCACCAGCATAGATTTTTGTTGACGGTGTTATTACACCGTCTTCAAGCGCTGCAGCAGCGGTTATGAGTTTAAATGTGGATGCCGGCGGGTATTGGCCCTGCAAGGTTTTGGTTTCCATTACACGGAACGGATTGGTTATAAGGTTATTCCACTGTTCCTTCGCTATACCGGGCGCAAAAAGGTTGGGGTCAAAAGAAGGTTTACTTACCGCTGCGAGTATCCTGCCGTTCTGAGGATTTATTGCGATTATGGACCCGACCTTATCCTTCATTGCCGTGTCTGCTGCCAGTTGAGTGTCCAGGTCTACGGTAAGGTGGACATTATCCCCTGGTAGCGGTGTAATTTTTTTAATGAGCCTTATCTCCCTTCCAAGGGCATCCACCTCTATCTGCCTCCCGCCGTTATCGCCGCGCAGATATGTTTCCCATTGGTATTCCACGCCATACTTCCCGATAAAATCCCCCGGCATGTAATTGGCCCTTCTCAGCTTTTTTATCTGCTGTTCATCTATCTCTCCGAGGTAGCCGATAATGTGGGAGGCGGTGTCTCCGAAGGAATATACGCGCCTCGGTCCTATCTCAAGCCCGATGCCCGGCATGTACAATCTGAATGTCTCAATCTTGGCTATCTCCTCCCATGTCAGATCTTCTTTCAGTTTTATGAATTGAAATGGGGGACGTCCCTTTGACTGTCTGATTTTTGCCTCAATATCATCCCCTGTAATGTCAACAATGCCCTGGATTATACTTTTTACTTTTGCCCAGTCCTGCACATCTTCTGGAATTATGACGAGGTTAAAGGCAGGCCTGTTTTCCACTATTATTTTGCCGGCCCTGTCTATGAGTAATCCGCGGGGGGCTATTGTTCTGACCAGCCTTATCCTGTTATTCTCCGATAATTCCCTGAACTCATTCCTGCTGAATATCTGCAGATACCACAGCCTTATGGTAAGCAGAAGGAATACTGACAGGGCAATGCCTGTTGCAATATAAAGCCTTGCCTTCAATTCAGTTGGTTCAGTTTGTCCCAGGTAAATACTGCTCATTAGTCTATTATTTTACCCTCTCTCTTATAAGGAGCGATGTATGATTCTGCCTTTTGCAGCAGGGCAATTATAAAAGGACTTGCTATACCCGTAGAAACGGCAGTAAGGAAAATGGTGTAGAACGGGATCCCATCATTCAAGAACCTGAGGAAAATATATGTCATAATGCCGTTCAGTATGCTTGCGAATACTGCGCCGCCGCTCTTTATCAGCATACTGTTTAAACTTACTATCTTAGACAGCATCGAGGTTATAATGAATGTTAATACAAGTGTAAAAGAAGAGATTCCGATTATACCGCCTGAGAACACATCTGATAGATAGCCGAGGGCAAAGCCTGTTAACGCCCCTTCAACGGATATTCTGTAAAAACCGAGATAAAAGACCATTATAAGTATCACATCCGGAATCAGAAGCCGAGGAAATACAGCATGAAGCAAGGTGTTTTTAATTATTAAAAAGAGCAGGGCAATTGCAAGGTAAAGAAAAAAATTTTTCATTGTATCAAATTAAATGATGGGTAAGTTCTGCAAATCCTGAACCCTTAATCTTGTCATGATGGGGTGGACCAAGGTGTGCAGGGGTAAGCGGTCTGTGCAGTAATCGTGTTCAGGCAATACC
>Ga0209343_10005596_pt1 | contig 15155 bp, 10 predicted proteins | sample RifCSPlowO2_02_FD_184026 | JGI IMG/M metagenome (GOLD analysis project Ga0209343, IMG submission 184026) | Groundwater microbial communities from Rifle, Colorado - Rifle CSP2_plank lowO2_0.2 (SPAdes) (version 2) | ecosystem: Environmental > Aquatic > Deep subsurface > Groundwater | place... | reverse complement strand
GGCCGAGCATCACTTCAGGCAGCGCGAGACGCGTACGCGGATCATCCACGGCGATGCGATAGCGGCAGGCCAGCGCCAGCTCGAGGCCGCCGCCCATGCAGAAGCCCTCGATCAGGGCAACAGTGGGAAATGGCAGCCGGTCGAGCTTGTTGAACGCCTCCCAGCCGCGCCGCACCATGCGCTTGGCGTCTTCGGGGCTTTTGATCTCGCGGATCTCCGCGACGTCGGCGCCCGCGATGAATCCCGAGGGCTTTGCCGAGCGGATCACCATGCCGCGCGGGCTCATCGCCTTCGCTTCGTCCAGAACGCGATCGAGCTCCTCGAGCACGGCCGTCGAAAGCGTGTTGGTCGAGGCGCCGGCCTTGTCGAGGGTCAGCCAGGCAAGACCGTCGCGGTCGCGCTCGAGCCGGAAATGCTGGAACGCCGTAGTCATGGGTATCGCCCTCCGGGCCGTTCAAAGGGTCTCGACCAGCATCGCCCCGCCGAGGCCGCCGCCGATACAGATGGCCGCCATGCCGCGCTTGCCGCCGCTGCGTTTCAACGCGTGGATCAGGTGCAGCACGATGCGGGTTCCCGAAGCGCCCACGGGGTGACCCAGAGCAATGGCGCCGCCGTCGACATTGAGCTTTTCCATGTCGAGCTCGCCCATGGCGCGGTCCAGCCCGAGAACGTCGCGGCAGTAGGCTTCGCTTTTCCACGCCTCCAGGCAGCCCAGCACCTGCGCGGCAAAGGCTTCGTTGATTTCCCACAGGTCCAGGTCGTTCAAGCCGAGCCCGTGACGTTGCAGCAGCGGCGTTGCGGCGTGCACCGGGCCCAGGCCCATCTGGGTCGGGTCGAGGCCCGACCACTGCGTGTCCACGATGCGGCCGATCGGCTGCAGCGCATGCCGCTTCACGCCTTCCTCGTCTGCCACCACCAGCCAAACCGCGCCGTCGGTGATCTGGGAGGAGTTGCCGGCAGTGACGCTACCGTAGGTACGGTCGAAAAAGGGCCGCAGCTTGGCGAGATTCTCGGGCGTCGAGTCGCTGCGCGCGCCGTCGTCCTCCCCGTAGAGCTTTCCGCCGCTGTCGAAAACCGGGACCATCTCTGCGGGCAGTCCGTCATGGGGAGTGTTGAGCCAGCCGTTCTTCTGTGCTGCGAGGACGCGCTCATGGCTGCGCGCGGCATACGCGTCCATGCGCTCGCGCGTGATGTTGAAACGGTGCGCGAGGTTTTCCGCCGTCTGGCCCATGAGCAGACCGCAGACCGGATCGGTCAGCCCGCGCATGATGCCTATGACCGGCGCGAGAAACGCCGGCCGGAAGCGCGAGATCAGCGCAGCGCGCTGTCCAAGCGACCTGGCAGCCGACCAGTTCGCGAGCCAGGTCACCAGGCTTTCCGAAAACAGCAACGGCACCCGGGAGAGCGCGTCCGCGCCGCCTGCGAGCACGAGGTGGGCGCGGCCCGACTCGATGTTCGCCGTGGCGGAGTCGATGGACTGCATGCCCGAGGCGCAATTCCTCATGACCGTCCAACCGGGCACTTTCAACCCGCAACCCATGCGCAGCGCCGCCACGCGGCCGATGTTCACTTCATCCACCGAGGGCGCGGCGCAACCCAGGATCACTTCATCCAATTCGCCCGGCTCGAACGGCTGGCGCGCGAGGAGCACCTTGCCGGCGCCGGTGGCGAGGTCGCTTGCGGAAAAAGGCCCGGGCCGGTTTCGCGATTTGAGAAACGGGGTGCGCGCCCCGTCGACAATGTAAATGGTCTTTTGCATGCTCTCGCTTCGTATCAAGCTGCCGCGCGCTGTTCACCCGGCTTGCCGAGCTCCGACCGTCCGAAATCGGGGGCGAAGTCGTCGACCCGGATGATCTGCTCGCGCAAAGCGGCGAATGTTGCCAGCTGGGCGCGCTCTTCGGCCGAAATCACGCCCGCGCGGAGCGCGCTGTCCGCGAGCGCCTCGGGGCTTTCGCCCCGGAGTGCGCCACCCTTCTGTGCGGCGCGGAGCCGCGCTTCGATGCGCTCCACCTCCGGCGCCGCTGCGAGCGCCGACTCAATCGCTCCAATCACGTTCGATTCCTCACGGGGAACGAACATGCCATCGGTGAGCCGTTCGCGTGCCGGACCGGGCGAAATGAGGATTTGCGCCACGGCATGCCCCAGTGCATCGGACGGTCCGGCGAACCTGGGTCCCAAGGGAAAGACCACGCGCCTCAGCGCCCAGCCGACAAGGCGGTTGGGATAGTTGGCGAACACGCCCTCGAAGGCGCCCTGGATGCGGGCCAGGGCCTCCTGCACCGACCAGTGGACGAGCGGCAGGTCTTCGGCCGGGCGGCCGTCGTCTTCGTAGCGTTTCAACGTGGCCGAAGCCAGGTAAAGCAGCGAAAGAACATCCCCCAATCGAGCGGACAGGCGCTCGCGGCGCTTGAGCGAGCCGCCCAAGGTCAGCATGGAAACATCGGCCACGAAACCGAAGGCCGAGGACAAGCGGGTGAGATGGCGGTAGTAGCGTCGGGTTTCCGGGGCTGCGGCGGAAGGGGCGCGCACGAAAATCGACCCCGTGAGCCCCATCAGCAAGGCGCGCACGTTGTTGGCGAGCGCCAGGCGCACGTGTGCCCACAGCGCGCGGTCGAAGTCCCGCGAGGCCAGGGCGGGATCTGCGTCCTGCGCCGCGCGCATCTCGTCGAGGACATGGGGATGGGAGCGGATCGCTCCCTGGCCGAAGATGATGAGGCTTCGTGTCAGGATATTGGCCCCTTCCACGGTGATGGCGATGGGCAGCTGCTGGTAGGCGCGGCCGATGAAGTTGGACGGACCCAGGCAGATACCCTTGCCTCCGAGGATGTCCATGGCGTCGTTCACCACCGTGCGACCGCGCTCGGTCAGGTGATATTTCACAATGGCCGAAACGACCGAAGGCTTCTCGCCCTGATCGACGGCGGCCGCGGTCATTCGGCGCGCGGCGTCCATCATGTAGAGGTGGCCGCCGATGCGGGCAAGCGCCTCCTCGACGCCTTCGAAGCGCCCGATCGGAACGTTGAACTGGCTGCGGATGCGCGCATAACCGCCGGTGGCGCGCGCGGCAAGCTTCGCATAGCCGACGGACAACGAAGGAAGCGAGATCGAGCGGCCGGCGGCGAGAGACTCCATCAACATGCGCCAGCCCTGGCCCGCCATGGCGGGTCCGCCGATGATCCAGTCGAGCGGCATGAACACGTCCGTGCCCCAGGTCGGTCCATTCTGGAACACGGCGTTCAGCGGCAGGTGCCGTTGCCCGATGTTGACCCCGGGTGTCCGGGTCGGCACCAGTACGCAAGTGATGCCCACGTCCTCCTCGCCGCCGAGAAGACGGTCCGGATCGCGGAGCCGGATGGCGAGCCCGAGCAGCGTGGCAATCGGGCCGAGGGTGATGTAACGCTTTTCCCAGGTGACCCGCATGCCGAGCACTTCGCGGCCTTCCCGCGTTCCCTTGCATACGATGCCCACGTCGGGGATCGAGGCGGCGTCCGATCCGGCATGCGGGTTGGTCAGCGCGAAGCAGGGAATTTCCTCGCCGCTGGCGAGCCGCGGCAGGTATTGCCGCTTCTGTTCCTCGGTGCCGTAATGCAGCAGCAGCTCGGCCGGACCGAGCGAATTGGGCACCATCACCGACACCGCCGCCGCGCTGGAGCGGGTGGACAGTTTCTGTATCACCTGCGAATGCATGTACGCGCTGAAGCCCTTGCCGCCGTGCTCACTGGGAATGATCATCCCGAGAAAGCCCCGGTCCTTGATGAACTTCCAGGCTTCAGGCGCAAGGTCCTGCCACACCTGCGTGGTGTCCCAGTCGTCCACCATCGCGCACAACTGCTCGCACTCATGGTCGAGAAACGATTGCTCCTCCGGCCTGAGCCGCGGCGCAGGATAGGCGAGCAGCCGCGACCAGTCGGGACTGCCCGAAAAGAGCTCTCCATCCCACCACACCGTGCCGGCGTGGATCGCTTCGCGCTCGGTCTGCGACATGGGGGGAAGCAGCCGGCGGTAAAGCGCGAGCAACCGGTTGCTTATCAATGCGCGGCGCAGTGCGGTGACGTTCAAGAAGCTGTTCACTCGGGCAGCGTACCACTTATATAGCGAGCCGGTCCGCCCGGCGCGATCCGGTAAACTTGGCGAATGTCCAACGACCACCGCTCCATCGCCATACCTCGACCCGTGCCGCGCGCGGCGCGCGCCGAACGGCGGCGCAACGAATGGCGCGTCGTGCGGCTGCTCTTGCCCTATCTGTGGGAATACCGGGTGCGCGTCCTGGTGGCCCTGGGCTTCCTCGTCGTCGCAAAGATCGCGAACGTGGGCGTGCCCCTCGTGCTCAAGAACGTGGTGGACGCGCTCGATCCGCAGACGGCGGTGCTCGCCATGCCGATCGCGCTGCTCGCCGCCTACGGGCTGCTGCGCTTTTCTACGACGCTGTTCGCCGAGCTGCGCGACATCATTTTCGTGCGAGTCACGCAACGCGCCATCCGGCGCATCGCGCTCGCCGTGTTTCGCCACCTCCACAGCCTGTCGCTGCGGTTTCACCTGGAGCGCCAGACGGGGGGCGTGTCGCGCGATATCGAGCGCGGGACCAAGGGCGTGTCGACGCTGCTGTCGTACATGCTGTTTTCCATACTGCCGGTGCTGCTCGAGTTCGCGCTCGTGGCCGCGGTGCTCATAGGGCGCTTCGATTGGCGCTTTCCCGCGGTGACCTTCGGAGCCGTGGCGGCGTATATCGCCTTCACCGTCTGGGTGACGGAGTGGCGAACGGAAATACGCAGGCGGGCGAACGAGCTGGATTCAAAAGCCAACTCCCGAGCCATCGACAGCCTGCTCAACTATGAAACGGTCAAGTACTTCAACAACGAGGAGTACGAGGCCGCGCGCTACGACGAGAACCTGCGCCATTACGAGACCGCCGCGGTGCAGACCGAGGCGTCGCTCGGACTGCTCAATATCGGCCAGAGCCTGATCATCGCCGGCGCGGTGACCGTTCTCATGTGGCTCGCCGCCCAGGGGGTGGTCGACCGTGCGCTCACCCTGGGCGATCTCGTGCTGGTGAACGCGCTGCTCATCCAGCTGTACATCCCGCTGAACCACCTCGGCATGGTGTACCGCGAAATCAAGCAGTCGCTGATCGACATGGACCGGATGTTCCGGCTGCTGCACGAGAATCGCGAGGTCGCCGATCGTCCCGGCGCCGTGGCGGCGCCTTCGGGGCCGCCCGAGATAGCGTTTGAGCGCGTGGATTTCTTCTACGACCCCAAACGCCAGATCCTGCACGATGTCACGTTCCAGATACCGGCGGGCAAGAAGGTCGCCGTGGTCGGACATTCGGGCTCCGGGAAGTCCACGCTCGCGCGCCTTCTGTACCGGTTCTATGATGTTTCAGCGGGCGCGGTTCGCATCAACGGCCTCGATCTGCGTGATCTGCGCCAGTCGTCGCTGCGGGGGGCCATCGGCATCGTGCCCCAGGACACGGTCCTGTTCAACGACACCATTCTCTACAACATCCAGTACGGCCGGCCTGAAGCCTCCGGCGAAGAGGTGATCGAGGCGGCCAAGGCCGCGCACATCCACGACTTCATCGAAAGCCTGCCGGAGAAGTACCGGGCGCGCGTCGGCGAGCGCGGCCTGAAGCTTTCCGGCGGCGAAAAACAGCGCGTCGCCATTGCCCGCGCCATCCTGAAAAATCCCTCGGTGCTGATCTTCGATGAAGCCACCTCGGCGCTCGACTCGGAAACCGAGAAAGGCATCCAGGCGGAGCTCGACCGCATCGCGCGCGGCCGAACGACCCTGGTGATCGCGCACCGCCTGTCCACCATCATGGATGCTGACCAGATCCTGGTCCTCGACGAGGGCCGCATCGCGGAGCGCGGCACCCACCGTGAGCTCCTGGAACGAGGCGGGGCGTACGCGCAGATGTGGGCGCTGCAACAGCAGGAGCAGCTCGCGGCGGCGCGGGTGCCGGTTTGATCGATACCCCGGGATGAACCCTGCAGGGCCCGCGTCGTACCCGGATGTGAAGTTCGCCCAGGATGTGAAATAGTCGGGCTATCCCCCTCATTTTGTTGCGCATCGGCTGTTGCGCCGCTACACTCTGCCCTGGTCCGAAAGGACTGTTGGCGCGCCACAGGAAACGTTGCCGGTGCGGGGGACCATCAGGACGCTGCATCCCTCAATCGAAAGAACAGCGTCATACGGGAGGGCGGGGTGTTTCCGACTGTAAACAAGAGTCTCGCAGCCGCTGCGCTGAGCGCGCTCGCGCTGTCCATCTCGTTGCCGGGAACGGTGCTCGCGCAGTCTGCGAAGGCCAGGAGCCCGGGGCTGTCGCTGGAATCGGCCTCGGTGCTGGTGCTGGATCAGGCGTCGGGCCAGGTGCTGTACGGCAAGAATCCCCAGGCGGTCGTGCCCATCGCTTCTCTCACGAAGCTGATGACCGCGATGGTGGTGCTCGATTCACAGCTGGATCCCGAGGAGCTGATCACCGTCACCGATGACGATGTGGACTGGCTGCGCGGCTCGCAATCGCGCCTGCGCGTCGGGACCGTGCTCACTCGGGACGACGCGCTGCGCCTCACCTTGATGGCTTCAGAAAACCGGGCGGCGTCGGCCTTGGCGCGTGCGCACCCGGGAGGCCGCGTCGAGTTCGCCCGGGCGATGAACGACAAGTCCGGGGCGCTCGGGCTGCGCGGCACCTATTACGCCGAGTCAACGGGCCTGTCGAGCGCCAACGTGTCCACGGCCGAGGACCTGGCGGTGATCGCCGAGACTGCCCTCAGCTACCCGAAGATCCGCGAGTACTCGACGCTGCGGGGGCACGATGTCCCGGTGGGCGGACGCAGCATGGCGTTTCGCAACACCAACAGGCTGGTCGCGAGCCCTCAGTGGGAAATCGGGCTGTCCAAGACCGGCTTCATCAAGGAAGCAGGCCGCAACCTGGTGATGCAGGCGAGGCTCGCCGGCCGCGAAGTCATCATCGTGCTGCTGCGTTCCTGGGGCAAGTATTCGCGGCTCGCGGATGCCAACCGCATCCGCCAGTGGATAGAAGCGGCGGCCGGTATAAAGCGACCGGCCGCCAAGGCGGTGAGGAAGAAAACCCGGGGTGCTTTGTCTGCGAGCCGGACGCGCGGCCGGGCGAGCTGACGCTCACCAGCTGCTGAAAAAAATCGGGCGACCGCGCAAACGGTCGCCCGATTCTTTTTGGCCGGCCGGGATGTCAGCGCTGCCCGACGGCCTTGGGTGCCGGCTGCGAAACCAACACGCTGTCGTTCTTTGACTGGATGTTCTTTGCGTTCAGACCGGCGACGTCGCCGGAGATCTCGCCCCCTTCCTCGATCGTGATCTTGCCATAGCGGATCTTCCCCGACACGCGCCCGGTGGAACGGATCACCAGCTGCTTGCGCGCATCCAGCTCGCCTTCGAACCGGCCGCGGATCTCCGCGATATCGATGCCCACCTTTCCGATGAAGACGCCGTTTTCGGCGATCTGGATCACGCGGCTGTCCATGGAAGCCTCAACCCGCCCTTCCACCACGAGCGTGTCGCAGTCGGTGATCTCGACGCCCTTGAGCTTGATATCCGGGCCTACGATGAGACGGCTCACGGACTCCTCAACGGCGGGCACTATGGAAGACACCAGGGACGGGCGAGTGTCCTCGGGCTCAGTTTTCGGCACGTCGATCTTGGTCGTGTCGGCCTTCGGTGCCTCGCTGCCCCGAGCCGGGCTCAGCGCCTCCTGCATCTTGCTGTAGGGGCTCGGTTCGATCTGAGTCTTGGTCACTTCGCGCTTGCGGAAGCTCTCTAGCATGGTGGATGTGCTCCGAATGAATCTGAAGAGTCCTCGTTGATCTTCCCGGCAAGCGCATTCCCTTCGGATTCAAACTCGCCGCGGTCGGCTTGTGCGGCGCTGCGCCGCACGAATACCCTTTAGCAAGCGTTATGCCCGACAGAGAAAGCCAACAGATTCATTGCCTTGACTGTGCAAGCACTCCGATTCAGCCACAGAGTGTCGCCCTTGAGCGACAGCCCGGATCCTAGACAGGCGGGCGCTCCTCGGCGTGAACCGAAAGCTGCTCCCCCGGCGCGGAAAAATCGCCGAGCTGCCGGGCTAAGGTGCCTGCGAGGAAGGACTCCACCCACCAGAAGATGTCCGCGGTGCGGATGGAGCGCCGCAGGCGACGCATGCGCGTCTCGCGCTCTTCGATGCTCATCTCATAGGCGCGCTTGATGGCATCGGCCACGCCTTCGATATCGTGCGGGTTGACCAGCAGGGCGCCGCGGCGAAGCTGGGACGCGGCGCCCGCGAATTCGCTCAGGACGAGGACACAATCCTCCTCGATGCTGCAGGCGCAATATTCCTTTGCGACCAGGTTCATGCCGTCACGCAGGGGCGTGATCAGCGCAATGTCTGCGGCCCTGTAATAGGCGAGCAGGTCCACCGTAGAAAGGCTGCTGTACACATACCAGATGGGAACCCAGCCGCCGGGGCGCACGAACTGGCCGTTGATGCGCCCGACCAGCTGCTCGATGGTGGTCCTGAGCTCGTCGTACTCGGGTATCCCCGCCCGGCTCGGAACGACCACCTGGATGAGCGAAATTCTCTCCTGCAGCCAGGGATAGCGCATCAGCAGGTTGTGGAAGGCCTCGAGCTTATGCGGGATTCCCTTGGTGAAGTCGAGCCGGTCGATGCCCAGGACCAGCTTCCTGTTGGGGAGCAGGGTGTGCAACTCCTTCGCTTTCGCCGCCACTTCCGGCGTCGCGGCCTGGCCCATGTAGGCGTTGAAATCGATGCTGATGGGAAATGCGCCCAGGCGAACCTCGCGGCCCTTTGCGGATACCGCGAAAATATGCCCCTTGCCCTGGATGCGCACCTCGCCCAGCAGGGCACGCAGGCAGTCGACGAAGTTGCGCCGGTCCCGCAGGGTCTGGAACCCGACCATGTCGAACTGCAGGAGCGCCTCGATCAATGCACGCCGCCACGGCAGCTTCAGATAGAGATCGGGCGGCGGAAACGGGATATGAAGAAAAAAGCCGATCCTCGAGCGGCACCCCAGCGCTCGCAGCTCCATGGCGACGTTCATCAGGTGGTAATCGTGCACCCAGATGAAATCCTCGGGGCCGCTCGCGTTCAATACTCCGCGAGCGAACTTCTTGTTGACTTCGCAGTACACCTGCCAGTAATCCGGGTCGAAATGGCAGGCCGCCACCATGTCATGGAACAGCGGCCAGATCACTTCGTTGGCGAAGCCCCGATAGAACTTGCGCTCCTCGTCCTCGGTAAGATGGATCGGTTTAAGGGTGTAACCGGCCGCGCCGCTGGCACGCTGCAGCGCATCGTCCAGATCCGCCGTCGCCTCGGACGTTCCCGGCCAGCCTATCCAGGTGCCGCCGCGGTTGCGCAGCACAGGCAGCAAGGCGCTGACCAAGCCGCCCGATCCGGGGTTCTCCTGCCAGCCGCCATCGGCCTGGCGCGTGAAAACGAACGGCAACCGGTTTGACACCACGACCATCCGGGATTTCGATGGCCGGATCACTCGCGGCGTGGAATCGCCATGCTTCTGCGTCATTGCCTCGTCGGTCCAGTCATCGGTCGCTGCGGGAAACGGCGGCTTTTTCACGCCCGGAACCTGGGAAGTGCGAGGCTGCATGCGATTCTGTACTGGTGCAGCGCTGGTGCTCTCATTGGGGACTTACCATTGTGACAGCGACGGGGTCGATAGTTCCGGAAGGGCCAAATGCTCGCGATCGCATTAAATCTTTTGCAATGTCGTTCAAATATGACACTCTAAAGTGCTGGCGGCGAGCATTCCTCGTGGTTTATCAGCCAAGGCGATTTTCTCTGCCGTCGAATCAGTGCATTAGCTGTGACAGAAACTAGCTAATTATCTGTCGTCGCATAACGACAAGGGTTTTCCAGCGATGCGCGAACATGCGCGAACATCGATACATACTCCCGGCGACTTCGAAAGCCACCGCAAAGCAAGGCATTAGCCGGCCAACGAAATAAACCGTCGGGACGTCGCGACAGACGCTCGCCCCGGAACCGCGCAGCGGCCCGGGGCGACGGCGCGTCAGAAGCTGAATCGGCCGCTCAGCGTAACGCTGTCGAAATCGTAGTCGCGCCCGGCGACGTTGGACGTGCGCTTGCCCGACTGGAATGCCAAGGCGAGCTGCAGGGCACGCAGCGGGGCATAACCCACGGACAGCCCCCATGCCCGGTAGGTGTCCTCGCGTCGCGGATTCACCGCCAGGGTGATCCCGGGATCGCCCTGGAAATCCTGTTTCTCCTCCAGCAGGCGGGCTTGCACCACGATTTTCTCGGTGGGGGCCCAGACCGGCCCTATGCTGTAGCCCCTGGCGATCACGTAGCTTGCAACGCCTTCCGCAGTGACCACTTCCGCCGGCGGCGTACCGGGGCCGGCAAAGGTCCCTTGCGCTGCGCCCAGCGAGCCCGCGGCCGGGGGAGCAACGATGACCGTTGAAAGCAGCGTCTGGAAAGGTTGCACTTCGCGCCAGGCGGAGACATTGAGATGGGTCTTCGGGGTCGCGCCCCAATCGAAGCGAAGCCGGCCCGTTGCGCCGTTGTAATCGCGTCCCGGCAGCTGTTCATGTTCGCGACGCGTGTAGCCGATGCGTCCGTCGAGCGCGGTTTTTGCGGTCAGGACCCAGCGCGCCACGAGACTGGTCTCGGTCTGATCGTAGTCATTATTGATGAGTGTTCCGCCCACCAATTGCTGATTGGGCGACTCGCCGCTGGTGTATCGAACCTGGCCCCCCACCGAGCTGGCGCCCGGGGTCATATAGTCAACACCCAGAGTCGTTGACGCGGTGCGCGTTTCCAGCACGGCGCGGGCGGGATCGCTGTGCTCCACATCGCTTGCGTCCACGGCACCGCGCACGCGCCAGCGGGGCGTGACCATGTAACCGGCACTGGCAAAGCCGCGGTTCTCGGTGACCAGATTGCGCGTGCCGGTCGCGAGGTCACCGTAGCCGCCGAGGACCTTGCGCGTCGTTCCGCCGGCGTCGCCGCTCAGCTGCCTGCCCACTTGCCATCGCCATATGCCGGTCAGCCGGTGTCCGACGTAATCCAGCCGATCGAAAGTATCGAAATGGTTGTCCTCGATGCTCGCCTCGAGCACAACGCGCTGCAGGCTGATGGGGATGTCGGCCCTGATCCCCGCTCCCAGGCGGCGCACCATATCGGATCGATCGCTCGTGCCCAGAATAGCCTGAGTATTGGCCGAGCTGGAAAGCCGGAATATGTTGTCGTCCCAGTGCAGCGCTCCATAAACGAAGGGACGCCATATCCGGCCGTCCAGACGTTCTGCCGGGTACGCGGCGAACGTGCCGGTTTCCGGCCAGATGATTTCTTCAGTAGTCGGCATGCTCTGAGCCGCCGCCAGCGGGGCAAGCAGCACCAGGACACTGGCTGCGATCGGGTGTGCGCGCATTGTCGTTCCTTGTTCTGTAGGTCTGTTGTAGGCCGATTCCCTGTTTGCGATAGTGCTCGCGTGCGGCATTTCCCCGCCCCGCCGGGCCGCCCGAACAGAAGCACGTCACTTTGTCATTGTTTTGTGACGAATAATGTACCCCAAAGCCTCGCGATGCGCCATGCATTAAGCCCGGGGCGGCCCGCCGGGCCTGAGCGCTGATCCATGAACCGGCTGCGGCTTCTGTCTGTCGTAGTGACATGATGAGTCCAAATGCGCTCCTCCTTGCGATTCTCGCCAGCGTTTTCATGGGCGCCGCCTGGGGCCAGGCGGTACCGCGGGGAGCGGGACAGGCTGCACCCCGTACGCCAGCCGCGGCTCCGGCCACCCCGTCTTTGCCGTCGCTGCCGGCGCAGGTGCCTTCAAGCTCCGAGGGCGAATACCGCCTGGGGCCGGGCGACGTGGTGCGCATCAGCGTCTATGGGCAAAGCGACCTCAACACCGAAGCGGAGCTCTCGGCCGACGGCAGCATCAACTTCCCGCTCGTCGGCAGCGTCATGCTGGGGGGCTTGAGCAAGCCCGAGGCCGAGCGCGCGATTGCCGAGCGGTTGTCCACTGGCGGCTTCGTGCAGCGGCCTCATGTCAACCTGCTGGTGACCCAGTATCTGAGCCGGCACGTCTCGGTGATGGGCGAGGTGAACAGGCCCGGAAAATATTCGATCAGCCGGCCCGTCTATCTCACAGACCTGCTTGCCATGGCGGGCGGTGTGTCACCCAAGGGCGGCGACACGGTGACGGTGATCAAGAAAGATGCCGACGGCAGAAGCTCGCGGCGCCAGGTCGACGTGAAGAGCCTGTTTGGCGCGGCGGACATGTCCAAGGACATCATGCTGGACAGCGGCGACATCGTGTACGTGGCGCCCATGCCGGTGTTCTACATTTATGGAGAGGTGCGCCAGCCGGGGGCTTATCCGCTTGCGGCCGAAATCAACGTGCGCCAGGCGCTTTCCCTGGGTGGAGGGTTGACGCCCCGCGGGTCCGAGCGCGGGATCAAGGTGGACCGGCGCGCGCCGGACGGTTCGGTGCGGACCTACCAGGCGCGGCTGAGCGACAAGCTCCAGCCGAACGACGTGGTCCAGGTGCCGGAAAGCCTGTTCTGAGCTGTCATTGCGGCTCGCCCCGATAACCGATGGCGCAGGAGATCTTTTGCGCCGTCTCCTTGACCAGGCCCGCCCAGGCGGGTTTCATGCGCTCGGTGGGCGCTGATACGGACAGGCCCGCGACCAGCGCTCCCGTATCGTCGCGTATGCCGGCCCCGATGCAGCGTACCCCGAGCTCGGCCTCTTCCTGGTCCGTCGCGTAACCCTGCCGGCGGATTTTTTCCAGCTCCTTCTCCAGCGCCGCAAGGGTGACGATGGTGTTGCGCGTGTACGCCGGCAGGCGTGTGCGATCGGCATACGCGCGCAGCCCGTCTTCCAGCAGGAACAGCTTTCCGACCGCTGTAATGTGCAGCGGGGCGCGCGCCCCGATGATATTGACCACCCGCATCATCGCCCGCCCGGAGGAGGTGCGCTCGATATACACGATCTCGTCATCGCGACGCACCGAAAGATTGACTGCCTCGCCCGTGGACGCATGCAGCTCGCGCATGAACGGCAGCGCATGCTCGCGCACGCTGATGCGCGCCTTCACGAGGTTTCCAAGCTCCAGCAGCCGTATGCCGAGCCGGTAATTGCCCTGGTCGACGCGCTCCACCATCCGATCGCCTACCAGCGCGGTCAGGATGCGATGGGCCGTGGAAGGATGCAGGCCGGCGTTCTGGGCGAGCTGCTTCAGGCTCACGGTTTCGGGATGCTGAGCGAGCACTCCGAGCAGCGCGCTCATGCGCTGTATGACCTGTATGGAGCTCTTGGCGTCTTCGGCCACGGCTGAACCGCAATATCGAATGGAGAGATTTTACATCGCATTGCGCAGACCCCCCGCCGGCGGGGCGGGCCGCAGCAAGCCGCCGGCGCCGCTATGCTAAGCTCTGCGGCCACTCCTCGGGCTTTTCCCATGCGCGTCGGTCTTTTCGTCACCTGTCTGGTCGATCTCATGAAGCCCGGCATAGGATTTGCGGCACTGCGGCTGTTGGAAAGCGCGGGCTGCGAAGTGGTCGTGCCAGGACATCAGACGTGTTGCGGACAGCCCGGCTGGAACTCCGGCGACCGCAGTTCGGCACACGCTCTGGCGGCCAAGCTCCTCGATGAATTCGAAGGCTGCGACTACGTGGTGTTGCCGTCAGGCTCGTGCACCGGGATGATTCGCGTGCACTACCGGGATGTCTTTCGGGACGACCTGGCGCTGCGCGAGCGGGCCGAGCGCTTCGCCGCGCGCACTTATGAGCTCACCGATTTCCTGGTGAACGTGGTCCGCCTGGAGACGGTGCCGGGGCGCTTCCCCGGGCGCGTGACCTACCACGACGCCTGTTCCGGCTTGCGCGAGCTGGGCGTGAAATCGCAGCCACGCGCGTTGCTCGCCAAAGTCCCCGGGCTCGTGCTGACCGAAATGCAGGACGCCGAGCTGTGCTGCGGCTTTGGCGGCACGTTCTCCATCAAGTTCGGCGACATCGCGGCGCAGATGGCGGAAACGAAATGCAGGCACATACGCTCGGCGGGTGCCGATGCGGTGGTGTTGGGCGATCTCGGCTGCATGCTGAACATCGAGGGGCGGCTGCGCAAGTCCGGCGACACCGCCACGCGCGTGCTCCACATAGCCGAAATGCTCGCAGGACCGGAGGAAGGCTGAATGCAGGTGCAATCCATGTTCTTCAGGGAACGCGCGTCGCGGGCCGTGGCGGATGCGGGTTTGCAGCAGCGCATGGCGAAGCTCGCCTTCGCCGAGCGGCGTGCAGTGGTGGTGGGGGAGTACGGCAGTGAAGCGTTCGAAGCGCTGCGCGATGCCGGCGCCGCCATCCGCCAGCGCTGCATCGAAAATCTGGACGTCTGGATCGAGCGCTTCGAGGCCGAAGCGACGCGCCGCGGGGCGCGGGTGATGTTTGCCGAGTCCGGCGCGCAGGTCGCCGAGCAGGTCGTGGATATCTGCAGGCGGCACGGCCTGAAGAAAGCCATCAAGTCCAAGTCGATGCTTTCGGAAGAAGCCGAGCTCAATCCCGCCCTGTCACGCGCCGGTGTCGAGGCCATAGAGACCGACCTCGGCGAGTACATCTGCCAGCTCGCCGACGAGCCGCCCTCGCATATCATCGCGCCGGCCATTCACCGCAGCCGGCAGGATGTGGCGGACCTGTTTCAGCGCCGCCACGGGCGGCCGCGGCTGGAGGAGCCGGAGCTGCTCACGCGGGAGGCGCGGGAAATACTGCGCGCACATTTCCTTACCGCGGACCTTGGTATTTCCGGCGGCAATTTCCTGGTGGCCGAGACGGGATCCCTCGCGCTCGTGACCAACGAGGGCAACGGGCGCATGGTGACCACGCTTCCGCGGGTGCACGTGGCCATCACCGGCATTGAAAAAGTCGTACCGACCCTGGAAGACCTCTCCACCCTCATGCGTTTGCTGCCGCGTTCCGCCACGGGGCAGACGATTTCGAATTACTTCAGCGTCATCACGGGTCCACGTGCCGCGCAGGACCGCGACGGTCCGGAACACCTGTATTTCATCCTGGTCGACAACGGCCGCACCAACCTGCTGGGCGGAGAATTGCAGGACATGCTGCGCTGCATACGGTGCGGGGCC
>Ga0209343_10005594_pt1 | contig 15156 bp, 19 predicted proteins | sample RifCSPlowO2_02_FD_184026 | JGI IMG/M metagenome (GOLD analysis project Ga0209343, IMG submission 184026) | Groundwater microbial communities from Rifle, Colorado - Rifle CSP2_plank lowO2_0.2 (SPAdes) (version 2) | ecosystem: Environmental > Aquatic > Deep subsurface > Groundwater | place... | reverse complement strand
AACCCGCTAAATCCTTATAAACAAGCTTCCTTTACTAGTTATGGAAAAAGAGGTCCAAGAGGCGCCTCATCAATACTCTTAAATAATTTCATGAACCAGCTTTGTTCATGCCATCTTTTTGGAAAGTCGTCAAGAATGTACTCAATGAAGCAGAAGTCATTCTCCTCGTCATGGACGCACGCTTCCCAGAAGAAACACTAAACCAAGAGATCCTAGAAAAAATAAAATGGTGCAGAAAACCAGTCATCTTCGTCTTAAACAAATCAGAACTTGTCACGAAACACTTTCAGGAAATTACACTGCCCAAAGAGGTGAACAACTTTGTCTGGTTCTCAGCACTTAAACATTATGGCGTCCATGAACTCAGAAAGAAAATCCTCAGCCTCACCAGAAAGAGGCCAGTCATAGCAGGCGTTGTCGGTTACCCAAACACAGGAAAATCCTCACTTATCAACTGCTTAAGTCAACGGCACGCAGCGCCAACCAGCGCTCGAGCAGGATTCACCAAGGGCCTACAGAAAGTTCGCGTCTCAAAAGATATTTACCTTTTAGACACGCCAGGCGTCATCCCCTACAAATCCAAAGACTACGAAACACAAGCACTCATCGGCGCGTTCGACACCGCCAAGATCAAGGAGCCGGATATCATCGCCATGGCTATTCTTGAAAAGTTCAAAAAGGCAGGATCAAGAGGAATGGAAACATACTACAAAACACCCGTAAAGGAAGATTTCGTAGAAACCTTAGAAGATCTCGCAAAAAAATTAAACTATTTAAAAAAAGGAGGACTTCCAGACATTCAACGCGTCTCAAGAAAAATCATCGAAGACTGGCAGCGGGGAAGATTCCTGCTTTGAAAGGCTTTTTATTTAAGAGTCAATAGTTAGGGGTGGGTGGTCGGGGGTATCAGAGTTCGCTTTAATTGAGATTAATTGTTGTTAGGCGACCTGAATGAAATGATGGCGAGGAGTGAAGCGACGAAGAGTTTTCTTTGAGTTACAGTAAATCCTGCGTTAGCAGACTAGAATTTAAGGGGCACTAACATTTACAGTTACCACATTGATCGAGGGCAAAAACATTTTCAGTTTAGATTTTCGTTTAGGGGCTCTCTCGTCGTTATAGTTAAAGAAGAAAGGGGCAATCTCAATAGTTGAATCTTCTTTCATATTCTTTGTGAGAAAACCATTCAATAATTATGGCAAGAACAATCACGTCACTATTTGCCACAGAGTAAAGAAGTCTCCATCCGCTTGGCAAATCATATTTCCATAAGTTATCAATTCCATACTTTTCTATGTAAACTTTAGGTATCAGTTTCTTAGGGATTTGAGTGGCACAAAAAGCGTCTTCTTCAATATCATCTAAAGCACGGTTAATCCATTTGTATAATTTTTGGTCTTCTGTCCTAGATATTTTCAGATTAGCTAAATCTTCTCTTAATTTCTCTTCCGCAAATTTGATATGTGATTTCATCTTGAGAGTTCTGGTCTCGCTAAATATTTTCTCACTAATTCTGGGTTCCAGATCCAGCAGATCTTTCCCTCTTTATCTACAGCAATTTTATGTGAATCTAATAGATAATCAAAAATTACTTGAAAAGTTTGATACATCATCTTTTTTGGGAGATGCTCCCATAGACTTCTTTTTTTGTATTCTCCGCCGTTTTCTTTGATAAATTCTTCTACCATTAAGACTGTATCTAATTGGGGATAGTGCAAAATTGGTTTTAACATTGCCTGCGTCATGTTGTATAAGTGTATATAACAACAAATATATAAACTTTTCGTTTTTATTGAAGATGAAGCTATATCTGGGGTTGGAAATAGATTAGACAGAGAGAAAAATGAGTTCGATTTGGATAATATTCTTAAAAATTTTAAAGCCGATTTTTCAGGCGAATTAAAGGAAATTCTAGAAGAAAGACGTAAAAGACTGGCGGAGTGAATTACGCTTAATCATGTTATGTTCTCCCTTCATGGATTCGAGCCGAAGGCGAGAAAGTTTTGCATCAGCAAAATTGAACATAATCATGTTATGCGACCATGTTAATGGCAACTCAGCAGAGTTGGGTTTTCATGTCAATGAAAATCTTGCATAACAAGCTTTTAGCGAAATTCACAGCGTTTTCAGTATTTATAGCATAAAAGCCTTGTTTTTGAGCAACGATTCGGAAAATTTTCGGATTTTTCACAGAATGCAATATAAAGACGATTCGCAATTAGTAGATGTGGTCTACATCCCTGTGAATATTGAAGAAGCGGTTAAAATGGAATGTAGAAGAAGGAGATATAGCGAAAGAACAATAAAGACCTACAGTTATTTAAGATTCATTCTTGGCGTTCAGCCTATATGCCCTTGCCAGAGAAGATTCTAGAGAACGTGTCGGTCATATCCTCATATGGAACAATACGACTTCCGCCAGCAGTCTGACCAGTACCTCTCTGCGAAGGCTGAACATTCTGATCCTGTATTTTTACCTGTTCAGGCCGCATCCCTTTCTCTCTTTGCTCAATCATCTGCTGCAATGAATGCACGAGTTTCTTCAAATCCTCAACACTTTCTTTTTGCGTGTCGAACTTGATACACACTTCCATTCCCACAAAGAAAAACTCCTCCTATAAAAATGTTTTCACATTGTGATCTAAGAGTGACAAGAAAAATTAATATAGGCTACCAACAGGATTTTGTTTCATGAAGTACATCCTCAAAGAAAAACCAAAGAACGTCACCATCGTCCAAGGCTTACCTTCTATAGGGTTAGTAAGCACCATCACCATCAAGTATTTACTAGACCATTTAGACGTGAAAGAACTCGGGCACATTGAATCAGAACACCTCCTTCCCTTGACAGCAATCCACAAAGGAAAAATCGTCAATCCCATCACACTTTACTACAACAAGAAATACAATCTCGTTCTCGTCCAAGCAATCACAGAGATCACCGGCATGGAATGGGATATGGCCAGGACCTTGAATGATATCTCAAAAGAACTCAAAGCAAAAGAAATTATTACCGTCGAAGGCATGCCGCCCCATGAAAAAGACCAAGTCAACATTTATTATTATTCAGAACAAAAACGCATGAAACAAGCCAAGCTCCTCGAAGAAGGCATCGTCATGGGAACAACAGCAGCACTCCTCCTCAAGAGCAAGGATATCCCTATCATGTGCGTCTTCGCAGAAGCGCACTCCCAACTTCCAGACTCAGAAGCAGCAGCGAAAGTCGTTGAGGTATTGAATAACTACTTAGGCATGAAGGTAGACTCCAAACCCCTCAGAGAAGCAGCGCGACACTTCGAAATGAACCTCAAACATTTCATCCAAAAGGCAAGAGACGCAACCACCACAGCAGCAAAACAAACCGGGAAAAAAGATCTGAGTTATATCGGGTGAATATCTTTTAAGGGTTTAACCATTTAAAGGTAAAAATCAACAACAGAAAGATATATATTCCCCGGCAATAAAACCTTGTTATGATCCCAGACGTTCCTCCTCCAAGGCAAAACTACGACTCAAGCATGGACCCAAAATTCTTCTTTCATAGCGCGCGCCTGGGAGCACCAACCTCGCCTATGCACGCAAAACAACTCGAAGAATTTGGAAAAAGACTCAACTCGGGCATCAAGAACATCGAGCTCGGAACCATTGACCCAGACAAGTTTGAGTTCATCCCAAAAGAACACTTCGAAACAATCAGGCAGTTAGCAATACTCACTGACACTAAACCTTCAGTCCACGGCCCCATCGTAGACCTCGCGGGATTTGACGAGCGCTCAGGAAGATGGTCAGAAGCAGACAGAAGAGGCACTGCCGAACGCGTCTGGAGTATCATCGAACGAAGCCACGAGCTTGACCGTAGCGGTAATTTGCCTGTCGTCTTCCACGCAGGAGCAGTCCTCAGCCAAGAGCGCGGAAAAGGCCTCAAAGAAGAAGCTAGGGTTTTTGACCCAAAAACAGGAGAGGTTAAGATTCAAATCAAGGACTATGATCCACAGTTTCTCTCCATGCGCGCAGTTAACACTGTCAGCGGAGAAACCACCCTCTTAAATTACGAAAAAAAATACAGTATCGCCGATGGCAAGGAACACATCTGGACGCCACACACCAAACTCGACAGCCTCAACACCAACCAATGGGACGAGGAAAAACTTAAAATCTTCGGCTATCAAAAAGAAATCGAAGAACTCAACCAAAAAGTCAACCTCAAACAAAAACAAAACGAGGCAATCAAGGCAACAGGCCTTGACCATGATAAGGAATACGCAGAAACCCTCGCCAGAAACGAACGCGATGTCACGCTCCTCAGAGAGCACATCGACAATGTGCACACCTACTTAAGCTCCTCAGTCAGTGAAGCGTACAACAAGTTCAAAAAAAGCACCACAACAACCAAAGACCAAGGACTCCTTGAAGAAGCCAAAAACTTTGAAAAAAAAAGAAAAGAAATCTATGAGAAATTCAAGGTCAAAGAATTGTCAGAACAATACAGAACATCAGCGCAACACCTTCAAGCAGTCAACGAAGCACTTAAAACACAACTTGAAGAGGAACAACGGAGGCACCTTGAACAACAACGGCAAGCACTCGAAGAGCGCACCTCTCTGCTCGCGCTTGAACGCACCAAGGCCTTTGTCACAGAGGTGGCAGCCATGCCTACCCCAGAGCTGTGGAGGCCAGTCAACGAATTCGCCATCGAAAAAACAACAGAAACCATCGCAGAAACCATGCTCAAATCTTATGACAAGTTTAAAGAGCAATCACCCTTCATCAGCATCGAAAACTTCTGGCCAAACACCCCCATGTCCTCGGCAGAAGACTTACGAAAAGCTGTTCTGGAGGCAAGAAAACTCCTCGCAGAAAAACTCATCAAACAACGAGGCGTTCCAGAAAAAAAAGCAGAACACCTCGCAGAAAAAATGATCGCAGCAACGTGGGACGTAGGGCACATCTATAATTTGAGAAAAGCAGGGTATGAAGGAGAAGAACTCAAAAAAGAAATCCTCAGGCAGACCAAACACGTCGCGGACGTCACGCGGCATGTTCATATCACAGACAACTTCGGCTTTCATGACTCACACTTGCCTCCAGGCATGGCACAGGTTCCAGTAGGAGAGATGATGGCAGAACTTGACAAAACTTGGGAAGAACTCAGGGCGCAAGGAAAACTTCACGTAGAACCACGACTCATCATCGAGGCAGGAGGCTTAGTCGGAGAAATCGGACAAGACCCAACAATCCCTGGCCTCGCCTACTTCCACTCGCCACTCTATGCCGGCGCAGCACCCCTTCCTGGAGGATACTGGAGAGACCCCGCACCCTTCGGCCACTATGGAAGCCTCTTTATCGAGTTTCCCCAACAACATTTCAACCTGTACGGATCATCTTTCACAACCCTTCCCAAAGAACTCGGCGGCCAAGTCACTGGAGAAAAATCACGCTTCAGCGACACGCCAACAACATGACAACGTTACATTAGTTTTTACTCGGGTTTTATCATGAGTCCTTCTTTTGCAAGAGGGATGATCCTGACTTTTGTTCTTTGTTTGATGTTAAGACGGTCTGCGAGTTCTGCAGGATGCCTACAACAAGGCTTTTGCCGCTGATAGTGACTTTTTGTTCAAATCCAAACGTGTACTCTTTGACTTCTGCAGTTCTTGCCTCCCTTTCGTGAGCTTGTTCTTCTGTGAAAAAGGTTTTGTTGCACTCTGAGCACTGATATGCACGAACATTATGTAAAAGATATCCTTCTTCGTACTCATGCTTAGGAAGTACCCCCTGCTTCATTTGAACATTGCATTTTGCGCAATAAATTCCTTCATTCATTTCTTTTGCCATGTTTTCTTCCTCGGATCAGATGTACTGTAATGATTCGATGTTCTTGATTTTGAAGAGTGTAAATGATCATGATTAATCACTTATGAGAACTTTGATTTATTCAATTTTTTCTGTTGGTTCTGCTTATTTTAGTTAAAAGTTTCAGTTAATTTTATCTTAATTTCGCTCAAAAAAGCAATTATTCAAAGTTCTCAGTTTTCAGAAACTTGAACAACTCTTTTAAAGTTTGATTTTAAATCTCCAAAATAAGCTAATTGTGTTCTAATATCTATGCCTGTTTTAGAAAGCTTATTTAAATCAGCATTTAATTGTTTCTTCTATTCTTTTTTTAGTTCCTTCATATTGTTGAGGAGATCCAGCATAAGTTAAATCTCTAATCAACCCTTTCAAGTTTTCAAGACCAGCTAAGATCTCTTTAATCCGATCTCCTTGATCTGGATTTGCACGTTTCGCATCATAAAGACCTCTATTAGATCTATAACGCTTCATATCTAAATCTTTTTTATTAATCTTAAGATTTTTATTTTTAGAAGGTTTAGCAACTATTCTGGCGACAGGTATTTTAATCATATCTTCCTGCAATTCTTCATGGAAAATATTAGAAGAAACTGAAGAAATACCAAGAACCGCTAATGCTCCTGCGACCCACCTCTTAAATTTTCCCATAATAAAAAATTAACAAAACTAATATTTAAGTTTAACTATTACATAGTTTACGACAAAAGTATCCTATACAAACTTTAATCAAAAAGGAAATTCATCTGGGAAATATTCTGAATTCCTTTCATGAATTATAACTTCTTTATGTCCTTAACTACATATCGCTCTTTCGGTGATAGGGTTTTACCATTCGTTACATTTAAATAGCTTCGAACAACAATCCAACAACGAGGTGCACAGTCTTGGCAAAAAAAAAGAGCGCGACAGAACCAAAACTTCTCAAGGATTACGACATTGCCTATGATTTTAGCATCAAGGCTTACAAAAAATTCAGAGATGTCGTCAAAGCAATCATCCTCTTTGGATCAGTACCAAAAAAAGAAGCCACTCTTAAGTCAGACATTGACTTGATTATTATTATTGATGACGCGACCGTCAACTGGGACGAAGAGCTTATCGCGTGGTACAGAGAGGAACTCGCCCGCTTACTTGCCACACAAAAATACCCAAAAGAATTACACCTTAATACTGTTACACTCTCCACCTTCTGGGAAGAACTCCGCGCAGGAGAACCTTTACTCATCAACGTCTTACGCTACGGCCAAGCCCTTGTTGACGTCGGAGGATTCTTCGATCCTCTAAAAATTTTATTAGCAAAAGGAAGGATTAGGCCAAGCCCGGAAGCGATCTTCACCACGATGCAACGCGCAGTCTCCCACCATATCAGGGGGAGGAACACCCTTCTTGTCGCAGCAGAGGCATTCTACTGGGCTATGGTAGACGCGGCACACGCAGCGCTCATGGCAAAAAAAATCGTTCCACCATCGCCGGAGTACCTCACAGATTTGCTCCATCACGTCTTCATCGAGCCAAAAATCCTCGACAAAAAGTACGTCCAGTGGCTGGAGGACGCGCGAATACTCTCTAAAGGCATAGTCTATGGAACAATAAAAAGCATCAACGGACGGGACTTAGACGAACTGCAAGAACGCACAGACAAATTCATCATTACTTTCACAGAACTCACCAAGAGCCTGATTAAGGACGAGAAAATCATCAGAACAGAATACAAGACGTTCTGACACTTCAAAAGATTAAGAAGATTCCTACGCAGACGCTTTTTCCTTTCTCTTTCTATACTCTTCTAAAGAAATCGTCTTCTTCTTCGCCTCAGCAAGATCAGTTCTATACTCCTGTTCGTGCTTAGAAGTGTATACCTTATGCAATTCACTCGCAGCTAGGCCATATTCTTTCTTTTCAAGAATTACCTTCTCAACCTCTTTCTGGAGTTCAGGTTTCTCCTTCAACATCTTATGGGCAAGAGCTCGCTGCGCTTCCACAATTTTCTTTCCAATTTCAACATACATTCCAGGACTACGCGCCCGAACATAACTCAAATGCACACCATCAGTTCCAAGCAACGCAGTAGCATCGATCCCTAAGCTATTCAGAATAATTTCAACCTTCGCGCCGTCACCTTTTTCCACATACGTTCTCAGCTTTTCAGCAAGATCCAAATGTAAAGCGACTTCCTTCAACTCCTTAGAAGGGTTATCGGGACGCGCTCCTTTCGTGATAATGTTTATATAATACTCCCTTTTTCCCTCATCAGAAAGCTCTGCCAAAACAGGTTTTACAAGCTTCTCATACCCTGTCTTACCTTTTTCATCCTTGGACTCAATATAATTTGTGATTTCTGTTGTCGCGTTCTCAGCGAGCTGGAGCGCACGATGATACTTCTGCTCCTCTTCAGTGAGCATTGGAAGGTTATCAACGCCATGCGTTTGTAGCCCATCTACGTATAATTCTATGTTTATATTTTTAGCAATACGCTCAGCAGTCTGCCCCCTTCCTCTCGCGTTTCCAATCAGCTTTTCAAGATCTTTGTCAAAAGTCATCAAGGCGTTCTCCTTCTCGACCTTCTCAAAGCGAGATTCGCCATACTTCCGCCAACACCGACAAGACCGCAGAGCGTTCCTAAACCTAAAACGCCTCTATGAAACGGTGCTGTTGGCAACGCTTGATATTTTATAACAGGACCAAGAACCTCTGAAACAGCTACCTCAACAGGCTCTCTCACTTTTTCGTACAAAGAGCGGTGCGGAGGCTCAGCATATACGCCATACGTCGCCTGATTGTACAAGGCAGCGCTTCCCGCAGCAATGGCAGTTGATAACACTAAACTTTTTAGACTCATTTTAAGCTCCTTTTTCTTTCTTTTAGAAGGAACTTATTCTTTATAAAGCTTTCTATTTATTGTTTCTATGAAGTAGTAAATTTAAGAAGATTTAAATAGCGCATATTTTTTCATTTAGAACTTTCTTAGGCGCTATTCTTTAACGTTCCTTACGCTTCTCTCAACCTCAGCGATTAACTTCCTCGTCTTTACCACAACATCGGGATTCACAGACACAGACGTGATTCCATTTTTAACTACAAACTCAGTCATTTCAGCATAAACGGAAACACTCTGACCACAAATAGAAACAGTCTTTCCAAACTTTTTAAACCCTTGAATGATATTCTCAATAGCTTTCAAGACAGCTGGATTTCTTTCATCAAAATACCCCATCCTGCCAAGCTTTCCAGAATCACGATCAACACACAAAACACCCTGTGTCAAGTCATTACTCCCAATAGAAGCGCCATCAATATCAAGCTGAGCGAACTCCTCAGGAATCAACGCAACAGCAGGAACTTCAGCCATCAACCACACCTTGAAATCATCAGCCCTTTGCAGCCCTTCTTCTCTCATTATTTCCAATACTTTTTCCACTTCCGACGTCGTCCTGACAAACGGAAGCATCACCATCACGTTGACCATGCCGGCCTCGCGCACTCTCTTTATGGCGCGACACTCCAACACAAACGCCTCTTTAAACTCCTCGCTCACATACCGAGAAACACCACGCCAGCCTATCATCGGATTTTCTTCCACAGGCTCAAACTGCCCACCACCCTCTAATCCTCTATACTCATTTGTCTTAAAATCAGAAAAACGCACCACGACAGGCCTTGGAAACACTGTCTTCGCGATTTTCTCAATACCCTCAGCCAGCTTCTCCACATACATCTGCTCCTTCTTGTTCTTTATCATGAACAACGGATGCTTTCCAATCCAACTCAAAATGATAAACTCCAGCCTCATCAACCCAATTCCATCAAACGGTAATGTTTTATACTTCTCAATCTGCTCAGGCTCACCAAGATTCATATACACTTTCGTTTTTGTTACAAGTTCCTCCTCCTCCTCCTCCTCAATCAGATCATTCTCTTTAGCGGCAACGCTTCCAGCGTACACCTTTCCGGCAGCACCATCAACTGTAACAATCTCTCCCTCACCCAATAACGAAGTAGCCTTCTCAGTCCCAACAACAGCAGGAATTCCCATTTCTCTTGATACAATCGAAGCGTGACTTGTAAGCCCCCCCTCATCAGTCACAATCGCAACAGCCTTCTGCATCGCCACCACAAAATCAGGAGACGTCATCTTCGTCACGAGCACATCACCCTTTTCCACCTTTGAAAGCTCTGACATCTCCCTCACAACCTTCACAGGACCAACACCAACACCAGGAGACGCGCCAAGACCAACCACAAGGACTTTTCCTGCAGGCTCATCAACCTTTTTTACCTCTTCTTCCTTCTTGGAAAGCGTGGTCACAGGCCGCGTCTGCACGATAAACACCCTCACCCCCTCCACAGCCCACTCAATGTCTTGCGGCTTTCCATAATTTTTTTCTAAGATTATCGCAAAACGCGCAAGCCTCACAATCTCATCATCAGTCAACTTTTGCTTCGCGCCTTTTTCAGGAGTAAGCGTCTGCTTTCTGTTACCCCCTCTCTCCTCACGCATGTACGCCCAGCCTTGTTTTGTTATCTTCTTTTGTTTAACAGTTAATTGGCTCTTGTCAATAAGATATGTATCGGGGGTTAGCTCACCACCAACAACCGCTTCGCCAAGACCAAACGCGGCCTCAATCATGATTTCACTTTCATTATTCGTCGCTGGATTTACACTAAACATTACCCCCGCAATATCACTATTCACCATTCTCTGCACGACAACCGCGATAAACACCCTCTCCTGAGGAAACTTATTCTTCACCCTATAATAAATCGCACGCGCAGTGTATAACGAAGCCCAACACTTCTTCACCGTTTCAATAACATTCTCAGCACCACGAACATTCAAAAAGGTAGCCTGCTGGCCAGCGAAAGATGCTTGATCTTGGTCTTCAGCATTCGCAGAAGAACGTACCGCAACCCAAGGAAGATCACGGCCGGCCATTACCAGACCAAGAAGACTCTGCACCTGACCAAGATTCCTCGCAAGATCACGATCAACATTCAACACCTCATATGCCTCCTTAATCTCTTCTTTCAACAAGGAAGGCATCTCAGCCTCGAGAATCATCTTTTGAATGTCAGAAGAAGTTTCCTGCAACAGCTTCGTGTCGGCGACATCAAGCTTTTCTAGTTTTTTTAAAATTTTATCCTTCAGTCCCGCACTCCTTAAAAAATCCTTAAACGCCTCAATGCTCACCACAAACCCAGGGGGTACAGGGAGCTTCAATTTGTACATCACCCCAAGATTCAGCGCCTTTCCCCCAACAAGGTTAAGATCAGCTTCCTGAATTTCTGAAAACCAAACAATATTCGAAATCTGAAACCACCTCAACCACAGAGCATGTTTAACCTACTTAAAGCTTTCTTCACCCAAAAAATAATTTATAGACGCTTGAGATAACATTAGAAACCCTCTCAGCCAGGGAGAACTTTGTTGGCGCGGCCATCTCAACGACAGGCCTCCAGTCACACGCCTTTAACATGATTTTTCCAGAAGTTTTTTCTTTGTAGCGCAGGAATTTACCTCTCTCAGGAACGTACGGCATGAACTCTTGCCTTCCGGAAATATTTTCCCACTTCACAAGGCCATCGTTCAACCTGCTCGACTCATCGCCCATAATCACAGATTCAAGCCTAGAACGATACAACGCGCTAAAAACATCAGGCTTCTCCTCCCTTCTAGGGTACAGCCTCGCAACTTCCTCTCTTGAAACAACCTTCTCTTTTTTACTAACATCGTCAAAGTAAACAAACGTTCCTTTCCCATACCTTATATCTTGGTGCATGCTTCTTTTTTCTTGGGAGACTCATTTATAAAAGTTTGTGTTCACAATACGAAAGCCTTCCGAAGAATTCTCTTATGTAGGAACAATTCCTCTCTTGTTTTCCTCAATCCTGACTAAGTACTTTCCAGGAAGACGAGGACCAGCAGCCGCCAACGCCTTGCCCGCCTTCTCCACCTGAGCCTTATCCACAAACGCGGTAAACACTATTGTTCCAGTTTTTATTTGGGCAGCAGTTCCGATGACTTTTCCAAACGAGTGCGCCATTCCTGTCTGCAAACGATCAGCATGAGCGCCACCAAGCATCTTGTTCTCCCTTAACGCATGGTGCGGAAACACATTCAGCTTCAAAAAATACTCTTGACCAAGCACCTCCTGCAATCTGTTATTCACCACAAGACGCGCAGACTCCAACGCGTTATTCCTAATCTGCAACGAACCACGCGCGACATACTTTACAACATGGGAATACGCCTTGCTCGTGCCCATTCCAAAACGCGCGATCTTATGCGGAGGAAACGAACGAATGTAATTCTTTTTCTTATATTTCGACTTCCTTGTGTAAGGACGCTCCAGCCTTCTATAACACCTAAATGTTCTCAAGCCGACCATAATTTTTTAAGAACAAGAGGCATTATATAAGATTTACTGAACTGTGCACTGTGAAGTCTAAGTCTCTTTCCTAAATCTTGTTTTTTTGTGCATAGGGCATATTGAAGAAGCTTGGGTTATCCATAGGAAAACTAGGTTTGAGGGAGTTGGAGTGTAACTCGTGAAAAGGACTTAGGGCAAAGTTAGATTTATCGAAATTCTTATATATTTATAAGTAGTTACCATTTAGATTAAAATGGAAAGAAATCCAATGTTAGAACGTTATGTCGGACAATATGTGAGAGTTTGTCTTGATAAAGAAGCAATAGCAAGATCAGTAGTGCCAGATATCTTTTATGGAAAAATAACAGGATTTGATACAAACTTTATTGAATTAAGTTTCTGGTCAAATGATTCAGGAATATTTGGAACTAGAGATATTCTAAGAGGAATAGGAGGAGAATTAGACAGACCATTTTATGACTCAGGTAAATCCGTTTCTTCAGTAGAAGCTATAGAACTTCATGAGAATGAAAATCATAGTAGACCTACATTGTTGAATCAGAGAACAATAGTTAGCATAGAAAATTTATTACCTTGATTAATTACACTGTAAAATTCACATTGCACTAAACTGTTTTTTCTAAAAATCATCTTTCACAGCCACAATCTTTTACTGCACCCGAACATAAAGAGCATCAAACACAGCTCTCCTCGGAAAACTTATCCCTATAGGCATTTTCTCTTTACTCAACAAGAACTTTTTGACCAATCGCCTGACCAGGCATTCCTGTCTCGAACTGCACCCTCATCGCGCCCTTGTTCCCGTGCACATTCGTCACCTTACCCTCAAGCTTCTTGTTAGCGGGACTTGCCCATATCACTTTTTTACCTAAGAATTGTCTCGCCTTCTCCCTAGAATCAACAGCAGCGACAGTTAGGATCATCTGGTTTCCATGATACGTCCTCCTGCCACGTCTATAATGCACAATCACGCCTTCCATTCTTTCTCGTACCGTCCACCTCTATAAAAACATTTTCTTTTAAAAAAAGCAAAAAGCCCCGATACATTTATAAGTCTGTCAGCCTCCCACCATCCATGGCCAAGCGCATCGGCGGCACACGCAGAAAAACACGACACAAATTCGCCAAGAACGTCAGACAACGAGGAAAAATCAGCCTCGCCCACTACTTCCAAAGCTTTAGCAATGGAGACAACGTCTGCCTGGTAGCAGAACCAAGCATTCACAAAGGGCTGTACCACGCACGCTTCCATGGCAAGGCAGGCACCATCACAGGAAAACGCGGCTCTTGTTACGAAGTAAAAATCCAAGATTTGAACATGCAAAAAACCCTTATTGTGCACCCCATCCATCTGAGGAGGTTCTAGCCATGGATGTTGACGTCCTCGAACTTCACTCCCTCTCAGCACCTCACCTCAAGGCGAGACTTGAAGCGCTCAAGGAAGCAAACAAAGAACTCAACTTCAGAGCAGCTAAGGTCTTAGAACACCTCAACGAGTTTACAAGCCTCAACCAAGAAAAGGCGGCAGCACTCAAACAAAAAATCCTCGACCTCAACATTCCAAGACTGAAAGACAAACACGCGGACAAAATCCTCGACATCATGCCAACCAATGTCGAAGAAATCAAGGCCCTCTTCAGCGGAGAAAACATCACCCTCAAACAAGAGGACCTCACTAAACTGCTCAACACCCTCAAAGAATAACCATGCTCGGCACTTCCCATGACCACCAAAGAAGAACACGCAATCATCCTGGACTTCCTTCCCAACGGGTACCCTTTCGACCAGCGACCACTCCACAAAAAAACACCCATCGCCCAGGCCTTAGGCAAAGAAACTCTTGTCCTTCTTGAGCTTGTGCCAAAAAAAGACGTCTTCCTCCAGCCGTACGAAGAAGTTTACATTGGAGAAAGCAAACGAGAAAAAATCCATCACATCCTCGGAAGAATCAACCCCTCAAAGCTGACGGAAACCGCACGAGCAGAACTCGGCTTTGTCATCAACGATCTTGTTCTCAAGAGCCAAGCTAAATTCATCAGCTTTATCAACAACGCTGGACCCATTACCACCAGAAGACACCAACTCGAACTCTTACCAGGCATCGGCAAAAAACACCTCCTCGAAATCCTCGAGGCACGCGACCACGCACCCTTCAAAGACTTCGCAGACTTACACAGCCGCGTCAAACTCCTTCCCGACCCTGAAAAGATCATTGTCAGAAGAATCCTCCAAGAACTTGAGGGCAACGAGAAGTATTATTTGTTTGTACGGCCGTAAACCTATAAAACTCTTGAAAAAAAGTACTACTTAGAGTTAATAGCATAATTTTTTAGAGAAGTGAAGAATTTATTTTTTTTTAATTGTGCAAAACTAGAAATCACACGGGCGGAGGCTTAATTAATGTGCAAAGTCGGTATAATAAGAAAGTTTATAAATCAAGGCTAAATTCACACCCTAACCCTTATCCAAGGGAGGAACCTTGACAGAAGAGACCATCAAACCATTCCAGCGTGTCCTCAAAACAGACCTCGAAGGCAACCTTCCCCTCTCTAAAGCCTTGCTTAAAATCCACGGCATCGGCTTCTCCACCGCAAACGCGGTCTGCACAATCCTCAACATCCCAAAAACAAAAAAGGCAGGAGTTCTTACCCAGCAAGAAGTAACCAGCATCGAGGCCTTCTTCGCAGAAAAAAAGGCGCCAGCGTGGATGTACAACCACAGAAAGACCTTTGACACTGGAGAAGACTCCCATCTCCTCGGCCCAGACCTCAAACTCACCCAGGAATTTGACATCAAACGCCTCAAAAAAATCAAATCCTACAGGGGCATGAGACACGCACTCGGACAACCAGTAAGAGGACAACGCACAAGATCCCACTTCAGACACGGACGAGCAGTCGGCGTCCTCAAATCT
>Ga0209343_10005592_pt1 | contig 15160 bp, 16 predicted proteins | sample RifCSPlowO2_02_FD_184026 | JGI IMG/M metagenome (GOLD analysis project Ga0209343, IMG submission 184026) | Groundwater microbial communities from Rifle, Colorado - Rifle CSP2_plank lowO2_0.2 (SPAdes) (version 2) | ecosystem: Environmental > Aquatic > Deep subsurface > Groundwater | place... | reverse complement strand
TCAAGGATTCGCACTATCTACCTCCCCTTAATCCCCTCCTTACAAAGGAGGGGAAGGGGGTGGTCTTTAAAAAATCTGTGTTAATCTGTGGTTTCATTAAGTTTTTGTTCCTTTAATAGTGTAAAATACAAGCGTTTTGTTGTATATTAAACATATTAAAAGATTGAGGGAAGAGGGTTTGGCACTATGGACAACCTGCATGAGATAGTAAAAGGACGTTCAGCCCCCGGTATGCTTATCTTTGACATGGATAACAATCTCCTCTATTCCAATAAAGAGGCATTAGATATGCTCCCTGAGTTGCAGAAGCCTGCAAAGGGAGGGAAAAGGCAAAATACGCTTAAAGAAATTCATAATCTCTGTAAGCAGATGAAAAGAAATATAAATAAATTAGGCACAGATGAAGCTTCAACTAATTTGAGTTGTGCGGTTCTGAATAACGATTCAGGACCATACTCTATGAGGGCTTCCTTTATGGGGAATCCTGAAAGCAAAAGTCCAACTCACATTGTTGTGCTTTTAGAAAAAATAATCTTAAGACATCAGACAGACATTGAAAAAGTTAGGGCAGAATTTGGGCTGTCAAATAGAGAATTAGAAGTGCTGGAGTGCATCAGTGAAGGGCTTTCAAATAAAACTATCTCAGAAAAACTATTCATCAGTGAATATACAGTAAAAGACCACATAAAAAATATTATGAGAAAGATGAATGTTGCCTCAAGGAGTGAGATTATAGCCCACACCAGATAGGAATATAATTAAAACCTCCCCTCTACTCCAATAGTTACCATATTCTTGTTATAGTCATAAACTGATATATTTGAAACATCTCTGATATAAATATACTGCAACTGAAGAGCTATATCGTCATGAACCTTGTAAGAAATCATTGTGTTGAATGTATATGTCTTGTCCTCTCTCTTTTTTAGAAATATTGTATGGGTATTATCAAAGTCCTGTGAGTATGCCTCCCCGCCTAAATTTAGTGTTAAGTTTTGAGTGATAAGTGGTAGTGGAGAAAGGAGACTCAGTCCAAACCTATTGCCAGAGTATTTCCAGTTTTTCCCTTTTACATCTTCTCTGTTATATTCATATCGTCCATTTATAAAACCCTCGTTTTCAAATATCAGATAAAACCATGAGATGCCAATATTAGTATCACTACCCTCCCTGTCCTCATCAGCACTTGTCGGCGCCTTTACATATTTTTTATCCTGATATTTTGCGGATAATGTGGCAAACTGGGTTTTTGAAATAAAAAAGGTATATGTCGGTGAGAGGGTTAAGGTTTTCAGATAGTCAAGATTGTCAACACGGGTTAAGTTATAGCTTGTGAAAAGACTTATTGAGCCACCTGTCCGATTGTAATTGGGGACAATTGCAATGGAATGACTCTGGACATCGTAGCTCGTAAGTCGTCCGTAGAGGCTCTGATATAAAGAATACTGTGTCTTTAATCCAAATGGTGCTTTTAACCTTGGCACATATTCTGCCCTTAGGTTGATTATAGCCGCACTGTCAGACTCTCCAGATATGCCTGCTGATGCTTGGACATCACCCGGCTTTAAGAGGACATTGCTGTCATGCTGATATTGGATGCCTGCTGTCCATCTATACGGTCTTTCTTCTTTGATTCTCTTTGTTATTGCCTCTATATACTGGTTTGCAAACTGGGCTATGTCTGCATTTGGGTCTCTTATTACAATTTCTTTGAGTATCTCTCTTGCTTCACTCAGGTTTCCCTCTTGAAGGGTTGCCATCGCAATCTGATAATCTGCTGATGTAGTCAGTTTTTCGTCAAGGGATTTTGACTTTTTGAAGGATTCTATTGCCTCTGCCCTCTTACCAAGTGCCGATAGTATCAGACCTTTTAGGAATGATGTCTGTGCCGATTCGATACCCTCTCTTTCTGCCGATTCGAGCTCTTTTAATGCCTCTTCTGTTTCTCCGAGTTGGTATAGGACATCTGCAAGTTCAACAACTGCCTCTTTGACCTTTGGTTCAAGTAGTAATGCGTCTTTAAGGTTCACCTTTGCCTTGCTGTAATCCTGAATCTTTTTATAGGCAATACCAAGGTAATACGCTGCTGTTGAAGAATTGGAATCTAATTCCCTTGCCTTTACTAAATCCTCCATTGCCTCTTCGTAGTTTTCTTCTTTAATATTGGCAATACCGTTTTTGAGATAGTCTGTCTGTTTTGAGGGTAGAGGCTGAGAAGAGACTTTTTCAGAAGAAGATAGGAATAGCAGGACAAAGGCAATAGAAAAATACCAAATAAAGCTCCATTTTTTGGTCTGAAAATAACCCATTTATAATTCCATTATAACCACAAAGCTCACGAAGAACACGAAGATTAATGTTTCATAATGTCATAAAAAACACCATTATTTCTAACATTTCAGGTCGCATCTGTCAAGATTTCTTTTGACATATCATATCAAGGTATGGTAAAAAAATTTTGTATGTCTGCCATTAAACCTGATTTTAGCGGTATTATAGGGGAAAGCGAAAAGATAAAGGGTGTCTTATCCATTACAGAAAAGATACTGGATGATGACAGCACTATTTTAATACTTGGTGAGAGCGGGACAGGGAAGGAACTGATTGCAAGGGCAATACATTATAGTAGCAAGAGGGCAGACAAGCCTCTTATAACTGTAAACTGCGGTGCAATCCCGGAGGGGCTTCTTGAAAGCGAATTGTTTGGTCACGAGAAAGGCTCATTTACTGGGGCGATAAGGACAAGGCTCGGAAAATTTGAGCTTGCAAATAATGGAACAATTTTTTTAGATGAGATAGGGGATATGAGCCCTGCCCTTCAGGTGAAGTTGTTAAGGGTTCTTCAGGAGCAGGAATTTGAAAGGGTGGGCGGCATGAAGTCTCTTAAGGTTGATATCAGGGTCATTGCCGCTACACACAGGAATTTGGAGAAAGAAGTTGAATCAAATAAATTCAGGGAGGACCTATTTTACAGGCTGAATGTAATTCCTATATCTATCCCGCCTCTGAGGGATAGAAAATCAGATATACCAATTCTGGCAAATCACTTTTTATCAAAGTTTAATCGTATAAAGAACAAAAATATTGAAAGATTTTCAGATGAGGCAATGAAATGCCTGATTGAATATCGCTGGCCTGGAAATGTAAGGGAATTAGAAAATAGTGTTGAGCGGGTAGTTATATTAAAAGGGAAGGGAGTAGTATGGCCATCCGATTTGCCGGAAAAGGTGCAAAAGTGGAACGGAAAGGCAATTGAGATTCATACAGATAACGAGCGATTGATTATATCAGATAATGTAATTGCTGAAGATACACCTCAAATTCCTGTCAGTATTTCAGAAGGCGGGGTTAATTTAAATCAGATGGTTGAGGATTTTGAAAATAAACTTATACTTGAGGCATTAAGAAAGGCAGAGTGGAATAAGGCAAAGGCTGCCAATCTGCTTGGTATAAAAAGGACTACATTAATAGAAAAGTTAAAGAAGAAAGGTATAAATAAAACAGGTATAAATAAAACAGTGACCAGTGAACAGTAAAAAGACAGAACACAGCGACCACTGACCACTAAATCAAAGGAGAGTTAATGTCGGAGAGTTATATTCAGTCCCTTTTTGCTGAAAGACTTGGGGGGGAAAATTTTGGAAAAGATATAAAGATATACAAATTTGAGAAGATAAAGAGGGCAAAAAGGGCTGCAAAGGAAAAGAATCCTAATATTGAACTCATAGACCTTGGCGTTGGGGAGCCTGATGAAATGGCTTTCCCCGACGTGATTAATACGATGCAGGATGAGTGTGCAAAGCCTGAAAACAGGGGTTATGCAGACAACGGTATACAGGAGTTTAAAGATGCTGCTGCAAGATACATGAAAAAAATATATGACGTATCTGTAGACCCGGTAAATGAGGTGCTTCATTCCATAGGTTCAAAGCCTGCCCTTGCGATGTTTCCAGCCGTTTATATAAATCCTGGTGATGTTACACTGATGACAGTGCCGGTTTATCCTGTAATTGCTACTCATACGAAGTGGTATGGCGGAGAGGTATACAACCTGCCATTGAAGGAAGATAATGGATTTCTACCTGATTTAGATTCAATGCCAGATAATATTAAAAAGAGGGCAAAGCTCCTTTACTTAAACTACCCAAATAACCCTACAGGTGCTACTGCAACATTGGAATTCTACAAAAAGGTTGTGGAGTTTGCAAAAGAGAATAATATAGTTGTTGTTCAGGATGCCGCTTATGCCGCCTTGAATTATACTGAAAAACCTTTAAGCTTTCTTTCTGTTCCAGGTGCAAAAGATGTTGGCGTAGAACTCCATTCTTTATCAAAGGCATTCAATATGACCGGGTGGAGACTGGCATTTGTTACAGGCAATCCTCTTATAGTAAATGGATTTGGATTTGTGAAGGATAACTATGATTCAGGTCAATTCATAGCAATACAGAAGGCAGGAATTTACGCATTGGAGCATCCTGAAATTACTGATGCTATTTGTGATAAATATAAGAGAAGGCTTAAGATGATGGTGGATGTATTGAATTCAGCGGGATTTAATGCCGAGATGCCTGGCGGCTCGTTTTATTTATATGTAAAAGCTCCGAAGGGTATAAAAAGTAGCAGAAGATTTAAGCTTGCAGAGGATTTCTCCGAATATCTTATAACAGAAAAATTAATATCTACAGTTCCATGGGATGATGCAGGAAATTACATAAGATTGTCGGCAACATTTATTGCAAATGGAGAGAAAGAGGAAAAGAGGGTTATGGAAGAGGTAAGGAAACGATTATCAGGGATGAAGCTTGAGTTTTGAAATAGCTATGAACCATAAGTCATCAGCTATTAGCTATATTGGTATAGGCTCTAATGTGGGAGACAAAATAGATAATTGCTTAAAAGGAATAGTTGAGATAGGAAGGATAAATAGAAATAAAATAATTGCTGTATCTTCTATTTATAAGACCGAGTCAATCGGTTATACTGAACAGGAATGGTTTGTAAATTGTGTAATAAAAATTAAGACTGACCTTACACCTTATTTTCTATTGTATTATTTACAGGATGTGGAAAAGAGGCTTGGGAGAAAAAGGGGTAAAATCGCTTCGACAAGCTCACGATGGGGTCCGAGGACAATTGACCTTGATATCCTTATGTTCAACCGGGTAATAATAGATGATGTTCAATTTAAAATCCCCCATCCGAGGATGCATGAGAGGAGGTTTGTTCTTGAGCCTCTATCCGAGATAGATGAAAATCTCATCCACCCTGTTATTAAAAAGTCTGTAAGGACGCTTTTAGATGAGCTTGGAACAGGTCAGAGAGTAGAGCCTTTATGGAGTTTGATAAAATCCGATATATAGCTGTTGAAGGTCCAATAGGAGTTGGGAAGACCAGCCTCGTGCAGTTGCTTGGCGAATATTTAAATGCACATATAGTATTGGAGGCTATTGAAGACAACCCTTTCCTTGAAGGATTTTACAAAAACAGTGATAGATATGGCTTTCAAACCGAGATGTTTTTCCTGTTAAGTAGGTACAGACAGCAGATGAGTCTTTTACAGTATAATTTGTTTAATAGTATTACAATTGCTGATTATATATTTGACAGGAACAGAATATTTGCGTATATTAATCTTAATAGTGATGAAATCAGGCTATATGAGGATGTATATTCCATATTGAAGCATAAGATTTCTAAACCCGATTTGCTGATATATCTGCAAGCTGATATTGATACCCTGAGGAAAAGGATAAGCAGGCGGGGGAGGGTTTTTGAACGAAATATCACGGATGAATATCTTGACGAGGTAAATAAGGCCTTTAATAACTATTTTTTTCATTACACTCAATCGCCGATTCTGATTGTAAATGCCAATGAGATTAATTTTGTTGACAGGAAAGAGGATTTAAAAGATTTAATTAAAAAGATTCTATCGCATAAAAAAGGAAGAGAATATTATTCACCACTTGGATCCATCTAACTGGACCGGGAGGGAAGGAATTTTCAGTCGTATCGGCAGATAGTGATAGGGGACCCTGAACTTGTTTCAGCGGGTTCTGGGCTCTAAGTCACAGGATAGGCATGAATTAATTGATGCCGGAAGGGGGCAACCCCCAACTGTTACGATAGAAAGTTAAGCCTTCTGAACGAGTTCAGAAGGCTTTTTTATTTTGAACGGTGTTATTTAAGACGCAGATAAACGCAGAAACTACATGATATTAAAAATTCTAATTTCTAAATTCTAAACAATATCAAAATCCTGAATTTAAATGTTCAAAATCTTTTGAATTTTGGTCATTTGTATTTTGAATTTATTTAGAATTTCGGATTTCGGGGCACCCACGAAGTGGGTCGTAGGATTTTTCCTGATAATCCTGTAAATCTGCGTTCTAATATTTTTTGGAGGTAAGGAAAATGGAAAAGAATAAGGTTACAACTGTTGACATACAGAAAATGAAGTCTGAAGGTAAAAAGATTGCTGCCCTTACCGCTTATGACTATCCCTTTGCGAGACTACTTGATGAGGCAGGTGTAGATATTATTTTAGTCGGTGATTCCCTTGGCATGACAATTCTCGGCTACGAAAATACACTCCCTGTAACTATTGAGGATATGATATATCACACAAAGGCGGTGAAAAGAGGGGTTAAAAGATCTCTTCTTATTGCAGATATGCCATTCATGTCCTACCAGGTCTCAATTGATGATGCGATGGAGAATGCAGGGAGACTTCTTAAGGAGGGCGGGGCAGAGGGTGTGAAGTTAGAGGGGGGTATTGTTATACAGGAGATTGTAAGTGCTATTGTTGAGATAGGTATACCCGTCATGGGGCATGTAGGGCTCACACCACAGTCAATACATAAATTTGGCGGGTATAAGGTGCAGGGCAGAAAATCTGTTCAGGCAAGAGAAATAATTGAGGATGCGAAGGCTTTAGAGGATGCAGGGGTATTTTCAATTGTGCTTGAGGGGATACCACTTGAATTGGCTAAAGAGATAACACAGAAAGTAAAAATACCTACTATAGGAATCGGTGCAGGGCAGTTCTGTAATGGGCAGGTTATGGTTATTCACGACCTTCTTGGATTATCAGGGGAATTCAAGCCTAAATTTGTTAAGAGATATGTTGATGCAGGTGAAGTGATTAAAAACGCAGTAAGGGAATATATCAAAGAGGTAGGGGAAGGGAATTTCCCTACGGATGAACACAGTTATTTTGCAGAGGAGAGACATCTCCGATCTGTTCAGAAGAGAACAAAAACTTAATCTTAACCACAGAGAAACAGAGGCACAGAGTTTTTAAAAGCGGTTTAAACGGTTTAAACAGTTTAAGCGGTTTAATCTGGTTTATTTCTCTGTGAACTCTGTGGCTAATAATTACATGAAAATAATCAGTTCAATTGTAGAAATGCACAAGACCTCTCTGGATTTAAGAAATAAAGGGAAGAATATCGGTTTTGTCCCAACAATGGGCGCCCTGCACAAGGGGCATACTTCCCTCATAGAAAGGGCAAAAAAGGATAATACTGCGGTGATACTTTCAATATTTGTTAACCCGACCCAATTTACCCCTGGAGAGGATTATCGCAGTTATCCAAGAGATATAGAAAAAGACAAGGCAATAGCATCCGACATTGGGGTAGATTATTTATTTTTGCCATCTGCGGATGAGATGTATCCAGAAGGATTTAAGACATTTGTAAATGTAGAAGATATTACAGAACCCCTATGCGGCAAGTTCAGGCCAGGGCACTTTAAAGGAGTTGCAACTGTGGTATTAAAGCTCTTCAATATTGTTATCCCTCATAGGGCATATTTTGGAGAGAAGGACTATCAGCAGTTGTTAGTCATAAAAAGAATAGTAAAGGACTTAAATTTAGATATTGAAATTGTAAATATGGCTACAATAAGAGAAGATGATGGACTTGCAATGAGCTCAAGAAACAGATACTTAAATCAGAAAGAGAGATTATCTGCTGCAGCTATATACAGGGCAATGGAGATATTTCAAGAGATGATAAAAAATAATGAGAAAATACCACAAAAAATAGTAAATGAAATGGAAAGGATTATTAAAAATGAAGATGGTATAAAAATAGATTATATCTCTATATGCAATCCAGACACACTAAAAGATTTAAAAGTAATTAATGGAAGTGTGCTGGCAGCTATAGCTGTCAGGATAGGAAAAACCCGACTGATAGATAATTGTGTAGTGGAGGAAAAATGAAGAGAATAATGCTAAAGGCAAAAATTCACATGGGACAGGTTACCGACGCCAATATTAATTATGAAGGGAGCATTGAGATAGACAGTGAATTACTCAAGGCTGCGGATATATTCCCCTTTGAGCAGGTTCAGGTCTATGATATAAATAATGGAAATAGATTTGAGACATATGCAATAGAGGGTAGGGCTAACAGTGGAATTATAAGCGTAAATGGTGCTGCCGCCCGCCTTGTATCAAAAGGTGACCTTCTAATTATAGCATCGTATGCTATAATGGATGAGGAAGATGCAAAGGGGATTAAGCCCAAGATTATTAAGCTTGATGGAAAAAACAGATTAAAAAATTAGCCCCGAACTTTAAACCCTAAAGCCACATAAACTACTGAAAGAAGTTCGGGGCTTTGAGCCATTTACGGACTATCTCACTCATATTTGGGACTTAACACAGGCTTATATCAACCATCCATCCTTTGTTTGCCCAAACTCCCCATGGCCCAATTATAATATAATACCTGATGTTGAATCTGTCAATAGCCTAATGAGTTTAATAGATATAGAGATATATACAAAAGATAACTGCCACCTTTGCAAATCTGCAAAGAATATATTGAACAAAGTCGCAATAGATTATCCATTAAAAATTACCGAGATTGATATTACCGGAGATGAAAATATTTATAACGAATTTAAAGAATCAATACCTGTAATTTTTATAAATAAAAAAAGGGAATTTATTTATAAGGTTCATGAGATTACCCTGCGGAAGAAGCTTGATAAAGTAATCAATTCAATAAATTTAGATGAAAACCGAGAATGAAGTTAATAAGATAAGACTAAGTCCTGCACTTTTTATTTTTGCATTTTTCATTTTTTATTTAAGCTCATGTCAAGGTTTTGTAAGTGGTTTCAAGCCACATTCAGGCATAGTTGTCATTCATTCTGTTATGCCTGATGCTGTTTCAACAATCAGAAATATTGCAGTGCTCCCTTTTAGGACAGGTGCCATAGGCCCTCCTGATAATGGCATTGTAACATGTCATCTGACCGGACAGACATTTAAGAGAGGAAAGATAGAACCTGATTCAGGAAGGAATGTTGCATCATTGTTTTATTATGGACTTATAAGCAATAAGGCTATAAAACTTGTTTCCGAAACAGATGTAGACCTTATATATGAATCAATAGATAAAAACCTTGTTGACAGCTATAACCTTTCTCTTGGTAAAACGATAGGCGAGTCTCTTAATGCAGATGCGGTTTTAATGGGTGTTGTATTACGCTATGAAGAGAGAGATGGGACATCATGGGCAGTAAACAGACCTGCCTCTGCTGCATTCACTGTAGTTTTGATAGATTTAAAATCAGGAGATATTTTATGGAAAATCAGATTTGATAAGACCCAGGAGGCGCTTTCTGAAAATGTCCTGAATATAAAGAATTTCTTGCGTGGAGGCGGAAGCTGGCAGACTGTGGATCAACTCTTGTCAATCGGTATTGAGGATGCACTTAAGGGCTTCCCCATTAGGTAACCCCCGTTACCCAAATAATGCAGTTAAAAAAATAGAACGCAGATTTTCGCAGATTTATTAAAGACTTACGCAGATAAGTCTTGAATATTTTTATTCAAATAAAAAAGATAATTTTGTTTTTATAATCAAGTAGTTTCTGCGTTTATCTGCGTCCAATTGCATTTTTTGGATTAACAGGATTAATTTTTGAATATTTTTTATCCTGTTTTATCCTGTATATCCTGTCTAAAATCAAGGCTTTGTGCTTTTTGCTGCAGTAAATTTCTTCAATTGCCTTTTATAATAAATATCCTCGGGCTTTAAACCTATCGCTTTATTTATGGTCTCAATGGCACTATCAAACCCACCTCTTATGTAATAGAGTTCTGACAGGGTGTCCAGGTATTCCGCAGAGTTTGAATTTATCTGGATTGCATCTTTTGATAATTTTATACCCTCATCTATATTTTTCCCTTCTTTTGCATATAACCATGCCAACCTATTTAAAGCAGGTGCATGGTGGGGGAAAATCTCAAGCACCTTTTTACATTCTTGAATTGCCTTATCATTAGCCCCTTTCCGCCCATAGATTATGGCAAGTCCGAGGTGAGCCCTCACATTCCTTTCATCTATTTCTATAACCTTGTTAAACTCAGCGGCAGCAGTATTCAACTTCTCCATATTAATAGCATTGAAACCCTTATTATTGGATGCTTCAAGATGTTCAGTATCAATTTCTTCCACCTTTTTATATTCATCCAATGCCTCACCCTCTAATCCCTTTCTATAGTAAATGTTGGCTAAATTTAGATGTCCTGCAATATTTTTATCACTTATCTTTATAACCCTTTTAAACATTTCAATTGCTTCATCATCTAATCCCTTAGAAAGACTCATTACTCCAAGATTGTAAAGGCTGTCTTCGTGGTATGGTACAAGTTTTATTATGTTCTTGTATTCCTGAAAGGCATCATCCATCATATTCTTTTTCTCATACAAGGCAACCAAATCAAAATGCATCTTTAAATTTTTATTGTCTTTCTCTATAATTCTCTTTAATAAGGTAATTGCACTATCATCCATTTCTCTTTTCGTATATAACTGAAGCAACTCTGAATAAGGTTCAAAATTTTCAGGGTCAAGATTTATGGTTTTTTCATATTCTGATATAGAGTCATCCTCTAATCCAATTTCGGCAAATGCCCTTGCGGTTGTTAGGCACATCTCAGGGTCTTTCAAATTTAGATGTGCCAATTTCTTAAAGGCAGTTATTGCTTCATCTGTCCTGCCGCCATCTTTTAGTGATAGCCCTTTTTGCAGAATCTCTACGGGGTCTTCTCTTTTTATTGAACTTATAAATTTATTCTTGATATTTAAACCAACAGTGGGATAATACAAAGCAAAGATAGTAAATAAACCTATTAAAACTACAGCAGTTATTGTTATGCGCTTCTTACCAATCCTAATAGCTTGCAGGTCATTTTTTCTTTTCCCAGGTAGAGCCTGAGCAACTGTGGTTGCTATTTCTTTTTTGCCTCTCGGCATCTCGCAGTTTCCATCAAATTGGGCCCCTTCCTGTATATATAATATTGGCGTCTTAATATTCCCGAGAAGTCTCCCCTCTGAATGGATAGCTATTTTGTAATTAGCCGATACATCTCCATTGACTTCACCTGAGTTAAAAAGACTACCAGTTGATATATTCGCATTTATTATACCTTTTTTCCCAATTATAAAAGTATCACTGGTTATTATCTCACCTTCAAACTTGCCATCAAAACGGAGTGTACCGTTAAATTTTAAAATTCCCTTCATAAATGTCCCTTCACTGAAGAAAGAACTAAGGGATTGTGTATTATTACTTTCTTTTTTAATAAAAGCCATAAGGATTATAAAAATTTGGACGCAGATTTACGCAGATAAAAATAAATTTTTAGTTTTTTTATAACAAATCCTAAAAATCTGCGTTTATCTGCGTCCTATTGAGTTTTTGCTATTTTATCAGATTCAGATTCTCATCAAGTTTTACTGCTTCATCAATCAGCATTATTGGTATATCATCTTTAATCTCATACATAAGTTTGCAGGCTTTACAGATAAGCCCGTTTCCATCCTGAGTAAGATAGATATCCCCTTTGCATTTGGGACATGCTAAAATATCCAAAAGCTCCTTATCTATGGGCATAAAAATCCTCCTTCTAAAAAGTGTCAAAGATTCGCAGTATCAGACAGTTAAAGTAGTAATATGCTCTGATGTTCTGACGCTGTGGTACTTTGACACTTGGTTTGCAATTGCTGAGAATACCTCATCTACTGAAATAATTTTCATGCATTTAATTGTATCACAACTTCGTTTATAGCATCCACTGCACTCAAGTTTCTTGTGTATTATAATATGATTATCTCCGTATGGACCGTTTCTTAATGGGTCGGATGGACCATATATGGCAACAGTTGGTATTTTCAATGCTGATGCGATATGAAGTGGGCCTGTATCCCCACCGATAAAAAAAGCACACCTTCTTAGAAGTGAAACAAGCTGTTTCAATGTGGTAGGTGGTGCTACAAAAGGCTTGTATTTCATTGAATCCTTAACACCCTTTACCATATTTCCCTCGCCAGGTCCCCATGTAAGAATAATATTAACCCCAAATTCTAAGACTATGCGGTCGCATAACTCAGCATAATTTTTTATACCCCATTCCTTTGTCCTCCACCCAGCACCTATATTAACTGCAATAATGGGCTTTCCGTTTATCCTGTTTTTTAATAAAAAATCATTTATATATTTGTCATCTTTTATTGAATGGCTGATAAAAAACTCCCTTTTAATTTTTTTGCAGTCGAGAGGTTTAAGAAGGCTTAAATTCTTATCAATCACATGGCTGTCTTCCTTCTTGGGGGAGACCTTTTTATTTGTAAATATAATATTTAAAAATTCCCTGCAATTTTTAGAATCAAATCCAATTATAGCCTTTGCCCCGCTAAGATATGAAATAACCCCGCTTTTAATAAGCCCCTGAAGGTCTATCGCAATGTCAAATCTCTCTTTTCTAAGTATATTTATAATATCAAAAATTTCACTGAACGATTTTAAGATTGCTCCAGTTCCTCCTCGTAATGATAATCCTTTACGCCATTTCTTCGTATTTATGATTATTAATTTATCAATGTCTTTATCCCCCTCCAGTATTTCCATTGCCCTCTCCTCAACAATCCATGCAATATATGAATCAGGGAGATTGTGTCTAATAGTTCTTAGGACAGGAAGTGCATGAACAACATCACCAATAGAACTGAGCTTGACAATAAGAATTCGTTCCATAGATAAGGATAAGGTTGAGGTTTAGGTTAAGGTTTAGATTAAGGTTCCCTTAACCTTAGCCTCAGCCTTAACCTTTTTTATTATCTCCGTAGATGACCTTTCTTTTTTATCTCCTGTTATTGTTACCCTTCCACCGTATGCCTTTACAGTATCAGCTTCGGGGACACTATCTTCAGTATAATCTGTCCCCTTTGCATGGATATCAGGCTTTAATGTCAGCAGAAGACTCGACACATTAGATTCATTAAATATGATTACATAATCAACACACTCAATAGCGGCTATGATTTCAGCCCTTTCATTTTCAGGTGTTAGTGGTCTACCATTCCCTTTGAGTTTTCTTGCAGAGGAATCGCTATTTATTGCTACTATGAGCAGGTCACCCAGTTCTTTAGCTTCTTTTAAATATCTTATATGCCCCACATGAAGGATATCAAAACAACCATTTGCAAATACAATTTTTTTCCCATTTTCTCTCTCTTTTTCAACAATAATACTAAGCTCATCTATATCCTTTAGCTTGTTCATACAAAATAATTTTATTCGTTATCAATAGCGTTTTCAATCTCCTCAGTTGTTACGGTAGCAGTTCCACTCTTCATAACTACAACGCCACCTGCATAATTTGCAAGTCTGGCTGCCTCTTTCATTGAAGCCTTTGCGGCGAGTGCAAGGGTAAAGGTACTAATAACGGTATCACCTGCACCTGTTACATCTGCCACCTGGTCGGTCCCGTAAATATCTATATCGGTAATCTTTCCGTTTCTCTCAAAGAGCGTCATCCCATCCTTACCCATTGTTATAAGTAGCCCATCACTTTTAATTTGACTGAGAATCTTTTTGCCATATTTATTAATATTATTTCCATTTAAGGTAGTGTTTAAAGCAAGCTCTATCTCCTCAGTATTTGGTGTGGCTGCTGTTATATGACGATACTTTAAAATATCAAAACGGGAATCAACAGTAATAACCTTTTCACCCTTTTTTGCCAGCCTGTTTATATTATTTAGTATGTTTTTTGAAATAGTTCCAAGTCCATAATCTGAAACGATTATGGCATCCATCATTTTAGCCATTCTATTAAAAATTTTTAAGAGTCTCTCTTCAGTTCTTCTGTTAACTATAGCACTATTTTCCCTATCTATTCTTATTACTTGCTGCTTGGTTGTATTAGAGCCACCCGCAAGAATCCTTGTCTTTGTAGGGGTCAATCGCAATTCATCTGATACGATTCCATCACTATTAATCCCTTTTGCTTTTAAAAATGCTATAAGTTTTCTTCCCATATCATCATTTCCTACAACGCCGACAGGAAATACTTTTCCTCCAAGCGAGTGGATATTATTCACTGCATTTGCCCCGCATCCTGGCAGAACAGTCTGGGAATCATATTTGAGTATGAGAACAGGAGCCTCCCTTGATACCCGTGAGGTCATGCCGAGGATATACTCATCAGCTACTATATCGCCAATTACAAGCACCTTTTGTTTTGAAAATTTATTTAAGATTTTCTTTAATCTATTTTTGTTCATACTGAAATTCTTTTTGCCACAGACTAACACTAACTTATAAAATTAGAAGATAAGAAGTTGGGAAGATGATAAAATAAATCTCTTAACCACTTATCTTCTTAACTTCTCCGCTTCTTTGTTTCGTCTGTGAAAGTCTTGTGGCTACATCTGCTTTATATCTTTTATAATCCACTTTACTGCATCATAGAGGTCATCTGCAACATAATCAGGTTTAGAGCCATTATTTTTATAATATTCAAGCTCCCCTTTACCGTAACCGGTAAGAACCAGAATCCCCTTTGCCTTTACATTATGGGCAAGGGAGATATCGCTTATTTTATCGCCTACTACGTATGAGCTGCTTATGTCTATGTTTAATTCATCAGACGCTCTTTTTATCATGCCAGGATTAGGTTTTCTGCAATTACAGTTTTTCCTGTATCTCTTGCTTTTTCCTTCAGGATGATGGGGGCAGTAGTAGATTCCATCCAGATAAGCACCTGATTTTGAAAGTAGTTTTTTAAGTTTTTCGTGTGTTTCATGTATAAGCTCTTCAGAGAAATATCCCCTTGCTACACCTGCCT
>Ga0209343_10005591_pt1 | contig 15161 bp, 17 predicted proteins | sample RifCSPlowO2_02_FD_184026 | JGI IMG/M metagenome (GOLD analysis project Ga0209343, IMG submission 184026) | Groundwater microbial communities from Rifle, Colorado - Rifle CSP2_plank lowO2_0.2 (SPAdes) (version 2) | ecosystem: Environmental > Aquatic > Deep subsurface > Groundwater | place... | reverse complement strand
CATCAAAAGCAAGAAGGGACTGGTCGCAAATCATGAACCAGTTGGTGGTGCATTATGGAGAACGGGTATCAAAATACCTGTAAGGACGTTTCAGCAAAAATTGTTACACACTCTACATCGAAAGATGCATTTTGACGGAATTCGGAACAAAATGCGTCAAGCTGATTACCCTCTTTCTTTAATAAAGAAATGTATCAATCCCAATACGTTCCGAGATTTCTCCAGAGATGTTTGTAAGCATCATTTCTTTTGCTTTTTTCATATTTTTCGTGTGCCCGAGAACCCACATTAATTTTGTATATGCAGCTTCTGTTGTCATGTCTTCTAAATAAATAACACCTGTTTCTGCTATTCTTCTTAGTTCGCTGTAGACATACGGGTTAACGCGACCATACTCTTGTGTTGTCATTCCGATGAAAACCCCGCTTTTTACTGCATTTTGTAAAGCTTTGATTGAAGCCTGATTTACATAGCCTAAACCAGTACCTTGAATTATAACGCCTCTATACCCTGCTTTCACATGCATTTCAATTACTCTGGGATTCATATTAGCATAGAATTTAATAATACCTGCATTTTCTTCAATTTTCGTGTCTATAATCATTTTTCCACTGGATTTTCTGTATTCTGATAAATACTCTGTTTTTCCGTTTGGCCAAATTTTTCCAATAGGCAGGGTATTTATCGGCCGGAAGCTATCACGTCGCGAAGAATGCATTTTTCTGATTTTAGTGCCCCGATTTATTAAACAGTAATCATCATCTATTGTTCCGTGACCAACAACAACAATTTCAGCTATATCCGTAATAGCTGTGGCAGCAGAACATATGATATTCATAAAAGCATCGCTTGCTCCGCGATCAGAGCTTTTTTGGGCAAATGTTAATACAATAGGAATTTCTGGTTTTTGTATCATATAAGATAGCATGCTTGAAGTATAGACTAATGTATCAGTTCCGTGGGTTATCATAATGCCTTTTGGTTTTTCATTAATGGATCTCTGGATAGCTTTAGCCATTTTAACCCAGTCACCAGCTGTAACATTTTCGCTCATTATATTCATGATTTTTCTGGATTCAATATTGGCAAACTGCGATATTTCAGGCACGGATTTTATAAGGTCTTCAGCTGAATAAGAAGCATGAATTGCACCTGTAGTATAATCAATTTTTGAAGATATCGTGCCTCCAGTGCTTAAAACATGAACCAGTGGCTTGAATTTGTCATAAATTATTTTCATTTTAACAGGCTTGTGTTCCCCGAGTTTTACCGAGCCTATTTTCTCTATTTTTGTTTTTGATGTAATATCAACGCCATAATTATATCCGGTCTCATGTTTTAGAATCAGGTGATTTCTGCTGCTACCAGGCATAACAATCCCGGAATATTTACCAGAAACAATGACTTTATCGCCTATTTCGTACTTCATATGATATAATTAAGAGTGCATATTAATAAATGCCGATATGACATTAGATATTTTTTAATTTTGAATAAGCAATTAATGGTCCTATGTCGTTTCTATAATTTTTTCTAAACTGTTCGATATTTTTTGGTGTTGGATTATCACCTTCAAAAATTATCAATGCCTCTATTAGTTTATTCCCGGTTTCCCAGTCGGAATAGATTTGATCGATTTCATCGCTTGTAAGTACCTTTTGTTCAAGTTCGGTGATGATATATAATCTATCAAAAATATTTTTTACATGCAACTTTGCTGTATCGTAATGTAATCCGTATCTTTCTCTCAAAAGTCTGTCTAATTTGTTATAGGTTGTTTCTGAAAATTGTACTATTCCACTTGTAAATTCATTAAAAGGTGTTGTTATCACATAGCTACCCAAAACCGGGGTATCATGAAAATATGGTGAAAACTTTAAACCCGCTGTAAAATTTTTTCGATATGTACATGCTAGTTGATTCAGTGTTCCAAACTGTCGAGTAATTAAAAGAGTGCCTACATACCGCATAAGACGATTACTAGTAACATAAGAAAACATATCCAAAAGGGTAATCAACTCACTTTTAGGATAATATAGAGATGATGCATCATCTCCTGTTGAAAATGGTGTAGTTTCTAATTGTGTTATCCAGTCGTAATGTATTCCGTGATTTAATTCGTGACTTAAAGAAGTTGCATCAGGATACATCTGCCCTGATGAATCAATCACACCAATAGAATAACTTACAAGTCCTGACGCCTCGGGAACATATGAATAAAAAGATGTGCCGTATTTCCAGTCTGCGGTATCTGGAAAGAATCGACCTAATGTTTTTTTGCCAAATATCGGTGACCCTGATTCTATTTGTTTTTTCTGATCTGCGAGTGAAATCACAAAATGAAGTCCAGAAGGACTCCAATAGCATTGAAAATTATCCGGCACGAATCCAAAAAGATATTTGAACCTTAACTCTTCCCTGATTTAGGGTATAATTCTTTAATTAAAGCCGTTTTCCTTCGTGAAATCTTATTACAATAGACGATAACTATTTATATGTATAAACCCTATAGGGTATATATGGAACGATGGGTTTTGGTACTTCTCAATAAGGAGCGGAAGAAGAGGAAGCAACCACTTGAAGTCAAGAAACTGAACAACAATTACTATCTTTATCGATCGACAACGCGATGGGACAAAGAAAAGCAAAAAATACGTAAAGTGTCCGAATACCTTGGAAGGATAACGAAGAATGGTGTTGTCAAGAAACAAGATACTCATGTTGTCAGGAGTGTCTACCACTATGGAAATGCGAGGCTGCTTCATGTGCTATCGTCTGAGATCGAAGAACTACTGAAAAAGAATTTTCCACAACACTGGCAGGAATTGCTAGCCTGTGCAATTGTAAAGACGATAAGACCGGTTCCACTAAAACTTATACGCAGTGTTTGGGAGACACTCTTCTTGTCGACACAGATGCATGCACATCTTTCGCCGAAAGCTGTTGGTGAAATGATGCGCGAGATTGGAGTCAACTACGTTTCACAGAAGAATTTTTTCGATGGCATTATCAAAGGATCGAAAGCTCTAGTCTTCGATCTGAGTTCGCTCTTCTCGCATTCCGAGAACCTTCGTTTTGCAGAAAAAGGACATAACCCGGATCACGCATATATTCCACAAATCAATTTTCTCTTGTTCTTTTCTCTTGATAAGCAATTGCCCGTCATGCTGCGCCCGCTGCATGGGTCAGTACGTGACATAAAAGCCCTTAAAAACGCTATAGACGAGATAGAAACAAAGGAAAGCATTCTTGTACTTGATCGTGGTTTTGCTTCGTACAAACTGGCTGAATTGCTGAAGAGCTCTTTCAAATTCATCCTCCCACTTCGACGCGACTTCAAAATAATCGATTACCATATGTCACTCAGGCAGTCATTTGTCTATCGCAAACGCGGAGTCAACTGGGCGATGAAAAAAACAAACCAAGGATTTCTCTACATATTCGAAGATGTCAAGATGCGATCAGAAGAAGAGACGACATTCATCGGCCTTGCAGAAGAAGGCAAACGTCATATTGGCGACAAGAATCGTGAAGCGCTGCGTTTCGGAAAAATTTCACTTCTGTCAAATTCCAAAATGGATGGTCAGCAAGTATATCTTATGTTCAAGCAGCGCGAAAGCATCGAAGTAGCATTCGATGCGATGAAGAACGAGCTCGAAAACGACAAAACATATCTGCACGACGACGATGCCGTGCGCGGATACTTTTTTGTTTCGTTTCTCTCGTTGTACTTATACTATCAGATTTTGCGGAAACTGAAAGAAAAGAAACTCGTCAGCAAGATTTCAGTGAATGAAGTGCTCCTCGAGTTGTCGAAGGTCTACGAGATTCATCTCGGCAATCGAAAAAAATTTAGCGAAGTCCCGCACAAAGTTGAGAAACTCGTTGCTGCGTTAGAAGTTGATATATTCCCTAAAAGCTAGCGGAGTTAAGGATTAAAATCTGATTTCATCAACTCCTATTAAAAGCCTTTAAACGTTTTTAACTTATTTCTTATATTTAATAGTAAGCTGGCGTGACAGAACGGCCATGTACTCGGCTGCAGTAAGCTCTTTCTTTTCTTAAAAAGAAAAGAAAGCCCTTGGGGAAAGAAAAGAATATGAAAAATTATCGAATTCCTTCAGCAGAAACCGAGTTAACCCGGTTCGACATGCCTTTTTTCTTTAAATTCGAAGAAAAAAGAAATATTTGGCACGGAAATCCGGGCGTCAGCTTTTTAATTCTTCTTTGCAGAAACAAAACCTTAAAAACATACAACATAATTCATAGTTATGGACAGAGATAACATGATAAAAAAGCGAAGAAAGGAAGAGTGGATAGACGTCATATTTCATATTGAAGCAATGGCTGTAAAAAAAGACGTGGTTGAATCTGCATTAAAGCAGCTAATCGAAAACATGGGCCACTCTGAAGATGTCATGATCTATGAAACCAATTTTGGAAAAATTCTTGAAGTTAAAAACCCGCCAAAAAATGTGGAAAAGGCATTTTCACAAATAGTTGAAGTCAGATTCATGGTTAAAAATGTAATTGGACTTATTAGTTTGGCAACTTTATATGGACCATCTTCTGTTGAAATTCTTGGCCCGGATAGAAAATCAATAGGAATGGAAGAGATGCAAGGTCTGGCCAATTCTGTAGCCGGGCTTGTACACCAGTTTGCGCAGGCTGGAATCGGCGGTTTGGTAATAACACCGAACAAACAAAAAGAATGTTAAGAAAATATAGTAACGTGATAAAATTTTTCCATCATGTAGGAATTCAAAAATTTTGGTGCAAGATAAGTAGAAAGAACGAGGATGTTTTTATCATTTTATCAAATACATGCTGGCTTTACATACTGGACATTTGACCCCGTTATATCCCAGTTTCTTTTTATGGCCGCAACGCTGACATTTAACAGATGCCATGTCAATCCATTCCACCTGATAGCTATATTGAATCTGAATATTAAATACTTTCAAAGTAGCCAATGAAGGGCTTTAATATTTTTCTAATCTATTATACATATGCATATTTCAAAAATTTTTAGCATTTTTAGAAAAAAGCAGGAACCGTCCCAAGAAACATCAGTGGACTTCAGAAAAGCCCGGACATTTTTTGTGGACAAAACGAAAATACAGATTTCAGAAGTTAATGAACGCAGAAAGCTCGTAAAACAGAATATTCAGAACAATATCAACAACCTTGAGAAGCTCCTGAACAATTTTCTTAAAGTTGAGCCGGAAGAAGAAAAAGCAAAAGCATCCAAGGGGATTAAGGATACATATGTTACTCGAAGCCTGGAACTGATAAAAAGAGTCAGACAAGAAGGTGATATTGAAAAAGGTGCAAAAAATTTTGTAACAGAATTTGAAAAGATAAGCCCATCCCAAGCAATGCACTTAAAATTCTTCTTTCAGGACTACATGGCAAATATTGCTGATAATATCAAAACTATTAAAAATAATTTGGATGAACTGGAAACTATAAATAATGAGCCATTTGTACGTGCAAAAGACAGGACAGAAAAGCTATATGAAGAGATAGACCTTGCTGAAAAGAATATAGCCAAAAGCATTGCAAAACAAGATGAAATTAAAAAGGAAATTGAAGAAGCAAAAGATTATATCAAAAAATATACAGATAAACTGAGTGTACTCGGTTCTGATGAATACATAATTCATTACGAAGAAATAAAAGCAATGCAAAATGAAATAGACGGATTAAGGCATAAAGTAAATGAAAAAATGTCACCACTGACCAGAGTAATCAAAAAATACATTTATCTCCAGCCGGATGTACTGTTATTCAGCTATATTGAAAATGCTTGTGAAGCAGTAGAACATGATTCTCGATTTGAAATAGGAGAAAAATTGTCAACAATAAAAGATTTTATATCAGCCGGTAAAATAGAGGCAGATGAAAAGGAAATCGCAGCTCTGAATGAAATTCTGAGAAATATTCATGAACTTGAAGAGCTCAGGATTGCGATAATCTCAAAAAAAATCGAAATAGATAATAAATCAAAAGATGTTGATGATATCTATTTTCCAAAGCATAATGAAATCGATTCCTTAAATAGGCAGATAAAAGAACTGGAGAGCAAAATAGAAAATTTAGAAACTGAATCTGCCCATGAAAACCTTAACAGAAAGGGTTACAGACAAAAAATAAACCAAAAAATAAGAGAGATTGAATCTTTAATGAGCGATCAGTTGAAGCAGGAAATCCGAATTTATGAATATGCGTGAGAGATGAAGATGTTTATGTTTTAACTAAACTTCGTGATTTGTGCTATCAAATTCTTTAATGGGCATCATGTTATAGAATGAAACCAACTCAACGTGTGAAATTAGTTGTTTTTATAATTATATAAGACGTATAATTAATTATGTCATTGAAAATTCTGGCTGTTACAGGCCGTATAGGTTCGGGGAAAAATTCAGTTGAAGATTATCTGCGCGATAAATATGAATATAAAATTATAAACATGGCTGATGTTCTTAGGCAGATGGCAAAAGAAGAAGGCTGTGGCTTGGACAGGCAATCGCTTCAGAACCTGAGAAAAAAATACGGCAATACATTCTTAGCTGAAAAAACCGTTAAAATCATAGAAGGGTTGAATGATAATAAGATTGTAATCGGATCAATGCGAAGACCTGAAGATTTTCTGATTCCAAAACAGAAATTCAATGACAATATAAAATTAATTGTTATTGAAGCCCGGAAAGATGTGAGATTTCAGAGGATAAAAAAACGTGGGCGTGAGGGCGACCCAAAAACCATTAAGGAATTTGAAACGCAGGAAAAAAAGGATGAGGAAATATTTGAATTTAAAAAAATATTTTCGTATGCTGATTATGTCATTGACAATAATGGCACACTGGATGACCTTCATAAACAGATAGATAAGATCATGAGAGAAAAGAAGATGAACATTATACTTATCGGGCCACAGGGTTCTGGAAAAGGAACTCAGGCAAAGATGATTTCTGAAAAATATAGCATTCCGCATATATCAACTGGGGATTTATTCAGAGATGCTATAAAACGGGGAACAGCACTCGGAGCAAAGGCTGAAAAATATATTAATCAAGGCATTCTTGTTCCTGATGAAATTGTTATTAATCTGGTAAAAGAACGGATTTCAAAACATGATTGCAAAACCGGTTTTATTCTTGATGGATTTCCTCGGACACTAAGCCAGGCTAAAATGCTTGACAGCATCGTAAAAATAAATTGTGTGCTCAACATTAATATAAATGATTCAGTTTCAATTGCACGTTTATCATCGCGGCGCCAGTGCAGGAAATGCGGTGAAATTTACGGCAAGGAAGTAAAGCCTAAAATAGAAGGCCGCTGTGATAAATGCAAATCTGAGCTTTATCAACGGGATGATGACAAGCCAGAAGCAATTAAAAAACGCCTGGAAATTTATCACAGGCAGACAATACCTGTTCTGAAATATTACAAGTCAGTTGTTCATGATATTAATGGCAAGCAGACAGTGGAAAAAATTTTCGAGGAGATTTTCGGGATATTGGAATGATATGGATCAGAAACAGAGGAATTCAATGCATTTGCAAGGTATATGACTTTTACTAAAGTTTATCTTCGACTCCTTTGAAGAATATTCTCCCCAATACCATCCAAATATAGTTTCATTATTTTTTCGCCACCTTTTTTCGTAGATATAAATCTATAGTCTCGAAAAAAGAGTTGTTTTAAGAATATTAAAACACAAATAAATCCAAAGGGTCCGTGGTGTAACTTGGCTATCATCGGAGCTTTGGGTAACCCTTTTCTTTTAGAAAAAGAAAAGCGTTAACGGAAAAGAAAATTTTGGTTAAAAACAGCTTCTGATCGCGGTTCGAAACTACCTTCCTGAAGAATAGAAATATGATGAAGAGATTAATATGCTTTTCATCAACGTTTTTTGGTAGACCGGATAAGGGTTGGTAGAGAATTTCCGCGCGGACCCATTCTACCTTTTCTTTTTTTCCATAAATTTCATAAAAAACATGTTAAGGAAAAGAGCTAATAATCATTCCTGTAATCTTCATCATCCATGTCATCATACCATGATAATCTATCACGATTGTTTTCGCGCAAAATCTTTGGTGTGAAAGCAAAGGGCATGATCTTTTTCATATCACCCCCTTTCCAACCTTTTTCTCCCAGCTTCACAAGTTCTGCATTATACAATCCTGTCTGCATGAGCCTTTCCACAACCTCTTCCTGCGATAATCTATTATGAAACATGTTTCCCATGCTTTTATGCACTTCAAAAGATATGGGATATGGTGTTACCTCCTGTATTAAAAGCAAATCTATGAACTCGCGTTTTTCTTTATATATAGTAATTCCAATAATGTTTTTTACATCCACAACATCTTCATTTATTATACATTTTCGGGCGAAACCCATCACCGGTAAATCTCCGCACCTGACACGGTCTCCTTCGGAATATGTGCTCGGTATGATAACTCTGTCCGAAGCATGGGAATGAATTGAAACTAACTCAACAGAATTATTCGCCATAGCAGCCTGTAGAGAAACCCACCAGTCATCACTATTATAATCCATATGTTTCTCTTTCCATAGAAAATGCACTGCCTTTGTATGCATCAAAAATTCTATAATCAAGATTTTCCGGGTTATAGTCTACATGAAATCCTGATTCAACGTTTCGTATAGATGCGCATTTATTAAGTTTTCAATAAATTTCGGATCACTGAATATTTCAGCTAAATAATTACCTGTTACTGGCTGTAGTTTGTATTCCATGTAGTTACTATGGGATAGTTATCTTTAAAAGCTTTCCTGTGCTCAATGAATATATGAAAAAGCTATGTCTTATTCTTATGACAATATTGATTTTAATAGTTATTGCTCCGTCACCGGGGTTTGCCTTACTAAAGGAAAATTATTGCATCTTTGGCAGTGGCCGTGAATTCTGCCCAGAACCAGGCACGACTAACTTAGATCAGTGCTATTATGGCCAGAGGGTCTGTGATTTACGGGGCTGCCAGATGTATATGTGCAGCCTAGGCATTGATGAAGAGTGTAATGCCAGACTTGGTTGCATTCCAAAAACAACTGTAAGCGGTGCTTTGGGATTCATAAATTATAAACACACCTATTATGACGATTACGATTATTATAATAATTACTACTATAATAATGACTATTGTTATGATTATCCCTACTGTAGTAATGATAATTATGACAGCAGATTTTTCTGCAAAAATGATGATGTCTATAGAAGATACATAGTTTACAATGGTGTGAACTATACGACAATTGATACTTTGGTAGAAAACTGTCCTGAAGTTTGTAGATATGGCCGCTGTACATATGACACTGACTGTGAAAACCTTGAAATTGAAACAGGAGCAAGATACTGCAAAAATGGAAATGTTTATGTCGAGATCAGGAAATATTTTGAAATAGGATATGAATGCGACTCTGTGATTCAGGAAAAAATAATAGATAAATGTAAATATGGCTGTGTAGATAGCCAATGCGTATTTTCTTCTTATGATTATTACTGCTCTGATCCAAGTGGCTATGCTGGTGAAAAGCGCTGCTGGAACAAGCAGTCATATACATGCAGTGATGGAAAATGGATAACGCCTCAGAATGTTCAATGCTGCACGAATTCTGATTGCACTACAGGATCCTGTGTAAATAATGCCTGTACAAACAGTGGAATACCAATTAGCATACAAACTGGATATAATAATGTAATAACTGGTTGCAATGATCTGGATACATTCATATCAGACAGGGCATGTAATGGAAATAATGTTGTTGCAGAATTCAGGAACTATAATGCAGATTGCACTTATGAAGACAAAACACAGGTCCTTCAGGTATGCATTAATGGGTGTACAAACGGAGCCTGCAACGAAGCAGTTCAATGCAACAATTACTGCAGTGGTGATATGTGGTTTTATAATGGCTATTCCCTTGGTGGAACATGTACATATTCCAGACAAAATTGTGCTGAAAAAAATTCCTGTGCATGGACAGAATGGTATGACATTGGAAAAGGAATGAAAGAAAGAAGGCATGAATGTTCAACATACTCCTGTATTGACGGCTGCCAGAAAACCGGCGTGATAACAAAACTAGAACAACAGCCAGCAGAACCTCAACACAGAAACTTTTTATTCAACATAAGTGTCTCAACCATAAGAGAAAATGATGTGATCACACTGCTGGATGAAAAAATATACAATGGAATAATCTTTGGGGAAAAAAATATAAAAATAAATGCCAGTGCGTTTGTTACAGACATTTCCTTTGTTGTTAATGAGACGAATGAATACGCATCATTGCTGATGTATGCAGACAATTACCTTACCTATGCTAATATTACGAAGAAAGGGAGTTATACTGTGCTCATAAATCAAACAGCATCTGAAATAAAAATAGCATCAGAATCATCTTTCTGGAAGTTATGGTCACCTTCAATATACAGGCTTGAGAATATCCACGCCAATATAATAAAAGAAATTGTAAACGACCAGAAATTCACATTCAAACTGAATGAACTTTCAGATAACTTTATTGTAAAGGCACCGGATGAAGTTTCTGTGGAAATAAATAATATCAGGATTCCGGTAAATAAAGTTATAGAAGGTTCTATATTAAAAACAGGCGATAACATTATCCGATTTTCATCCCATGATGCATTTACAGGTAGTATAAGTATGGAAATAGAAACAAGAATTTGAGTGCTGCGTAATTTATCAGACGAGTGTGTTTGAATCTTGTACAACCAGTTGAACAACGCCAATTAAGTTCAGGAAAAATAATAGAATTTCGTATTGGAACATATGAAAATGTTCATGATATTAATATGCGAGACCATGCGTTTTATAGTACGATCGAACTTGGAATAGGTAGAAACGATACTTCGTACTTTATGACTGCATCATTTTCTGATTTACCTCTTGACTTTATGATTGATTTGACTGAAAGAAAAGCAGTAAGACAAATATTCTAGAGGTATCTAGATCAATTTCTTCAATTTTCAGAAGCCGAATAAAAAAATGGACTCAAAATAAACAAACAATATAATAAGTTTAATAAACTATTGTCGCACATAGTTCACTTTTTTCCAGGCAGTGGCTGTTTGCGCTTTCTTCCGCGTGTGATAACAAGGTTTTTGTCTTTAATTGGCCTCAGAAGTATGCAATCACCTACAACTTCTATATGGAACTGCCTGCCAATGTTATTTACAACATCAGAACCCAAAGAAAGCCTGTTTTTGGAGTCCATACGAAATGTCTGAATCATAATAAACTATATGTGGGAAAACTATATAAGTCTTTTTTACAGCCTTTTTGAAGAATTAAAATCTACATCTATCAAAAACCCTGGGGAAAAATATTACAGTTTTTTTGGTCAACCTTTTTATTCTATCAGAACATCGTGAAGTATAGTCAGAATATTGTTCAGAGCTTTGTTTTTTTGTTCTGATGTGGCAACTTTGTAATCTGTTTCAGAGTACCTTTTATATTTAACATCCATAAGTGCAACAGCAGGAATTTCAAAAAGTTTACTGGTTGCCAAAGCTGCAGCACTTTCGTAATCTCCGCTATTGAATCCATCTTTTGGAATCGAAGTGAGTGAGAGCTTCCACCACATAGCTTCATTCATCAGTTGTTTTGGATCATCAAAATCCGGATAATACCCAAAGTCAATGTCACAATATACTTTAGCAGGTTTAATTTTAATTGTTTTTGCTTTTGCGACTTTCAGAATTTTTGTTAATAAAATAGGATCTGGCTTAGATACATTTTCAATACCACGGTCAAATGTATTGTCATAGACATTCTGTTCAAAGCTGTTTGGTGAAAATGTATCTCTGGCATAAACTATGTCACCAACATTCAATGCCGAATCTCTGAATGCATAAACACCGCCAACAAAGTAAATTTCCGGTAGCGGATCATCAGAAAGATAGTGTGAAGCATATTCATAAATAGCCTGACCTACAACAGCACCGGAATAACCTGTAAACAAAACTTTTACAGTGTCCGGTCCTTCATAAAAATTTTCAGAGAAATTGCCATGCCAAAACTTATTATTTTGAACAGGATGCAATGCGAAAACATCAATAAATGCAGTTCTTACATAGCCTGTAGTTCTCGGCGAAATAATTAATGACATTCAAATCCTGCCTATCAGTTTTTTAAGTTCCTTGACATCGGATATAATGCCTTCTACAGCCCCAGAAACAATTTTTTTCGGATTTTTACCCTGAACAAAAATTTCAGGCCTGCTCATATATGGATGTGCTTTTCGATAGGCAGATGCACCTTTTCCCTGCCAGATTTTTTCATGAATTAAATTTACAAAGCCCATGTCCAGATCAACTTCAAAACGAACACTGTTGTCAGCTTCTTCCTTGACTTCTATCATTATTACACCTCTATTTGTTATGGCTGAAAAAATATAAAAGCTTTCAGTTTATCCAATACAAACCACACAAGTTTTGGCTTTCGATACACTTAAATACTTTTCGGTAGTAAACAAAGTTATGTCTAATTTTACAAAAACAACACCATGGAAAAAAGTAGCGGGTGATAATTTATTCAAGAAATAACAGTACCGTCGGTATGGCTCAGTGAAATAATATCCAAAACAAATACCAGAGGTCAATATTTCTCTGCCCCTGAATATCAGGAATTACAACCACCGACACTATCAGAATTGATTGATATCCTTTTCAGAAAAAATCCAGATGATTCATGGGCTTTTCCTAACTTTCGTAATAACACCACGGTAAATATGGGTGAGTATACTTCTACTTTCGTATATACAGATGAACAAGGTCAATACACTGCTATAGAAAGACCGGAATCTGTTAAAAAGTCAAGAGGATGGATAAGTTACCACCTTATTTTTTTATGTTGGGTATACCAGGATTGAGAATCATAGATTTGCTTTATATGCCTCCGACAGATTTTTCATCAGCGTTTTGTATAAAGCCTAGTTATCCAGGTGAACGAGCACGATGGATGGGTGCACGTTCATGCTGCAGAATTGATAGAAACACAGAATATCTTATGGGCAATGAAGATTTCAAATTATTGATGAAAAACTACTGACTATCAAATTCAACTATATCTTCTCCACATCCTCTGCATTTATTATAGGCCTGTGAAAAACATCCTCAACAATTCTCGGGCAGGCTGTATTGATAAATGCATCAACTTTCAGACCTTCTAATCTTTCTTGTGTGATTTCATTCATGATTATTTTCACGGTTTTTTTTCCTTTAGCCTGAAGCATTTTTTCAATATCATCCGGATTCTGAAACTGTCCTGATTTGGATGAGATCAAAATGCCAAAAATCGTGGCATCTTTGGCTTTTTCAATGTTTGCAAATCTTTTTTTCTCACTTCTCATATCCAGTTTTACAAGTTTTTTGGTTTCAGTGTTAAAAATGTAAACAGGCTTATTAAAAGGCCTTGCATGAAACTGGCCGGATGTTATTATCAAGACAGCATCCTCGTCTACATCAGGGTTTGGCCAGCAGCCAAGAATCTGGCCTTTAACGCTGACTTCTCTCACCATTGATTCCAGAGCATCTTTAATTTTATCCAGTTCGTGCAGATGCTGGATAACAGAAAATAAAGCTATTCTGTGCTCTTTTATTTTGCTTAATTCAAGCATCGCATTGTAGTCAATATCCACATTGATTTTCCATGGATAGTAAAGAACAAGCACATGATCCATGTTTTCAGATCCGATGTTTTTATAAAACTTATTATGGCCTATATGCAGAATAATATCACAACCGAGTTTTTTCGCATATTCTGTAGGAATATCACAACTGCCGTAGCATGGATCAGCCACAACAACAGAATCAATTTTATGCTTTTGAAGCTCATTCACTATATCAACTACTCTGGTTTTCAGACCTTCTGGCACCTGAATAAGCACTTTTCTAGCTGTTGTTTCTATCACTGTGGCCACAATGTCTTCTATATAATTCATAAGTAAACAATGGAAAGGAAAGAATTAAAAACCTGTTTTTTTTCTTCTTCAATGTTTCAAGAAGGAAAGAGGGTAAAACGAAAGACGCATCAGAGATGCGTCAAGTTTTTGAGAAAACCGTAGGTTGTCTCCTATATGGCTTTATAAAGATTAAATTCATGGGTTAGGTATGCAGATTCAAAACGTGGTAGCTTCTGTTGACTTAAAAACAAGGCTTCCATTGGAAAGGCTCCTTGAAGAACTTGAACTCTCAGAATATCAGCCGGATACATTTCCCGGACTGGTTTTCAGGTTTCATGACCCATCAGCTACATTCTTAATATTTCAGACAGGAAAAATAATCTGCGTTGGAGCAGGCACAATGAAAATCGCAAAGGAATCTCTGGAAAAGCTCATTAAAAGATTTGATAGCATGAAATTAAAAATGCCTAAGACATATTCTGTAAAAATAGAAAACATAGTTGCTACAGATAATATAGGCAAAAAACTGAATGTTGATGAATTGGTTTTCTCCTTGCATGAATCGGAATATACACCAGATACTTTCCCGGGCGTTGTCTATAGAATAAGTGACCCCAAGGCAAGTTTTTTGCTTTTTAGTTCCGGCAGAATTGTCTGTGCTGGCACACGATCAATAGCAGATGCCCAGCGCGCTATTGACACGCTGGTAAAGACATTGAAACATATTAAGGCGATATAAGGAGGTTAATAAATGACATCCGGATTTAATTACGAATTATTGGTTAATGATTTGACAGCAGAAAGAGGATATTTGGAACGTGCTGAAAGATTATGTCGATTGGCAAAAAAAGAAAGAATATTACGTGAACAAGAACTTGGCATACCTGAATGGATGAGAGGAAGTGTACCTGCTTACGTTAGAAAAATCAGCGCAAACCCATGATATTAAGTCCTTTTATTCTACTGAAATCTTTGATATTATCTGTTAGCAGACAGCATTTCATATCCATGGCGTGCTGGGCAATGACAGCATCGTTTATCCGAATACCACTTTCTCTTGCGAGTTTTAGCGATTTTTTCACGGCGTTTTCAGGTATAGTTGTATAACCTGACTTCGCCACTTAGATAATAATTAAAGAAAGGTTATGCATCATGTATTCGAGGTGAAAACATGAAAAGCATAACCTTCTCATTAGGTAGTG
>Ga0209343_10005590_pt1 | contig 15163 bp, 18 predicted proteins | sample RifCSPlowO2_02_FD_184026 | JGI IMG/M metagenome (GOLD analysis project Ga0209343, IMG submission 184026) | Groundwater microbial communities from Rifle, Colorado - Rifle CSP2_plank lowO2_0.2 (SPAdes) (version 2) | ecosystem: Environmental > Aquatic > Deep subsurface > Groundwater | place... | reverse complement strand
GCGCCAAACCCATCGGGCAAGCCTCTTTGTCCACCGCCGAATTGAGATGCACATCGGCAACCTTGGCCAGGCTGGATGCGGGATTGCCAGTCATGCTGATGAGCTTGGCGCCCTGCCGTTTGATGGCCGGCACAATAGCCATCAGTTCCTGACTCTCACCGGAATAGGATAACGCAATGATGACATCCGCACTGGTGATCATGCCAAGATCTCCGTGGCTGGCCTCGCCGGGATGGACAAAATAGGCGGGCGTTCCGGTGCTGGACAGGGTCGCTGCGATCTTGCGCGCGATATGCCCGGACTTGCCCATGCCGCTGACGATGACGCGCCCTTCGCAGCGCAGGATCACATCAAGCGCGTGCAGAAAACTCTCATCGAGGCGTGTGGCGAGAGCCTGGACGGCGGCGGCTTCGATGCTCAAAACTTCGCGCGCAAGATTGAGTGCGCGCGGCGCGGCGGAAATATGCTTATTCATGCGGCGCATTATAACAGCGGGAATTTTTCGAGTAGCCGGCAAAATATGTGCAAACCTGGTTTATCCCCAAGCCGGACAGGCCATGAAAAACCGGAAAACCAGGCCTCGGATTGGCATGCCGACTAAAACTCGACCTGCAAAACACGCCCCAAGAGCCCTGAGTTCCAAAGCCCTCCTGTCGCCAACGGCTTTTGGGTGCTTTATGTGTCAGTTTTTAACCGCTGCATCTTTGTCACATAATGCTGTAGCAAGATGCTGGAAGCTTTGTCGAGGTCCTTGAATTCGCACCCAACACGGTTGATCGTCTGCCCAGGTTTGGGTGATATCGAAACCAGGCTTTTCACAATTATCGTGACGTTGATCTTGCCCACTTCAGGCAGGCTGATCTGGCAACCGGCATAAATTTGACCAGGCTCAAACCCGATATCGCCCTCCGCGCATGACAACCTTATCCCGCCGCCACTGATGTCCAGGACAGGCAGCTCAATCTGCCCCCCCGCCTGCAGGTGGGTTATTGGCATAACACAACGCAGGCGCTCGGAATTGGGCAGCGCAAGCCGAAAATGCTCGCGGCGTTGCACGCGATAGAAACTTGCCGGTAATGGCATGTAAAAGGCCGGGTAGCCCTGGTGCGTCACTGCGCGGATTTCGTTAACAGAAAACTGAACCTTGACCTGGTTAAGCGAGCTGACCAGCGTGATCTTCCTGGTTTCGGCGACGCGCCGATTTTTTGGCATATCCGTGCTTTGTTCCACCCAAAACCCTTTATCGCCGACATCCAGCAGGGAAGTCATGATGAAATCCTGCGCGTCATCGTAATAAAGCGCGACGCGCGAGCTGGTTTCCGAGAGGTTGCGCAATAAGGATTGGATTTGCCGCACAGAAATGATGCGGCATTCGCTCTCCTGCTCATCGGAAAGCTTTTCGATATTTAGCGGAATGTTTTTTTGCATTTGAACAACTGTGCTGTAGAAACTGCCATTGGCCGAGAATTTATTCCGTTTATTTTTCAATAACAGCGACATCCATGCACGTAGCGGATTTCACTGTTGATTGAAAATGGAATTAGACATCATTTTTTGCACGCTGCATTTTTGTTATGTAGCGTTGCAGCATGATATTGGAAGCATTGTCGAGGTCCTTGAATTCACATCCCACACGTTTGATCGTTTGTTCGGGTTTTGGGGATATCGAAACCAGGTTTTTCACTATTATCGTGGCGTTGAGTTTACCAACTTCCGGCAGGTTGATCTGGCAGCCGGTATAAATTTCCTCTGGCTCAAACCCAACAACGTTTTCCGTATAGAACAACCTCAGCCCGCCGCCGCTGATGTCCATGATAGGCACCTCGATCTGGCCTCCGCCCTGCTGTTTGCTTATTGGTATAACGCAACGCAAACGCTCCGAAAGCGAGAACATAAGCCGGTAATACTCGCGGCGTTGGATGCGACAGAGGGCGAGCGGCAATGGCAGGTAAAAGGCCGGGTAGCCCTGATGCGTTACCGCATGAATTTTGTCAACAGACAGTTGTATTTTGACTTGATCAAGCGAACTAACCAAGGTGATTTTCTTGCTTTCTACAACGCGCCGATTTTTTGCCATATCAACGCCTTGCTCCACCCAAAACCCTTTATCGTCGACATCCAGCAGGGAAGACATGATGAAATCCTGCGCGTCATCATAATAAAGTGCGGTGTGCAACCCGTTTTCCGAGATGTTGCGCAATATGGATTGAATTTGCCGCGCAGAAGTGACGCGGCATTCCTTCTCCTCCGCGTCGGTGAGCGTTTCAATCGTTAGTTGGATATTGGCTTGCATATTTCAAATGGTGATCGGATGATATTTTCTAATGATAGCAAAATCCGGTGCACATGATAACAAGGCTATGGTTTTACCCTGGGCAGGATAGCTGGCGTCTCCGCATGTTCCAACTGGTACAGCCAGGCCAACAGTTCGGCCACAGCCAAATACAGTTGCGGGGGAATTTCCTGGTCGAGCTCGACTTGCATTAACAGCCCGACCAAATCTCCGGATTCATGCACATAAATGTCATGTTGTTTGGCGCGTTCGATGATCGCTTGGGCGATCATCCCGCGCCCTTTGGCAACCACTTTCGGCGCCCCTCCCTGGTTCTTGCCGTAGGTCAGCGCGACGGCGACTTGCTGCGGTGTGAGATTGTTCTGCTTCACGATTTCTCCACCGCAGCAGCGCTCAGCATGATACCGGCATCGGCAAACGAATTTTTTAGTTTAGGCAGGGCGCGGTTGAACACTCCGACCGTAACCGGATCTGCCGCGCGCAACGTCATCCGCAGGCCACTTTCGGCAAACACCAGACGGGCATGGACATCACCCAAGCTGGGCAAGGATAATTCCACCTCGGTGCTCCACTGGCGTTCATCCCGCTGCCGTGATTGGTGTTCCGGCTGCCCCTGAATTTCCCACTGCATCTGCTGCCCGGGCCAGACTTGGCCCATCCACACCAGATGATGTTGCTCCAGGGTATGCAGTTGCTGCTGCACCAGATTCACCAACTCCTTGGCTATCGGCTGAGCAGTATCGCCGGCAACTTTGGCTTGTGCCGGAAGGTCCGCTTGCCCTCTCGCTACGGCAACATTGTCGGCTGCTGCACGCGGGTCGCCGGCAGGTAGCGGCAAAGCCTTTCCGGTCAGCCGGTTTTGCGGCTCATCCAGCAATTGATTGATGCTACGCTCCCCGCGTACCCACTGCGCCTGATGCGATTCATAGAACAGGCCGCTTTTGCCGAGCGTTTCACGCAGCCCCGCGGCCAACAGCTTGGTATCCGGCACCTGTTGCTCAGCCGGCCAAACCGCCTTGTTGCCGAGTTGCTGGACAACCGGCCTTTCGATTGGCCGCTCCGCAAGGTTGGAAAGCAATCGTGCCGCCGTGCCGATTTGCTCGGGGTTCGAAAGCGGATTGGTTGATGCGACCATGCCGAATGTAATTTTCGGCTGTAGCGAAACCACCTCGAGTTTTATCGTATCGCCGCTCTTGATATTGCCGGGCAGGCGCATCTGGAGTGTCTGGCCGGCGACCTGCACCTTGAACAAACCCTCGCTTATTTTGCCCTGGACAGTGCCCTGCAATTGCTGCCCGAGTTCCAGATTGGCGACCGGTTTTGGCGCGTTGGGAGTTGCCGTGACTAACGGCTTTCCGGAATTGGAAAGGACTTGCAGCGCGCTAATTACATTGGCGGGTAGCATTTGGTGAAATAACTTCGTCAGGTTTTGTAGGGGCGGGTCTGAGGCCCGCCTTATGCAAAAGGGCAGGTCTCAGACCTGCCCCTGCGAAACACGGAAATGTGCGGGCATCAAATTTGCCCGGCATGCCTCTACCCACCATATGCCTGCTGTAACCGTTGCTCTTGGCGATTGCTTTGCATAACGCGTTGCAGTTGCCCCATCCATGCCACGGTACGGCTGCGGATGTCGGCATCGTTCTCCAGAATTTTCTTGATGATCTGAACCTTGCGTTGCCGGGACGGCTCATCCAGCGTGGCGGATGCATCCGCCTGCTTCATCGCGGTGACGTATTGCCGGCACTGCTGCTCAAGCTCAATCAGACGTTCCCATTCGCCGCGCACCGCCGCCTCGCGCATCTGCGCGGTCAGGGTGGATAGCGATTCGTAATTTGCGATGACTTGATGGCTGCCCATTTTCTTATCCTCTTGCGTATGCCAGTTGCGCCCTATTCGCGATTTTTGGCTGTATCTCCAGATGTTGCGGCACGGCCGAAGCTGCGGCTGACTGGCGGATACTGTCCCAGGCGCCCTTCAAATCGTTCAGCAGGCGCGCCACTTCATCCAGCGCGGCCATATCATTATTCAAATTGGCGGCAAGCAGACGCATAACCATATAGTCATACAATGAGGACAAATTCTGCGCCAACTCACCCCCAACCTTTTTATCCAGACTGGCATTCAGGCCTTCGCCGATGATGGCAATGGCTTTGGAAATCGCCGCGCCCTTGGCGGGGATGTCTTTGCGCATGATACCGTTCTTGGCATTGGCGATTGCCAGCAAAGCTCCCTGATATAACATCGAAATCAGCTTGACCGGATCGGCAGCCGTCACGTTGGATTCGATCCCGACTTTGTTATAGGCTTTGATTGCAGCAGTGGCGTTCATCATCATGCTCCGTTGGAGAGTTGCTGGCTCAGGTAACTGCTGGTGCCATTCATACTGATCAGCAACATATTGAGGTTGCTATAGGTAGCGGTGTATCGTTTTTGCAGAGCCGCCATCCGTGCCTCCAATTTGCTAAGCTGATCGTTATAGTCTTTGATGGATGTGTTAAGGCTATCGGTACGTGTGGCGATCAAGCCATCGCCGGGAGAAAGAGCGGAGGTGGCCCAGGCATCCAGCCTGGTGGCGAAACCCGTTGCAGAAGAGAACAAGTTAGTCACATCGCTGAAATTGCTCGCCATCGCGCTGTTCAGTTTGCTGCTATCCAGTTTCAGCGTGCCGTCTGCCTGGAACGCAACACCGACTTCAGAGAGGTAGGTCAGGGTGCCACCGCTCGCAGCCGTATTAAAAATGCCGCGCAATTGATCCTGCATGAGTCGCAGAGTTCCATCACCCGCTAAAGCCCCCCCCTGTGCGGTGGCGCTCCCATAAGCGGAGCGGCTCTTCAACTGGCTGGCCAGCGCATTATATGCATCGATGAAGCCGGATACCGCTGTGCTGACCGCGCTCGTGTCACGCGTTACTGTCAGCGTGGCGGGTGTGGTCGTGAGCTTGGTTAGCGTCAGGCTGACACCCTGAATAGCATCGGTGATCGTGTTCGAAGCATTGCTAAGCGCGATACCATTCACCGTGAAGTTGGCATCCTGGGCGGCAACGGTCTGAGTCAGATTTTGCGCCCCGGCCGGATCATGAGTCAGGAAGCCGGCCACGGTAGCATCGACCGCATCCGTTGTAATCTTTATGCTGTTGCTTAAGCCGCTGTTGGTCGAAGTCAGCGCGAGGCGATAGGGTGTGCCGCTGCCATCATTGACGATGGTCGCCGACACGCCCATCTGGGCGGCATTGATCGCATCGCTTATGCCTTGCAGCGTATTGTTGGTTCCATCTATGGTGATGCTCTTGGTGCCGCTGCCGTTGGAAGTAAAGACCGCACCATTGGTGGTGCCGAAATCAAAAGTGACTACCGTTGCGTTACCGCTGCCGATCGCTGCAGTGCTGCTGGCTTGCCCGACGGCAACCAGACTCTGCGCTTGAGCCAGCTTGGTCACATTCAAAGCATAAGTGCCCACAGCCGCTGTGCTGCCAGCCGAGGCAGAAAAAATACTGGTATCAGATGGAGTGGCGCTAAATCCCAACGAGCTGTTTTTCAAACTCTGCAAAGCGGTTTGGAAGCCCGAGACTAATCCGCTGATCGTGCCAAAAGACGAAATTTTGGTCTGGTAGCTGGCTACCCTCGTGTTGATTTTATCGATCGGTTGCCGCTCGACCGCCATTAACTGCGAAACGAGGCCAGGGACATCAAGTCCCACACTCGACGACGCTACTGATGAGGTTGCCATGGCTTTATCTCCCGGACTATACTTTTTGGCTCAGCAATAGACCCTGCCGTTGCAGGAATTGGTCTATCGAACGTGCAATCGCCAGTGTCTCTTCCGATGGAAATTGACGAATCAACTCGCCGGTTTGGGTGTCCACCATCTTGACGATCGGCTTTTTTGTGCCGGGATCCACACTGAATTCCAGATTCTGGTTTGACTGCCGCATTGCCTGGTTGATGCCGTCCACCGCGTTCTGCAACTGCTGAGATGAAGGCTGCTGGGAGGCAGCTTGCGCAACTGCACCGCCAGACCGAACTTCGACATTCGAGGGTGCGGTAATAACGACATTAGGCGCGCCATCGCTAGCGAGCCGGGCAGGCGCTGCCGCCTGATTCGTGGTGCTATTCTGGATAATCATTTTTGATCTCCTTTACTCTAAGTACCCAACCGGTTGTCCGGTCAGATACTTATTATACTATCAAGACTAACGCAACAAAGTCAGCACCGTATTTGGCGTCTGGTTCGCCTGCGCCAGCACTGCCGTTCCCGCTTGTTGCAGAATGTTGTTGCGGGTCATGCTTGTAGTTTCTGCGGCGTAGTCGGTGTCCATGACGCGGCTATACGCGGCAGACAAGTTCACCGAAGCGGTCTGCAAGGTGGCAACGGTAGATGCCAGCCCCGACATGTCGGCGCCGAAGAGGGCACGCGAAGTTGTTACAAGACCGAGGTCTACGGCGACAGCTGCCGCGTCCGCTGTACCGGCAGTAGTGGCAGTCAGTACCGGCTTGGTGCCATAAGCCGCAGCCGGGCCTCCAGCGACCACAGCCGAGGCAATAACCAGCGCATTAATACGGACGTTTTCCGCAGCAAGTGCGGTAACTTCAGCATTGCCCGTCGGAACTTGTTTCAATACTTCAGACATGCGCTGCAGGTTTTCCGTGATTTGACCCAGATAGCCATCGGCGGTTTGCGCCAGCGAAACGGCGTCATTTGCCATACGAATCGTCACGTTCGTTGCCCGAATCGAAGTATCGTAACCGGTGGCGGTGGCCAAGCCAGTAGCGTCATCCTTGGCGCTATTGATGCGCAGGCCAGAAGACAGGCGTTGCTGGGCAGTTTGCAGCGCAATTGCCGATTTGTTCAGGGCTGATCCAGCGAACAGGGCGCCTACGTTGGTGTTGATGACTTGTGCCATTTTAGTTCTCCTTAGGTGTTAGCTGTATTGACCGATTAACGCAACAGAGTCAACACGGTGTTTGGCGTCTGGTTCGCCTGCGCCAGCACTGCCGTTCCCGCTTGTTGCAGAATGTTGTTGCGGGTCATGCTTGTAGTTTCCGCGGCGTAGTCGGTATCCATGACGCGGCTATACGCGGCAGACAAGTTCACCGAAGCGGTCTGCAGGGTGGCGACGGTAGATGCCAGCCCCGACATGTCGGCGCCAAAGCTGGCGCGTGAAGCTGTTACAGCGGTAAGATCTGCGGCGACAGACCCAACAGTACCAGTAATAGTCGGCTTGGTGCCGTAAGCCGCCGTTGGCCCCCCGGCGACCGCAACCGAGTTAACAACCAGCACATTAATACGGGTGTTTTCAGCGATAAGCGCGGTAGTTTCAGCATTGCCCGTCGGAACTTGTTTCAACACTTCAGACATGCGCTGCAGGTTTTCCGTGATTTGACCCAGATAGCCATCGGCGGTTTGCGCCAGCGAAACGGCGTCATTTGCCATGCGAATGGTCACGTTCGTTGCCCGAATCGAGGTATCGTAACCGGTGGCGGTGGCCAAGCCGGTAGCGTCATCCTTGGCGCTATTGATGCGCAGGCCGGAAGACAGGCGTTGCTGGGCGGTTTGCAGCGCAATTGCCGATTTGTTCAGGGCTGATCCAGCGAACAGGGCGCCTACGTTGGTGTTGATGACTTGTGCCATTTTAATTCTCCTTAAATTGAGTTTGTTTCGCAGCTTGGTTGCCGTTCACGTTGGTTTGCCTGATGTTGCAAGCTTGTCAACCGCCGTTAGTAGAGTTATCGGAACGGGACGGGAAAACTTTAGGGGAATTTTGAATTTCTTTGTTGCAATAAGAGCAATTCATGATAACCAATGACTTGGCTGGCGTTTTTGGCAGCTTGGCCAGATGGCTATAAGTAGCGTCTAAACGCAATTTCATCGCGTCTTAGTCCAATATTTAGAGCCTTATCAGTAGTTACATTGGTCTTACGCTTTGTTGTGGCCCGGATGAAGCGAAGCAAAATCCGAAGACACCCATAGTCAATGTATTACTGCTTGCAAATGCAAGCTGTTTTGGCTTCATGTCTATGCTGCATGTAACAATTGGACCAATAGGGCGCTACCCATCACAAAGGCAATATCAATTTTGTCATGATTTTCCGCCAAAAACTCATCGCCGGCCCGTTGCGGGCCATCGCCATACGGCCAAATATAGTCGTCAACAATTATCCATCCGCCTTCAACAACAAATCCGCTCCAGGATGCAATATCGGCCTTGGCAGCGGCATAACTGTGATTGCCGTCAATATGCAGGATCGCAATATGCCCGCAATAGCTCGTTGTTCCAAATGATGAGGTGGTAGCACTCCGATGTTCGCGATAATGCTTCGCGCCGTCCGTCGAGGGCATGCGCAGATAATTGACGTGATTGGCGCTGTAGGGGAGCAGGTTCATCTCGAAAACCGCCAGTGCCTCCTCGGCATCCAGACGTGCCGATTCGGCGTCCACCAGCCCCTTTTCGTCATTTTGCACAAGATGTTCATTCGACCAAGGGTCCACACACAGCAAATTTCCTATTCCATAGCAACGCGCCAACCTGGCCAAGATGAAGGCGGACTTCCCCCACCAGCTCCCGATCTCCACCACATCTCCGGCTGGGCTGCGGCGTGCAATCTCATACAGCGCGCAGAATTTTTCACGGTCGCACATACCGGGGATCAACTCCGCATGCCGGAACAATGAGGCCAGTTCGATTTCCGACAGGTGCGTTTTGGGCATCAACGCGGAGGCCACCGGAAGCGGCTGATCGAGCCGGGAACGCGCCCAGGCTCGGGCGGCCCGGTAGCCGCTCAATTCCGCCCCCACCGGCGATTCGTTCACCAGCGCGACACCCGGGGCGATATCCTTCAGCTTGCGGTTGAGGTAGCCCCAAACCACCGGATTGGGCGAATAGACCCCCCCGATACCGAATTCCACTATCGCCTGCTTCAGGGCCTCATCGAACCCGGGCTGGGTGATGTAGGGCAAGAACAACCACGACGGATATTTCTCCCGCGAGACATCATAGTCGAGCGAGGATGCGCCGATGACAGGCAGCCCATCGCGCAGGCAATTTTGCAAGTATTCCAGCGAGCGCGGCATACCGCCCGGGAAAATCAGGATGGGCTTGCTGCCGTTTGCGGTTTTTTTAAAGTTATCCATATCTCGACTTTGCACAAAACAAACAGCAGACCTGCCTTTTACACCTTCTCACCGCGCTCACACATCAGGAAGATGCTCGAACACAGATCTGGATATTGCTGTCCCAGCTTGTAGCATCCTTCCAGATATTCTTTGGAGATGATGTCGGTTTGCAGCAAGCGATCCCATTGGAAGTTCGCCAGCGCCTTGAAGAATATCCCGGATCTGTGAACCACCTTCAACCCTGCGGCAACGGCATCACGCTCCAATGTATCCAATGTGTAAGTGCGGCGGTGCCCATGCTCTGCCTCGGCTGGCGTGACAGCAGCATTGTGAGAAATCAAACCCATCTTGACGGCGATCTGCCTGGAAGGCGCATTCGCGTTGGGACACACCAGAAAGAACCTGCCGCCCTCCGCCAGCCACTCGTCGTTGATACGCTTCAGCACCAGCACAGGGTCGTCCAGATGTTCCAGCACATGGGTCAGTATGATGTTGTCATAGCGCTTGGGCAGGGTCGCTTTCTCGAACAGCGAATTGACGAATTGCACCTTGTCACCCAGCTTTTTTTTCGCTTCTGCAATAGCGACATCGGAAGCTTCGACACAGGTTACATCCTCAAAATATGGCAGAAATCTTCTGGTGAAGTCGCCCTTGTAGCTTCCCAGTTCCAGCAGGTTTCCCATATTAAAGAATGGCTCGAACGATTTGATCATGCAAGGATGCAGCACATCGAAGTCGAAGCCATAGGCATATTTGTGGTTCTGCGCATCTTTTATTTCGACGTTGTAATCACGCTTGCTGTTCATGTTCTTCCCCGCTTTTCAAATATAGACTCATGCTGGCAAATGGCGCTTTCACCTTGCACACAACAAAGCCGATTTTTTCATACAACTTGATGGCAGGCGCATTGTCGCTCGCCACCTCCAGACTTATCTGCCGCATGCCCGACATTTCTGCATGTTTGATGCACTGCTTTATCAAATTCGCGGCGATGCCTTTGCACATCCATTCGCGCAGCACACTAACACTGGTGATGTAGGCGATACGGCTTTTCTGGTCGTTGCAATAGTTTGCCACCAGTCCGACCAGCATGCCGCCCGACCATGCTTCGAATCTCGTCGCTTTGCTCGTGATCTTCTGCGCATAGTCGTTTATCTCGACCCGACTGCTCAAGGGCGGCACGAAATCGGCGTCGCAACGCGACAGGTGATCGGCAATCTCCGCCTCGGTTGCCTTATTCGACAGATATTCGACCGCTGCGGTCATCCTTCCAATTCCGCCAGCCCGAAACCGTAGCGCCCAAATTCGTTGCCGTTATAAAGCAAGAACACCTTGCCGTCGCACTCAAACACATGCGGGTAGCACAGCATGTCGGCATCCCAATCACCTGCCGTGACGTCGAGCAGCGGATTCTCATCATCCCGCGTCCAGTCCACCAAATCGTCCGAGTAAGCATGGCCGATACGATAGCCGCGCCCCTTGTTTTTCCTGAAGTTGAAAGACTGGCGATAGCAGAAAAACATGTGATGCCTGCCATCAATTCCGATCACCGTCGGCAGCGCCTGGCTTTCATCAGCGCCCAGGCGGTCGGCGATGATCTGCCGCGCTTCTTCCTTGACCCAGTTGATGCCATCGCTGGAAACCGCATGGCCGATCTTGTAGGTGCGATCCGGGGCTGCGTCCGGCGAGAATTTTTTCCAGCCGGTGCCGAAGATGTACCACATGTGGAATACGCCGCCGACAACCTTCACGAAACCATCACCGACCAAACAGGGTTCGTGCAGCGATGCCGCAAGCACCGGGCCATCACCGATGCGCTGGAAAGTGAGGCCATCATCGTGGCTGATCGCCAGGCCGATGGCGGTATCGACGGAGACCGATACTCTACGATTCCAGCCGCAAGTGTAGCCATACACGGCATCACCGTGGCGCACAACGCTCATCGGAAAGATCCCATGTTCGTCAAAACAGCCCAACCCGCCAAGCGGGATGACCGTCTTGTCCGACACACGGATGACATCGTGCAGGTTCTTCCGCATGTCGACGAAAGCGATATGGCTCAAGTACTTGCCGTTGCTCTTGTCCACCGAACGGGTCGAGAAATAGATGCGCACGAAATCGTCAAACACCAAGGCTTGCGGCGACTGGGCGAATTGCACGCAGTCGTCCGGCAACTTGTGCTGCGTCGGGTCGAATATCTTACCGAGTTTTTTCCACTTCATTGCGCTCATCACTTACTCCAACTTTCCATCCAGTACGGCCAGGCCGAAACCGTACCGACCGACTTGGTTGCCAAGGTAAGCCAGATAAATATTCCCATCCAGCTCGAACACGTGCGGATAGCTGATCATCTCGGCATCCCAGCCTTCTGCCGACACGTCGATGCCGGCTTTCACGTCATCGCGCACCCAGTCGATCAAGTTCGTACTGGAGGCATAACCGATGCGGTAGCCGTTCTCCTTGCCACGGTAATGGCTGCTGTAGCGGTAACAAAAGAACATGTGATATTTTCCGTTGGCGTAGAACACGTCCGGGCTGGCTTGCGCTTCATCTTCTTCGATGCGGCTCTTGACCAGGTCTTTGTTGACCTTGTTCCAGTGTATGCCATCCGGGGACGATGCCATGCGGATCTTATAGACCGGCTCCGCGCGGCCATCCACCATCTTCCACTTGCGCCCGGCGATGTACCACAGGTACCAGGTGTCGTTGAAACGCCGTATCTTCGGCCCACTCAGCACAAAGGGCTCATCCGGCGAATACGACAACACTGGGCCCGTGCCGAGCTTGGTAAAGGTTTTGCCCCCATCGCTGCTCGTCGCTATGCCGATAGCCACGTTGAATGGCACGGACTCGCAACGTGTCCAGCCAGCATAATAGGCACGCACTTCGTCACCGTCGCGAATGACAGAAACGGGATAAGTGCCGAACTCGTCGAACTCTCCCAATCCGCCCAGACTGATGATCGGTTGTTCGCCGACATGCCGCACCTTAAACAGATCGGCGCGATCCAGATCGACATAAGCGGAGTAACTAACATACTGCCCGTTCTCGTCTACCGGCGGGCGGCAGGAGAAATACACGCGCATAAAATCGTCGAACATCAAGGTTGATGGGGCTTGTGCAAACTCTTTCAGCCAGCTGCGTCCTTCCACTTCCTGCGGCGTGAACACCTTGCCTAATTTTTTCCACTTGAACATGGTTTAAATCAACTCATAGTTAGTCGAAATGCAGGTTTTGATGGTATCGAGCGGATTGAACATCATCACGTCGATGATCGACAGCCAAGGCACGAACGCATCACCGAACTGCGCATATTCAAACGGCTTTGACTTGATGAATTTCAAGTCGATGCCCTTTCCCCGGAACGTCTCTTTCGAATAAAGCTCCATGCCGCCGATGGCGTTCACATAGGTGGTCGCACCGACTGCTGCACATAGTGCGAGCACTTTGTCCTGACTCTTCAGATTGTGATCGATGGCGATGTCAGAAGAATTTCTGATTTCCGTTGCAATGCCCAAGTGCTCGCAGGTTTTGACGATGGAATTGTGCAAGAAACTAAACAGATTCATATCTTCATAACGCACGATCTGTTCGACCAGCGGGAACGTCTGTGCAAAATACGGCGCACGCCGATATGCACCCTTGAATTGGTTCAGCAGTTTGTTGCGGTTGAAGTCTGCCGCCAGTTCCCGTTCGCACACATCCAGGTAATCCGAGTCACTTTTCAACGGCAGCGAGAACATCACGTCCTTGCCGTTCTGCAGCATGCGATTGCGGCTAATCCACCCCTTCTTCGTGTATTTAATGTTGTCATACACGATAAACAGATCGACCGCCGCAATCAGTTGAAAATAAACGATATGCGGGAAGAAGTACGGCTGCATGATGGCAAGGCTTTTCATTACCCGCTTAGCATGCGATAAATTCAACTATGGAATCAACTTGCTCATTGGATAGCGCGGGGTAAATCGGCAAACAAATCACCTGCTCCGCCACTTTTCTCGCCACCGGCAAATTCGCATGCGCCGCCGAAGGCATTCCACGGTACATCGGAAAATCGCTTATCAACGGGTAGAAATACCGGCGCGCATAAATACCGTTATCCTGCAGCTTTTGATACAGCGCATCACGGCTCAAGGGATAGTCCGGCTGCACCAGAATCGGGAAGTAGGCGTAGTTGGCCACCTTTTCGCCTGCGGCCGACAGGCAATGGATACCCTTGACCCCGGTCAAGGACTCCCGGTAGCGGGCATCAATGGCTTTGCGCTTTTGCAGGGCTTCGTCAATTCCCTTGAGTTGCAACAAACCAAAAGCGGCATTGATCTCGCTCATCTTGCCGTTGATGCCGGGGGCGACCACAGTCACTTCATCCACAAAACCAAAGTTTTTCAGGTGGTCGATGCGCTGTTTGGTTTTCGTATCGTGACAGACGATAGCTCCACCTTCGAAGGTGTTGAACACCTTGGTGGCGTGGAAACTCAGCACCGACAGATCGCCGTGGTTGAGCACGCTGCCGCCACGGCATTGCACGCCAAAGGCGTGAGCGGCATCGTAGATGACTTTCAACCCATAGTTGTCGGCAATTTTCTGGATGCGATCCACATCGCATGGATGCCCATAGCAGTGCACCGGCATGATGGCGGTGGTTTGCGGGGTGATGGCGGCCTCGATCCTGTCGGGATCGAGGTTGAGCGTGATCGGGTCGATGTCTACAAACACCGGTTTGATTCCGTTCCACAACAGCGAATGGGCGGTCGCCACGAAAGAATAGGGTGTGGTGATGACTTCGCCCGTGATGCGCAAGGTTTGCAGGGCGGTAACCAGTGCGAGGGTGCCGTTGGTGAACAGTGCAAGATGCTTCACGCCCAGGTAGTCGCACAATGCCTGTTCAAATTGCTGGTGAAACGGGCCGCTATTGGTCAGCCATTTGCTGTCCCAGATTTGTTGCAGATAGGGAATGAATTCTTCCAGCGGTGGCAAGGAAGGCTGCGTGACATAAATGGGAGGTAATTCGCGTGAAGCCGTCATTTGCTGGCCTCCTGCATCGTGCTGTTGACATCCTGCAATGACACTTCAAATGATTCCGGCGGCAAGCCCGCGCACCAGCGTTTCCACATGATGCGCAAGGCGCGTTCCAATCCTGCGGCAATCACCGCAGGCTGGCCCATCGCTGACTGTGCAAAACGTTCCCGCAACCCTGTCCTGATACCGGACAGTGCGGCAAGATTGCCGGCCCAATGCAAGCCTTTCTGCACGAAATCCGCTGCATCATGGGCAACAAACGCTTCCAGGCCAGCATGTCCGAGAATACATGCGCCTACTCTGCCCGGCATGGTATCTCCAGCCAACGTCAGCGTCGGCACCCCCATCCACAGTGCATGGCAGGTTGTGGTACCCCCATTGTATGGGAAGGTATCCAGGCAAATATCTACCTGCTGATGCAATGCCAAGTAGCCATCCATACCGCAGCGCTCATGAAAGTTCAACCGTTCCCGCACGATACCTTCCTGTGCGAACCATTCGATCAAGTCATCGTATTTACCACCTTGAGGCATGCCCGCCAGTACCATTCTGGAATCGTGCAAGGCGCGCAGGAGCTGCGACCACAGCGCAATGACTGACCGGCTAAGTTTGCTTAACCGGTTGAAACTACCGAAGGTCACATAGCCATTGCTCAGGGCAGGCAGGGCATTGACCTGCGGCGCGCCTTCGAACGGCAAGAAAGGTGCGTTTGCCGGTAAGCGCACAATTTTTTCCGTA
>Ga0209343_10005587_pt1 | contig 15171 bp, 11 predicted proteins | sample RifCSPlowO2_02_FD_184026 | JGI IMG/M metagenome (GOLD analysis project Ga0209343, IMG submission 184026) | Groundwater microbial communities from Rifle, Colorado - Rifle CSP2_plank lowO2_0.2 (SPAdes) (version 2) | ecosystem: Environmental > Aquatic > Deep subsurface > Groundwater | place... | reverse complement strand
GCCCCGACAAGCACCGTGCCCCGCTCATTGTGGACCATGATGACATCACCAGAGGAAATGGCTCTGACTTCGGCGTCGCTTGGATGGATCCAGCACGGCTCATACATATAGCCGTCCGGCCCGCGGACTTTGCCTATCTCCTTGATCCAGTCGATATCGTCCCCCTGTACGTGGAACCTGAATCTGGGATGATTCGACACTACCGACAGGGAATACTTCTGTGCCCTGGGTGAGCCCTGCAGCTCGGAATGCGTCATCCACTTCGCCAGAGGCGGTCTTTCCGCATTCTCGGGATCGAGAGCCGCAATCCTGGAAGACACGAATTCAATTTTCCCGGAAAGCGTTTCCAGTCCGCCGCCCTCTGACCAGAACCGGTGGAGCCCGCCACCGTCATGTGGACCGTAGCCATGTTCTTTCTTGATTGCCACCCATTCGTCCCAAGTCGGGCAATCGTAGACGACGGACTTCTTCTCCTTGAACGCTTCCCACGTGATTCCAAGCTTTGTCGAAGCCAGCGTTCCCTCGTACGCCGCTTTCAACCATTGATCAGCGGGCGGGAATACCTCATCCAATCCGAGTCGCTGCCCGATCATCCTGTGTATCTCGAAGTCGCTCTTGGATTCGCCTACCGGCTCGATAGCTTTCTCCTGGTAGAACATGGCGAGGAGATCGCTCCTTTGCACCGCGATCAGATCCTCATGCTCAAAGTTCGTCTGTGCGGGCAGTATCAGATCCGAGAACGGGATGTCGTTCTCGAGCCAGGGATGAATCCCGACGACAAATTCGATTTGCGGACTTCGCAGCGCCTCCAGCCACTTCCAGCCGTAGCCCCAGCTTCCTGGCTGACTGGCATTCTCATTCCACACCATGCGAATGCCCGGATGACCATCGGTGGGCGGAAAGCGGTAGCGTTTGAACTGGTCCTCTATATGCGCCAGCGCGGCGGTTGTACTTCTCCATTCAATGGAGGGGCACAGAATCGCCTCGGTCGCAAGGGTTCTCGGGATGAACACCGGCGACTTCGGTCCCTTCCCGATCGCGTACTCGATCATCGGATTCAGGGCGATCCCGTTCTTGTCCACGTCGGGATAGCGGGGAACCTGCGCCAATGATTTCTTGTAGAAGGACGGCGCCCCCGTCCTGAGGAATTGTCTTCCGGGGCTGCCTATGCCCTGCATCGCCAGGATATAGGCCTCCAGCCTTCCGACCATATGCGATAGACTCCCTCTGACCTTCGGGCCACCGAAGTAAACTGACAGGGTCGTCTTCTTGCCCGCCCACTCCCTGGCGAGCGCCCGAATCGTGTGTGCCGGTACGCCCGTTATCTGTTCCGCCCACGCAGCGGTCTTCGCGACGCCGCCGTCTTCGCCCATCACGTGGCGCTTGAACTCCTCGAAACCGAGCGTGCGCGTTCTTACATAGTCCTTGTCGTACAGTCCCTCGACGATCCATATATGCGCCAGCGCGAGATACAGCGCCGAATCCGTATTCGGCCTCAGCGGGATCCACTTGTCCGCGTGCACTGCTGCCGCATAATTGAGGTCCGGCGAGATGGCAATGATTTTGATACCGGCTTTCTTCAGCCATTTGGGCATCTCCAACGCGATCGATCCGGACATGCCCAAGCCCGTCACCTCCGGATCGTTACCCGAGAAGATCACCATTTCCGCGTGCTCAAGCACGTCGTCCCATACCGCATCCTGAGGGGGCTCTCCCAGGGTGCTGTCGAATCCCCACACGTGCTTGGCTCCCCAGTAATAACCTTCCCAGCTGTCGGGGTTCCTCACCTGCTGGGTCCACCATCCCCATCCAAGGCGCTCGTGGATCATGTCAAAGAGATAGTGCCCCCAGAAATGCAGGGATTGCATGTATCCGCTGTGCCCGTGGCCATCGGCCTGAACCAGAACGGGTTCCATCGACCCATATTTTTCGTGAATCCGCTTTATCTGACCCACGACGATGTCGAGGGCGCGGTCCCAGCTGATCCGGGAATAACCACTGCTGCCCCGCTTCTGCGGATTCGGATTGTCAGGGCTCCAGTCATCCCGCAACAGGGGATATCCAACCCTCGTCCCGGCGTGAACCCTCCGCTTCCAGGCATATGCCAAAGGCATCTGCACGTCTTTCCTGGGTCGCGTGAAGACACCCCGTGACGTCTTGATCTCGTACAGCCTGACATCTTCGGGAATGTGGAAGGGAAGCGACCTGACAATCTTCGAGCCAGCCACGTGACACACCAAGGGCAAATTCGACCGAGCCAGGCCGCTCCCAGGGTGAGAAACGTAGACGACCTTGTGCTCTTGACGGTCAGACATGGATTATGCTCCCGCCGTGGCTGCCTCGTTCAGTCATCTAGTCCTCTTTCGCTGACCTAGGCGCGAGTCGCCGGCGTCCTGTGACTATGCAACGCTGCAGTGATGCCGGGTCGGTGCTCGGTGCGCCCGATGGCGCGCGATCGGGGTTGCCCGCGTGCGCTCCAGCGCCCGATCCGCGCTGCCGGGGCGCTTCGCAACGGATGTTGCGGCAAATTATGCATTCCACGGGCACACCGAGTCAAACTTCGCACCATCCGCAGACTGGTCGTCGAGAATCTGCTCTAGGCGGATTGCCGGCATCGGGGTCAGTCCACGTCGATTCTCGCATTCCGGATGACTTTCGCCCACTTTGCCGTCTCAGACCGGAGGAACGCGCCGAATTCCTCCGGTGTGCTGCCGACTGGTTCCGCACCCTGGCTGAGGAGCCGCTCCTTGATCTCCCGAGAACGGAGCACCTTGACTGCTTCGGCGTGAATTCGAGCGCGAATATCCGGCGGTGTCGCGGCAGGGGCCACCAGTCCGAACCAGTTCGTGACCCCGTAATCGGGGAACGACTCCGCGACGGTCGGTACATTCTGCAGCAACGGCGATCGCTTTGCCCCCAAGACCGCAATCGCGCGAAGCCTGCCGGCCTTCATGAACTGCTGGGCGAGGAGGATGGTGTCGACGCTGAGTTCGACCTCCCCGGAGAGAAGGGCGGTCAAGCTGGGCGCGCTGCCCTTGTAGGGAATGTGCGTCATCTTGATGCCGGCCACCATTCCGAACAACTCCCCGGCCAGGTGCAGGGCGCTGCCCGTGCCGCTCGTGGAGTAGTTGATCGGATGCGGCCGTGCTTTTGCAAGCGCAATCAGTTCATTCACGGACTTCGCCGGAAACGACGCGTGGACGATCATGACGAGCCACACGTCGGTGACCTGCGTAACGGGCGCAAAGTCGCGCGATATATCGAATGGCAGCGTCTTGTATAGCGTCGGGTTGACGGCCAGGTTGCCAAGCGTACCGAGGAACAGCGTGTAGCCGTCGGGCGCCGCTTTCGCGGCGAGCTCGGTGGCGAGGATTCCGTTTGCGCCGCCTCGATTTTCGACAACGATCTGCTGGCCGAGATTCTCGCCAAGCTTCGGCGCAATAATGCGCGCGACGATGTCGGTTCCTCCGCCCGGCGGAAATCCCACAATCATCCGGACCGGCTTGCTGGGAAACGCCTGCGCGCCTGCAGTCGCGGACAGCGTGGCAAGCACTAGCATGAGAGCGTAGCCGACTAGCTTGGAAGACATGACATTCCTCGTTTGAACTTCAATAGGCGCCTGCTACGGCGGATACCAACTCGAAATATAATCGACCAACTGGAGATTTGGAAAATGAGAACACAGTCCACAACGCAACCGGGAACCGGCATTGTCGTGAAAAGGCAGGCAGATTGCGAGACGTATGTCGGAACCTCGCGGCTGACGAAGATCTTGATCGATAGAACATCGGGTATCCGGGGCGCTTCGTTGAGCTGGGTTACGATGCCTCCCGGCGGTGAAACCGAAAAGCACGAGAAGAACGAAACTGAAATCATATATGTCGTCCATGGTTCGCTACGTCTGAACACGCCACAGGGGTCGGTCGTGATGGAGGCGGGCGATGGAGGAGCAATTCCTCCAAAAACGCTGCATTCGCATGAAAACTGCGGGCGTGATTGGAACCAATTCCTGGTGATCCTCACTCCTGATGGGCCGGAGCAAGGATTTCGGGGGCGTTCGACACTTGAAAAAACAATAGTCGAAAGTTGACCGACTGCAACCATCGGGCAACGAGATTGGATCCGAGTACGTCCGCAACTCGATTTGCCATATGCTCGGGGACCTTAGAACAGCCGGGCGCCAGGATTACTCAGAGGAGATACTTATGCTGCCGAAAGTCCTTCACGCGCTTGCAACTGCCCTGTTGCTCGTCGCTGTTTCCAGTGCCACGGCGCAATCCGACGGTGCTTACCCGGTTAAACCCATTCGCTGGATTATTCCCTTCGCACCGGGCAGCAGCGACTTACTGGCGCGGATTGTCGGGCAAAAGGCGTCGGAATCCTTGGGCCAGCAGTTGGTGATCGAGAGTCGCCCGGGGGCGGGCGGCAGCATCGGAACGGCGGTAGTCGCCCGTTCGCCCGCCGACGGCTACACCATTCTGTTGGGGACGATCGCGACCCACGGGATAAACACCTCGCTCTACAAGTCGCTGCCGTACGATGCGCTAAAGGATTTCGCGCCGGTGTGTCTGGTGGGTTTCGCGCCGAACGTGCTTATTGTCAATCCCAAGCTTCCGTTGCGCACTGTCAGGGAATTCATTGATTATGTGCGCAAGAATCCGGGGGTGACCTTCAGCTCGCCGGGCGCAGGCACCTCCACGCACATGGCGGGAGAGCAGTTTCAGCTGATGGCCGGCGTCAAGATGACGCATGTTCCCTATAAGGGAACCTCGGACGCGGTACTTGCGGTCGTACGTGGCGATGTGGACTCGATGTTCTCGAACCTGCCACCTGCAATGCCGCTGGTCAAAGATGGTCGCGCGCGTGCGATCGCCGTAACCTCCCCGACGCGCGTGGCCTGGCTGCCCGAACTGCCTACGGTCGCCGAAGAGGGGTTGCCCGGCTACGATGTATCCGTTTGGTTCGGCGTTTTTGCCCCTGCCGGAACGCCGGGAAAAATTGTCGAGCGGCTGGCAAACGAGTTAATTTCGGCCACGTCGGACCCGGGTGTCAAGGACAAGCTTACTTCGCAAGGATTCGTGCTGCGCACGCTGAAACCCGCCGAATTCGGGGCCTTCGTCCGCAGCGAAATCGTCAAGTGGGACAAGGTGGTCAAGGCGTCCGGCGCCAAAGTCGATTGAAGTCGCGGGCGTCGCGGCCTCAAGATGAATACGGAAATCCGCGATGTGGTTGACGAGCCATAACGGGTGATGGGCGGAGTTTCAGCGTTAGTTGGACACCGAATGCTCAAGATACGTGGCGCGGGAGAAATGGAGGGAGCCCGCACGGCTCTCGTGGTGACGCGCGGAACCGCCGAGAAGGAATTCGGCGTGGTTCTAAAACCCGATGTCTCGATCGATTCATCAGCAACGGCCGAACTTCGGCGCAGCACGGCGCGAGTATGAATGCCCGACGCCTCACTGGCATGATGCGCTCCTTTCTTGCTGTCAATTGGAATTTCACCAATCCGTCCGGTGCAGACCCGCTCGTCCGATAAAATATCCCTAAATCGGGCTCACGAATCAATCTTCTGAAAACCCTGTGCAGATTACAACGAGACGCGAAGCGGGCACTGGCGTTTACCCTTCTTTCTCGCGCAGCTTGGCTTCACGAACGGACTGGGCGAAGTCCAGAACGGTCTGGGCAAGCGCAATGCGGTCATCGACCGTGCGCATGATGGTTTTTGCGCTTATCACCTGAATGCCGGAGGCCCGAATGCCCTCGGCGAGCCCGGCGTCCGCCTCGTCGATCACGAAGCCGTCGATGATACGCAGATATTCCATGGCGACCGACCGTGCCGACACATCACGCCCGAGTTCGCGCATCATCTTGGCGGCCGAACCCCTGAGCGCCTGGTCGCCGATGATCGGCGTCACCGCGACCACCGGCGCGCCGCAGCGGCGCAGCATCTCCTTCATGCCATTTACTTCCAGGATCGGGCGGATGCTGTGGTAGGGATTGGACGGGCAGATCACGACCGCCTCGAGGTCCTTCGAATACAGGGCGTCGAGCAGTTCGTCCGAAATGCGCGCCTGATCCGCGCCTGCATACTGGAACCCCCTGACCTCGGGCTCGCAGCCGAGTTCTACGAAATACTCCTGGAACGAGACCGCACCATCATCGGTTAGAACATGGGTTCGCAGCGGATCGTCGCTCGCGGGCAGGATCCGGGCAGTCACACCGAGATGGCGGCAGAAATCCAGCGTGATATCGGTGAGCCGGCGGCGGTCATACAGGCCGCCGCTGCGCAGAAGCGGTGCGGCGAGGGACCTGTCGCCGATGCGAAAACGGTCCGAACCGCCCAGCGACTTCAGCATCTCGAACAGCGAAAAGGTTTCCCCCTCGGGTTCCCAGCCGGCGCTCGGGCTGGCGATTCCTGCCAGCGTATAGAGCATCGTGTCGAGGTCGGGCGAGAAGGTGAGCCCGAACTGTTCGTAATCGTCGCCGGTATTTACCACCACGGCGAGGTCCTTGCCGCGCAGCCGGTAGAAGCCGTCGGCGAGTTTCGCGCCGCCGATCTGCGCCGCCAATGCCACTACTGTTCCCATCGCCGTCCCTCGCGATTTACCTTGACGCTGATCATAGCAGGCGCCGACCCGCGCTTTCGCAGCCGTGTTGGGTCATGCGATGAGCCGTTCACGTCCTTGCAAAAAGTGCGGGAGGTGCAACAGAAAAGCCTGCTACCGTCCACTTAGACAATACGAAATGATAATAGAAATATCCACGTATTTGCCTGTGCAATGCATCGTGCACGAGAGCGTGTTGTCCGTGTAGGTCCTGTTCGAATAGGTGCAGCCGGATGCGCCGGGGTTTGAGATGCAGTCCAACGTCTCCAACCCCGCCACGCCGGGCACAAGGAATCTAATACCGTTTCCCGGCGCTGAACTCTGCCTTGAAGCGCGCAACCCGCTTCCTCACGGCCTCGAGTTCGTTCCTGGCGGCCTCGACTGCCTGCACGCTGTCCTTGGTTGGTCCGCCATCGCTTTCGGGAGCGACCTGGAGCGTCACGGCGGCCTGGGCCTCGCGATAGCGATCCGTGGCAGCGTTCCACCGATTAATCAGTTCCTGCTCCTGCTCGCGCCAGTGTTTTTGCTTGTCCATAGGTCGGGCTCTGTACCAATTGGTCAATACTTCAGTTGATCACGCCGCAATGCGCCTGAATCTGCATTTTCGGCACCGAACGTCATTTCACCGGGCGCGCCCGATCGCGATTGATCGCGGTCCCCGAGGACCCGCAAGCCATATCAGTATGTGTGATACCGTGTGTGGCAACACGGAGGACACCATGCCGACCCATCGCGAGGAGCGCGGGCAGTACCTGATCGAGGCTGGCGCTTATCTCTTGCCCGGCGAAAACAACAAGTGGCAACCGCGACTCACCATGACACGGCTGGCTTGCGAAAAGAAGCTCTCCAAGAGCCAGGCGTTTCCCGGTCTGACACCGATATTCGCTACTGCGAAGGGCGCGACCCGGTACGCGACCGATCTCGGGAGAAAAATGGTTGATGAAGAATCCTCACGGCTGACGGTGTAAGATTATGCGCCTATTACGCCACGCGCGGGGAGCAGGCGATCGAATTCTGCATCGAGCAGGCCAGTGACGGTCTCGCTGCATCCGCGCTCAGCCAGCCGCAGCGCCGTGCTTGCCGCCCAGCATCTGCATGAGTTCCCCGCTCTTTATCAACGCCTCGAGGTCATTCGCTCCGCCCACGAGCACCCCTTTGACGAACACCATCGGGAAGCTGGGCCATCCGGACCACATCTTCAACGCGTTGCGGCGTCGCCAGCCGGTGAAGTAGCTCCCGTATTCGAGGTACTTGTGGGCAATGCCGGACCGCTCAAGCAGCTTGCGCGCCTTTTTCGGAAACGGATTCTGCGCCATGCCGACGACCACGACGTCGTTGGCGGCTATTGCGCCCTGCACCTCGCGCACGATGTCGGCGTTACCGCTGGCGATAACCTCGCGGATCAAGGGATGAATATGAGCTTCGTCAAGGATGCTGCGGGGCATGATATTTCTCCGGTTGACCTTGTTCGAGGGTAGCCCATCGCGGCCGGACGCACGCATCGGCAGTTCACGCATTTCGCCCTGCGCATGGGCGGGCGGCAGGCGTTGCTCCGGACGGAGATCTTTACTTCTTCTCCTCGACCCTGCCGATGGCCTTCACCACCTCGGCCATTTTCTTCGCGTCCTTGTCCAGAAACGTTTTGAACTCGGGCGCATCGAGGTAATGAATCGGCTGCCCGGCGGATTCCATGCTGCGCTTGAACTGCGGGTCGATGACCGACTGCTTGACGGCATCGCGCAACTGACTGCTCGCCGGCTCGGGCGTGGCCGCCGGTGCGAGCAGGCCGGCCCAGATGTAGAACTCGGCATCGATACCGAGTTCTTTCAGGGTCGGAATGTCGGGCAGGACCGGATGGCGCTTGGCGCCCCAGGTGGCGAGGGCGCGCAGCTTGCCTGCCTTGATGTGCGGAACCACCGGTCCGGGGCCGGAGGCGAGCGCCTCCACCTGGCCGCCGAGCAGGGCGGTGACCGCCGGTCCGCCGCCCTGGTACGGGATGTGGAAAAGATTGATGCCGGCGGCCAGGGTGAACATGGCCATGGGCGTATGCAGCGCGCCGTAGTAGCCGGACGAGGAATAGTTGATCTTTCCGGAATTGGACTTGGCTGCGGCTATCAAGTCCTTGGCCGACTTGTACGGGCTTTCGCTCCGCACGACGAGGAACGTCGGGTCTGCCGAAATCAAGGCGATCGGCCGCAGCTGGTTGAGTTCATAGGACGGCGCCCGGCCGTTGACCTTGTCCGCCTCGGGTAGGATCGTCACGCTGGAGAGCGCCATCAGCAGGGTATAGCCGTCCGGCCTCGCCTTGGCCACGAATGCGTTGCCGATGCCGCCTCCAGCGCCGGATTTGTTCTCCACGATCACCCGCTGCTTGAGGATGCCTTCGAGCGCGATCGCCGTGGGCCGCGCCGTCAGGTCGGCCACGCCGCCCGGCGGGAAGGCGACCACCATGGTGATCGGTTTGGCAGTCGGATAGGCGTCCTGTCCAGGGGCCGGAGCGGCTGCCAGCGCGGCCGCCAGCGAAGCAACTGCGGGGCACAGCATCTTCCGGAACGTCATGCTGACTCTCCTGTTGATTGCGTTGCGCAAGTGTAGCCGTTGTGGCGGTACTTGTAACGGCGCGGCACACGCGATGCCGCACGGTTCCGAACGCGGAGCAAGGTCTTTGCCGGGAAGTCAAAGTTTGAGAGAATAAGGCTGTTAGTTCGAAGCACAGTGTGCACAAGCTCGCGCCCGTGGGCAAGCTGATCCCTTGCTGCCTCAGTAGAATGAAGTACCGGCCCGACTGCTTCAACTCTTCAATGGAATACTGATCATGAAGACAAAAGAAGGCATCTTCTGTTTCGTTTGCCCCAGTCACTGCGCACTGACTGCGACCTTCGAAGACGGCAGGATTGTCAAGGTCATCGCCGACTCACGCAGCGGCCTGCATTGCGACATCTGTGACTCGGCCAAGGGGCCGAACACCATCCCGGAAGTGCATAGCCACGGCAAGCGCCTGCAGTTTCCGATGAAACGGGCCGGCGAGCGGGGCCGCAACCTGTGGACCCGGATTAGCTGGGACGAGGCACTCGACACCATCGCCGAGAAAATGAAGTTCTATCGGGATAGCTTCGGTCCCGAAAGCATCGCCATGGTCCTGGGGGAGCCCAAGAGCCTGGACTACGCCTTCGCGCAGCGCTTCGCCACCTACCTTGGAACCCCTAACGTCATCACGCCGGGCAACTATTGCGGCGTGCAGACCGGTCACGCCGATCATTTCACCTTCGGCACGATGAACGTCGTCTCTGACGAGAGCGCGGATGTGCGCTGCGTCGTGATCTGGGGCGCGAACCCGCTCAATACCGGAAACTGCTTCCGCGGGTTGTCCCGGGACTCGATGAATAAGGCGCTGAAGAAAGGCTGCAAGCTGATCATGATGGAGCCGGGCAAGAATCGCTATTGCGCTAAGGCCGATTACTGGCTGCGCCTCAAGCCCGGTTCCGATGGCGCGTTGGCCATGGGCATGGCCAAGGTGATCATCGATGAGGAACTGTACGACAAGGACTACGTCGCCCGGCATACGCTGGGTTTCGACGAACTGAAGAAGGAAGTTGCGACCTTCAGCCTTGAGGAGGTAAAGGACGAAACCTGGATAGAACCGCAGGTCGTTCGGGAAGTGGCGCGCGTCTACGCCAGGAGCAAGCCGGCGCAGATACTGTGGGGCAATGCCCTTGAGAACTCTTCCTGCGCCCTGCAGATCTGTCGGGCCATCAACATGCTGCGCGGCCTGACCGGCAACGTCGGGGGGCACGGCGCCGAGGTGCTCATGACACCGGCGAAATTCAGCCGTCCGGGCCGCTTCTATTTCGACCGGAAGCTTCCCCGCCCCACGGCAAAGTCGATAGGCAAGGAATTCTCGATCGCCATGGGTGCGGCCTACGTGCCGACGCAGTCACTGGTGAAGACCATCCTCAGCGAGGATCCCTACCCGGTCAAGATGGCGATGTGCCACGTCACTAATCCCATCCTGACCTATCCCGATTCCGCTACTACCTACGAAGCGTTCATGAAGCTGCCTTTCCTCGTGGTGGCGGAGATCTTCCCCACGTCGTTCACGGCGATCGCCGACATCGTGCTGCCGGCGGCCTTGCCGCTGGAGCACAATTCGATCGCCTATTGGCCCGCCTGGCTGGGCCACGTGAAGGCCCAGCCCAAGCGGGTCGAACCGCCCGGAGAGGCGTGGCCGGACGCGAAGATGATCAACGAACTGGCCAAGAAGATGGGCATGCGCGAGCACTTCTTTGAAGACTGGGAAGAGTCACTCGACATCTTCATGGCCGAAGCGGGCATGACCTTCAAGGAGTTCTGCGTCAAGCGCAGCCTGGATCCCACCATGCATTACCTCGAAGAGAGTCCGGAGTGCTACTTCAAGACGCCTTCGGCGAAGGTGGAGTTCTTTTCCCAGCAGATGAGCCAGCTGGGCTTGAGTCCCTTGCCTACTTTCAAGGAAGTGGCGACGCCGCGTTTTGGCAAGGAGGCATTCGATCGTTATCCGCTGTACATGACCAACGGCAAGGAGGGCGCGTATTTTGCCTCGGGCTACCGGCACATCGAGTCCATGAAGAAGTACAAAGCCGAGGCCATCTGCGAGATGCATCCGGACACCGCGGCCAAGTACGGGCTCAAGGACGGCGAAATGATCTACATCGAGTCGCGCAAGGGCCGCATCCAGCAGCGTTTGAAGACCGCCGAATACATACACCCCAGGGTCGTGATGGCCTCTTTCGGCTGGTGGGATACCGAGGCGGAGGATAACGAGTACAACTGGCGTAAGCACAATATCAACATCCTCACTGACGCCGATCCGCCCTACGACCCGGGCACCGGCTCGGTGCAGTTGCGCGGCATCCCCGTTCGCGTCTTCGCCGAAGAGCCGCAGTGGCCAAGCGGCCCCAAGAGCAACTCGCGGAAGTGACCGAAATCAACATGGGATGCAGGTAGCGAGGCGGAATGGACACGACTAGCATTCGAGAGGAATACCTGCCTCCCAGGGAATTCCTGCCGCGAAATGTCAAGTTGCTGCCCGAGCTCGAGTATCCGAACCGGCTCAACCTGACCGAAGTGCTTCTGGACCGGAATATTCCCGACCGCGGCGACGCTGTAGCCGTTTATTACGAAGCCGAACGGATCACCTATCGGGAACTGCAATCCCGGGTCAATCGGTTCGCCAATGCCTTGCGCGAACTCGGCGTCGGCAAGGGCGACAGGGTTGTCCTCCGCTCGGCCAACATTCCCGAGTACTTCGTCTGGAACTTCGCCTGCTGGCGCATAGGCGCGATCCCGGTATTGGTGAGTCACCTGAACCGTGCGAACGAGCTGGCCTTAAAGATAAACGACTCCGACGCAGTCGCGATATGCGTGCATTCGGAGAGTTATGCCGACGTCGAGAAGGTGCGCGACGAATGTCCGCACCTGAAACATGTGATTGTTCACGGTGATCGGATTCCGGATACGCTCCATTTCGAAGACCTGACGCGGGGACGGGCGGAACATGCCGTCAGCGAGGATACGTGCAGGGAAGACATCGGGCGCATCATCTACAGCTCGGGCACCACCGGCAGACCAAAGGCTATTCTGAGCACCCTGGAAGGAATTCTTTCGCTCTCGGATACACAGGGGCGCCATATTCTCAAGGTACGACCGGATGACATACTGGGCGGCCATCCCTACTTTTCGTTCGCCTTCGGAGCCGCAAACTTTCTTTACATTCCCTGGCGATTCGGCGCGGCGGTTTCGGTGATCTCCCAGTTTTCCCCGGAACGGCAGTTCCAGCTCGTGCAGGAGCATGGCATAACGCTCTTGTTTGCCGTGCCCACCGCGTTCCGGATGATGCTCGGAGTTGCCGGAGCCGAGCGCGAATACCGGTTGTCCACGCTGCGCCTGTGCCAGAGCGCCGGGGAACCGTTGCCGGAAGCGACGGTGCTCGCGTGGCGCGAGCGTTTCGGACAGACGATCATCAATTCTTTGGGCTCGGGCGACCTGAACTACTGGCTTTCAACGTTCGAGGGGATGCCTGATGGAAAGTTAGGCTCGAACGGTCTGTCCGTGCCCGGCTTCGAGAATATCGTTGTCGACGAGAAATTCAACCCGGCGCCACCCGGCACGCCCGGCGAGCTGATCGTCCGCGGGCCGGTGGGACAGATGTATTGGCGCCGGCCGGACGCCCAGCAAAAGGGCGTGTGCCCACCGGACAGCCGGTACGCCGGCTGGAGCAGGCCCGGTCTGTATTTCATGCAGGACTCGGATGGCTACTTTTGGTACAAGAGTCGGCTGGACGACATGATCGTCACCGCAGGTTACAAAGTGCCGGGCGGCGAAGTCGAGGTCGTGTTGAACAACCATGCGGCAGTGCTCGAATCGGCCGTCATCGGCATACCCGACAAGGAACGCGGCAACGTCATCAAGGCCTTTGTCGTACTCAAGGAGGGAATCGCGCCCAGTCTCCAGCTCGTTCAGGAGCTGCAGGATTTCGTCAAGCGGGAGCTTGAACCCTACAAGTATCCGCGGCTGATCGAATTCGTGGCGGCGGACGCGCTGCCGCGCACGGCGACGGGGAAAGTCCAGCGCAATACCCTGCGAGACCTCGAGATCGTGCGCGCCACATCTCAGGTCAAGCCGTTGCCTCAGGCCGTCGCGATGCCACCCGCGGACGTTCAACTCGCCTCCGATGTCAGGCGGTCCGTCGAAGAAGCGCTTGCCTCGGGACTGTATTGTGCTGAAGGCGTCGTTCTCGCTCTTGCCAAGGCGCAGGGCGTGGAGTCCGACCTGCTGCCCAAGGTCGCCACCGCTTTTTGCAGCGGTATGGCCGGTACGTGCGGGCCATGTGGCGCACTGACCGGTGCGGTGATTGGGATCGGGCTCGCGCTTGGACGCAGCAGGGGCGGCGAGCCCACGAACGCTTCCTATACCGCGACCCAGCAACTCATCCGCGAGTTTGTGCAGGCATTCGGCGCGAGAAACTGCAACGAACTCCTGGGTTGCGATCTCGGCACCCCGGAAGGTCAGGCTACATTTCGCAACAACCGGCTCCATGAGCGTTGCGCCGAGTACACCGGCAAGGCTACCGAAATCGCTGCGCGCCTCATCTCGGAGGCCAATGGCCAAGCCTTTGTGCCGGCGGACGCGCACGCAGGGACCCGCTGAATCATGCTCTCATTGCCGTCCAAGCCGTGGAAGAAGGTGAAGATCGATCAACTCGGCGAGCAGGAATACCGCATCACCTTCGTTTCCCCGCTCGAAAGCGAAGCCCAGTTCCTCGAGACCGTCGAGGAGGATCTCGGCTCCAGCATCGGCGAACGGGATCGGCTGGGAAAGCCGGACTGGGAGTCGCGGAGCGTAACGCTCACCACCGCGGACCTCGCCGCGTTCAAGCGCAAGCTCGTCTACGCGAGCATCATGATCGAAACGGCGTGATGCCGGTGCGCCGGAAGCGACGGACACGCCCATGAACGGCCCGGTCGTAGCGCAGCCGATCAGCCTGGCGAAACCGGGGCGCTTCCGGCACGAAGTCTCCAGTATCTGTCCGCAGTGCCTGAAGAGCATTCCCGGGGAAGTCGTCGCGACCCGCGACGGGGTCGTGATGAAAAAGCAGTGCTCCGAGCATGGTCCCTTTGAGTGTGTCGTCTCCAGCGATCTCGCCGCCTACGAGCGAATGCGACGCTCGCCGCGCATCGTGCAGTTGCCCGCGCAGCCCGCCATGCCGCAGGCCACGGGCTGCCCCGACGATTGCGGCCTTTGCCCGGCCCACGAGCAGCACACCTGCCTTGCGATCGTCGAGATCACGTCGCGCTGCAATCTTCCCTGCCCGGTCTGCCTCGCGGATTCGACGGCTAAGGGCGCGGATCTGACGGTGGCGCAGGTCGCCTCGGCGCTGGAGAAGCTGCGCCAGGCCGAGGGAGCGGTGACGCCGCTTCAGTTTGCCGGCGGCGAGCCCACTCTGCATCCTGAATTGCTCGATATCGTGCGCACGGCCCGTGCCATGGGCTATCGCAAGCTCGAGATCGATTCCAATGGCATGCTGCTCGCAAGCCGGGCGGACCTCGCGGGAGACCTGCGTGCTGCCGGACTGACTGGGGTATACCTGCAGATGGACGCGCTGGACCCGGAAGCGTCTTCCTGGATCCGCGGCCGCGATCTGCTCGCGCAGAAGCTGCGCGCCATCGAGAACTGCAGGAGCGCAGGGCTGCAGGTGGTGCTCTCGGTGACGGTGGTGCCGGGCGTGAACGACCGGCACCTGTGGGACATGATCCGCTTTGCCGCCGATCAGCGATTGACCGGCGTGAACTTCCAGTCCATCGTGCTCTCCGGTCGCTACCCGGCCGCCCTCGACAGCCGCAGGGAGCGGTTCACGGCCGGGCATTTCATGCGGCAGATCGAGGCGCAGAGCGCGGGGCGCCTGCGCGCGGGCGACCTGATGCCGATGTCGTGCCCCGATCCGCGCTGCGGACTGTTCGCCTATGTCGTCGTCAAGCGCGACGGGGAGCTGCTTCCGATCAACCGGCTGCTGGGCGACGAGCCGCTGCGC
>Ga0209343_10005586_pt1 | contig 15171 bp, 14 predicted proteins | sample RifCSPlowO2_02_FD_184026 | JGI IMG/M metagenome (GOLD analysis project Ga0209343, IMG submission 184026) | Groundwater microbial communities from Rifle, Colorado - Rifle CSP2_plank lowO2_0.2 (SPAdes) (version 2) | ecosystem: Environmental > Aquatic > Deep subsurface > Groundwater | place... | reverse complement strand
GGTCGGCAACGTCTTCTCGAGCCGCCGCGTCTCGGCCTACGACCATGTCCAGGTCATCAGCCTCAATCCGGCCGGACCGCCGCCGGAGTTCGTCGAAGTCCGCCGGGTCGTCGGCGACATCGCCGGAATGCCGGCCAGCATCCCGGTCCGGGACTGGGGCGGCGTCATGGGCGACCTCTTCACGGCGCAAACCGAATCCGGCAAGGCCGCCGTCGAATGGCTGACGGAAGTCCGCGCGAAACTCCGGATCGCCAATTTCGAGGACCAGCCCTCCATCAAACAGATGCTTCAGACCCTCCTCATCGACACCTTCCCCACGTCCCCCTGGGGCGGACAGTGGATGTACGTGCGCACGCCGGCGCATTCGTCGCTCACGTTTCTGGCGCATGACTGGCGGGGCGTGTTGAAAGCGCAATTCTATTCCGGTGGAATCGGCGCGGGTCTCGTCGAGTACGACGTGTTGCTCGGAAACGAGCGCGCCGAAACGTACGGCGTCGCCGCGGACAATCTGTATTGGACCTATCCGTGGGCCACCAATGGCCTCGGCAATCTCGTGACGGACGCGATGCGTTCGGTCAGCGGCGCGGACGTCGCCGTCCACAACACGCTGGGACTCCGCGGCAATCTCCCGGCGGGCCCGGTCAACAAGGAACTCATCGAGCACATCCTGCCCTTCGACAACGATCTCATTGTCCTCCATCTCAAGGGCGCGGATATGCAGGGTTTCCTGAAAGACGCGTTCGCGGCCGGCAAGTTCACCTACCCGTCCGGCATGTTTCTGGAAGTCGACAGCGGCCCGAAATCGCTGGAGGTCACGGTCAATTTGGGCGCGGGAAAAGTTTTCTCCAAGGACGCCGTCTACCGCGTCGCGATGCCGTCCTATTTCGCCGAAAAACGTGCCGGCTATCCCAAAACCGCGCTTGCCACCCAAAGGGACGACGACGGCAAATCCGTCCGCGAAGCCCTCATCGAATACATCCGGAAAAAATCCCCGGTCGCGGCCGACCGCGCCCCGCGCGTCGTCGAGCGCCTGCGCTGACGGCAGACTTTGCCCATGAAAAACGAAGTCGAAATCCGGAAATTATCCGAAGAGGAAAGGAAGAAGCTCGGCGTCGAAGCATGGCCGATCTGGACATGCGATCCGAGCACGTTCGACTGGCATTACGATGACGACGAGGACTGCTGCATCCTCGAAGGGCAGGTCACGGTCCGGACACCGGCGGGCGAGGTGAGTTTCGGTCCCGGCGATTATGTCTCGTTTCCAAAAGGTCTCTCGTGCACGTGGGTGGTGTCGAAGGCGGTCCGGAAACACTATCGCTTTCGCTGAAACGCGTCGGCGGAACGCCCACGGTGCCGTGGCTTCTGCCACCCCTTGGAGGTGATGATCGTGGAGAACGATGCTGCGAAAATTCTATGGCATCAAAGGCCATGGATGATTCTTTTCTTGTTGTTTTTCGTGCTGGGACCCTTTGGCCTGCCGATCCTTTATCAAAGTCCCAATTTCGGCAAACGGTCAAAAATCCTTCTCACGATCGTCATGATTCCCTATACTTGGTACCTCTGCGTGCTCACCCTGAAGCAGTTCCGGGAGGCGTCCCAAAAAATCGCGGCGCTGCAGGAGCAGATCAAGTAACCATCAAATCTCCCGCGCACTCTGGCCTGCGACCCACTCACAAAAAAAGCCAACGGGCGGAATCGAACCGCCGACCTACGCATTACGAGTGCGTTGCTCTACCGTCTGAGCTACGTTGGCAACCATAACTACAAGAGAGAATTATAAAAGTACGCCTCATACGGCAATCGCCTCAGTGCCCTTTTTGTGCCCTTTTGTTTTCTCCTCGGCCGTCTCATAGGCCTCCATCAGCCTCTCCATCGACTCCGACAGGCGTTTCGTATAATAATGGGTATAAATCCGCGCCGCTGTGATTGTCTTGTGCCCCATCAGAGCCATCCTTTCGTCCAAGTCTACCCCGTTCATGGCCAGGTACGAGCCGAACGTGTGGCGAAGGTCATGCATCCGGACCCGCCGTGTGATCCCCACGCGCCAGAGCGCCTGATTGATCGCGCTACGACAGTCCCTAGTTTGCCTTCCCTTCCATGAAAAAACAAATCCCGAATCGTCCACCGGTTGTCTGTCAATAATACCGGCAAGCTGTTTCGTCAACGGAATGATCCGCGGCTCGTCGTTTTTCGTGACGGGGATCCGGATGACGCCGGCCACGCGATCTATGTCCTCGTACCGCATCCAGAATATCTCGCCCCGGCGCATCCCCGAATAAATGCAGAATAAAACGAGATCCATCCCGCGCGTCCCATCGGGCTTGAGCCTCGCAATTTCATCCGGCGCCAGAATCGTCGGCGGTCGAAGAGGCAGCTTCGTTTTCGGGCTTCGAACATGCCGCATCGGATTGTCGCCGATGAATCCGCCGCCGACCGTGTGGCCATCCTCGTCCGTCATGCCGGCATGCGCGAATTTGAAGAAGGACCGAAGATACGCCAGTCGGCGGCTGACGGTCGCCGGGCAGACCTTCTGCTTCATTTCAATCCGCCACTTTTCAATATCAAACACAGTGATTGACGAGAGTCGGCGTTCGCCCCATCGCACTTCGGTATTCCTCATGAACACTCTTTCCACGGGATAAGATTTCTTGGCCTTCTGCGCCCATGGATAATAATGCTGGTCCAGGAATTGCTTCACCGTGATCGACCCTCGCTCCTTCGAGCCAACATGCACCTTCGCTTCAAATTCACGAATCCTCTCGGCATAGAACGTCTCTGCAAGCCGCAGCGTACGGAATTTCTTCCGCCCGCGATGCTTCATGCCGATCTGATTCCAGTAATAGAAATTGACGCGATATTCGCCACTCGGTAATCGCGTGATCGCTCGAACGCCCATGGGATTTGTCCCCTACGCGGCCCGTCTGACCTTGGCCGCTGTTTCGACCCGGGATCGTTTCACGCGCTTGTTTGTGGCTCGGAACGACGCAACCAGGGCTTCGACGGCGCTGATCTGGTCCGGCGTGAGATCCGCGTACTCGCCTCCGACACTGACGCGCTCGCCGACCATCATCCGGTCGCCCTCCCGCTTCGGCTGGACCCGGTCCTTGAACTCAAGCGCATAGACGTTTCCATCCGCCTCAAGAAGGAGGCGCATGCCCACGGATTCGAAATACGCGGCGAGCTTGTGAATCGGCGGCATGCTCTTGCCGATGGAGAACTGATAAAGGCTGTAGTGGGTTGTATCCTTCTTGCCGAGCCCGTTGACGATTTCTTGAACGGTCAGCTCTCGCGCCTTGGCGCGCTTGCGGAATATCTCGTATATCCTTTCACCTTGCTCCATGGATGGCCCCCTTTGCGGTAGTGCGCGAATTATCCCAGCCGCGACCGGTCATGTCAAGGTTTGTGGATAGCCTGTTGGTATTGTGGACAAATTGCCCCAAACACATTGACATTAGTATTAAATACTAATACCTTGCGGCCACATGAATGCCAAGACCAACCCCGTCTATCTTCCGAAGTCCTTCGTTGTGGCGAACCTCCCCCATTCCGACCGCGCCGGTGAAACCATCTGGACCCGCCGCGCCAATGACTATGTCCTCAATGTTCGGGCCAACCCGAATCTGGGTCTGCCCTACGCGAGTTACCCCCGGCTGTTTCTCATGTGGCTCACCAGGCAGATTTTGATCACAGGGCAACGGCGAATAGAACTCGACGAGTCCTACCATTCGTTTCTAGCAGGGCTTGGCTTGAGTCCGGACGGCCACACGCGCCGGCGATTCTACGACCAAGTCAGCCGGCTTCTGGCGTCAACCATCGCATTCGGTCGAATGTCCGGCGTGATCGAGCAAATGAGAGTCGCCGTGGAGTTTGAACTCTGGTGGGACCCCAAGCGACCGTATGAACGATCCCTCTTTCAAACAGAGATCCGCGTAACGGCGGAGTTTTATCTTCATGCGGTGCAATCGTCGATTCCATTGCGACCGGATGCCATCTGCACCTTGAAACGCTCATCTCTGGCGATCGATCTCTATGCCTGGCTCACCTACCGCTTCAGTTATCTCCGTACCGCAACGGCTATTCCCCTATGTGCCCTGTTCTGTCAGTTTGGAGCCGATTATTCCCGGCTGCGCTTTTTTAAACGCGCGTTGCGTGAAAATCTCATCCGGGTACTCGCAGTCTATCCGGATGCGAAAGTCGAACTCGAAGCTCGACATCTGATCTTGAGGCCATCCCCGCCGTCGGTTCCACAATAGTTGTCCACACTTCCGTGTGGATTCTGGGAATTGTGCACGGTATCTTGTCACACGGCCGTCCGAGAGAAACGCACGATATGCTGTCACGTCCGGCCTGTGCATCTTGTCACGCTGTACTGGTAGTATCCCTTTTAGAAACTTGTAGTATCCGCCGCGCGATTGTGGAAAATCTGCCGCCAATCAATCCTCCAAACAAAAAGATTCAGCCAGAGAAAATCTGATTTTGACTGATCAGTGATCTGTCGCGATACTTGATCAACGTCGTTCAGGAAAACCCCGTCGCCTCCCGAATCACCGGAATTCTGAGGGGGATATTCATATCGAGGAGGCCGACGATGAACCGAACGCAGTCGAAGTCGAAGCAGCATTCCTGTGGTAATTGAACGAGCCCACGACCCCGTTGAAGAAGCCACTGAGGCTACATGTCTTCTTACGTCGAATCACCCGTCATCTTGATCTGCCATTCCTGAAGGCTCCTGAATTCCGAAAGATTCTCACTGGGCGCGCGGTGCCGACCTTGGATCAGTATTTGAAGATCCTCTCATCATCGGGAACACCAAATGTCATCCCTTATCAGCAGGCGCTCTATGTTCTCGGCCAAGATATAGGCGCCCATCAGAAACTGCCCGGGGATGGCATCCTGACCACAAAATGGTCCCGAGGATCTTTGATCGGGATCGAGGACTTAAAGGATGGTCAGCAGCGGGGCGTCGAAGATTTGGTGCGACACTTTCGAATGAAAAACAAAGAGGAAATCTACCGGACGGAAACTCGCAAGGAAACTCCGCCACAAGCACCGTTGCCAGGCTTCGAGGAATCTGCCGTGAAGAAAGATCTTGGGCAGAACAAAATTATTCCTTTTCCCAGGAAGGATTTCCCTGAAGAGCCGGCCTAAAACGAGTTGTGGACTGCCGGCTTGTACGACTTCTCGACATATTCATCGAGGTCGGTCCTACGGAAGACGCGCCGGCGGCCCGCTTTTGCAAAAGGAATCTTCCCCTCGGATACAAGGTTGGCGATTGTGCCGAGCGACAAGCGCAAATAACAGGCGGCTTCTACAGAATTCAGGTACGGGCCAGATGGAATGGGCACGTCCGGAATCCCGGGTTTACGCTTACAGATTTCTTCGGTTTTCTGTGCCTCGTTCGATTCTGTTTCTGGAACCGTCACAATGGACCACCCCCATCAGTTTATTCGGTCTTACAGTGTCTATACTGCATGTACCAGTGATTTGTCCAGTAGTCAATAAATTAGTATTAAATACTATATCCGTTTTCTGGAGGGCACACCCACGGCACGCACTCCCGACGGATAGACGAGCGTCCCGCGGCGCGTGAGCAGATAATCCAGCCAGCCAAGATTTTTTGCTCGCTCGAAGCTGACAATGATGGATGGGACGTATTCCGGCTCGTACGGCGACCAGAGGGGGCGGTGGCCCATCTCCCATGGATAGAGATTTCCCTTGGCGGCGTTGCATTTTCGACAGGCCGCGAGGGTGTTCATCCACGAATTCCAAGGGGCTGCAATGTTCTGGAGTTTCACTCGTGGAACTTCGTATGCTCGGCGAAGATTCGGCGGACAAACGTGCCACCGTGATCGGGGAATGATGTGGTCGCAGTCCAGTTCCTCCATACGGCCGCGCTTGCCGCACCAGGCGCAGGTCATGTCGTCCCGGTAAATCACCTTCAATCTTGACCAGGCCGGGTTCGACGGAATCCCGTTGAAATTCAACAGGCGTACGACCCTCGGCAGAGGGATCGACAATCTTTGCGAACGGATCGGTTCCCTCTCGTCACCGTCTATTAGATCGGCTTTGGAAGTAACGAGCAGACAGATTGCCTCCATCACACGGATGACCGACACCGGCAGAAAACTGGAATTCAAAAGCAACGTTGGTTGAACCAGTACACCAGTCACATCATTCCTCCTGAACATAATTGATCAAGCCCGCACTCGGTTTTGATCCGAGACCTCCGCCTTACCCCGGCGACGTGCTGCCACTCACACCATGCGGGCGTTGAATACGGTGTTGCCTGTTTGTTCGGATCACCCGGCTCCAAGGAGGGGGGCCGCCGCTGCGTTTTTGATCCGGCCCCCCTCCGCCGCTTTCAAACTCGTCTACCGTAAACATCGTTCCTCCTTACTGCTCACAGCAGATTGACCACACGCTCGGCCAATCCCTTCTCACCCAGCACGACGCTCAGCTTAGACGCGCCCGCGACCTTCTCCAGCACCTCCAGTTCCTTGAGGCGCATCAGAACCGCATTGTCCTCCATGAGCTTCGCCGTGTTGAGCTGGCTGCGCATGGCTGCCGTCTCCTCGCGTCGCAGAATCACGTTCGCCTCGGACGCCTTCTTGGCCTCGAGCACCTTGTTGAGCAACGTCTTCATGTCGCCCGGCAGGATGATGTCTCGAATGCCAAGACCGATCACGTGAATGCCGAACTCGCTCGCGCGTCGGCGAATGACGGACTCGAGTTCCTTCGCAACGTCGGTCTTGTCGACCAGAAGCGGCTCAAGCTCTCGTGTGCCGACTGCGGCACGAAGCGCCAGCTGCGCCTCACGATACAGCGCCTGCGCCACGTCTCCGACCGTTTCGACGGACTTGCGGGCATCAACGATGCGATAGGTCACGATCGCGTTCATCCGGAGCGTGACCTTGTCGGCCGTCATGATCTCCTGGCCGGCCACGTCGAGTACCGTCTCGCGCACGTCGAGGTGGTAGAACTTGACCTTGCCGACGTTCTTCCACGTCGCATACTTGCCCGGAGCCAGTGTCTTGACGTATTCACCGTCCTTGAAATAGACGCCGGCGTGACCCTCCTCGACGTTGAAGACATTGAGCACTGCATCGACACCCCCCGACTTCAGGATGACGTCGATGCTCTTGTGCTCGAACAGCACGGCCCGCGCGTCAACGATCTCCGTCTTGATGTCGCGGAACTTGGACCACATCGCGTAGAGACCTGCATCCAGCACGCGGCTGAACCGGCCGTCGATCCACACGAGCGCGCGCTCATAGTCCTTCAGGTCCAGTACCACCGCCTCGTCCTTGAGGACACCGGACTTGACGATGATGTCGAGCTTGTCATGGTCCAGCCAGGGGTCGCGCTGGGACACAACATCGATCCGGATGCGGTTCAGAGGATCCACGAACCAATGTCGGCCTGTGGCCAGAATTTTCCGGAACTCCCCATCGTAGAAGTACAGGCCCCTCTCGTAGGAACGAATCTTCCGGTATCCAATCAAGAACATGGCGATTCACCTCCCTTTCTGATTTTTGATTTCGCCTTTCTCGATATGTGTTGAAATAAGGCCCTCAGGAGACGAACGGCAAGTCCAACTGCACATCATCCGCGGAGCGTCGCTTGAGCATCGCTCGCATGGGTTTTCCGACGAGTATGAAATCCGTCGGAGGTTGCCACGGTCGGCGATGCGGTATCTGCGAGCTGCAGGGCGGCGTATTTGTGTTGCCTCCGACAGACGCCGGCGCGTACTTCCGGTGCGGCCATTATCCGCGCGTCGGCCAGTTGATCGAGCGTTCGTCTCCATCGGACGCGTTCTGAGCCCGCTTGCGCGGTTTTCCACTGGCGGGTGTTTCCACCCGAAGTTGGTGCGGGATTCGAACCCGCGACTCTCAGGTTCACAGCCTGATGCTCTGCCTGCTGAGCTAACCAACGTCTGGCTCCGGGCACGTTTAGAATCCATTGGCGGAACGCACAAATGAAATCCAAGATACTTGGTCACCTGTGCGCCGCTGGCGTGCCCGCGCCAACGTTCGTATTTGTTCGAAAATGGCTGGGGAGGCAGGCTTCGATCCTGCATAGCGAGATCCAAAGTCTCGCGTCCTACCTATTAGACGACTCCCCAATGACCAGGGGTACGGGGATTCGAACCCGCGGTTTCCGCGCTGAGAACACGGCGGCCTGCCGATTAGCCGATACCCCCACAACAGGGCGGATGGGACTTGAACCCACAGACTCCGGCTTGAAAGGCCGGCGGCTCTACCATTCGCCTACCGCCCCAAAACTGGCCGAGGCGAGACTCGAACTCGCAAGGACTACTTTCGTCCACGAGGACCTCAACCGCGCGTGTATTCCAGTTCCACCACTCGGCCGAATGCGGGTGACAGGACTTGAACCTGCACGGGGCTCTGCCCCAGCGGGTCTTAAATCCGCCGCGTATCCCATTCCGCCACGCCCGCAAAATTGGCGATGGAGAGAGTCGAACTCTCACGATCTTACGATCAACTGTTCTTGAAACAGCCGCGTATTCCGTTCCGCCACATCGCCACAAATCCGCTCGGAAGGATTCGAACCCTCATTACGACGTTCGAAGCGTCGCGTGATATCCAGTTTCACTACGAGCGGTCATTGGTCTTACTGGGCCTCTCGGCGCGATTCGAACGCGCAGTCCCCGATTTAGGAAATCGGTGCCTTTTCCAATTGGGCGACGAGAGGTCGCTCCTGCGCCATCCCTGGCGCCCGCGACATTTCCTCCATCCGGTCGGTCAGATTTGGTGGGCACGCTCGGACTTGCACCGAGGTTTTCAGTTTGTAGGACTGATGTCTTCGCTGCTGGACCACGCGCCCGTACTTGAAGTTTGGTCAGGGAACCGAGATTTGAACTCGGACGACCGCGTCCCAAGTGCGGCGGACTACCAGATTATCCCATTCCCTGATGGCGGCTCGGACGAGTGCTGCCCTCGTACCTCGGCTGTGACAGAGCCGTGTGCAGGCTGCTACACCACCGAGCCGTATGTACCTCACACATCAAATCCACGGGGTGGGACTCGAACCCACGATCTCGCCCCAGTCCGGAGCTAACGCAGGTTATAGGCCTGCTGCATTGGCCGCTATGCTACCCGTGGGTAAATGCTCGGCGCGGTGCGAGTCGAACGCACGCGGACTACTTCAGCCCACCGCCTTATCAGGACGGCGCTTTTACCGTTCAGCCACACGCCGAAAAGTGGAGGCGGAGAGATTCAAACTCTCATCTGCTGGGTGCAGACCAGCCGTGTTATCGTTCTCACTACGCCCCCGAAAAGCCGCCACTGCGAATCGAACGCAGGTCTGAAAATTACGAGTTTTCTGTTCTGCCACTGAACTATGGCGGCGAGAATTGCCCTCCGCGTGACTCGAACACGCATCCGAGAGGTAGAAACTCCCGTTTCTGTCCAATTGAATTAGGAGGGCGCAGGTAAGCCCGATGTCGGAATCGAGCCGACGTTCACCGCTTACAAGACGGTTGGTCTGCCACTGACCTAATCGGGCGTGACACGGCGGTCGGTACCGCCCCGACTTTGATGGTTTTGCAGACCATCCCAGAGCTTCTCTGCTCGCCGCGAAGTGGGCACTCGTGGGATCGCACCACGCTCTTCCGGTCTTCAGCCGGACGCAACGACTACGCCTGCTCAGTGCCCATGGTCCCCGACCCGCCCTTCGGGCGAGTACCTCGGGGATTCCTTTCAGTCACAGGCCGGCTCGGTTCTGCCCCGAGACCTTCGGTTTTGGAGACCGACGTTCTACTGTTGATACTACCGGCCTATTTCGGAGAGCGGAGGTATCGCACCCCACCCCGCATGGCGGGGCCATCCGTCTTCGGAACGGCGATCGGGCTTCCCGGTTTCACTCTCCACAACGGAAGGCGGCGGTCCCGACCTCCATGGACGGAGGAAGTGCCGCAGAGCGACAGGGATGTCGCGAACGGCCGACCCGCATCCGCTTTAAGCGGACCGACTGTCTTCCAAACAGCGCCCCGCCCGCGAGGTTCACCTTCCCTATAGCCTCGGCGCGACTTGAACGCGCAATCTCCTCCTTCGCAAAGAGGTGTCCTGTCCAGTTGGACGACGAGGCTGTTTTGAGCGGGCGACCGGAATTGCACCGGCACCGACAGTTTGGAAGACTGTCATGCTGCTGTTGAACACCACGCCCGCATCTTGCGGAGAGCCGAGGTCTCGATCCTCATCCACTTTCGCGGACCCTCTGGTTTCAAACCAGTGCCTCGCCCTGCGAGGTTGACTCTCCGTAACGGAGGGCGAAGGTCCCGACCTCCATGGACGGAGGAAGTGCCGCCGAGCGACACGGATGTCGCGAACGGCCGACCCCTATCCGCGCATGGCGGACCAACTGTGTAGCACACAGCGCCGATCCCCGATCGATTCACCCTCCACTTGGAGCGGCATACGAGAATTGAACTCGTGTCTTCACGTTGGCAACGTGATGTATTGCCCCTATACGAATGCCGCAAAAATGGCGCAGGAGAGATTCGAACTCTCACGCTCGAATAGAGCACGAGTTTCTGAGACTCGCGTGTATCCCAGTTCCACCACTGCGCCGTATCTTGGGCCCGGTGGGACTCGAACCCACATCTCCCGGATTAAAAGTCCGGTACTCAGCCAATTGAGTTACAAGCCCATCACTACCCTTTACCGTCTTTGTCCGATTTCAATTCCATCACCTCCTTCAAACCGTTTGAAAAAACTCCGAGGGTGGGATTCGAACCCACAGTGCGAAATCCGCGGCGCATTAACAGTGCGCTGCCCGACCAATTAGGCGACCTCGGAATACAAATGGACCCGGGGAGACTCGAACTCCCAATGGGCGTAACGCCCGCCAGATTAAGAGTCTGGGGCCATTCCAATTAGGCGACGAGTCCATAGCGGAGGCCGGAGTCGCACCGGCTTAAGAGGGTTATGGGCCCTCGAAGACGGCTCCGCCGTCCACCTCCCCTCCGCAGTTATGTTGATGCGGAAGATTTTCCAGTCAGAATATCGCGGTTAGTCCGATCTCCGTGACGAACACACCGCGCCTCCGTCTCCAACGTGTCCGCCACCAAGGGCAGGTCGGAGAGTGTGTCTTTCAGACATTCCCCAACTGTCGTCAAAATCCGCTGAGTAGTCTGACGCGCCGTGGGATCGTCAATCGTCACGAACCGCACCGTGTACTTCAAAACGTACGTCTCCATTTTCTCCGACCTCCTTCTTGAGAATTTGTCCCGGCCCCGGGTATCGAGCCCGGAATGTCCGCCTTATGAGAGCGGCAAGGAGACCATCTCCTTCCGACCGGGAAAAATGGGCGTGGATGGACTCGAACCACCGAAGGGCCAGAGGCCCGCCTGATCTACAGTCAGGTGCAATCGCCGCTCTGCCACACGCCCATCCAGGCAGTCGGGGGTGATCGCTGGGAGTCGAACCCAGGCATGCCGGGCCACAACCGGCCGCACAGACCGCCATGCTCCGACCACACCAAACTGCCCGAAACAAAATTGGCTGGAGAGGCAGGAATCGAACCTGCATACGCAGATCCAGAATCTGCGGTCCTACCTTTGGACGACTCTCCAAAACGAAAAAACAACACCGTATTCACTTGTCAAAGAACTGATCTATGTCGAAACCCCCAGAAAAAACAAAAAACCCCGAAAGCCTTTGAAAGGCTCTCGGGGTTTTGCGTTCGAATATACGCTTGGATCGACTAGATCATGTATGCACCCTATTCCCGAGAGCGTCTATGAGATTCCTATCAGCACTATTAAAGGCCGCCTGCGATATATGGTTGACGGTTGTCTCACTGGGCAAATAAATCCCCGTCCGTGAGCACATCGCGGCCCATAGGCATAATGGTTGCTGATTGGATTTAAGACTTTCTCTCAGGGTTACTCGAACCATAGTTGTCTCCCCAAAACATTTTGCGGGCAACGCCCGCTGCTTTTGTTCGGATTATCGACTTTTATTTTAAAAAGTCAAGCAAAAAAGATTTTTAGTCCGTAACCAATTGATGAGTATCGAACGTATGTAGTTTGATCCGAAACCAAAAACGATCAAAGAATACGATTATGCGCCGCAGACACACGTGGTGCCGCACGAGCGCATATTCCGTGCCGCATCCACATCCCGCTGCCCCGTGCCCATTCCCTCCGCAACACGCGATCGCCGGCGGCACTCGTCCCGCCCGCCTCCGGCGGCCGGGACGAACCCGCCCACGTCTGTGCTTCCCGATCAACCGCGGCGGCAGGGGCAATGTGCGAACCCGTGATCGTGAAGGCAACGTCAGCGCTTTTTCGGCGGCCGTCGCCCTGCGGCAAAAATTGCCGCAGGACGAAATCGGTCGCCCAGCGAGTGCGATTCCGGGAACGAAATACGGGTCCTCATTGAAGCGCTCGCCCACGCCGGTGGAGATTCATGGCGAGCGCAAAACAACTTTCGGAGGGGCTATCCCAGGAGCCGCTTGCCAGCAGATAAACAGCTGTCGGTACGCCGCATTCCGCCCGAATTCCCGCCGTCGTCTCTCTCGGCGTCGTCCGTGCCGCAGTAGCGGCACGGCGACGTCCGTTCGCTCGGTCGGCGGCGGCAAGGGGCATCGTCCGCAAAAATAAAAGGTATTCAAAGGAGACGGCCACAGCCATTGGAGATTTGGAATTGTGGCCGTCTCCAACCCCGCTATTGGTGCTTTTATTTTTGTGGCGATCCCGTGCCCCTTGACTCCGACCCTGCGGTGCGTGGCGCTGACTATCTGGGGCGCAATTTTACGCATCCTCGGGTCGGCGTGCTCCATTTGGCGGATTTTATCCGAGGTGTTCCCCTCGGACTCCCCGCATCCCTGCAATTTTCCGGGGACATCCCTGTCCCCGGTTGTGTGGAGACGTCCACGTACCCGTCTACATCATATGTTGATTTTTTTCGTCCGCCTCAGTTGAAGAACTGATGAGGCGGACGAAAAAAATTTTCGTCGTCGCAAAATGAAAAGGAGGGATCAGACATGAGATTAGCCGTTACAGGTTCACGTTGTTTGACGGGCGATCATTACCGCGCCGTCGTCTTCGCCGCTCTGGACGCCATCCACAGCGTTACGCCCATTACAGAGGTTATCTCCGGCGGGGCTGCCGGCCCTGACACCTTCGCCGACTTGTGGGCACACTGGCGCCGGATTCCGTCGCGTGTCATTCGCCCGGACTGGGACGCCCACGGCAAACGCGCCGCTTTGCTTCGGGACGATCAGATCGTGGCCTCGGCGGACCGGCTCCTTGCTTTCTGGGACGGACACTCGCGGGGGACGGCCTACACCATCCGCGCCGCCCGCGCCGCGGGTCTCCCGATCGACGCGCAGACGTTCCACCTGTTGCCCGTGATCGAAACGGAGGATGGCCACAGGGTCGCGCACGTTCTGATTGACGAGAGCTTTTCACGAGGTCTTGACGGCAAACGCCGCCTTGCGAATTTGAACGACCTGGCCTATCTCTCACAGGGCCAGACCGCGTTGACCGTGGCCGACGTGCTGGTCACGACAAAAGTCAAACGGATGTTCGGGACGCTCGACATTGAGACGCGCCGCTATTCAGTTCTTCGCGCCAAAGGGGGACTTCGCAAGGCCAACGGCAAAACAGTTGACCTCGGCTCCCGCATGGTCCTGATTGACGCGATGGGGATTGACCGCACGCTTCACGATATCCTGCTCGACATTCGGCAGACGAGCCGAAAAAACACAGACCCCAAACACGAGACGCCCGAGGACAGAGCACGCGCCGCCCGGATGCAATGGCACTACGACCCGATGACGCATTACGTCCCGCCTGAGTGTCGCGCCACGGCGTCGATGTTTCGCGATCCGGCGGACATGCCCGACCACTCGCTGAAAAAATTCGCCGACGGCACGGTCAGGGCTTTGACGGCGGACGAAATCTGCGAGCCATACCCGGACCTGATGCCCGGCGCTGGCGAGCCTTCGCCGTTCCCGGCAGTTGCCCGAGGGGAGAGCATCGACCCCCACGAGTTCCAGGTCGACACGGATCCAGCCCGTGAATTGAAATATGGCCACTTCGACCTGACTCCGGTTGTGCGCTTCCTGCACCGCCGTCGCTATCTGGAGTGGCTCGCCGCGTAGCCCGATCCTGAGCGGTCCCACCCCGCTCCGAAATGCTGGGATAAAAAATCGGGCCCCGAACCCCTCTCCCCTGCCCTCTCCCCAAGGGAGAGGGTGCGTTGGCGGCGCGGCCGCGCCGCCTTCGCCCCGCCGGTATGCTGAGGCGGGGCGTTGCTGGACGAGAACCCCGAAGCTCAAGCGCCGCATGGCTGAATGGGCGCGTGCGGACGCACGCGCTAAAGCATTCTGGCGCGCCGGCCAGTGGAGGTATCTGTGCGCGCCCAACAGCCAGATGGCCCTCCATGGCAGTCGGTCGGCGGTCATCCTGACCGCCGATCCTCCCCGCAGACCACACCCGACCACCGGCGATGTCAAAACATCGCCGCGAAAGCGGCTGTCACGTTGTGATCAGCCGCTTTTCATTCGCGGCAAACATTCAGTTCAAAAACAAGCAGGTCAAAAACGTCCTACCAGGGACGGCGACCCCGGAAGATCACGGCGCCATGGACGGCGCCGTACCCGAAGCGGCACACGATGTGCCGTTTGACGGAGGGTGCGGCAACAAGGCGTGACTCGCCGGCGTTGATTACCGCGCTTCATCCCCACACGGGTCGTGCAAATAACACAGTCCGACGGACAGGACTTGTAAAAACACCGCTGTGACGGTCGGGGCTTGCTTGGCCCGGCCGAGCGGTGAGCGTGGTCGAAAGTCCACGTCGTTACAGAGCGCGTAACCTCTGAACACATATCCATCCCGAGCGAGCCCTCGCTCACAGCTCCCCGTAAATGCCTCAACCCGGAGGGTGGGCACTCCGCACACATCCCACCCGTGCGGCCCTCCGGAACATATACGACCCCGCGCTTGCATTTCTCCGGATTGGCGCGCCTCACAGGCGCGGGGCACTGACTCATATCACTCATCCCGGTGGCGTCCCTCCACGCCACCGGATTTTTTGTCTTCAGGGGGGCGTGTGGCAAGTCCCAACTAACGCCCTGAAATCCCTCGACATAGATCAACCACTCGTTTCCACAAATCGCGCATGGCGCGAAAAACCCACAAAA
>Ga0209343_10005585_pt1 | contig 15172 bp, 12 predicted proteins | sample RifCSPlowO2_02_FD_184026 | JGI IMG/M metagenome (GOLD analysis project Ga0209343, IMG submission 184026) | Groundwater microbial communities from Rifle, Colorado - Rifle CSP2_plank lowO2_0.2 (SPAdes) (version 2) | ecosystem: Environmental > Aquatic > Deep subsurface > Groundwater | place... | reverse complement strand
CGACGCGCTAGAGAAACTCAAGAGCTACCGCTTCCCCGGCAACGTGCGCGAGCTGGAAAACATGCTCGAGCGCGCCTACACCCTGTGCGAAGACGACCGCATCACCACCAGCGACCTGCGCCTGGCCGACAGCGTACCGATTAGTGAAAACGGCGAAGCCAACCTCGCGCAGATCGACAACCTGGAAGACTACCTGGAAGCCATCGAACGCAAACTGATCATGCAAGCCCTGGAAGAAACCCGCTGGAACCGCACCGCCGCCGCGCAGCGCCTAGGCCTGAGTTTTCGCTCGATGCGCTATCGACTAAAAAAGCTCGGCATCGACTAACGCTAGCATTAATAGTGGGAGGGCGCTGTAGCCGCGAGCCCCTTCCCAAGAAATGCTCAACCCGCCAAAGCCAACCGCCCAGCCGGCGCATAGGGGGCAGGGTCAACAATCGGTTCACGCCCCAGCATCAGATCCGCCAGCAACTGGCACGACGCAGGTGCCAACACCAGCCCATTGCGGTAATGCCCGCAGTTCAACCACAGGCCACCATGACCAGGCACCGACCCAATAAACGGAATGCCCTCAGGCGAACCAGGCCGCAGTCCTGCCCAATGCCCCACCACCTCAGCATCCGCCAGAGCCGGCAACAGCTCGACAGCGGAAGCTTTCAAGCTGGCTAGCGCCTCGTCGGTCGGCGTTTTGTCGAAACCCGCATGCTCAAGCGTGCTACCAATCAGAACACGCCCATCACGTCGCGGAATTGCATAACGCCCCTTCGCCAGCACGATGGCTGGTAGAAAGTCTTCGCGGCACTTGTACAGAATCATCTGACCTTTGACCGGCACCACCGGCAACTCAATGCCGAGGGTTTTCATCAGCTCACCACTCCAGGCACCCGCTGCAAGCACCACCTGGTCGGCATGCACATCGCCATGCGCCGTATGCACACCCGTAATTCGCTCACCCTCGCGGATAAAGCCGCTGACCGCACAGTGTTCATGCAAGGTGACATTCGGCATCTGCAGCAACGCCGCACGCAACGCTTTGACCAAACGCGGGTTGCGCACATTCGCCACATCCTCCATCTGCAACGCCCGCACGAAGCTCTTAGCCAACGCGGGCACCGCATGCTCTACCGCCGCAAAATCCACACACTGAAGCGGCCGCCCCTGACGCTGCGCCCAGGCAAGCGCATCTGCCTCGTCATCCAGATCGAGCCAATACAAGCCGGTGACATACACCTCCGGATCAATCTGCGTCTGCGCCAACAACTGCTCACCTAACCGCGGATAAAAATCCTGTGACCAATGTGCCAACGCCGTAACTGCAGGGTTGTAACGCCAAGGATAGAGAGGTGAAACGATCCCACCGCCGGCCCATGACGACTCCCCGCCCACCTGAAATCGATCAAGCAAAACGACATCTACATTTTGCCGAGCGAGTAAATAGGCACCAAGCATACCCACTACACCACCGCCCACTGACAAGACCCGCATAACACTGACACCCCGCCGGAAGGAAAACTTACACAGCAACACTGAATTGACTACAGGCGTAACGCCTGCACATGCGCAAACTCAATTACACGGAGCTATAGAGGGTTCAGGATGAACACCAAAACTATTAAGGGCTTTACCCTGCACGAATTACTAATCAGTACAACAATTGTCTCTGTACTCGCTTGGAGCATTGGACCGCTGGGCCAAGTAGTAGCCAAACAACGCCTGCAAGCGACACACAGCGAACTTATCACACTCATCTCTATGGCCCGTTGGCAGGCCATGAGTAACAACAGCAGAGTAACACTCTGCCCACTTCAGGATCATGGCAGGTGCCAGCTACCCTGGTCCGGGACCCTCACAACCTTTATCGACAACAACGGTAATCGCACGCTAGATCCAGGCGAGGCAGTCATCGCCAGCATTAAGCTGCCTAGCCACACAACCCTAACCTGGCGCGGTATGAACCCAACACACTCAATGCATTTCAGCGGCAACGGCATGACATTTGTCAGTAATGGCACATTTACTCTGTGCCATCGTGATATCGAGGAGATCCGACGCATAACCCTCAACAAACAAGGACGCCTGAAAAGCCAACGCATGGATAGCAGGTGTCCAGACTGACCGCTCAAGCAAAAAATGCCGCCAGCTATCACCCGTCGATTGAATAGCAAAGCCGCAGCGACCAGGATAAGAGGGGAATCAATACCATCGAGAACATCCATGCAGCGAAGTAAAGGATTTACCCTCATAGAGCTGATGATCACGATCGCTATTCTTGGGATTACTCTGGGCCTCGCAGTACCTGCTATGAGCGATTTTGCTGTACGCCAACGGGTCAGCGGGCAGGCCAATGAGCTAATGCTTGCGCTGGCATTTGCTCGCTCTGAGGCCGTAAAACAGAATAGTAACATTGCAGTACTACCTGCCACCAATGCAGCCACTGGCTGGACTAATGGGTGGTGTGTGGGCCCAGCAGATAATATGGCTGACTGCTCTAGCGACAATCGTATACGTAGCTTCCAGGCCAAAGCGGGCGTGGCCGTTAGCAGTAATTTCCTTCAAGCATCCAATAAGTTGGTATTTCAACGAGACGGCACATGCTCCCTGTGTGGAAGCACGCCATTCAAAATTACTTCGACCAAGCTAAAGGCTGATACGGCAGACGCCCGGTGCATAAACATCAACCGCCAAGGGCGCTCCAGTATTCGCAAAGTCCTCCGTGACGCAGCATGCTCCTAAAGGAAGAGACTGTTCATGCAAATTGATCGCTTACAGCAATGCGGAACATCGTTGATCGAAGTATTGATCACGCTGCTAATCTTTACCGTTGGCATGCTAGGGCTAGCAGCACTCCAACTAAATGCACTACAAGGCTCTAGCGACAGCGCTCAACGCTCCCAGTCGACCTGGATTCTGCAAGATATTGCCGAGCGTATTCGTGCTAACCCGGCCGGCACTGCCGCTCAATATGCTGCAGCACCTGACTGCTCCAACCCTCCGACTGCTAGGTGCGCGGACTATTACGACCCTGAAACCTCTGACAAGGTCACAGCACAAAACTGCACGGCTGCGCAGATGGCAACGTTTGATCGCTGGGAGTCTCAGTGCAGCTATGCAAGCCTTGCTTCAAACACCATCAATGGCCGCTACACTAGCCGCGACTTCATTACCCCGCCCGACAACAACATTACATTAGGTATCGCTGTAGCAAGCAGCACAATTACATTACAAGGTTTCTGGCTAGGTCGCGCAGGCAAAAACACTTTCGAACCCGGCATTCCTGCCTTCGAGGTACGCCGATGAGCATTAGCAATTTCACCACCGTACGCCGCTTCCAGTTTGGCCTTTCATTAGTAGAACTAATGGTAGCTATGGCACTGGGCCTGTTGCTGATGACTGGCGTAATCCAAGTGTTCCTTTCTAGCCGCCAAACCTATGCTGCAAATGAGGCAATGGGGCGACTTCAAGAAAACGGGCGATTTGCCTTGGAGTTTATTGCACGCAGTGCAAGGATGGCAGGTTATACCGAACCGGTATTCGAAGGAGGTAAACCGCTCGCACTAGTTCGCCCATCTTGCGCCGGCCTTCCTGGCACGATCCCGACAGATCTCTGCACTAGCGCCGGCACCGCTGATGAATCCGATACAGTTGCATTTGTTTTTCAACCGCCCTTTACCGACGGCGTGCGCCGCGATTGCCTAGGCAATACCATCACTGAAAACGATATGTTGCTGATAAATCATTATTCAATAATCCCCGCCACAGCAACAGCGCCAGCTTCATTAGGATGTCGTGCTTATAAATTTAACAACACTACAGGTAGCTGGACCTCCGGACCTGCCGCACAAGAATTAATATCAGGGATAGATAATCTTCAAGTTCTTTACGGCATAAGCACAAGCGGCGACTCCCGTAGCGCAAACCAATATGTATCGGCGGATCGCGTCACTGACTGGAACAATGTGCGCGCAGTTCGCATTGCCGTTTTAGCCAACTCAATCGAGCCATTAATACCCGCCCCAGCAGAGCGCAATTTTGTATTACTAGATGCCGACCCAACTAGCTTTACAGATAACCGAGCGCGGCAAATTTTCAGCACCACCATCCAGCTCAAGAACATCTTCTGAGGCTAGCCATGCATATTCAACCCACATTAACTCGCACACAAAAAGGTGCTACCTTAATAGTAGCCCTAATTTGTTTATTGGTACTGACTATTGCGGGTGTTACCGCTATGCGGTTCTCTACTTTTGAAGAGCGCATGGCCAGTAATACTCAATTTCGCAACCAGGTGTTCCAACAAGCCCAGAACGAATTGCGGGCCCAGTTGCTGGCCTTTAACACCAATCTAGCAAATCGCGCACCTCTGTTGGCTGCAATGGCCTTCAAGGGCTCCTCGAAGACCGCAGAAGAAGTAACAGCTCTTAAGAACGCAGGCCTACCCGCAACCACTGGTGCAACCGTGGACATCACACCAATTACCGGCACACAAGCCGCCTCTAATACAGTCCGCTACGTCCAGGAGAAACCCTGCGAAGACGGCTCCAGCCTGGAACGGTTTGTCTGTATCGACTTTCAAATGGAAGCCAGAGCCGAGCTAGATAGCGGTACATTCTCCTGGCAGTCTCAGGGCATGACATTCCAGAATAACAAGTGAGCATATAATCATGAGCACACGAATCTGCTTAGCCTTACTCAGCATTTTTCTTAGTTTCGGCAGCCTCGCGCAAGAACCTGAAACAGAACCACTAACTAAAATTATTGAGATGGAGCGGTTGATTGTAACTTGGAGCCCAAATGAAAAAAGTCTTGGACGAGTCACTGCCTATATATGCCAAGACTGCCAGGCCACGAGTATGACTATAGACCCTGACGCTCGATTAGAGATCAATGGCCAACTACGCCCAATCAGCGATTTAAAGCTAAAGATTGATTGGAGCGGGGCCATTACAGTTACAGACCAGGCGCCTACTCATATCCTCAAATTTTCCATGTATTGAGACTGGAGAAAGATTATGTTCAAACTAAGACCAGTCGCTGTATGCATCAGTGCTTTTATCTATGGGGTTATGGCTTTCAATACCGTACTGGCTGATGACACTGAAATTTATGTACCACGCGATGTACCTGCTGACCAACAGGTGCGTCCTAACATTCTATTTGTTCTTGACTCGTCGGGCTCCATGGGAAGCACTGTTGCAAACAGTGCAATACCGCCCAGCAAGAAAAATAGAACCCGCAATGCAGTCATGCAAAGCGTTGTGAAAGATCTACTCAATGATTTAAAAGCCAAGGAAGATGTGAATGTTGGCTTCATGCGGTTTGATGGAAATGATGGCGGCTATGTATTAAGCCCAGTAAAGCGCCTAACAACCGCCAATGCCGGCGCTATGCAAGATGTGGTAGACGACATTCCTGCAGACGGTAACACACCAATGCTGGAAACCTATTACGAAGCATACCTATATATGACCGGCAAAAATCGAGTATGGGGTGATAAAAGTGTCTCATCTTCAAGAAGCGGCGATAAATATATATCCCCAATTGAGCACAGCTGCCAAAAGTCGCACATCATTTATGTCACAGATGGTGAGCCCACCGTCGACCAAGGCTCTAACTCATCAGTAAAAACACTAGTTACAAATAAGAACACGCTCTATCCAGCATCTAGCTGCGGTAACAGTAACGGCCAATGCCTACCTCACCTCGCTGAGTTCATGGCTAATCAGGACCTATTTCCAGCACCAACACCTTTTAGCGACCCGACTAACCGCAGCCAGTCGGTGACATCTCACTTTGTTGGCTTCGCAGTCAATCTTCCACTGCTGCAAAACGCTGCTGCGGCAGGTGGCGGTCGTTACTACACATCAGACAACGTATCTGGCCTTACCGAAGCCCTTAAGGCGATCATTGTCGACATTACCGCAGAAAACACCTCGTTTGCTGCTCCTAGTGTGGCTGTAAGCGCCTTCAACAACCTTGGCTTTCGTAACGATCTCTACTATGCCTTGTTCCGCCCTTCGGAAGGTGCAAACTGGCCAGGTAACGTCAAACGTTACAAACTAGGCAAAGACACTGATGGCAATCCGTTGATCGTCGACCAAAATAACAATGCGGCTATTGATGATAGCACCGGCTTCTTCAGCAACAGCGCCTCCAGCTTCTGGTCTACCACACCGGATGGCAGCGATGTGGCCAAGGGTGGTGTAGCAGGTCGGCTGCTTAACCCTGATACACGGAGTATCTTTACTTGGACGGGCACTGACAGGACAGCTACAGCCAGCGCTGGAGTTACCGGTGCCGTAAGCCTCAACTCAGCGAGTTACAGACTAACTAGCGCGAATAGCGCACTCACCAATGCAATGCTGGGCGCTAGTAACTCCACACAAAAAAACAGCTTTATCAGTTGGGCTCGAGGTAAAAATACGGATGGCACCAACCGCTTGGCAATTGCCGATGTACTGCATAACGAACCCAAGCTGGTTGCCTACGTTACAGACGAAGACCTTGCACGTGTAACCAATGCACCTCTGACCTCTCCAGAGCAGCTTTATATGTTCTTTGGATCGAACGAGGGCTTTATTCATGCTATAGACCCCAAAACCGGCAATGAGAAATTCGCCTTTATCCCTAAAGAGCTTTTAGCCAACCCTGGCGCCTATCTAACAAATGCAAAAGGCTCCAGCAGCAAGAAGTACGGCATGGACGGCCAGATAAATCTTTGGACCCAATACCGTGCAGCCACAGCTGGCAATGGTGATATAGCCGCCAAACGTCGGGTTCTTGAAAAGGCCATTCTTTATGCAGGCATGCGCCGCGGCGGCAGCAATTACTACGCGTTGGATGTTAGTAATATTGATGAGCCCGCCTTCAAATGGATGATTAAAGGGGCTTATGAGACATCACCCACGCCTGGATATGAAAAACTTGGCTTGACCTTCTCGGCACCCAAGCTGGCAGACGTGAAGATCAACAACGTGCAGACCAAAGTGCTGATCTTCACCGGAGGTTACGATAGGGACCACGACACGATCGGCACCAATGCGCCGAAGGCTGACGGTATCGGCAACGCACTATTTATCGCAGATGCAGAAACCGGAAAACTGCTATGGCGGGCCGGCAGTAATACCGACGCAGGGGCTGATCTTCAAGTAACCGGCATGACAAACAGTATGCCGGCCGACCCGACCATCGTTGACTTCAATGGTGATGGCCTTGCTGACATCATCTACGCGTCCGACTTGCGCGGTCAGATTTTCCGCTTTGACATCAACAATGCCAATACAGGTATCGGCCCAGCATTTGCGACTGGTGGCCGTATTGCCCAACTGGCTGGCAGCATTGCGGCAGACAACCGCCGCTTCTTCAGCTCGCCTGACGTAGCGCTGATTCGTGAACGAGGCGGCAAAACCTACTTCACCATCTCCATCGGATCAGGCTTCCGCGAAAGCCCCCTCAACACCGACACCAACGATCGCTTTTATGTGCTGCGTGACAGCAACGTATTCAACAAACCAAGCAGCTATACCACCATCACCGAATCTGACCTGACCAACGTCACCGGCTTCGATATGAGTGCGGCTGATACCGCTGCGATTCAAGCAAATATTCAAGGGCTGGAAGCACAAATGCTGGCCCTCAACAATGCCGTGGATGGCGCCAGGCAGAACTTCGTCGACTACCGTGCAGGCATTGGCCATACCACCAAGCAAAATGCCGCCTCCCAGGCATTGAGCGATGCCAATGCACGGCAACTGCAGATCGACGAGATTCTCACCGACGATCCGTACCTGGTCGACAACAATGAGAACCTGCAACAACAGAGCAAACTGCAGAGCAGCCTGGAAAAAGCTCAGGCGGCACTAGCCAAGGTTCAGCAACGTTATCTGGATACCCTGGCACTGGCTGACTCTGCAGATGCGGCAGCCTTGGATACTGCACGCATCGCTGCTGACGCGGCTAATACCGCAGCAGCCAATGCCTACGCGACCGCTCAACCTTTAGCGGATGCTGATGCAATTACTGCAGCCAACGCTGAAACGGCTGCTGTGGCGGCTGAAGGCATTGCGGCTACTGCCGCTCAAGCGCAAGCGGATGCACAGCTGATCAAAGACCAGGCAGACCAAGCCTCTGCGAATGCAATTGCTGCCGCCTCCGCCGCGGATGCAGCCAAAACGGCCGCCGACGCAGCACGAGCCACAGCCCAAACAGATGCTGATGCTGCTGCGGCAGCCAAAACAAATGCGCAAACAGCTCTCACCTCTGCAGAAAACAACGTTGTCAGCAAAGAAAATGATGTGACAGCTGCGCAAAATACTCTTGATGCCACTGACCCAATGGATGCAGCTGCATACTCGGCAGCTCAGCAAGCTTTGACAGATGCTCAAGCCGCCCTGCTCGTAGCTCAAAATACTAAGAACGATGCCGTTGATGCTCTTGCAGTCGCCAGTACTGCGGACATCGCTGCTCAGGCAAACCTTGCTTCCGCAACAACAGCCGCAACCGACGCAGCGTCAGCCAAAACTGCCGCTGATAATTTGGCTACCACAACAGCTTCAGCTGTAACAACAGCAACAAACAACTTGACTGCCGCAACTACTGTAGCAACAGACACAGCGGCCACTGCCACTACGCTACGCAACACTGCAACTACCGCCCAGGCTACCGCGAACGCTTCAGCCCTGGATGCAGCCACCAAACTGGTCGCACGAGATGCAGCCCAAGCTGCACTTGCAGCCGCAAATCAGGCTTTTGCGGACGCAGTGCTCAATGACAATAACCTTGCCGCTCTTATCCTCACCAAAGACAAGATGGCCTTTGAATATGCACGACTGACTGAACTGCAGAGCTCATTGGACGGATCATTTGCACTCATCAAAGCCAAGGAAGCAGAAGTCCTTGCGGCCAAGGCCGATCCTGCGCGCACTGATGAAGTCGCCAATCTGCAGGCCGAACTGGAGGTCTTGAGAACAGACTACGCAGATCTTGCTTTTATCGATACCCGGGCAAACCTTAATGCCGGATCGCCAAGCAAGCTGGACACCTTGCTTGCCACTATTCAAAGCGCGCTGGATATGCCGGGAGCAACTGCCGATATCATTTCAGCAGCCAACTTAGCACTGGCAACCCTAGAAGCAGATGCTGACATCGATGATCTTCCGGTCGGCTTCCCCTATAACTATGCAGATCTTCTGGAGCTCGCAGAAGCAGCCAAGGCGGCGACATTGAGGGCTGCTGCAACCAACAGCCAAACTATTGCTAATCAGATCGCAACCCTGTTATCCGAACAGGCAGCGCTGATTGCATCGGGTAATGCCTTGCAGGCCGAGGCGGATGTGCTTGCAGCACAGACCTATAACCCTGCAAGCGCACTGCTTTCCGCAGCCCAACTTACAGCACTGCAAGCGCAAACCGCACCGGATGCACCTACCTTCTTCGATGCCTACCAATTCCTGATTGATCTGACTCTGGCCAATGCCGCGAGCACCGTCAACGGCCTGCCGTACTTGCGCGGAGAAATCGATAAGGAGTACGCCAAACTGACCCCAGGCAACAGCTACACACCCAACAGTAGCTTGCTGGCCGCCAGCAAAGGTTTCTACTTGAAATTGCCAAAGGGTGAAAAGGTGCTCTCCACATCGATCTCTTTCCGTGGCGCTGTGCTTTTCAGCACCTTCAGCCCTCGCGGACAGGCCGTTTCTACTTGCGGCTCAGACGTAGGCCGCGGACGCGCCTATGCCCTGAACCTGATCGATGCCAGCGCCTTGTATACCGAAACGGCCCCCGACGGCACCAAGAACCCAGTGCGCAGCTTTGACTTGAAACGTTCGGGTATTCCGCCAACCCCATCAGTAATTCTTTCTGAGGGCAAGCCTACCGTACTCATTGGTACCGAAATCCTTCGTAATGACTGCGTGGATGGCGCCGAAATTTGCCGAGCTGGCGATGCAGTCAAGGCGACCTACTGGAGAGAGAATTGATGAAGCAACAAGGTTTTAGTCTGATAGAACTGATGATTGTGGTGGCGATAGTCGGCATTCTTGCCGCCATCGCTTACCCGAGTTATCAGAATTATGTATTACGTTCTGGCCGAGCAGACGGCCAGGCCAAACTGATGGAAATAATCCAAGCCCAAGAACGGTTCTATTCACAGAACCAGACCTATACGGCCAATTTGGGAGCGGGGGGATTGGGCTATGGTGTTGCTGCCGATGCAGCAGTTGCGTCCGACGAGCGTCGTTACAACATCACCGCATTAGCATGCGGGGGTAGCACCATTGCTCGCTGCGTAGTCCTAACGGCTGCTCGTGTCGGCGCCCAGCTACAGGACAATGAATGTGGCAATCTCTCACTGGATAGCCGCGGTACCAAAACTGAGTCTGGCACTGGGACTGTCGATACCTGTTGGTAACTTACTTAGGCCAGCCCATATGAAAAGCCGAAGATAAGAAATCGACCTTATCATATGGACTGGCAATATAACGTACAAATCACACCTGCTTGAGACGCAACTCTTTCGGCATTGAAAACGTCACGTTCTCAGGGCGACCGCTGAGCTCTTCAGTACCTTTTACACCCCATTCGGCAAGCTGCTGTATAACTCCTTGTACTAACACTTCTGGCGCTGACGCGCCGGCGGTGATGCCGATGAAGGCGACATTCATGAACCACTCTTGTTTGAGGTCTTCTGCCCCATCGATGAGATAGGCGGGCGTGCCCATGCGCTCGGCGAGTTCACGCAGGCGGTTGGAATTGGAGCTATTGGGGCTACCGACCACCAGTAGTACATCACATTCGGCAGCGAGCTGTTTGACGGCGTCCTGGCGGTTCTGGGTGGCGTAGCAGATATCGTCTTTGCGCGGGCCGCCAATGGCAGGGAATTTACTGCGTAGGGCATCGATTACCTTGCTGGTGTCGTCCATAGACAGAGTGGTCTGGGTCACAAACGCCAGCGCTTCGGGGTTACGTACCTCAAGCGCGGCCACATCTGCTTCATCTTCCACCAGGTAGATACTACCGCCGCTGCTGGCGTCGTATTGGCCCATGGTGCCTTCGACTTCCGGGTGGCCTTCATGGCCGATCAGGATGCATTCGCGGCCTTCGCGACTGTAGCGAACCACTTCCATATGCACCTTGGTCACCAGCGGGCAGGTGGCATCGAAGATTTTCAGACCACGCCGCTCGGCCTCGTTGCGCACAGCCTGGGAGACGCCGTGAGCGCTGAAGATAACGATAACGTCATCAGGAATCTGATCCAGTTCTTCGACGAAGATTGCGCCACGCGAACGCAGGTCTTCAACCACAAACTTGTTATGCACCACTTCATGCCGCACATAGATGGGCGGACCGAAGACTTCCAGGGCGCGATTGACGATTTCAATGGCGCGGTCGACGCCGGCACAGAAGCCACGGGGATTGGCGAGTTTGATATGCATGGCGGTATCTCGACGGTAGACCTTGCGGGCTAGTGTACGGCGCGGCCGCACGCACTGGGAAAGCAATCTGTATAAACCGCCGTGATCGCGAGAATCACGCGGGAACACGCAAGACGAAAGCCGCTCCCACAGGAGCGAGCTAAACCTTAGAGCGCTTTGACCTCAATAATTTCAACATCGAAGCTCAGCGCTTTGCCGGCCAACGGGTGGTTGAAGTCGATGGTCACCTTGGCGTCATCAAACGCTTTAACCACGCCTGGCAACTCGGCATTGGCCGCGTCGTTGAAGATCACCAGTAGGCCTTCCGACAGCTCCATATCCTGAAACTGACTGCGCGGCATAACCTGGATATTCTGCGGATTACCCTGACCGAAGCCCTGCTCCGGACTGATCGGCAGGCTGCGCTTGTCGCCCGCTTTCAAGCCATAGATGGCCTGCTCAAAGCCTGGCAGCAGGTTGCCGTCGCCAACCTTGAAGGTGGCGGGATTTTTATCGAAGGTGCTGTCCACCACATCGCCGTTGTCCAGCTTGAGGGCGAAATGCAGGGTCACCTGCTTATCCGGGCCGATACGCACGTCAGTCATTTGCCTGTTTCTCCGGACTTTTCGCTTTTGAACATATCCAATGCCAGCAGAATGGCACCACCGGTAATCGCCATATCAGCCACGTTGAAGGCTGGGAAGTACCACTGCTGATGCCAGTGCAGCAGGATGAAGTCGACCACATGGCCAAACACTACGCGATCGACCAGGTTACCCAGTGCGCCACCCAGAACTAACGCCAACGCCACCGCAAGCCAGGTTTCGCCAGGTTTTAGGCGCTTGAGCCAGACCACCAGTACTCCGCTCACCACCACGGCAATCGCGGCGAAGAACCAACGCTGCCAGCCGGCGGCATCGGCCAGGAAGCTGAATGCCGCACCGGTGTTGTAAGCCAGGGTCCAGCTGAAGTAATCGGGGATGATCACGATCTGCTGGTACATGCTCAGGTTGTTGTCGAACCAGAACTTGCTCGCTTGATCGACTACAAACACCAGCAGACTCAGCCACAACCAGGCCAAACGCCCGAAACGACTAGCGTTATCACGCATAGTGACGAACCTCACCCGCGCCTTCGATGTTGTCCACGCAACGACCGCAGATTTCCGGATGCGCTGGGTTCACCCCAACGTCCTCGCGGTGATGCCAGCAACGGGCGCACTTGGCGTGGCCGGACTTCAGCACTTTGAGCTTGAGCCCCACAACCTCGGTGTCCACAGCATCACTTGGCGCGCTGGCGAGCGGCGCCAGGCTGGCGGTGGAAGTGATCAGCACAAAGCGCAGTTCGTTACCCAGCTTGTTCAGATCGGCAATCAGGCTGTCTTCAGCGTACAGGGTCACTTCCGCCTGCAGGTTGCCGCCGATGGCCTTGGCCGCACGCAGGTTTTCCATTTCCTTGTTCACAGCCACCTTGACCGCCATCACGCGCTCCCAGAAGGCACGATCTAGCTCGAAGCCTTCCGGCAGTTCGCTCAGGCCCTGATACCAGCCATTGAGCATTACCGACTCGTTACGCGCACCCGGCAGGTATTCCCACAGCTCATCGGCGGTGAACGACAGCACCGGCGCGATCCAGCGCACCAGGGCTTCGGCGATGTGGAACAGCGCGGTCTGGCAGGAGCGCCGCGCAACGCTGTCGGCGGCGGTGGTGTACTGACGGTCCTTGATGATATCGAGGTAGAAACCGCCCAGCTCCTGCACGCAGAAGTTGTGCACCTTCTGGTACACGTTCCAGAAGCGGTAGCTGTCGTAGGCTTCTTCGATTTCGCGCTGCAGCAACAGGGCGCGATCTACGGCCCAACGATCCAGCGCCAGCATGTCTTCAGCCGGCAGTAGGTGCTGCGCCGGGTCGAAGCCGCTGAGGTTGGAGAGCAGGAAGCGTGCGGTGTTGCGGATACGCCGGTAGGAATCGGCGCTGCGCTGCAGGATGACCTTAGACACCGCCATCTCGCCAGAATAGTCGGTGGACGACACCCACAGGCGCAGGATATCGGCGCCCAGGCTGTCATTCACTTCCTGCGGAGCGACTACGTTGCCCAGCGACTTGGACATCTTGCGACCGTTCTCGTCGACCACAAAACCGTGGGTCAGCAGCTCTTTGTACGGCGCGTGGCCGTCGATGGCCGCGCCCGTCAACAGCGAGGAATGGAACCAGCCGCGATGCTGGTCGGAGCCTTCCAGATACAGATCGGCGCGCGGGCCGCTGGCATGGCCGAGGTTGTGCGAACCGCGCAGCACGTGCCAGTGGGTGGTGCCGGAGTCAAACCAGACGTCCAGGGTGTCACTGATTTTGTCGTAGTCGGCGGCTTCATCGCCCAGCAGCTCGGCGGCGTCCAGCTTGAACCAAGCCTCGATGCCCTCTTGCTCGACACATTTGGCCACCTCTTCCATCAGCTCGGCGCTGCGCGGGTGCAGCTCACCCGTGGCCTTGTGCAGGAAGAACGGGATTGGCACGCCCCAATTGCGTTGACGCGAGATGCACCAGTCCGGACGACCGGCGATCATGCTGTGCAGACGCGCCTGGCCCCAGGCCGGGACGAATGCGGTTTCTTCGATGGCGGCCAGGGCGCGTTCGCGCAGGGTTGCGCCTTCGTTCGGCTGCTTGTCCATGCCGACAAACCACTGCGCGGTGGCGCGGTAGATCAGCGGGGTTTTGTGCCGCCAGCAGTGCATGTAGCTGTGCTGGATGGCTTCGTGCTTGAGCAGCGCGCCAACTTCTTCCAGCTTGGCGACGATGGCCGGATTGGCCTTCCAGATAAACTGGCCGCCGAAGAACGGTAGATCGCTGACATACACGCCATTGCTCTGCACCGGGCTGAGGATGTCGTCATTGCTCATGCCGTAGCCTTTGCAGGAACGGAAGTCGTCCTCACCATAGGCCGGCGCCGAGTGCACCACGCCAGTACCAGCACCCAGCTCAACGTAGTCAGCCAGATAGACCGGGGCAAAGCGCTCATAGAACGGATGACGGAAGCGGATCAGCTCCAGCGCCGCGCCTGGCGCGGTGGCGACCACCTCGCCCTGCAGGCCATAACGGGCCAGGCAGCCTTCCACCAGCTCTTCGGCCAGCAGCAGCAGGCGCTCGCCGGTATCGACCAGCGCATAGGTAAATTCAGGGTGGACGTTAAGCGCCTGGTTGGCCGGAATGGTCCAAGGCGTGGTGGTCCAGATCACGATGGAAGCAGGCTTCGGCAGGCTGGCCAGACCAAACGCGGCGGCCAGCTTGTCGGCATCTTCAACCACGAAGGCGACGTCGATGGCATCGGACTTCTTGTCTTGGTACTCGACTTCGGCCTCAGCCAGCGCGGAACCGCAGTCGAAGCACCAGTTGACCGGCTTAAGCCCCTTGAATACGAAACCCTGTTTGACCATCTCGGCCAGCGCGCGGATTTCGCCCGCTTCGTTGGCAAAGTCCATGGTCTTGTACGGGTTGTCCCAGTCGCCCAATACACCGAGGCGAACGAAGTCGGCTTTCTGCCCTTCGATCTGCTCACCGGCATAGGTGCGGCAGCGCTCGCGGGTCAGGTCGGACGGCTGATTCTTACCAAAGGTGGTTTCCACCTTGTGCTCGATTGGCAGGCCATGACAGTCCCAACCCGGCACATAGGGAGCGTCGAAGCCGGCCAGGGTCTTGGAACGGGTGATGATGTCCTTGAGGATCTTGTTGACCGCATGACCGATATGAATGCTGCCGTTGGCATAGGG
>Ga0209343_10005582_pt1 | contig 15183 bp, 22 predicted proteins | sample RifCSPlowO2_02_FD_184026 | JGI IMG/M metagenome (GOLD analysis project Ga0209343, IMG submission 184026) | Groundwater microbial communities from Rifle, Colorado - Rifle CSP2_plank lowO2_0.2 (SPAdes) (version 2) | ecosystem: Environmental > Aquatic > Deep subsurface > Groundwater | place... | reverse complement strand
GGCAAGAAACGATCCCTTCATCAGGTTCATTCCTGTCGTTGAAGACAGAGAGGAAACTGAAAGGCGGAGAAGTCAAGCTCTTGTCGCATGCGCAAAACGAGAAATAACCTTTAACCTCGCTGATCCTAACCAATGCAACGGATGCATCTAGATTCGTAAAAACAAACAACAAACGTTATAAATGAGTAGTGAGAGTTTGAGACAAGAGGTGAACCCGTCTTGAAAGAAACAAGAGCAATAAGCCCGCTCGTCGCAACAGTCATCCTTATCGGCCTTGTCGTCGTCATCGGCTCTTTGTTATGGTTCTTCCTCGGCAGAACCATTGATGACATCATCGAAAAAGAAGGCGCAAAATGTAATGCCCAACAAGCAGCAGAAATAGATTACACTCTTACTAGGTGCACGCCATGCACGCCGGGCATATGCGCACCAGGACAAGAAACACTTCTCGTCATCAAGAACACCGGAAGAACGAGAATCACCGGATTCAGGGTAAAAATCGCTGATGGAACCACCCAAACAATTGATCCAGACCTGCTGCCAGCAGAGGAGAAAACTATTATCGTTAGAAGCGCCTCGGCAGACGGAGATGAAATAAGGCTGTTCCCAGTGATTATCAAGGAAGGGAAAGTAATAACCTGCTCTGAAAAACTCTTAGAAGCAGAATGTGAAACATGATCAAAACGGAGGTGACATACTAATGTCAAACAAAAAACAACATATGGACAAGGAAGGAATAAGCCCCCTGATCGCGACAGTATTAGTAATCGGATTTACCATCGTGCTCGCAGCAGGCGTGATCTACTGGGGAACAGGACTCTTTAAAGACCTGCAAACACAAACCTCAAAGAGCGCGTCGCTGCAAACACTATGCAGCACAGGACTGGCGAATTTAGAGGTGACCGCGAGAAGATCTAACAACGACGTTTTAGTAACGATTGACAACAAAAATGATGTTGACCTCATTGGATTTAGCGCAAGGGCTTATGGGCCTGACGGAAGTGTTATTGCTAACACTGCTAACGCTCAGCAAGCCAATAGCATTCCAAGGTTTACTATTGCAGCGCCCGTTACCCTTACTGCAGCGCCAGGAGCAGTTCAGGTAGGAGTCATTCCAAGAGTAGATGTTGACGGTACTCAAGGACCAGAACAAGCAACCTACTGCAGCAATGAAATCAAGACGCGCGTCGTCTAAACCTTTTTTCTTTTTTTTACTATTTAATTTTTAAGAAAAAAATGAAACGAAAGACAAACAAGAAAGGAGATGTGTGGGTTTCAGCAGTCCTCTACTTTGGCTTGGGCATCATCGTCATCGCAATCATTTTAACAGCAGCTACTCCTGTCATCAGCAGGCTCAGAGACAAAAACATCATCATCCAAACCAAACAAGTCATGCAAGTTTTGGATTCGAACATTCGGGAAGTCGCGCGAGAAGGACCAGGAGCACAACGACCCTTAACCATAGACATCAGAAAAGGGGCATTCATGATTGATCCCGCAATAAGCAGCGTGATCTGGTCTTACAACAGCAAGGCATTGATCGCAGAACCTGATATAGAAATCCTTGAAGGAAACATCAGGATCAGATCCAGCACTGGCGGACCTTCAAACACTTATCCGACAACCTTAAGCTTAAACTATGAAGGTGGAGCGTACCTCCGCTATGACGCTCCAGTCAGAACCATCTCCGGAAACACAGCCTTAATCATCAGAAACGCCGGCATCACGTGCGGACCAACACCCACCACCCCCTTAGCCAGTCAAACTGCACAACCTTACGCGCCCGCACAGAGAGAAATTCCTCCAGCCGGAGTGACTGTTCAAGACCAATGTCCTTGCATAGCAGGCCATCAGAACGGCGCTTGCCCACCAACAACCCCACGTCCTCTTCCTACAGTAGAACTCAGACAACGCTAATCTCCTCTTTACTCCTGTAAACTTGTTCTTTTAGAAAATAAACTAAGCGTCATCATTGAAGTATATTAGGGTTTTTGTGCAAGTAAGAATGCGAGCTTTTGTTCTTCTTTTTCTCCAGTTTGAATATTTCCTACGCCTAAGATAGGTTCTCCGTATTCTAGAATACTCCAGTTGCTATAAATCTGGAGTAATTCTCCTTCTCTTGCAAAGAAAGCTCTACTGGAGGATTGATATGCGGGAGGTTCTTGTTTAAAACAACTGATCATATTGATACCTCCAAGTCTCGTTCTTTCTTGCATTTGCGCAAATAATTTCAACGCATCCTCTCTAGGAATAAACTGAAGTATACTTACTAAGATTATTGCATCATAATCTTGCTCTAAAATATATGACGATAAATCCGCATGAACTGCGCGCACTTTCTGTTTTTTCGCATCAGCTTTCTTTTTGAAATGACCTAAAGCAACATCACTAATGTCTACTCCATGAACTTCAAATCCTCTTTCAGCCAAAAAAAGAAGATCATCACCTGTCCCACATCCTAGATCAAGAGCAGACCCGCTTTTCTTATAGGATAAGATTTTTTCAATTTTGTCGTCCACTCCCTCAAAAATACTGGGCTCTTGTAGATACAGCCGATCCCATCTCCATGCTTTATCGGAATCCATACACATGAGAAAAGAGATATCCTAATAAAATTTTTCTTTGAGTTTGTGTGAATTTAAGTCCGTGTAAGACGAGCTAGAAAGAAAGAAGCGTAGGACGTCAGCGCATTCTTTTAGAAGGATGAGTGCGGGGGACATCGCATATGTCTCAAATCTTGTGCATCAACTTTGGTTGTTTAAAGAGTAAAAGTAAGAGCGCTACTTAAGTTCTCTTTGCTGCCGTTTGGTGATATTTTTAATAGGAAGGCTTTAAAATGATAGGCTCTGTCCTCAGGCTAAACTAGAAAATTAAGCTCATCTTTGCCACTTGAAAAGCTAGTGTGCATACATTTTATATTTTTGTGAAGATAAATCTTTAAATAAATAATATCTGTGTTTATTATGATGAGGCATGCGATTGTGAGGGTTCCTGGGGAGAATTATAGCGAAGGTCAGACTGAAGCTGCGTTGGGGAAGCCAGATTTTGCTTTGACATTACAGCAACATGAAAGGTATTGCGCTACGTTAAGGAATTTAGGAGTCAGTGTTACTGCTCTCGCTCCGAATCGTTGTTTTCCGGACAGTACATTTGTTGAGGATACCGCTGTAGTTACTGAGAAAGGGAGCGTTATTGCTCGTCCCGCAAAAGAGCGAACCGGTGAAGAATTAGATATGGATCAGGTGATTTTTGGAATGTATCCATCTCATGGCCTTTTTGGAAAAATTAAAGCTCCTGGAGCGTTAGAAGGGGGAGATGTTTTAAGAATCAGAAATCATTTTTATATTGGTGTCTCGCAAAGAACAAACGCTGATGGCGCGAACCAGCTAAGCGATATTTTAGACGCTTGGGGATATGAAACTTCCGTTATTCCCGCAACAGGAGTCCTCCACTTAAAGACAGGAGTCACGTATATTGGAGAAAATACAATTATTGGCATCGAAGAATTTTTACAAAGACCAGAATTTAAAGAGTATAGTAAGATCGAGGTTCTTCATTATGAAGCTTATGCCGCAAATTGCTTACTTGTTAACGGAGCTTTAATAATGCCCGCGGGATTTCCCAGAGCAAGATCAAAAATAGGCGAAGCGCGATGTCAGCATATCATTGAATTAGAAATGTCTGAATTCAGAAAACAAGATGGTGGGCTTACTTGCCTATCTCTTCTTTTTTAAGGACTTATGAGATCTTGTCTGACAAAAGTTTACGCACTGAACTAGAAGTATATGTGCGGGGGACAGGATTCGAACCTGCGTAGGTACTGAACCACTACCACCTCAAGATGGCCAGCTCTTTTGGAGCTTGTAGCCCGTTTGGCCACTCCGGCACCCCCGCATAAAATGTGTTTGGGTCTAATTTTCCTCTTAATATTCTTTTTTGTTACCCCTTCTTTTAAAGCAGAAAGCATTAAACCATCTCTCCTTCTTCGCTTACTCTTAAAAAATCAGAGAACTAAACACCTAAAACAAGATGGATCACAGAATTATTAAGGAAAAAGAATTTGAATAATTACACCTTCTCTAAAACAGCCTCCAACTCCTCAACCTTCTGGTCAAGAATATCCAACGCCCTGGCCACCATCTCTTTCGCACTCATCTTTCCGTACGACTCAATGTAAAAAATAAAATCCTTCTCACTCGGCTCGACAACAAGCCCACCAGGAGGGTCATTCATCTCAACACACGCGTTACACAATATACACTTCTCAGCATCCTTCACTTTTAACTGCTGCTTCTGCACCTCAAACACATCCACAGGACAGCTTTCAGCAACATCATCCACATTCCTCACCTTGTCAATCGTGATTTTCGGATACCCCTTATAAAACGCAAGACCAGCATTGTACTTCGCATGCTCCTTGCCGGTGCCAAGCGTCGCAACAGCCTCAAACTCAAGCTCATGATCCTTCAACAACTGCACAATAGGCATCTCCCCATACACCGTTTTCACCTTTTGATCCTGCGACTTCAAATCAGAAGCATACACTGTAATAGGACCCTCAGCCTTCAACGTAAAAACCACCTGACACTTCGCACACCCGGCACCCTTACAACTACACTTCTCCGGAAGCACATACGAGTCAAGGTCTGTCACCAAAGGAAGCATCCCGAGCCTGTGGGCGATGATCTCATCAAACAAGGTTGACGTGTTCTTCGCAAACGTAACTCGTTTGATCGCCATTATTGGCAACTCCGCAATCAACACCCTTCTCAAGGTGTTCGCGAATACCGAATTCGCGTCCTTCAGCACGAAAGAAAGCTTGTTATCCTTGCTGCTGAGAACCTTTATATCCATGGTAAAGTAGCCAGAGAAAATCTGTCTTGTTTAAAAAGCTTGCTGTTAAATTTTTCCTAAACAGCGACAGCATTTTCAACCTGATAACAGGCGTTTTCTCCCTTTTCAATCTTAAACTCAGCGATGCCGTTCTCAGCAGCAATCAACGTCAGGGTCGCATCCGGAAGGGTGTCTTGATTCACATCAAGATCCTGGCTGTAGCCCTCAGCAAGCCTTGTTTCCTCAACATCCACTGTCGCAGCACCAGTCGTCTCCTGAAGGCTAAAGGCGCCATTCATCGTTCCAAGCACAAATCCAAGAGCAAGCGCCACCGCCAAGAGGCTGATGCCAGTCAGAAAAAAAAGGCTCGCGTTTTCCATTCCACAAACAAGAAGGAGGCTGCATTATAAAGTTTTGCCTTCTCGCGCATTGTAACGTAAGCGGGAGTTATTAGACTCAAAAAAATTATTTCTTCTTTCTAGCAGGTTTATCCCAATAAGCAGATTTACAATTTGGGCATAAGGTAGGGTATTCTTTTTTTCTTGGTATCCACTCATGGTTACATCTTTCACATTTATAGCCCATAACTTCTATTTTTATTTCTGCCATATCCAAACATAGAGCTTTATTCTTTATAAAACTTACTTTTTAAAGTATTAACTATATAGTTGCTAATTAACTAACGAAACATTTATATACTTTAACTTACTTATATAATTAGTAATTAGTTAAGTAAATATAGGGAGGGCATAAAGCCCCCTTAGATTCCAAATCGGCTACCAACCAAAATGAAATCCAAAGAGATAATTCAGCAGAAGTATAAAAATATAATCTGTCCTAAATGTAATTCTAACCAAACTAAAAAAGATGGTAAAAGAAAAACACAAAATAGGGGTAAGATACAAAGGTATAGATGTAAGGAATGTGATTTTAGGTTTGTTATTGATGACGGCTTTTATCGAATGAGAAATAGCGAGAACAAAATTACTGCTGGAATTGATTTATATTATAAAGGAGTTTCTTTAAGGAAAGTGCAAGAATATTTTCAAGCATTTTATCCTCGCAATTCAAGCCATATATCAGTTTACAGATGGATTGTAAAGTATGCTACAATGGTCAGCAACTTAATTGACAATATTCCAATAAAATGTGGAAAAGAAATGCAAAGCGATGAAATGGAATATTACAGAAGAAAAAGCAAATATCAAAAAGGTAAAGAACAGAATTGGTTTGTTGATACATTTGATGTGGAAACTAAGTTTATGGTAACAGGCAAATATATGAGAAGTAGAACGAATGAGAATTTAATTAAGGTTATGAAGATGGCAAAGTTTAAGGTTGGAGAACAAGTTGAGATTGTTACAACAGATGGATTAAGAGGTTATCCAAGAGTGTTAAGGAAAGTTTTTAGTTTACAATCTCCTTATCATGCTTCTTCAAGAACTAAAAGCAAGATAATTCATAATGTTGTAATAGCAGATGAAAGAGGTTTTAATTATCCTATTGAAAGATTACATAATACGATTAGAGAAAGAACAAAAGTCATGAGAGGTTTTCATGGTTGTATTGAATCTGCTCATGCAATTATGAAAGGTCTAGAAATTAATTACAATTTCAATAGAAAGCATATGTCCTTAGGTAAAAGGACACCTGCGGAAGTAGCCATATCTCAATTAGAGTTAGGTATTAATAAGTGGCTTGATTTGATTAAGATGGGCAGGATTTAGTTGACTCTATTTTTTCTCTTTTCATCATTTCTTTTTAGAAAAGGATATAATATTAACATAAAGAGTCTTAGCGAATTAACTACATTTTTTCTAAATATTAAGTCAGATAATTGCATAAACTCAAAGCGTTGCCCTTCACCAATTTTAATATTTTTTAAGTTCTTATTGATTTTATAATGAAAAACATATCTTTTACTTGAATGAGATTCTTTTTTGAAAATTAGCTTCAAATTATGAGGATTCAGATTGATGCCTAGTTCTTCTTTTACCTCTCTTCTAATAGCTTGTAATGGAGTTTCCCCTTTTTCTATTCCTCCACCAAATAGACTCCATTTATTTGGGTTTGGAATTTCCGGATTGTTGTCTCTTAATTGAAAGAGAAGTTTACCTCTCGTGTTCTCAATTATAATTCCTGAATAATTCTTGTTTATTTTTTCTTTCATTCTTCACTTTCTCCGTATTTAGTAAATATTTCCATATCAATAAGAGGTGCATAGTGTTCTTCTATCACTCTTTCTACGCTTGTTCTTGGGAAGTGGGTTTCTAGGCCTTCTTTCATTCTTTGTGTTTCACTTGGTAAGGATTCCCATGTAATAATTCTTTCGGTTGCTAATTGTTTCATCCCCTTTAACCTATCTTTTCTAATATCCCAAAGGTCATCAACTCGACTTAACCATGCCCCATATGTATAAAGGGCTTCTTGTTTTGTCATTGGATATCTTAGGTAGTCCAGATTATCTACTATGATCCGTTCTCCAGAAGAGATCATTGCATGAAGCAAAAGTATTGAATATCCGCCCGCTCTATTTTTTATATCTATAATTTCCCCTTTAGTAATTGAAGGATCAAAAAGTTTCGCGCTATCTTCTTGAGCCCTATTGTATTGATCAATTATTTCCTTAAATCTTGCTCTAAAATCAGAAGGCAATACTCTAAGTAGGCCTTGATTAAAGGCATAAAATAAACCTAAATTGCCACCTTCCACACTTCTTTCATAATCTTCAAGCAACCTCAACTTATTATGCGAAATGTCTGATTGTGAATCTATAATATCATCTGATACTGCAGCAGTAGAACCTGCAAGAATTGAGATTTTTAATTCTCGCTCTCCATAAACGTGGTCTTCTAGATCGCATATTGCTCGGTTAATAAAAATTGCAGGATCAAGAAGTCTTCTTTTGGGCAACCAAGCATCAAGCTCTGCCAAGAGCCTTCTTGGCACAACATCTCTGATAAAATCTACAGATTGCTCTAAATAGCTCTTCGCTAATTCTCTCATTGCTAATAATCTTGGTTCATTGTCCATATTTTTCCTCTGCTTCGCTAATTATTTTTTCAAATTCTGAAGACACAGATGTGCGAAGGCTGTTTAATTTGTCAAAGCAATTTCTATTAACAGCTATATATAACGCGGTTTCTGCTTGATCAAAATACTCTATAGCAAGATTTTGCGTTTCACGCATAGCACCTGACGAGATAATTTTCTTAATCATCTCAGCATATTCAGCATCACTAATGACTCTACCAACATAATTTTCTAGGTTAAAATATCCTCGTTCATTAGCTATGTGTAGTGGGATAGCAAATCTTCCACCCTCTATTTCGGTAGCTCTCCTTCTACCATGTTTTCCTAGTATATCTCTTACTTCCTCATAAATTCCGAGAGCTGTCCCTAAATTAAATCCATATCCAGAAATTTTTTCAATAATCGCTTTGTCATCAGTCCCAGTTGTAGCAGCTATTACTAATGGCACTTCAGCAAATCTTCCGTTGCTTCGTTCAGTAATCTTCAATTGCTCTTGAAGATTTTTTGATCTTTCAATATCCATACCTACCATTCCCACGACTGCTTCATCAATGGAATACATATGGGAGAATTTTCTGGTATAAATATTCATAAATGGAAATAACATTTTGAGGCCATGATGCAGCACATATTGCGAAGCCGCGACTTGCATCCAAATTCCATATTCTTTAAGAAATGTAGTTTCTCCATTACGCTCTTCATGACCATCAATAGCATTATCAAAAATTGCGCCAGAGCTACATAAAACTTCAATGCCTGTTGCAAGTTCTATCTTATCTTTTCTTGAGAGCTTTCCTCCTACTCCTTCATGAATAAAATAACTCATTGTTCCTTTTAGAAAACTTGAATTTTTATTTCTTTGATGTATAATATCTTTTAATTTTTGGTGTGGAACTTGATCAGTAACTTGTCTAATTCTTCTATGAATATCCTTTCTTATTTGTACAGATGCTCCAAAAAAATCATTTGTCATTTTTGTATCCAACCACAACAGATCGATAGCTCCCTGACGTAGGGTCAAACTCTTTATCTTTGTCGTATGAATCAAACACTTTTGTTCTTACAAAACCTTCCTCTTTCATCCTTTCTGCTATCCAATATGGGTCTTGAAAGTATTGTCTGTGATCTTCCATCTCCATAACTCCTTCATCAGGAATTGCATAAAATACTCTGTAAACACTATCCATTCCTCCATCACATTTTATCCATCGCTTTGCAAGCATCCATGAGTCTGTTGTCCACATTCTTACTTCTTCATCAAGGTTGGGCTGGTACCTCGTATCAATAATAGCAACGCCATTATTAGTAAGATGGTCCGAAAATCCTCTAAGCGTTTTCCTAAATCCTTCTTCTGTATCAATGTAGTTAATTGCGCCATACATAGTACTTATTCCATGTACCTTTCCATCCAAGGGAAAATTTCTCATATCTCCTTGAATTATTGTTACACCAGGATTTCTTTTTCTGGCAACATCTACCATTTGTTGTCTCAGATCAAAACCCGATACCTCAAATCCTCTGTCTCTTAGAAGTTTTAAATGAATTCCTGTCCCGCAACCTGCATCTATGTATGTTTTTCCTCCAGATGTTTCATTGATGATTTGCGCGATAAATTCGGCTTCCTTAAGATATCTTTCTCTTTGTTTTCCATAATAGTACATTCTATCAATTATACTAGCATGTTCTGTAACCATCTTGTAGTCTCCTACAGGATCGTAGATTTTAGCGTCTCTTAATCTATCTCTGAAGTTTTCATTTCCCATAGATTTTATGTAACGTTCTTATCTTTTAAATCTTTCTAATTTTATCACTCTAAAGTTAACAAAATATTTAGAATATTAACTCCCTTTAACGTTACAATGTAGCCTTCCCGAAAATATTATAAGGCAAGAGTATCCTCTCTCAAAAGAGGACTATGGCAGAACTACTTACACTCTTGGATGTCACTATCCTCGCAGTCAGCACACTTTTTGTCCTGCTCAGCATCTTTAGCATTCTCTCAGGAAAGAATTCTAAAAACTTCAAAACAAGACTGCCTTTCTACACGCTCCTGCTCTTCCTCGTGTTCAAGGCCTTAGACATCCTCAGCCAAGGGAAGAGCTCCTTAAAAGTTTTCGCAAACATCCTCTTCCTCGCAGGAATGATTGGACTCTGGCTTCTCATAAAAAACAACGGTGAATTATGGACAAGAAAAACGTGAAAGACCAGAGGGCGTTTGTGAAGCAACTTACGCTCAGACACAAGCGCGAAAATATTGTTCTTGCAAAACTCAAACATACACTCACTCTTCTCAGCCAAAAACTGACAAGTCCCCTCAGCCCCCAAAGTAAGAAATATCATGTAGAATACCTTCCCTCTTCAGACAGCGAGTTTCCAGAGCCTGAAAAGCAACACTTTCAATCTAGAGGGAGACTTGTCCATCATTCAAAAAAAGAAATGATCGAACAATTGAAAGAAGCACACCGCCTCTAATTGTTACTACTAAAAGATGATTACTACAGAAAACTTTATAAAGACAAACCACTCCACTTTTTCACGAAGGAACATGAATGATTTACCAAAAGAAGCAAAAGAGAAACTCGACGCGATGAAGGAAAAGCTGGATAAGTTCTCTAAAACCGTCACCAAAGAAAACAAAGAAATCATCGGCATCGCACTCTTACCACCAACAAAAATCAACCCAGAAGAAAAACTTCCCGAAGAAGAACTCAAAAAAATAAAGAACGCGATCAATATCATGGTCCTCGTCAACCTCATAGACGTCAAAAACTGGTTTGACGTCAGAGAGGCACTCACAAAGAAGGTTATCAAAAAAGCTACAGAGATTGATCAGAACTTGAATATTCAAGTGATGGACATCTACGACATCAGAGAAAGCTGTTTTGACGGCAAGACAGAAATCCTCGCATTAATCGCAGCCTCAGCACCAATCTACGACCCAAAAGACCTTCTCGGCGCGCTCAAAATCGCAGAAGTGCACAAAAATATGGTCCTGAAGAAGTTCGAAAAATACATCGTCAGCTACGTCGCTGTAGGAAGCCTGTTCAGAGGCGACGCAAAACCCAATGACATCGACGTTGCCGTGGTTGTCGATGACACTGACGTGAAAAAGATGACACGCGCAGAACTTAAAGACAAGCTCGGCGCCATCGTCCGCTCCTTGGGATATGACGCTTCCAAAGCAACAGGCGTAGAAAAAGCCTTCCACATCCAAACCTACATTTTAACAGACTTCTGGGACTCAATCAAAGACGCGCATCCAGTCATTTACACCTTCCTCAGAGACGGCGTACCGATTTATGACAGGGGCGTCTTCATGCCCTGGAAACTCCTCCTCAAAATGGGCCGTATCAAACCAAGCCCAGAAGCCATCGACATGCAAATGGACATCGGAGAAAAACTCATCCAACGCACCAAGGGAAAATTGCTAAGCGTTGTAGGCGAAGACTTATACTACGCAATTCTGAACCCAGCACAAGCGGCCCTCATGCTGTACGGCATCGCACCACCCACCCCAAAAGAAACCATCCAACTTATGGAAGAGATCTTCGTCAAAAAAGAAAAATTACTCGAAAAAAAATACGTCGACATCCTAGACAAAATCAGAGACTACTACAAAGATATCGAACATGGAGACGTGAAAGAAGTCTCAGGCAATGATGTTGACAAGCTGCTCAAAGACGCTGAAGACTACTTGAAAAGAATCAAAAAACTGTTCGACCAAATCCAAGCACGAAGAGACAAAGAAAGCGTCGAAGAAATGCACCAATCCTGCCTCAACGTGACAGAAGAAGTCCTGAAAATCCATAACATTCCCGTGAAGAACAGAACATACATTGAATCACTTTTCAAAAAAGAAATCCTCGCGAAAAAACACCTCCCAGAAAAACTCGGAGATTCCTTGAAGACGATCGTAGAAACCAAAGAAAAATACGGGAAGAAGAAAATTCCAAGCCCAGAACTAGAAAAAATCAGAAAAGAAGCGCGCGCCTACATCAAAACACTTCTTGAATACGTGCAGCGAAAAAGAGGCTACGAATTCGAACGAGCAAAGTTGCGCTTCAAATACGGAGACAAATACGGAGAAGCAATCCTCCTCGACAAAGTCGCGTTCTTAGTGGACGACATTGACGCTGAAGAAAAACAAGTACAGAAAGCCATCTTGAACACAGACGGCAGCCTCGGCACAAAACAAAAAAGCTCGTTGGAAGAAATGGAAAAAGAACTCGCTAGCATAGCACTTCCCACAAAAGTCTTCATCAAAGAAAAAATCTTCGAAGACCTCAGAAGTATCTACGGAAAAGACATTGAGATCTTGATAAATTATTAATTTCAAACACAACATTTATATAAATCCTTCCCTAAAAAATTTCGTGAAAAAAAGACACAAGCAGAAAAAAATCATCCTGTACACCACACCCACCTGCACTTTCTGCCACATGGTCAAACAACTCTTAAAAGAGGAGCATGTCCCTTTTGAAGAAGTTGACGTCTCCACAAACAAGAAAGCACTCGGAGAGATGGTGCGCAAGTCTGGGCAGGTGAGCGTCCCCGTGTTAGACGTGAACGGCACGATTATCGTCGGCTTTGACAGAGAAGCACTCAAGCGCGCCATTAGCAAGGTTTAAATTCTTTCATCGCTCTCCAGAACGCAGGAAACAATGGCTGATTACTCACTCTACAAACCACTAAATAACACCGTCCAAGGATACGCAGCAAACACACAGCACGGACAACACCAGAACGCTATATCCTACACAACCAACGCGTCCCAACAACCCAGAATAGTCGGCAGCCGCTGCCCAACAGAAGGAAAATGCCGGGTGTGCACGCGCCTATGCATGATGGAATAAGCATGATCACAAAAGAAATGATCATTGGAGAAGTCGTAGAAAAATATCCGGGAGCATCAGGCCTCATGGCGAATTTCGGGTTGCATTGCTTTGGCTGTCACGCGAATCCCTACGAAACAATCGAAGATGGCGTCATAAGCCATGGGTTTTCTGAAACAGAACTCAACACCTTACTCATAGAATTAAACACCCTCGCAGAACAATCCAAGAAGAACACCATCAACCAAGAACACTCCCAAGAAAAAATAGTTTCGTTGACAGAAAACGCAGCTGCAGAAGTGAAGAACATGCTGAAAATGCAGGGAAGAGAAGGATTCGGCTTAACAATAAACGTGAAATCCGGCGGGTGCGCAGGCTTCATGTATGAGATCAACTTCGCGAAGGAACCGTCCGCCAGGGATATTGTCGTTGAAGATCAGGGGTTGAAGCTGTTTGTTGATCCTGAAGCTGTTGAATTTGTGAGGGGTGCTCAAGTTGAGTATGTTGCTGGTTTGATGAATGCTGGTTTTAAGGTTGTGAATCCGAATGAGAAGAAAGCCTGTGGGTGTGGAAGTTCTATTGGGTTTTGATCTTCTTTTGAAAAAGTTCAGAAAGGGTTTATTTCGAAAAGTCGGAGCGCTTCTGGATATTTAGTTTCAATAGGTATAGTAAAATCATTTTTTTCCAAGTCATAGAGTTTTCCTTGGCTGAGAACTCTGTGCCAGAAGGTAGGGTCCATACTTGATGCTATGGCTTCTTCTCTCCAGGAAGAAAATTCTTCAAAGTTTCGTGCAGCACATTCTTCAATTTCCGCTTCATCTTTGATCAAGAAGCGGTAGCCCTCTGCTTTTTTGCGTGCTGCTCTCCTGTCGTCGAGGAGTCCAGTATGCATGGCGTGAATGTCAAAGACATTTGCAACACCATTGATGTCGAGGCAAGCTGTAATGTCGAAGCCATCTTCTTCTGTGTATCTGGTCCATTGTTTGATCTTGTCTTGGGAAACTTTTCCTGCGTGAAGAGGGGCTATTCTTTCGCTTACGATTCGAACGACGGTTTGGTCTTTGGGCAAATGATCTCCGTAACCGAGTCGTCGGAGGATGTCGTAAGCGTTAAATCTTGTTGTTTTAGGATCGCCTGCAGTAAGATCGGGGATGGGTTTTGAGCGTTCTTCAAAGTATATTGATCGTTCGAAAGAAGAGAGTAGGTCTCCTTGGTGGAGGATAAGGAGGTCAATGTCTCTTGGATGGTCTGAAGAGAGTGTTGATCCATAGAGCAGGACGTCTTCTACTTGGCATCTGGACCATGAGCGGGTGAGGATGGCTCTTGCGCTGTCGCGGGCGATATCTAAGAAATTCGCGGTTGGTTCGATCCAGGTTTTGATGAATATCCATGCCGCGAGAACGGGAGTAGCGTAGTTCTGATTGATAAGATAATGGCCTTCCTGTGAATGGAGCTTGGTGATGATGCCTTGTTGGGCGAGTTGTTCAAGGGATCTCTTAACTTGCGTTGTCCTGTATCCTGTTGTTGTTGCAAGCTCCTCAGGAGTAGCTCTCTCTCCAAGGGCTAATCGGTGAAGAATGCTGAGTTTCCGAAGGATAGCTTGATCGTGAAACATAGTTTTTGGTGGCGTTTGATTCTATTTAAAGATATTCTTTTGAAACTACTTTCGAATGAGTTTTTTAGAATGGTTGGAGTTCGTTAAAATTTTTATTCTTCGTATCTTCGCGTAACGTCATTCCAGTTGATGATTTTCATGAAGTTGTCTACCCATTCTGGTCGTTTGTTTTGGTATTTCAGGTAGTAGGCGTGTTCCCAGACGTCGCAGACGAGGAGGGGTTGTAATCCTGGCACCCAGATTTTTTGGTGGTTTTCTACTGCGAAGATGTGGAGTCTTCCTGTGGAGTCTTTTGCGAGGGCGCCCCATCCTGATCCCTCAACTGCGATGGTTGCTGCTTTGAAGTGGGCAACAAATTTGTCCCAGGAGCCGAAGGAATCTTCGATCGCTTGGAGGAGCGTTCCTTCTGCTTTGTTGTTTTCTTTGCCTGGTCTCATGTTTTCCCAGAACATGGTATGGAACCAGTGTCCTGCGCCGTGGAAGGCCATTTCTCGTTCCCAGTGTTTGATAGTTTCAAAGTTGCCTGTTTCTCGGGATTCTTTGAGTTTGGCCATGGCTGTATTAAGTCCTTTGACATAGGCCGCATGGTGTTTGTCGTGATGGATTCTGAGGGTTTGTTCGTCGTAGTAGGGTTCTAGGGCGTTGTAGGGATAGGGGAGTTCCGGCAGGATGAATTCTTCATGGGCCATTAGTTGTGCAGGTGTTTCTCTTTCAGACTATATATAGATTGTGGGTGTAAACTAAAAAACTCTTGAAGAAACATTTATATACTTTATATATTCTATATATCTCTATGAAAAGACCTATTTCGGGAAACGTTTTGGTTGGCGACATCCTCGCTGGAAGAAGAGATTTTCAGAGGATTCAGCT
>Ga0209343_10005581_pt1 | contig 15188 bp, 15 predicted proteins | sample RifCSPlowO2_02_FD_184026 | JGI IMG/M metagenome (GOLD analysis project Ga0209343, IMG submission 184026) | Groundwater microbial communities from Rifle, Colorado - Rifle CSP2_plank lowO2_0.2 (SPAdes) (version 2) | ecosystem: Environmental > Aquatic > Deep subsurface > Groundwater | place... | reverse complement strand
GTTGCCAGCACGTCATCCGAACTCACGCTCTCATAAACCTTTTGTAACGGCTCAGCCGAACTGCATCCGCTCCCCCACAGCCACACGCTATTAACCGGCAACTCGCCACGCCCTTCGCGAGCTTCATTCACCGGATGATTAAACAGCAGCATCTGGATTTCGTTGAATATCCGGTGCCAGCGCATCGCCTCGGCACCCTTGGGCAACAAGCCGTGCACGTTGCGCCCGACGGCCTGCGACAACGGCACGGTTTCAATATCCGGCAACCTGTCGAGCTTCATATACCAGCGCTGCGGGTGGGGCGCAACGAATTCCATGCCCTGCCCGGCAAAGTGCAAATTCAGGCTGGCGCACATTTGCGCGGACTCATCTGCGGTGATTTCGACATCCGGCAACAGCACCAACTGGTCGCGCTGCAAGCGCAAATGCACCGGATCGGCGCGCAGCCAGCAGCCCTCGCCGAGCCCGTCAAAAGCGGCAGAAATTGGCGCAATCGGCGCATCGTTCTGGCACGGCACGCCAAATAATTCGCACAAATAATTTTCTAGGGAGGCACCACCACCCGTTCGCCCTGAGCCTGTCGAAGCACCTCGCGCCAGCATTTTTTCCAACGCGGGCAAATGCAAGCCCGCATATACCCCGGAGGCAAATTCTTTCGGCAGGAATAAATCGGTGATGACCAGATGGACGCTTTTCATGGCCGCGAGTTTAACATCTACGGAAACGGCTGAAGCACCAAACCTGACGCATGAAGCGACAAACTCCACGGCCTTTGCATTCAGTGCATGGATTTTACGAATGCCCTCTGCTAAGATGACCACTTGCTTATGACCACAAGGAGAAATGCCATGCAAATACCTGCGGCGGAATTCAAGACGAATTGCCTGAAAATCATGGACGCGGTGGAAAAAAGCCATGACCCGGTGATTATCACCAAGCGCGGCAGGCCGGTCGCCAAGCTGGTCCCGGTGGAGTCTCCCGGAACAAAACGAAAACCCTTGTTCGGCTACATGGCAGGCGAGGCGACCCTGCTCGGCGATGTGGTGAACATGCCGGAAACTGTATGGGAAGCCGATGCCGGAACGGAACCCAATCTCGTGGTAAAGCCCCGCCGTGCGCGCTGAACCTTCCCTTCTGCTGGATACCCACATCTGGCTGTGGCTGGCTTGCGGCATACCGGGGAAAATCGGCCCGGGCACGCTGCGAACCATCGAACAGGCCGGAAAGCGCCGCACCCTGTTCGTCTCCATCATCTCGGTGTGGGAAATCGCCCTGCTCGAAAGCAAACGGCGCATCGCGCTACCGATGCCGACACAAAAATGGATAGCGCGCGCACTCGACAATCCGGAAATCAAACTGATCGGTCTCGACGAGCCAGAAATTGCTCTGGATAGCTGCCACCTGCCGGAAGAATTCCATGCCGACCCGGCGGATCGTTTTCTGGTCGCCACCGCCCGCGCCAAAAATGCCATCCTGGTGACTGCCGACCAGCGCATCCTGAATTATTCAAAACTCGGCCACGTAAAAACCCTCGCCCCATGAACGACCCGATCAAATTACCGGCCTACCCCAAGGGGGTTCCGTTGGGTAATTAATGCTCAAAAGCAAAGAGCCGTACATGCCGATCCAGCCCACATACATGCTGAACCCAACCCCCGTTCGTGCTGCCTGTCGAAGCACAGCGCGCCAACATCTTTACCATTGTCGGCAACCGAAAATCCGCGCAAACCCAGACGGCAATATCATTGGAGAGGAATAAAGCGGCGATAGTCACGACCGTCCGCACCTCGGCCAAAGCGGACTCTGGCAATCGTTCTAATTTAGTTTGCAGCGAGCGGCTTCTTACGAGGGGCTCGATCTAGGTGTGAGTATCGACGCCGACACTTATTAAACTGGAGAGTGTCTAGTGAATCGGAGGAGATACAGTCCCCTTTTTCACACACCGCGATAGCTCTTCGCCTGTGACCAGGCTATTCCGGCAAACGAAGAAGCCCAGCAATATCGGGCTTTTCAATTATTAGGGTAAAAATGTAATGATTGATTCCCCACAAGACTTTCTTGCGGCTCTATGTTTTTTGTTGCCACCAAGGGTGCTGAAATCAGAGTTTATTTCTTCAGATTCTATTTTTGAGAAAATTGGTTGCCCTATGCTAATGAAATCTCTGGCCGTTAATCCGTTACTAGCATCAGCTGTGGGGAATGTTAGTATTAAAGCCAATTTATTTTCGGCGCAACAATTAAGTAATTTTATTGCAGCTGAGTTTGCTTCTGACTTTTTGCTAAATGCCGATGAAGGTCGATCTTCTATGGCAGGATAACGCCCCCTGCCTTCAGGTATAAATTCATCGCCGCGCGTTATTGTTTCTAATACATGGTAGAAACGACTGTAGTGGACACCTGAATATGGGGGGTCGGCAAAAACAAGGTCACCGGCTTTCAATTTTGGAATCGTCTTTGTGAAATCGCCTATTATTCCTTGACCTATTTTATTGGCTGACCGGCTGGCTATGTCTGTAACTGCTACCTCAACCAAATCCCAAGGATTACGTAGCCAAGCTTCGATAATATACTTGGCTGATGACGCTGTAGGTTGAAATGGTTGAGCTGTATGTCCAGGGGAGGCTGCAGCTCTGCTAGTTGCCTCTACAAGTGCTGCAACTGCAATCTTTCGTTTGGCCGTGTCGCTTGGTAATGTCTGGCGCAGGGCGTCGAATACTAAGGCTTGAGCAGGAGAAAAATAATGGCCGCCGTAAGCTTTGGAGATTGGCCATGCGCCCTCAAAGTCTTGGAAAACTACGGGTAATACATCTTGGCAGAATCTTCGTGATTGATTAACTACACGTTTGATGAGTGCAGGTTTGGTCAGGTCGGGTTCGATTGATTTTAGATGGTTTGGAAAGTGGCCTGCAACACTATCAACGACTACTCTGGCACGATAAAACCAATGATTAAGCATGGGCTCTGGATTTATGCATTCAGAGCGTTCAATCACCGCGCGAGCTCTTGCTACAGCAAATGATTGTATGTCGCCGGAAATGATTTCCTTACTTGTTGTTTCTGCTAAGTGCCAGGAAACTGCTGCCGAGCCACAAAATGGATCTGCAATACGTTCTGCATTCTTGGAGTGATAGGAAATAATGTCACTTAATGTAGAGAGCATTTTCCCCTTGTTACCCATGTATTTCATAATCCCAACCCCCACAGTCCGATACGTTCACATGAGCTGAGGGATTTAACTCCGACTGCGGCATCATTAAACAGATTTTTCTTGGATCGTCCCCCTGCCGCTTCCCAAAAATCTATTTGATCAAGAGACTCCTGTATGTCCTGCCAGAGATCCTTGAAGTCATTGGGTGCGTTTCCGGTATCCCATATGCCTCTTTCCTCACCAATCGGTGCCCACCAAAATGAGAGGCTTTCTCTATCGATTTCCGCAATCCCATCAAAGTTCTCACGTGTTGCGCCAGTGGCAAGTCGCAAAAGAAGTATCGCACGTGAAATCATCTGAAGATGCTGCGATGAAGACGAAACCTGATGGTTTGATTCTGCATAAGTAATTATTCTGTTTTCCTCTGGGTGCAGCTTGTAACATACAAAGTCCTTCCATTGCGCGTCGGTATAGTCCCCTGCAGTGGGCAACATAGCATGCAGCATTGGATCAATTAAACGAGCATATTCTTTTGGTACCTTACGTGGACTGTAGTGCGCGTGATGAACTGCCTTGAATGCATCAGACAAGCTGCGACGAAGCAAATGTCGGTCTAATTCCTTAAAAGGGTTTAAGGCCGACGGCTCATGAGCCTGCCATAAATCTCGCATAAAACCTAAGCTCTGACTCAGAGCAGGGCAAGGGGGTTTTGTTAGATCAGTTGGACGATAACTCGATAAGTTTCTCGTCTCCCTATCAAGAACGAATTGCTGTAAATCCAAGCCCCACCTCAATAGCCACTCTTTGGCCAGTATGGTTCTGAATGCGCCTCCCGCAGTAGGGGGAAAGTGCGATAACCATTCAGATAAAGGCCTGCCTCCTGGCTGGATAGTTTTAAATATCAGATCAGTCGCGGAAGGTAGTCCTGCCCAATATTCCAATGCTTCCCAAACAAAATCATGAGTCTGACCACCCCGAATAGGGGCACAGTCATGATTTACCTTCAATGCAAAGTGAATATTTTTGAAGACTCCAATTCCTGCGCTAGCAAGAAGTGACATGGCGGCTCTAAGTTCCGCGTAGTATGCAAGATGTCTTGCTGCGCCAATGTCACCAGACAACTCCGCTTCGATCGCGCGAGAAATATAGCCCCACCCATCCATACAGTGAATCGCGGACGATGCAGCTATGTAGCTACCCAACTCTCCGTGGCGTAGGCTGCCAGTCGGCTGCATATCTAACTTTATTTTTTCAATGCAATCTACTCTGTATCTATTTCTCGAACTGAGCCAACGTCCACACTTCCAATTATTGGCAAGCGATTCGAATTTTTCAGTCAATGTGGCTGAGTCCGCATGCGATAGCGTAGATTGATGAACTGCGCTTAATGGCATTAGTTACTCGCCAAGAACGTTGAGGATTTCTTGCGCGCTGTCAGCTATTACTTTTTTACCGGAAAGAAGATGCTTAAGAACGTTCTTTCTTAGTTCCTTGTAACCACCACTTCCTCGAAAAGCTGCTTTAAGCAGCGATTGCTTTTCGTCAAGTTCTGGTGCATCAGATGCTCGCCAATCATACGTCGCAAGTTCGTTGGCGAGTGACTTGCAAAACTCCACAAGTTTAGTTTGTTTCTTGAGTGATTTCAGCGCCTCCTCTACCGCCGTTTCACCGGCATCACTTGCGCTGCTCCCACCCCACTCTGACAAAGATAATTCATCGGCATTAATAGAAAGAAAGTCATTCAAGGTATATAGCAGCGCTCTAATTCCTTGATCCTGATTGAGTAATAAATTGGGGCCATAAAATGCCCAATCGACTTGTGCTTGCCCCGGGGTCCCAAGGGGGCGCGGTTGTTTACGCAAAACCTTTGCCCATTCCGCATCAGTAGCTCTTATGGATGACCGCACTAAATCACCCAAAAAAATCAACAAGGCTGCCTGCTCTGCTCGATTCCATGATGGTGTCTGCGATTGAGTACCTATTGGCGCACCAAATATGCCCCCGATCCGGCTACCCTTTCCCTCACGGCTCTTAATAAAGGTCGCCAATAGAGATCTTATCCATGCGGCTTGCGAGACCATTAACCCTTTGTGACCTGACTCTCCCAGCATGTTTATGCGTTTTTGCCAGGGACTATGTGGGTTAGACCAAAGTAAATCGGCTAGCTCTTGTGCACGTGTTTCTCGGTAAATAATATGACCTTCAAATTTTTCTAACCAATCTTCAGTTCTTAGAAGCGGATACAAATCGAACGCAAGGCTTGCGTTGATTTTTTTGGGCTTTATATTAATTGTGTAAAAAAGATAAGCTTGCCAACTAAGATCAAGGCCATCGAATGCGACGACCGGGAGCTCAAAGTCATCAGGCAACTTTGCTTCCTCGAACGCCCATAAGCGGTGTTGCCCGTCGATGACTTCTATAGGAGGAAGCTCCTTTGGCCTCCAATTGCGGCCAGTAAAACCATCTGGCAAGCTAATGGTGACCCGCCCACTTTTGTCTGTCGAAACCTCAATCAAATCGTCCGGATGCACTCTGCGCCCTTTGCGAATATCTGACGCAGTCAACACGTTTACCACTATTGCGGTTGGTAGCCAGCCGGGCTTTCGGAGGTCGTGAAATTCCGCTGACTCTCGTTTTTTGGAGCTCAGATCCGACCAGGGGTATCCGCACTCAACAAATCTGGCGATTTCACTGGATCTATCTGGTTCATGTCGGCGCTGTATGCCAAGATCGTTGGAGCTACTATTACGCTCCTTGGTTGTTCTAGCATAAATTCCGCTTAGCGCTTTTAAGTGGGTAGCAGAAATACTGAACTGATAGAACCATCTCTTGGGCTCCGCTCTATGTTCTGCCTTGTCCCATTTTACTGTGCTCCAAGCCGGAAGCCACTGATTCACTCTTACAGCAGGTAATTCTTTGCGAACAATATCAGCCTTAGTCATTTGTTTTCCTAGTTATGAATTGCTCTAACACTAAAATCGTGAACCCGTTATGTTTGATCAAACTACTTTAATTAAATAGACGGGCTTAGATTTTGCGCAGGGACTCACGTTGCATGCATCATAGCTAAACTTGGCCCTGAAATTTTTTTCGCTGAAATTTCCGTGCGCTGTCTTGCGTGTGAGCTTATGCCCAATCCCCGTTCAAGTAACACGGGGGCTACGGATACATAGGAACGCAATCTATAGGCAAAGACTATTCTGTGCAAGCGAGAAGAAAGTCTATGCATTTCTTTCGATTACTTCGAGTCCAGGTCGGCGAGCCTGCCAGAACACGAAATGCGGTCACTCATGAAAAACTGAAATTACCATCCCGCCAGAGTCCGCTTAGGCCGAGCAACGGACGGTCGCAAGTTGAAATTGCATCCTGGGTGAGAGAGGGAGCTACAACGCCAAAGAATGACACCCCTTTACGGGGGCATCCGCCTTCGGCGTTCTCGCTTCGCGAGGTTTAGCAAAAAGGATGCCCAGACTGCCGCGTTATGGCACACTTACACCTATTCCGTCACTACTCCCACAATTACCTTGCAACCCTACGAACTATTCATCGGTCTGCGCTACACCCGCGCCAAGCGTCGCAACCATTTCATCTCGTTCATCTCGCTGATCTCCATGCTGGGCATGGCGTTGGGGGTGATGGCGCTAATCGTGGTGCTGTCGGTGATGAACGGCTTCCAGAAGGAAATCCGCGCGCGCATGCTGGGCGCTTCACCGCATATGGAGGTGGTCGCGGACGGCGGGCGGTTGCATGAGTGGCAATCCGTTCTTGGCAAGGTTGCGCAACATCCGCAGGTTTATGCCGCCGCGCCGTATGTCGCCGGGCAAGGTATGTTGTCGTTCGGGCAAAGCGTACAGGGCGTGATGGTGCGCGGCATCGACCCGGCGCTGGAAACCGCGATTACCGAACTCTCGGGCAAGATGAAAATCGGCGCATTAAGCGATTTGCGCGGTGGGGAATTCACCATCGTGCTCGGCTCGGATTTGGCGCGCACACTCGGTGTCAGGCTCAACGACAAAGTCATGCTGATCGCCCCGCAAGGGCAGATCACTCCCGCCGGGATGATGCCGCGCCTCAAGCAATTCCGCGTGGCGGGCATTTTCGAGATCGGCATGGCGCCCTATGACAACAGCCTCGCGTTGATCCACCTCAACGATGCGCAGAAATTATTTCAACTCGGCGACGCGGTAACCGGCGTCAGCGCCAAGATGCGCGAAATCGATCTCGCTCCGCAAGTGGCGCGCGAACTGCAAAGGCAATTGCCGCCCGAACTGTATGCAAACGACTGGACACACCAAAACAGCAACTATTTCCGCGCGGTGCAGATGGAAAAGAAAATGATGTTCATCATCCTGTCGCTGATCGTCGCGGTAGCCGCGTTCAATATCGTTTCCACGCTGGTAATGGCGGTCACCGACAAGCAGGCCGATATCGCCATTTTGCGCACTCTCGGCGCGTCACCGCGCAGCGTCATGAAAATTTTTATCGTGCAAGGCGTGGTGATCGGCCTGATCGGCACGCTGCTCGGCAGCATCGGCGGCATTGTGCTGGCGCTCAATCTGGATGTGGTCGTGCCGTTCATCGAGCGCTTGGTCGGTGTGCAGTTCCTCGCCAAGGATGTGTATTACATCAGCGAACTACCTTCTGATTTGCGTTACAACGAGGTGGCACTGGTGACCGGCATATCCTTCGTGATCAGCCTGCTGGCGACGCTGTACCCAAGTTACCGTGCTTCAAAGACGCAACCGGCGGAGGCATTGCGCTATGAATAGCCAGAAGGCAGAAGCGGTCATTTCATGCCGCGACCTGCGCAAGACTTTTGTCATCGGCAAAGAGGATGTGCCGGTGCTCAAGGGCATCGATCTCGACGTGATGCGTGGCGAACGCGTCGCCATTGTCGGCGCATCCGGCTCCGGCAAGAGTACGCTGTTGCATCTGCTCGGCGGGCTCGACAGTGCCAGTGGCGGCAACGTACAGATACTCGGACAGGAAGTGCAGCAGATGAATGAGGCGCAACGCGGCGAATTACGCAATCATGCGCTCGGTTTCGTATACCAGTTTCACCACCTGCTGCCGGAATTTACGGCGCTGGAAAATGTCGCCATGCCGCTGTTGATTCGCGGCATGAAAAGCGCAGAGGCTAAGCCGCGCGCCGCTGCAATGCTGGAGCAGGTTGGATTGGCACAACGTATCCGGCATTTACCCTCCGAGCTCTCCGGCGGCGAACGCCAGCGTGTTGCCGTGGCACGCGCACTGGTGACGGAGCCCGCTTGTGTGCTGGCGGACGAACCCACCGGTAATCTGGATCGCGGCAGCGCGCAAGCCTTGTTTGATCTGATGCAACAGCTCAACGCAAAATTCAGCACCAGCTTCATCGTCGTCACCCACGATATGGAGCTGGCGGGGCGAATGCAACGCTGTTTACGGCTGGTGGATGGGGTGCTGTCAAGCGGGTAATTCCATTTTTAAACTGAAAGTGCTCTTTCGTAGGGTGCGTTCCACGCACCATTTATACTGGTGCGTGGGACGCACCCTACGCGATTATTATCGTTCCAAAATAGAATTGGTATAAGACATCCGGGATCATGCGTCATAGCCCATGCTTACATGAATCGGGTAAAATGTAAAAAGCAGTGCCATGGCAAATTAAGACAACACGCAAAAGGAGAATGAAATGTCATTAGTGATCGATACGCTACGTACCTCACCGATTGCCGAGGAGCTGGGCGATGCCGAACTTGAAATTATCGCGGGATTGTTCAAGGTTCAGAGCTACAAACCAAGCGAGATAATTGTTCAGCCCGGCGATCATCAACCGGACCATCTTTACATTCTCGCGCAAGGCGAAATACAGGTAAAGATACAGAGCAGCGAGGGAGAAGCTTCAATTTACGTGCTCAAACCGGGCGATTTGGCGGGCATCATTACATTCGTGGGCGGCGCAGCATCGCAGCACAGCGCAACGCTTATAGCAAAAGGCGAGGCCAAGGTGCTGAGCTTGCCAAGGGCCAAGTTCGAAACGCTGATTGATTCACATCCGATGATTGAGTACAAGGTGATGCGCGGCATCGTGCGCTATGTGCATGGCATCGTGCGCAGCATGAACGCAAAATCGGCGGAGCTGAGCAATTACATCTACCGTACCAGCGGCGGTTACTGATTCCATTTTAAAGATGCGGCGATTTATATGCCGGATCGCGCCAGACAGCCCGGTTCGGCGGGTCGTTTCGACAGCACAAGGACAGGCATGGCCCGCCCTGCGAAAACGCACTTTTGATTCAAAACTGGAATAACAGCGAAGGAAGCGCAGCGGTTTTATGCGTTTAACAGCTCGATGATGCCGCGAATCTCATGGCGCAATGCGGCAACATTCACTCCCGATACGGGTGCCACAGCTTGAATTTCGGCCTCACCGGAATTATCCAGCCGGTTGCGCGCGCCGCTGATGGTAAAACCCTGTTCATATAACAACTCGCGGATACGCCGTACCAGCAGCACTTCATGGTGCTGATAATAGCGGCGGTTTCCGCTACGTTTAACCGGTTTGAGCTGCGTAAATTCCTGCTCCCAATAGCGCAGTACATGCGCCTTGACCCCGCACAGCTCGCTGACCTCACCGATGGTGAAGTAGCGTTTTGCCGGAATCAACGGAAGATCGGAATTAGGCTTGTGGTTTTCCATGATAGGACTTTTCCACCATGGTCTTCAGCTTTTGGCTTGGATGAAACGTCACTACGCGGCGCGCCGTGATCGGGATTTCTTCGCCTGTTTTCGGATTGCGCCCCGGTCGTTGCGGTTTGTCGCGCAACTGGAAATTTCCGAAACCGGACAATTTCACGCTCTCGCCCTTCTCCAGCTGTGCACGGATTTCTTCGAAGAACGCTTCCACCATATCCTTGGCTTCGCGTTTATTGAGCCCGACTTTTTCGAACAGCAGATCAGCCAAGTCGGCTTTGGTTAACGTTGTTGACATTTTTCTCCCTTACATACGCAACTGCGCACCCTGCTGTTGCATTACATTCATCAACAGCGTCATGCTTGCTTCAATTTCAGAATCCATAAGTGTCTTTTTAGTATCTTGCAATAACACACGGAATGCAAGGCTTTTTTTACCTTGCTCCACGCCTTTTCCGCAATACACATCAAATAGCGCAATTTCTTGCACATAGGGCACTGCTGCCTTCTGTATGGCATCCAGCAAAGTTTGCACGGCAACGGCCTCATCGACCAGTACCGCCAAATCGCGCCGCGTCGGCAATGATTTGGCAATTTCGCTCATATGCGGCACTTTTGCCCGCGTCAGCGCATCGAGTTCGACTTCAAACCATATAGGAGCCTGTGCCATGTCGTATTGCTGCTGCCAGCGTGGATGCAGCTCGCCGATCCAACCTGCCATTTGTTCGCCGCAATAAATCTGCGCAGAGCGCCCGGGATGCAAGGCCGGATGGGTTGCCGGGACGAAGCGCAGCGTTTGCGGCGCAAACAGGGCTTCGACATCCGCCTTCACATCGTAAAAATCGACCGGACTGGCGGTCACGCCCCATTGCTCCGGCAGCGCGGCGCCATATACCAGACCCGATAAGCGCTGGCTTTGCATATACCCGTCTTGCGCCTTGGCAAAACACGCGCCGACCTCGAACAGGCGCACACGAGCCTGCTTGCGATTCAGGTTATAACGCAACGCGCCGATCAATCCGCCGATCAGGCTGCTGCGCATCACCGCCAGGTTGCTGGCAATCGGGTTTTGCAGCGCAACGGCCTGATTGTTGCCACACAATTCGCGCTCGGTCTGTTCATCCACAAACGCATAGCTGACGATTTCCTGGTAATCGCGTGCAACGAGAATCTGCTGGAGATGCGCCAGCGGGTGCTGCGACTCGCTGTACGGCAGCATGGTCAGCATGGCCTGCGGCGCCAGTGCGGGGATGTTGTCGTAGCCGTGCAGGCGCGCCAGTTCCTCGATCAGGTCGGCCTCGATGGACAGGTCGAAGCGGAAGCTCGGCGGTATTACCCTGTAATCATCGTCTAACAAATGCCTCGTAGAGGCGGCGATTGCCCCCTCTCCCGCAGGTATTGAAGATTGCCTTTCTCGTTCGCCTCCTCGCCCGCTTGCGGGAGAGGATTGAGGAGAGGGCATCGGGAGAGGGTTGGGGAGAGGGCTATTGGCCGTAAACTCAAATTGCAGGCGTTGCAGCAAGGCCGCAATCTGCGCGTTACTCAACTCGATGCCAAGCACGCGCAGGACGCGCGAACGGCGCAATGCAATTGCAGAGCGCTTCGGAAGCTCGCCGCGCGCTTCGCTGATGGGCCCGGCGCTGCCGCCGCAGATTTCCAGCAGCAGTTGCGTCGCGCGCTCGAGCGCCAGGCGCGTCGCCGCAAAATCTACGCCGCGCTCGAAACGGAACGAAGAATCGGTCGCCAAACCAAATCGGCGCGCCTTGCCAGCGATCGCATCGGGGTGGAAGAAAGCGCTCTCCAGAAACACGTCATTTGTTGTGATTTCCACGCCGCTACCCTGCCCTCCCATGATGCCCGCCAGCGCCAACACCCGTGTATCGTCGGCGATAACCAGCACCTCCCCATCGAGCTTCACGGTCTGTTCGTTGAGCAGGGTCAGTTCTTCGCCGTTGTGGGCACGACGCACCGTGATGCCGCCGGACAGTTTCGCCAGATCAAAGGCATGCAGCGGCTGGCCCATTTCCAGCATCACGTAGTTGGTGATATCCACCACTGCGCTGATGCCGCGCAAGCCGCTGCGCTCCAGACGGCGCAGCATCCAAGCCGGTGTTGTTGCGGCGGAATTCACGCCGCGCACCAGGCGGCCACAATACAGCGGGCAGGCCTGCGCATCGACCACGTTGACCGGCAATTGCTCGGACAACGCGACCGGCTGAGTCTGGATATCAAGTTGCTTGAGCGGGCTGCCGGTCAAGGCCGCGACTTCGCGCGCGATGCCTACCATGCCGGAGCAATCGCTGCGGTTCGGCGTAAGTTTCAACGTGAACAGCCTGTCGTCCAGCTCCAGATATTCGCGCAGCGTCTTGCCCACCGGCGCGTCGGCAGGCAACAGCCACAACCCTTGGCTTTCATCGGCCAGGCCCAGCTCCTTTTCGGAGCACAACATGCCGAACGACTCGACGTTACGCACCTTGGCCTGCTTGATGGCAAAGTCACCGGGCAGCACCGCACCGATGCGCGCGCACGGCACCTTTGCGCCGACCGCGACATTCGCCGCACCGCATACGATGGTCAGCGGCTGACCCTCGCCGACATTCACCTGGCAAACGTTGAGCCGATCCGCATTGGGGTGTTTGACGACTTCCAGCACTTCGGCCACGACCACGTTATTGAATGCAGGCGCAACGGCTTCCAGACCTTCGACTTCCAGCCCGGCCATGGTCAGAGCATGCTCCAGTTCGTCGCTGGATAGCGCCGGATTGACCCAGGTTCTTAGCCAATTTTCTGAAAATTTCATGTCGGCATTCTTAAATAAATTCTAAAACCAAACACTGTCCACGAAAGTCACGAAAAACACGAAAATATACCCGATTGATTCATTTTTCGTGCCTTTCGTGTTTTTCGTGGACATCGGTTTTTCGCGTAGTATCAATTAAATTGCTTCAAAAAACGCAGATCGCTCTCGTAAAACTGGCGCAGGTCGTTCACGCCGTAGCGCAGCATCGCCAGACGTTCCACACCCAGTCCAAACGCGAAGCCGAGATATTTTTCGCTGTCGATGTTGACGTGTTTCAACACGTTGGGATGCACCATGCCGCAGCCGCCGATTTCCAGCCAGCCGCCGTTCCAGCTCATGTCCATTTCGGCCGAAGGCTCGGTGAACGGAAAGAACGAAGGCCGGAAGCGCACCCGCAGATCGTCGCGCTCGAAGAAGCGTTGCAGGAAATCCTGCACCACGCCCTTGAGGTTGGCGAAGCTGACTTCCTCGTCGACCCACAAGCCTTCGACCTGATGGAACATCGGCGAATGGGTGGCATCGGAATCGAAACGGTAAACGCGGCCCGGCGCGATGATCTTCAGCGGTGGCTGATGCGCTTCCATGTAGCGTATCTGTACCGGAGAAGTGTGGGTGCGCAACACATGCTGCGGGTCGATGTAAAAAGTATCGTGCATCGCGCGCGCCGGATGGTTCTCCGGGATGTTCAGCGCGGTGAAGTTGTAAAAGTCGCTCTCGATTTCCGGGCCGGACGCGGTGGCAAAACCCAGCGAATGGAACAATTGCTCGATGCGCCCCAGCGTTCGCGTCACCGGATGCAATCCACCCGTGCCCAAGCCGCGCCCCGGCAAGGTCACATCCAGCGCTTCCGCGGCAAGCTTCTGCTCCAGCTTGCTCTGCTGCAACGCATCGCGGCGCTGTTGCAAAGCGGCTTCGATGCTCTGTTTGACCTGGTTGATACGCGCACCGGCTGCAGGGCGCTCTTCCGCAGACAATTTGCCCAAACCCTTGAGCAAGGCGGTAAGACTGCCCTCCTTGCCGAGATATTTGGCCTTGGCCTGCTCCAGCCCCGCCTCGTCGCCGATGGCGGCGAACTGCTGCAAAGCCTGGTCGAGAATTTGTTGAAGCTCTTTCATGTATGACACCGAAAACAAAAAAGGAGGCAATGCGCCTCCTTTTTTGAGTACCTGGTCTAAGTTAAAACCGCGAGGCTTGGTTTAAACGCCGAGGCTGGCCTTGGCCTGCGCCACAAACTGCGCAAACGCCGGCTTGTCGAACACGGCGATGTCCGACAACACCTTGCGGTCGACCTGAATATCCGCCTTCTTCAGCCCGTTCATGAACACGCTATAACTCAGGCCCATCTCGCGTGCCGCCGCGTTGATCCGCGCAATCCACAGGGTGCGGAACTGGCGTTTTTTCTGGCGGCGATCGCGATAAGAATACTGGCCCGCTTTCATCACCGCCTGTTTGGCGATACGGTAGACGTTTTTGCGGCGACCGCGATAACCCTTGGCTAGCGCCAATACTTTTTTATGGCTGGCGCGTGCTATTACTCCACGTTTTACTCTTGGCATGGTCTACTCCTTATGCGTAAGGCATCATGGCGCGAACCGATGCTGTGTTGGTTGCGTGGACTTCAGTCGTGCCGCGCAATTGACGTTTGTTCTTGGTGGTTTTTTTGGTCAGGATGTGACGTTTGAACGCTTGTGAGCGTTTGACGCTGCCGCCAGCGCGAATTTTGAATCGCTTGGCCGCCCCGCTTTTGGTTTTCATCTTGGGCATGATTGCTCCTTAAATTTATGATGCCAGGTGTTTTCCGACTGGAAAAACTTGATAACCCATACACCACTTGTTATCGGGGAACTGTTACTACATCACCTCGACCATCCCCTTGCTGTCGAGACAATTAAATTCGTTTTGCGGGCAAATCGCTGCGTCGCGTGCTCGCTCATTCCTCGTCTACCTATACGGTATGCTTCGTCATTCGCTGTGCGGCTCCTTGCGCTTCATCCCGCAAAAGCAAATTTGCATCCCGATCTTATTTCTTCTTGGCCTTGGGTGCCAACACCATCACCATCTGCCGGCCTTCCATCTTGGGAAACTGCTCGACCACGCCATGCTCTTCCAAGTCGGCCCTGACACGCTCGATCAGGCGCATGCCGATTTCCTGATGGGCCATTTCACGCCCGCGAAAACGCAGCGTGACCTTGGTCTTGTTGCCGTCTTCCAGAAACTTGATCAGGTTACGCAACTTAATGTTGTAGTCGCCTTCGTCCGTACCCGGACGGAACTTGATCTCCTTGATCTGAACCTGCTTCTGCTTGAGCTTGGCCTCGTGCTGCTTCTTGCTTTCGGCATATTTGAATTTGCCGATATCCATGATGCGGCATACCGGCGGATCCGCCAGCGGCGAAATCTCAACCAAATCCAGCTCTGCTTCATCCGCCAAACGCAACGCTTCCGCGATGGCAACAATCCCGAGGGGCTCCTTTTCAACACCAATCAGCCGCACTTGCGGTGCGGTAATCATCTCATTGGTGCGCTGCGATTTATCCTGTGCTATTGCAATATCTCCGTTTTAGACAA
>Ga0209343_10005579_pt1 | contig 15191 bp, 12 predicted proteins | sample RifCSPlowO2_02_FD_184026 | JGI IMG/M metagenome (GOLD analysis project Ga0209343, IMG submission 184026) | Groundwater microbial communities from Rifle, Colorado - Rifle CSP2_plank lowO2_0.2 (SPAdes) (version 2) | ecosystem: Environmental > Aquatic > Deep subsurface > Groundwater | place... | reverse complement strand
TCACAATGCCGAAAAACACCCACCCGTAAATCAGGTGATCGACTCCGACCGCGTAACGCATTTCGGTCAGATGCCCGATCATGACGATCATGTAGGCGCGCAGCCAGTTGGCAACGATCGGCACGAGCACGGAAAACGCGATGAAGACCGCCCGCCGCACGACGCTTCGATACGTGAGATGAGCATAAAGTAAGCCCAGAGTCACGGACGCGATCAGGTAGCGCAGCCCGCTGCAAGTCTCGACCACCGACCAGTTGCCGCTCGGAAGCGTGAAGAACAAGCCCTCGCGGTATACCGGGATCCCGCTCAGCCTGATTGCGAGAATTGTGAAGTCCGCGGTATGGTCCATCAGCAGCGGTAGCAGGAACTCCCCGAACGGCACGGCAAGCAGCAGGAAAAAAAGCGGAAAGGCGAGCGCCCGCACGACCTCACTGCCCAGAACGTTCCAGACCAGGAGCGGGATCATCACAACCAGAGCGTACTGCTGCACGATCCCAGCTGCCGAGAGATGCCCCAGCAACCAGACAAATCCCGCGAGCGCCAGCATGGGCAGGGCGAGAAATTGGGGCTGGGGGACGAGCCGCGCGAGGTCGTGACGCCGGCGCCAGATCATCCACGCGCTGATCGGAGCGATCAGATAGCCGTGTGCGAAGGTTTCCGAACGCTGCCAGATCGCAACTATCGACTGCGCCGTTTCCCCATACCAGGCGAGCAGCCAGAAGATCGCGCTCAGGATTAGTGCCGCCGCAAACGGCCAGCCTTTGGATGATTCCGGTGTCTGCCCGGGCGTCGTCATTCCCGGCGCCAACACCGCCTCGAGCTTCATGACGGCCTCTGGCTGGAGTGGACAACGTGAAGCATCTTTTCCGAAACCGGCGATGTGCCGGCAGCATGCGTGGCGCCAGTTGCGAGCAGGTGATCGAAACGGCTCAAGCTGCTGTCCCAGGCGTAAGTAGCGAGCACGTGCGAGCGTGCAGCCGCACCGATCGCAGCGGCACTATCGCGCTCCCTCAGAAATCGTGTTGCTTGCCGGACGAATTCCGTCTCGTCAGCGGCCACCAGCAGTTCCTTCCCGACGCGTGCCTCGATGCCCTCCGCCGCCTGGGGCGACGCGAGCACGGGCTTTGCCATCGCCATCGCCTCCAGCACTTTGTTTTGCACGCCGCGCGCCAGGCGCAGGGGCGCGACCGCGAGTGCCGCATGAAAGAGATACGGCCGGATGTCCGGGACACCGCCGGTCACCGTAACCCCGGGCAGTTCGGCGAGCCGCGTTACTTCGGGCGCAGGGCGCGCGCCCACGATCCAAAACCGGGCACCCGGCAGCCGGCGATAGATTTCTGGAAAAATCGCATGGGCGAATGAGGTGACCGCTTCCACGTTGGGCCAGTAATCCATGGCGCCGGTAAAGACCAGCACCTGATCGCCCGCGCCGTAGGGATTCGGATAAATCCGCGCCGGCGAAAAGTAGTCACAGTCCACCCCATTGTTTATGTGGCAGATTCTATCGGCCACTTCAGGCGCGAGCCGTCTGAAGAGCGCAGCCTCGGCGGCCGAGACAAAAACCGTTGCGTCAAGCCCGCGCGCAATCTGCCGCTCGTAGCGCAGCAGTGTGCGGCTTTCACGCTGATACAAGGCGGAAAAGGGCCAACGCTGCGTGTTTGCGTATTGCCGCCATTTGTCCGAGTCGACGTCCACCAGATCCGCGACCCTGCGCAAAGTCCCCGCAGCCATCACGTACTGAGCCATGGCCGCCGAGAACACCAACGCACTCTGAACCGGGGTGTCGCGCAATACCCTCTTTACCCACTCGCGCATGCTGACGCTGCGATAGTAAGGCAAGGTGAGCGGTTCGCCCGAGAGCAGTCCCGCGAGGCTTCTCACCTTGGCCAGCGCCGGTCTGAGCCTGACCAGATGACATGCTTCACACAGCTCCCGCAAGGCGCCCGCGTGCTCGACATCGGCTGCGTCGTCCACGAACGCACCCAAATGCACTCGATAGCGGCCGGCAAGGTACTTGAGCAGATGGTAGGAGCGTACCTTGTCTCCCTTGGTGGGAGGGTACGGGATGCGGTGGGCGAGAAAGAGCAGATGCTGCACGGCGCGCCCGGCTAACCCAGACTCTTGACGATGTGCGGACCGATCAGGTTGGCGAGCGGCAGCGGCAGCCGCTGCCACAGCTTGATGAACAGGCTGTATTTGGGGTTGAGGGGGTTGTGCTCGGGCACGCGCTTGCCTTTGACCAGCAGGTACTCGTAGTGCAGCGGCTGGGGCTCGAAGCCCCAGTTCTTTTTGAAGTCGAAGGAGCCGGTGCCGCGCTTACTGCGGCCGTAATCGAACACGCGTATGCCGCGCTCACAGGCGCGGCGCATGAGTTCCCAGTACATGAAGTCGTTGCCCGCCACCTCGCGTGCCTCGTCCGTCCCGCCGCCGTAGTAGGGGAGTACGGCGTCACGAAAATAAAAGGACAGCACGCCGGCGACGGGCCGCCCCTCCCGCGTCACCGTCAACACCTCGCAGTCGGAGCCGAAAATTTCCTTGAGGATTTGAAAATAGCGTTTGGCGAAAACCGGGGTCCCGAGCCGGTGCACGCTCGCGGCGTAGGCGTCAAAAAACCGCTCCACGCCCGCGTCGATCTCGCTCTTCAATCCCGCTTTGATGCCTTTGCGAACCATGGCCCGCTGCTTGCGCGGGATGGCGAGGAGGTTGCGCTCCGCGTCGCGGTCGATCTCCTTCCGGAACGTGACGTAGAGATCCTTGTGCACCCAATCGGGGTGCTGTGGCGTGAGTGAACGATACTCCAGATGGCCGACGCGGAGCTTATCCGCCAGCGCGCGCGCAGCTTCGTCGAGCGCATGCCGCGCCCGTTCGCTTTGAGCCGCGATCCCGCCGTACACGCAAAAAGGCAGCGACACCAGCGTGTGTCCGAACAAGATGCTCTTCACCTCGGCGAGCGGGAGGATCCCTTCGATGCGGCCGCCGGCCGCGGCGTAGAGGAAGTAGGTGCGGTGCCCAAATGCGCGTTCGATCGCAGGTTTCCAACCCGCGCGGTGAAAAAAGGTGGCTTCGCTGCATCCCGCCACGAACTCGTCCCAGCGGGAAAGATCGGATGGTTGCAACTCGCTTACACGTACGGTTTCCGGCGTCGCCGCATCGATCGCCTGGCCGGCCAGCATGGGTTCAAAGGCGAGCCGGCTCATCGTTCGCTGCCAGGAATACGCGGTCCACGCGGTCCCAATGAAAATCCTTGCACAGAGACCGGATCCGCCGCTCCATCGAGGAGAGGTTGACGTAATGGCGGAAACGGGTTTTCAGGCTGATGCCGCTCTGGCGCGGCTGGCCGGGATCGATCTCCCAGGGGTGGAAATAGAAAACGCACGGCTGCCGGTCGACAGCGTTCACGCGCTTCAGGCACCAGCGCGACACGCGGTACGGCAGCAGCCGGAAGTAGCCTCCGCCGCCCGCCGGCAGATTGCGGCTGAAAAGGCTCACCGTCGTCACCGGCAGCTCGAGCAGCCCGTTGCCGCCTTCCGGATAGAAGGCGAAGCGCGGCGCATCGGGCATGCCGTAGTGATCGTGGCGTATGGGATAAACGCTCGAGCTGTAGCGGTAGCCCGCCTCGCTCAGACATTCCAGCGCCCACAGATTGCCGCGGCCGATGGAAAAGCTGGGGGCGCGGTAGCCCTTCACTGCGACACCACCGATGTCCTCGAGCAACGCCTTGGCGCGCGTGACGTCCTGCCGGAATTCCTCGCGGCTCTGGTCGGTCGCCCTCAGGTGAGCGTAGCCGTGGCTCGCCAGCTCGTGGCCCTGCTCGACGATCCGGCGCACCAGGTGCGGATAGCGCTCCGCGATCCATCCCAAAGTGAAGTAGGTGGCGTGGGCTTTGTGCTCATCGAGCAGCGCCAGCGTCACGTCGACGTTGCGCTCGACCCGGCACGGCAACTGGTCCCAGGTGTCGCGCGCGATGTGGGGCGCAAAGGCGGAGACCTGGAAGTAGTCTTCGACGTCTACGGTCAAGGCGTTTCGGATCGGCGTGGGATTCATAATTGTCTTGCAGCCGCAGATACACACAGATGAACGCAGATGAAAACCAGGAAATTCAACCGCTCAAGCAAGTTCATTTAGCCGCCGATGAACGCCGATGAACGCCGACAAGACGAGGATAGGAATCAACATATCGCTTAGAGCCCGTAACAAAATAACTTACAAGTTCTTGTCCTACACCACCCCCACCCTAACCCTCCCCCATCAAGGGGGAGGGAATAACTGTTGCATCCACCGATATGTTCTTGACCTTGGGGTTGACCTTATCCGTGTTTATCTGTGTTTATCTGTGGCCAATAGGTCTTGCCCTTGATCTTCATCGGCGTGTATCGGCGTCCATCGGCGGCAAATATGTTCTTGACCTTGGGGTTGACCTTATCCGTGTTTATCTGTGGCTCAATCGGTATCGACAGCATACGACGTTACGCCACGAGCCGATCGGCCGTATGGTTTAGCCACCCGGAGAGCACCGCGGCGATACGCTCGGACGCCCGGCCGTCCCACAGTTCAGGGATCCTTCCGGCCTTTCCTCCGGTGCGCAAGATCTCGTCCACGACAGACAGGATGCGCGCCGGATCCTGTCCGACCACGGTGTTGGTGCCCTCCTCCACGGTGATCGGCCGCTCGGTGTTGTCGCGCAGCGTGACGCACGGAACACCCAGTGCCGTGGTCTCCTCCTGGATCCCGCCCGAGTCGGTGAGCACCAGCCGCGCCGCTTGCATCAACCCGAGCATTTCGAGATAGCCCAGCGGCGGAAGCTGGAGAACCGAGCGCGCTTCGAGCACGGCGCCCAGTCCGTGCAGATCGAGCTTGTCGCGGGTCCTCGGGTGCATGGGGAAGACTACAGGAAGCCGGCGGCCGATCTCGCGTATCGCCCCCAGCAGGGAACGTAACGTGCCGGAATCGTCCACGTTGGACGGCCGGTGCAAGGTAAGCACGGCAAAGCCATTTTGCGCCCAATCCGCAGGCGCGCCGTACTGGCCCAGAGTGCGCGCGGCCGGCACGGCCTGTGTCAGGTTGTAGCGCAGGGTGTCGATCATGACATTGCCGACGAAGTGAATGCGGGACTCGGATATGCCCTCTCGCAACAAATTCCCCCGCGCGCTCTTCTCGGTGATGAATAGCAGTTCCGAGACCTGATCGGTAAGCACCCGGTTGATCTCCTCCGGCATGGTGCGGTCGAAGCTGCGCAGACCCGCCTCGACATGAATTACCGCGACGCCTTTCTTGACCGCGACCAGGGCGCACGCCAGCGTGGAATTCACGTCCCCCACCACCAGCACCGCGGCAGGCCGCTCGCGATCAAGGACCGGCTCGAAGCGCCGCATGATCTCGGCGGTCTGAACCGCATGCGATGCCGACCCGACCTCCAGGTTGATATCCGGGTCTGGGATCCCCAGTGCCTGGAAGTACTGGCTGTTCATCTCCGGGTCGTAATGCTGCCCGGTGTGCAGGAGCCTGACCGGCACGGGCAGGGTGGCGCCCTTCATGGCCCGGATGACCGGAGCGATCTTCATGAAATTCGGGCGTGCGCCGACGACACACAGAATCGGGGCGCCCGGGGCCTCAGATCGCATAGGATTTTGTCCGACCCGAGTCCGACAAACTCCTAGCGCGCTTCGTTGGCCTGAAGAGCGGCAGGCGCAAACTCCTCCTGCAGATCGGCAATGACTTCGGCCACCTCCTTGCCGGTAAATGCGTGCTTCTCGTCCAGCCGGCCCATGAGCAACAGGCGGTCGCACAGGAGATTGATCTTGCGAGGAATGCCCCCGGCATACTGGTAGATGGCGGCATAGGCGTCCCCGCTGAACGACGGATCATTGCGCCAGCCCACGGTCTGCAATCGATGCACGATGTAGGTCTCGGTTTCCGTACTCTCGATCGGCCCCAGGTGGCAGGAGGCGATGACCCGTTGCCGGAGTTGTTCCAGCGCGGGGCTCTGGAGCGTCCTGCGGAATTCCGGCTGGCCCAGCAGGAAGCTCTGCAGCACGGGTTTGTCGCCACACTGGAAGTTCGACAACATGCGCAGTTCCTCCACCGACTTGAGCGGCAGGTTCTGCGCCTCATCGACCAGCAGGAGCGCACGCTTGCGCTGCCTGTGGCACGTGGCCAGAAAGTTCTCCAGAGTCCTGAGCAACGTCGCCTTGCTGTTCTCGTGAGGAAGGCCGAACGCGGCGACGACCATACGCAGCATGTCGTCGGCCTCAAGCTGGGTGCTCACAACCTGCGCCATGACGAGGTTCTGCGACTCCAGATTGCGGGTAAGCATGCGCGCCAGCATGGTCTTCCCGGCGCCGATCTCACCCGTGATGACGATGAACCCATCGCCTTGATGCGCACCGTAAACCAGGTAAGCCATCGCGCGGCGGTGCCCCTTGCTGGAGAAAAAGAAGCGGGGATCGGGACTTAACTGAAACGGTTTGGCGCTGAGATGGTAGTAGGCTTCGTACATGAACGCTCAGAACCTCATACTGAGTGACGCCGACACCGCATTTTCCGTGTAGCCGGCCCCGGGCTGGTTTGAATCATTCTCCAGTCTGCGGTAGGTCAGCGAGCCGGAAACCTTTGGCTGGAACTGCCGGGTGAGACTCAGCCGGATGAACTTCAGGTCGTCTTCGCGGCTGAGACCGGGAAACTCGTTACGGGTGTAGCCCACGCTTACGTTGGAGGCCGCATTCGCTGTCAGGCGCAGGTTCCAAACCAGGCTCGCCCCGGTCTGCTTCGCGTCGGGACTCGCAGCGAAATCCCCCGCCCCCGGCTGCCCGCCGGCCGTCGCTTCACGCGTTTCCACGAATAAATTGGTCAGCACAGTGTTTCGCACGCCCTGTATGCCGAATGATGCCTGCCACCGTTTCAGCACGAAAGGGGTGCTGGTGAAGAAGTTGAGAGGAACGATCAGGCTCGGGGGAAGTCCCGTCTGGGTAATGAACGCCTGTACCGCCTGTTGACGGGCCGCCGGATCGGGGATTCTGGATAAGAACAACGTGTCAAGGTAGCCGGCCGTGTCCACGTTCGTTGGAACCAGAAGCTGTTGCCGCTGGGTGGTGACATCCTCGCTGTAGTTGACACGCCACGTCGTCAGACGCGTGCGGTGGCTGAAATCGAGGGAGTAGTTCGGTTGGTCAAACCGTCTTCCGGCGGTGGCGGCAAGACGCGTCCGGGGGGTCGGCGTCCACTCGGGCCCCACGCTCCAGAATGCCCCATCCAGCGGCGGTCCCGTAGTGATGTAATTGTTGTCCTCATAGCCCACGTTCGCCGTCAAACCCAGATTGGGAGTGATCAGCCGCCGCGCGCCTGCCGCGATCCGTTCGGTGTCGATGTCCTGGCCACTGGCGTATTTGACGCGTTCATTGCTATAGGCGACATTCCAGGTGAGCAGCTTGAACGCGGGGCCGCTCGCAAGACGCATATCGATGCGGTTCGAATCGCTGTCCGCGGAGCTGGTGACAGCGCTCGTGTCCACCGAGCTGTAAGTCAACCGCAACTCGCCTTGGGCATCGGATCCAAAGTCACGGCGCAGGTAGGGGCTTACAAGAAACGTCCTGACCGTAGTGCGGTTTCCGGTGGCATTGACGTTGCTGTCCGCCTGCGGTCCAAGAAGAGAAATGTTCTGCTGCGAAACGCTCGCACGCGCATCGATATACAACAACTGCCGCACCAGCTCTGCATCACCTTTCGCATCGAGGAAATGATGTATCTCTCTCGTTTCCTCGTTAGCTCGATACAGGATCCCGGCTGCATAGGTCGCAGTGAACCGCGCCCGGGCTCCATTGCCGATGACAGAAACACCCGGTCTTACCTGTGTCACCCAGTCGCCGCGTTCGGACCCCGCGGGCCTGAGCCTCACGTTGTCGGTATACGTCTCCTCGACCGACAGCGTCGGGACGATTTCCCAACTGCGCTGGCCGCGGCCAAGGGTCCCTGGGTCCTTGGGATCAGCCGGCGTCGGAGTGGGTGCGCCTGCGCGAGTGCCGCCGCCAGGGCTTCCGGGCGCTGCGGAATCGTATTGCGCCCCCACAGACGGGGCGAGCAGGGCGCACAAAGCAGCGGACAGCCAAGCCCTTCTAAGCACCATAGCCGTAGCCGTAGCCGTAGCCACCGTGATACCCCGAGCCCGGGGCTGCCCCTTTGTTAAGCAGCACGCCCACGACGTTGGTCGATTCGATACGGCGCAGCGCGTCCTTGAGCGCCGTCTCGGTGGTTTTGCCCGCCTCCACGACCAGGAGAATCTGCCCCATTCCGCTCGCCAGGACGCACGCCTCGCTGGCGGCCAAAAGCGGTGGGGAATCGAAAATGATGACCCGGTCGGGATAGCGCTCGGCCATCTCCTCGAGTAGCGCGCGCATCCTCTCGCTCGCCAACACCTCGGTGGCGCGCGCGTGGGGAGTACCGGCCGGCAGGACCGTGAGCTTCGCGATATCGGTTTTGCACAGAGCGTCCGTCAAGCCGATATTGCGATTGAGCAGGACGTCCATCAATCCCGGTTCCTCCTTCACCTTGATGCCGAGCATGGACGTAATGGACGGCTTGGCCACGTCGGCGTCCACCAACAGCACCGTGCGATCCATCTCCATGGCAATGCTGATCGCAAGATTGATCGTGCAGAACGTCTTGCCTTCCCCCGGCAGGGGGCTCGTTATCATGACGAGGTTGGTCCGCAGACCGGCCTTGGGATTGGCAACGTTCGCCAGAATGTGCCGCTTGATGCGCCTGAAACTCTCGGGGATCGCGGTCCGCTCGGCGTCAGGCGTGATCAAACTCTGCTCGCGCAGCTTATCCAGATCGACTTTCATGGTCCGGGAAACACGGCCGGCGCCAATGGCGGGTTTGTCCCTGGCCGCCGGTTCCCGAGCGATCTCTTGCTCGGCAGGCGGACTGGAATGTTGACTCTCGCTGCCGACGGCCCGCTCGATCAGGCCCGGCCTAGGCGCGTCGCTCCCCTCACCCGCGGTCGAAGGCTTAGGCTGTGACTGGGGACCCGCCTCCAGCATATCAACCATTCTCTCAACAATGCTCATCTCAGGCCCTCGCGGCTGTCAGCGTCAGCACGCCTATGATCGCGGCATAGGCCGAAAGCAGGCTCAGGAAGGAAAGCAGCAGCGCGATCAGGCCCCTTTTACGCTTCGCCAGTTGTGCCCCGGACCATGACATGATCACTGTCGCAAACACCGGCAGCCCGCTCACTTCCCGCAGCCGGTGCTCGTCACTGAACGTCGGCCTGAGCTGGCTCATGAGAAAGGCAAGTCCAGCCCCACCCGCAAGCGCCACCAGCAAAACTATGGTCGTCAGCAACGGACGGTTGGGCGCGCTGGGTTCGGATGGCACCTGCGGGGGATCGATGACCCGGAAGTCCATGACGCTGGTGCTAGCCTCCATATCCCCCGATATCTGGGCAGATTCGCGCCGCGACAGCAGGTTCTCGTAGTTCTTTTTGGTCACTTCGTAGTCCCGGTTGAGCTGCGTAAACTCCGCCTCGATCTGGGGTACGGCATTGACTGCCGCCTTAAGCGCGTTGTGCCGCCTGTCGTATTCCGCCACGCGGGCCTTCATGGAGGCCACGTTCGCTTCGGCCTCTGCCAAGGAGACAGTCAACTGCTGAAAAATGGGGTTCTGAGTTCGGGCTTGAGCCGGCGACGGCTTTTTGAGCTTGGCCTCCCGCTCCCTCTGCTCCTTCAACTGGTCCATCATGCGAGTGATCGCGACGATATCCGGATGCTGCTCGGTGAAGGAGAGTCGGAGGTTATCGAGCTTCTTCTGGAGATCCTTAATACGATCGTCGAACTCAGGGCTGGCCACCGCCTCGGACGGGGCCTGCTCATCCAGCAGCATCGGAGCATTACCCGCAAGCTGCTGCTTGATCGCGTCGCGGCTGTTTTCCGCTTCTTTGAGCTCCAGCGCTGCCTGACTCATGGCGCTCTGCGCTTCAGCCAGCCGCACGTAGAAGCTTCGCCCTTCAACCCCCATCAGGCCCATATGCCGGCGCTTGAACTCTGTCACCGCATTCTCCGCGGCGATGAGCTTTTCATTGTAGGCTTTGAGCTGGTCATTGATGAAGCGGCGTGCCGAGTCGGTATCCATGCGCTTGGTGCCGAGGCTTCCTTCGACGAAAATGGTCAGCAGCGATTGCACCACCCGTTTCGCTTCCTGGGGATTCTGGTCGCTGTAGGCGATGGTGTAGATGTTTTGCGAGCCGGCGCTCTTGATCGTGAGTTCCTTGGTCAAGCGGGTGATCATCTGCTCCCGGTGATCGGGAGTCTTGACCTTGATGTCCATGTCGGCCATCCGGATCACTTTTTCCACATTCGGGCGGGTGATCAACGTCCGGCTCATCATCGTGACCATCTGTTCAACGTTGGGCTGCACCACGACGCCGGCAAGCAAGGGCCTTAATACCGACTGCGTGTCCACATAGACCCGGGCAGAAGCTTCGTACCGGTTCGGCAATTGGGCCACGCCGATCCAGCCCCCGACGGCTATGACCCAAGCCAGTACCACGGCGTACCAGCGGTAGCGCCAGGAGGCCTTCAGATGAGAAAGGAGTTGATCCGCGAGTTCGTGCATTTTCCGTAACCTCGGGCTGTGTTCATCCAGGCGCCATGCAGCAGGACCCAGCGGTTAAAGCAAGATTCATGCAGGCGATGAACGAAGCGATCCCGGGGGCTAGAAAAAGCTCTGCGGTATAACGAGAACATCGCCGGGGCGCATCACCACATTTGCCGACAGGTCGCCGCCCTTCACCAGATCCACGAGACGCACCGCGAACTGCTCGCTCTTGCCGCCGCCCGTGCGCAGGATGCTCGCCTTGTTGCCGGCCGCAAAATCGGTAATGCCGCCCACAGCGATCATGACATCCAGAAGCGTCATGTTTTCACGGTAGGGCAACGCCTGCGGCTTCGCCGCCTCGCCGATGACGCGAATCTGCTCCGAGTAGGGTCCGACGAAGCTGGTGACGATGACCGTGACCACCGGGCTCTGAACGTACTTGGCCAGAGCCTTTTCGATGTCTCGCGCAAGCCGGGTCGCGGTCTTGCCACTCGCCGGTACATCTTCCACCAGCGGCGTGGTGATCTTTCCGTCGGGGCGCACTGGAACGACCATGGACAGTTCCGGGTTGCGCCACACGACGATGTTGATGGAATCGCCAGGGCCGATCAAGTACCACGGCTCAAACTTGTCGAGAGAGGCCGGTGCCGGCGGGTATGGGCTGGCGCACCCCCCCAACCCCAATACCAGCAGCGCTAAAGCTGACAACCACTTTTTGCTCATCGCACATCCTCCTTCTATACAAATAACCAGCTTGAAGTATCAAGTCTTAGTGCCTGTTTGACCGATAGTTTATAGGATTAAATCGCTACCGGCAAACAGGGGCATTTTGCGGCCACCGAATGGACGGCGTGGCAACGCTCGCGAGGACAAGGGGATGCCACCGTCGCGCCATGCCAATCCGCCAAAGATATCTCCAACAAAAAAATCATACCGCGTCCGCGTGAGGGCATCTTTTCCGAAGCGACAAATATGGTCACTTGCTGCCCCTAACCGAAACATCGGGTTGACAAGACACGATCAGGAGGTGTGACAAAGTGCACAGTTAATGACATCGAAAAGGTGTCGGGACGCCCAGTAGCCGTCTCTTCCAGCCTGGCTCGAAAATTGCTTTTGGTCCGGGTCGTGAAAGAAACAGCGAGTGGGACATGAGATTTTTGTCTAAGGAAAAGTCCAAGGTGCTGGCGGAACAAAACGGCTGGACGCTGGCCCGGGCGGAAGGCTACGTCGATGGCGAACGCTCGCGCAGGCGCGGCACCGTGCCATCGAGGTATATTCTGATCGGAATCGACGATTATTGTCTGGGCTTCCGGGCTGCCTACTTCGCACTCGCTCGTAAATTGCCGAGTGCCAACAATGTTGTCGGATAGACCGGTGCATTCCGGCACAAACAGACAGCACGCGAACGCCACACGGTTGTTACGCTCGCTATAGAGCTCGCGCATCGCATTTATAAGCGGTGATTTTTTCGCGGTCACGCGCATGGTCAACGAACGCGCAAGGTGACGACTGCTCGGAAAATCGCACTGTTGTTGAAATCCAAGGGGGCGAAGAACGTCGGCCTGACGATTCGGGCGCTCATTCCTACTTGACGAAGACGCCGTTATCTCACGCCCCTGTCCCACAACACGACCTCCACAGTGGCGAACAGTACCACGAGATCGAGGAACAAGGTGTGATTCTTCACGTAATAAAGCTCATACTGAAGTTTTTCAATAGCATCATCAAGCGATGCGCCGTAGTGGAAGCGCACCTGCGCCCAGCCGGTAATCCCCGGCTTGATGCTATGGCGTAATGCGTAGTAAGGAATCTGTTTCGTCAGCTTGTCAACGAAAAACGGACGCTCCGGACGGGGGCCGACAAAACTCATCTCTCCCTTAAAAACGTTGATGATCTGCGGCAACTCGTCAATCCGCAGATTGCGGATGATCCGCCCGACCCGCGTGGTGCGGTCGTCGTTGGCCACAGCCCAGCGCGGATTTCCGTCGCTTTCCGCACCATTTTTCATGCTGCGTAACTTATAGATCGTGAAGATGCGGCCGCCTTGACCGACCCGCTCCTGGCGGAAAAGCACGGGCTGCCCGCTCTCCAGGAAAATGCAAATCGCGGCCAGAAGCATTACAGGCAGAGTGAGCAGGAGCAGCGTCGTGCTCGCGGCCAAATCAAATAGCCGCTTCACGCTGGTCCTGAGGAATCCCTGGCGAAAGCCTTCCCCGAGCACGATCCAGCTTGCGTTGAGCGACTCCAGCAACACTTGCTGGTACTCGCGTTCGAAGTACGTAGGCAACTCGGTGACTTTGATCCCTTTCAATCTGCATTCGAGCAGCTCCTGCACCGGGAACCCCCCGCCCCGCCGGTCCCTTACCGCGACCACGATTTGATCTATTCCGTATTTTTCCACCACTGACAGCAGCGACTCGCCCGGCGCCATGGTCAGGACGTGCGGCAAGGGAACATAGTGGTGAGTGGAGGACGGTGACGCGACATAGCCGACCATCATATGGTTGTGATTGCGCTGTGCAAGCTCCGCAAGCTTCATGACCCTGGAGCCGGTGCCTAGCACGAGCACACGCGGCTTGAAGGCAACCAGTTTGTCCCATTTGTAAAACGCGAAACGGACGAGAGCGGTCCCGATCAAAGCCACGATCATCGTGATTGCCCACCCGTCCGGCCCCAATTCAAGCGAAGGCACCAGACACATAATCAGGAACGTCAGACCCAGTCCGAGCAATACCGCAGCAACCAGGCGCACTCGAACGGACTGCTCGTCCTTCCAATGGTCTAGCTGGTACAGCCCCATGCTATTCATAACGACCAGCATGCCAAGCGCGAATGTAGCCGCAGGAGGCAGCAACGCGGCCTCGGAACCAGCGAGCGCTGCCGCAGATCCAGAGAGATGAAAGGCATAGCCCAAGCGGAGGGACAGCATCAAAATCAACGCTTCCAGGAAAACAAGAAGCATCAATTTTGCAGAAACGTAGTGGCTGAAAATGCGGACCATAAAACGCGGCCCTCCCCTGTTCACTGCAGATTATCAGGACCTACCATTGCAGAACTGTGAGGCTCCGCCCGTTAAGCCCTTTTTGCCATGCCACGAACCGTGGAAGCAATCTTAGTGATGGCCAAGAAAATGCACCAGGTCCAAAAGTATCGATACCTTAGTATCGACACCTTAGTATCGACACCTTAGTATCGATACCTTAGTATCGACACCTTGGTCCGAGGCTGGCGGTTTCCGGGTCGAAACTCGACCCAGAACCGCCCGTTCGCATCGGTCCGTGGTTGACCACCGCCAGTACGTTGGCCGGTGCCCAGTGGCGCCAGGGAAGCGTGCGCGCGGCCGAACCAGACCTTCTCAATGCAAGTGCAAGTGGCGACAGACCAGATGTGATGATAGCGCACCGCTGACACGCAAGCCTGTTTTATTGTAAAGAAATCACGACCCGAACACGCGCGCATCAGACCGTCATGGCGGCCTGAAGCGCCACTGCCGGAACGAATGCCAGCCGTCAGACGGCAAGTCTCAACGATCGTCGAACACTTTTTTCCGTACTGAGTTGACGCATGCCAAGCCCTCTTGGGCACCACAAAGGGAGACAAGGAAGTCTGTAAAGCAAGGTTATACGCGGGCTTACACAGCTTCAGCACTTTTGAACTGCCTTGGTAACTTCATTAAAGTGCTTTATCAGGTATTGGCGCTAAGTGTGTTCGACGATCGTTGAGACCCGGTCTTTCAGAACTCAACGGGTGGCCCCTGCCACGAATCGCCGCGCGGTCGGGCGCGAGCGAGCGCCTGAACAGCCTCGCACCAGCCCTCGCATGCGTTGCGTCCTGGGCGGCGGCGCCAAACATTCAGCAGCCCCTTGCACATCGCATAGAAGCGAAAAAATCGCAGCACCTTGCGCCGCTCAAACGAGTTCAGGGGATGGTCGCTACAGATGAGTTTGTCGTCCGACATCCCGCGGTCTGTCAGAATCACGGCTCCCCACGCCTTGACCCATATCCGGGCGCCGAGCGGCAGGCGTGGTCCGAGCACCAGCGCGTCCAGCAGATCACCTTCAAGTCCCAGGTATTTCGGTACGGAACCGTAGTTGTACGGGCACGGCAGGGGCGAAATGAAATCCACGTGGCCGGTGGACCCGCGTTTGAGAAAACTGCCTCGCGGGACCTCGATGACTACCTCTACCTCTGGCGGGTCTGCCGATGCTTCCCTCGCCAGATTTCCGATGTACTTCGCGTCGTTCACGCCCCAAGTCAACTTCACCCCTTTGGTCGCAATTCCACACGGCGGAGACAACTCGAGATGCTTGAGGCGACCGCTATCAGTTGCAGTCCAGTCGCGGCACGGTGTCCTGCCGAAATCCACGATTGTGCCGGCCGATGTGCCAAGCGCGTTCCATTGCTGCTTACGTAGTGACCGCACATCTGCAAAGCCTGCCCGAGTATGGGTAAAGCGTCAGTCCTGGAAAAGATTTTCCGAGCGATCAGGGCCTTACGGGACTTGACTGGCGGAGAGAGAGGGATTCGAACCCTCGATACGGGTTTAAGCCCGTATAACGCCTTAGCAGGGCGCCGCCTTCGACCACTCGGCCATCTCTCCGTTT
>Ga0209343_10005577_pt1 | contig 15194 bp, 13 predicted proteins | sample RifCSPlowO2_02_FD_184026 | JGI IMG/M metagenome (GOLD analysis project Ga0209343, IMG submission 184026) | Groundwater microbial communities from Rifle, Colorado - Rifle CSP2_plank lowO2_0.2 (SPAdes) (version 2) | ecosystem: Environmental > Aquatic > Deep subsurface > Groundwater | place... | reverse complement strand
GATGTGATTTGTTCCACGAATTCGGCCACGGATTGCATCATTTGCTGACGCGCGTCGATTATCTTGGCGTATCAGGCATACGCGGCGTGGAATGGGACGCGGTCGAGCTGCCTTCGCAATTCATGGAAAATTTTTGCTGGGAGTGGGAAGTGCTCAAGCACATGACGGCGCATGTCGACGACGGCGCCCCCCTTCCACGCGCCCTGTTCGACAAAATGCTGGCTGCGAAAAATTTCCAGGCCGGTATGCAGACGGTACGGCAGCTGGAATACGCTTTGTTCGACATGCGCCTGCACTGCGGACTCGATCCCGATGGCGCCAAGTCCGTGCAGCAGTTGATCGAGGAAGTGCGCAATGAGGTGGCAGTCGCATTTCCGCCTGATTACAACCGTTTTGCCAACAGCTTCAGCCATATCTTCGCGGGTGCCGGTTACGCCGCCGGCTATTACAGCTATAAATGGGCCGAAGTACTCTCCGCCGATGCCTACAGCATGTTCGAGGAAACGCGCGAGGATAGAAGCGATAAAGCGGACCGGAAAGCGCCCGATCAGGCAACCGTGCTTGACGCCGCTACCGGCGCGCGCTTTCTTTCGGAAATACTCGCGGTGGGCGGCAGCCGCCCGGCGATAGAATCCTTCAAGGCATTTCGCGGACGCGAGCCCAGCGTGGATGCCCTGCTGCGTCACAATGGTATGATCGCCTCATAGGGCTGGCGCTGCCGGTGCCCTCGGAACAGGCCGATGAAAAACCCTGCAAGGGCGTTTGAATTTCGGAACGTGACGATCTAGCCACCGGCATTTCGCGAGCCGCCGCAAAAGGAGATTTCAATGCGGGAGATTTCAATGCGGGACACTTCGATGCGTGCGCGTTTGGCTGTCATTGTCGCGCTGGGCGTCGCGGTGATCGCGTCGACGCAAACCGGCGCGCAGCAGATGTACCGTTGGGTCGACCAGGACGGCAAGGTCCATTACACGCAGAATCCGCCGCCGCGCGACGCGGCCAAAAGCGTCCAGCAGCGCCGCCTTAGTCAGGGCGGCCAGACAGAAGAGCAGATGCCTTTCGCCGTGCGCCAGGCGGTCACGAATTTTCCCGTGACGCTGTTTACGGCGCCCGACTGCCCGCGGGGATGCAACGAGGCACGCGCGCTCCTGGCCAAGCGCGGTGTTCCCTATCGCGAAATAAGCGTCTCTGACGAAGCCTCCAGCGAAACGCTCAAGAAAATGACCGGAGATATGCGGGTACCGGCGATTCTGGTCGGAAGAACCGTGCAAAAAGGATTCGAAGAAGGCGCATTCAATAACGCCCTGGACTCCGCCGGTTATCCCCAGACTTCGTTATTTGTCGGCAAGCCGCCGGCGCTGCCTTCGCCCACGCCGCAGCCAAAACCGGCCGCGACCACGGCAGCGGAGACAGCACCGCCAGGCGCACCGGGGGCGCCAGGCACCCCACCGGGGCCGGCTAACGCACCCCAGCAGGCACCGCCCGCAAAATAGGGGTAACGACGGGGCGCCGGCAAGGCCGGGTAGCGGGCGCGATCAGGACTGAGAAAAGCCCATGCGGCTCGCCACTTGGAACGTCAACTCACTAAAAGTCCGCCTGCCGCACCTTCTGGATTGGCTGGCGAGCCAGCAACCCGACGCGGTTTGCATTCAGGAAACCAAAGTGGAGGACACGAAATTTCCGCGCGAGGAGATTGAAGCAGCCGGCTACCAGGTTGCCTTCTCGGGTCAGAAGACCTACAACGGCGTGGCGATTATTTCAAGAAGCGCGCCGGAGCACGTCCACGCTGGCATCCCGGGCTTTGACGACGAGCAAAAGCGCGTCATTACCGCGACCATTCAGGGCGTCCGCGTGGTCTGCGCCTATGTCCCCAATGGCCAAGCGGTGGATTCGGACAAGTACCAGTACAAACTGCGCTGGCTCGCAGCATTTGAAGCGTGGCTTGCGACGGAGCGGCGCTCGCAGCCGCGACTGGCGGTGCTGGGCGATTACAACATCGCACCGGCAGATGAGGACGTTCACGATCCCGCCGCATGGAAGGATCAGGTGCTTTGCAGCGCTCCCGAGCGCGCTGCATTCCAACGGCTGTTGGGGCTGGGATTCAAGGACAGCTTTCGCCTGTTCCCGCAGGCGGAAAAATCCTTTTCCTGGTGGGATTACCGCATGATGGCATTCCGCCGCAAGATGGGATTGCGCATCGACCACATCCTGCTGTCGCCGCAACTGGCCGCACGCTGCGGCGCATGCCAGATCGATATAGAACCGCGCCGGCTTGAGCGCCCCTCGGATCACGCGCCGGTCATCGCGGACCTGGCGGACTGAACCTCTACATGCGCCGCAATTCCTGACTTTGGGTAATTCTTCGGCCAGCAGTTTGCGGAACAGTTCGGCCGTTATTTTTCGTGGGATGGTGATACGTCGTTCTCGGATTCGCCCTTGTCGTCAATACGCAGCTCGGCGATCTTTCGGGTGATGGTGTTGCGACCCATGCCAAGCATGTTTGCGGCCTCTATTCGCCTGCCACCGGTGCGTGTCAGGGCTTTTGATATCAGTGTTTTTTCAAAATCCCGTACCAGCTGGGTCATGATGCCGGAGCCGCCACTTCCCAGAAGTCGTTCTACCTCGCGCCCCAGCGCGTCCACCCAATCGACGCCTGCCTGGCCGGCGACCTTCCCCCGCAGGTCCGCTGGAAGATCCGCGATTTCTATAACCTGGGTTGGCGCCATGACGGTCAGCCAATGGCACAAATTCTCCAGCTGCCGCACATTGCCCGGAAAGTCCTGCGCGGCGAGTTCGTTCATCGCGGACTCGGATAGCCGCTTGGGCTCCATGCCGGTTTCCAGGGCGCTCTTGATCAGAAAATGCCGCGCCAGCAACGGAATGTCGCCGCGGCGCTCACGCAAACTGGGCAAACGCAGGCGAATGACATTGAGCCGGTGAAACAGATCTTCGCGGAAAAGCCCCTCGCGCGCGCGCGCCTCGAGATCCTGATGCGTCGCGGCAATCACGCGTACGCTGGCACGAATCGGTTGATGACCGCCGACGCGATAAAACGTGCCGTCGGACAGCACGCGCAGAAGGCGGGTCTGCAATTCCGGAGGCATATCGCCAATCTCGTCGAGGAACAAGGTGCCGCCTTCTGCCTGCTCAAAGCGCCCGCGCCGCATCGCCTGCGCGCCGGTGAACGCGCCACGCTCGTGACCAAATAATTCGGACTCCAGCAGATCCTTAGGCATCGCCGCGGTGTTGATGGCAACGAAAGGGTTTCCCACCCGTGAGCTATGCCGGTGCAGGGCACGCGCCACCAGCTCCTTGCCGGTGCCGGATTCGCCAGTGATCAGGACCGTCGCCGAGGATTGAGCGAGGCGCCCGATGGCGCGAAACACCTCTTGCATGGCAGGCGCCTGGCCGAGCATATCCGGCGCGGAGGTGATGATATCGGCGGCGCCTTCCTCGCGAACGGACTCATCCAGGGCTCTGCGTATCAGTTCGACCGCCTGATCGACATCGAAGGGCTTTGGCAGATATTCAAAGGCACCGCCTTGAAACGATGCGACGGCGGAGTCCAGATCCGAGTGCGCGGTCATGATGATGACCGGCAGTGCAGGATAGCGTTGCTTTACGGCCTGAAGCAATTCGAGTCCCGAAGGTCCGGGCATACGAATATCCGACACCAGAACCTGGGGCGCGGTCAGATCCAGTTCATCCAAGGCATCCTGTGCCGAGGCAAAGGTCTTGAGGCTGATGCCTTCTCGGCCTAGCGCCTTTTCGAATACCCAGCGAATGGAACGGTCGTCATCCACGACCCAAACCGGTTTCATTGCCCGATCTCTTTGGGAATTTCAGGCGGCACGCTATGTCGCGCGAGATATTGCGAAACTGCGCGCGAAAATGCGCGCGAAAATGCACGGGAAACCGCACGGGAAAAAATGCCAATCCCGCCTACATGGGGAGCACTATTCGGAAACATGTTTTGCCTGGCTCACTGTCTGCCTCAATCGCACCACCATGGTGCTGGACGAATGTCTGGGCCAACGTAAGACCCAGACCACTGCCGCCTTCTCGCCCCGAAACCAGAGGGAAAAACATCTTCTCGCGTATTTCGTCCGGAATTCCCGGGCCGTTGTCCACCACTTGCAATTCTAATGCCAGCTTATGCTGGCTCTTCAAAAGCATCACGTGCCGGGCTATGCATGTCTTGAGCGTGATCTTTCCGTTGCCACCGTCATTCACCGCAATCGCCTGCGCGGCATTTCGCGCGATGTTGAGCACCGCCTGAATAAGCTGCTCGCGGTCGCCCTGCAGGTCCGGAAGGCTGACGTCATAGTCGCGCTCGACCTGGATACCTTGAGGGAATTCCGCAAGGATCAAGGTGCGCACGCGCTCGCAAACTTCATGGATGTTGACCTCGGTGAACTGCGGTAATCGGTTGGGCGTCAACAGCCGGTCCACCAGCGCCTGCAAGCGGTCCGCTTCATTGATAATGACCTGGGTATATTCGCGAAGTTCCGGCCGATCGAGCTCCCGCTCGAGCAACTGGGCCGAACCGCGCAATCCGCCGAGAGGATTCTTGATTTCATGAGCCAGATTGCGAATCAATGAACGATTGGCTTCGGCCTGGGAAACCCTTTGCGCCTCCCGCTCAACGCGAAGTTGCTGGTCGGTGTGGCGAAGTTCTATCAACAGTTGTGCCTCGGCGGATTCCACCGGGGTCACAATGCAGTTCAGATGCTGATGCTCCTGGCCGGGCCGGCCCATGACCAGATCCTGATCCATGAAGCCGCGGGATTCCGCGAAAGTCTGGTCAATCATGGTTTTGAACGCCGGACCGGCCATGAGAACCTCGCCGATCGCATGTCCGAGCACGTTGCGAGCGCTGACCGCAAGCAGATTTTCGGCGGCGGGATTGAGATGCTTGATGCGCAAATCCCGGTCAAGAAGAATAACCGCGGTCGCCAGCAAGTCCAGCCCTGCGAAGCCAGATGGATTGCGCTTGCCGCCTCCGGAGGACCTCCTGGATATCATGGAGACCGCCAGAACGTCGCAACACGCCTTGAAACGCGATTCCAGGCGCGCGCGCGGACTATTTGATGCTGCTTAATTCCCGGCGCAATTGCTCGACGTTCTTTTCGTGCTGCTCGACAGTTTCGGTAAATGGTTTCAGTCGATCCAGCACTCGCTGATAGTTCTTTTCGTCGCCAGTGCGTATTGCCTGCTGCTCGGCCAGCTTCTGGCGCGCGCCGCTCAGGCGTTTTTGCTCGCCATCGAGTTCTTCTTCGAGGATCTTGCGACGATCGTTGGCACGACTCGCTGCCGATGGGCCAGGTGGTGTTGTTCCGATGGGCGGCTTGCCCGGCAGCACGCCCGGCGAGGCAATGCGCTCCGCGGGCACTACCGAAACTTCGCGGCTGACGACCGTGCATTTCTTGCCGACGGTCTCTTCCTTGATATTGGTGTAGGTGCTGCGCCCGTTTACATCCACGCAGCGAAAGGTCGAGGACTGCGCCATCAAGGCGCTGGCAAATACGCACAGCGATGCCGCAACGAACAATCTGACCATGGCCCACCGATCTCCGAAGGGACGTTAAGTCTAGGCCAAATGAGCCTTGATTACAAATATGAAAGGGACGGAGACAAACAGCCTGTTCGCGCCCTCCAGAGACGGCTTTCCCGACTAATAATTGCGTAAAAACAGCCTTTTAGGAAGAGTAATACATATCGAATTCGACCGGATGGGTGGTCATGCGGAAGCGCGTCACTTCCTCCATCTTGAGACTGGCATAGGCATCAAGGAAGGCATCCGAGAATACCCCGCCCTTGGTAAGGAAAGCCCTATCCTTGTCCAGGTGCTCAAGCGCCATCTCCAGCGAAGAGCAAACGTTGGGGACCTTCTTGGCCTGCGAAGGCGGCAGGTCGTACAGGTTTTTGTCGATCGGATCACCAGGATGGATCTTGTTCTGCACCCCGTCCAGGCCCGCGAGAAGCATCGCGGAAAATGCCAGGTAGGGATTGCAGGTGGGATCCGGGAAGCGCACTTCCACGCGGCGTCCTTTGGGATTGGAGACATAAGGAATGCGGCAGGCAGCGGAACGATTACGCGCGGAATAGGCCAGATTGATCGGCGCCTCGAACCCGGGCACCAGACGCTTATAGGAATTGGTTCCCGGATTGGTGATCGCGTTCAACGCCTTGGCGTGCTTGATGATGCCGCCGATGTAAAAAAGGGCGAAATCGGACAAACCGGCATAGCCGTTTCCTGCAAAAATATTCTTGCCGTCCTTCCAAACCGATTGATGGACATGCATTCCCGATCCGTTGTCACCGACTATCGGCTTGGGCATGAAGGTCGCCGTTTTGCCATAGGAATGCGCTACGTTCCAGACGGTGTACTTGAGAATCTGGGTCCAATCGGCCCGTTTTACCAATGAGTTGAACAGGGTACCGATTTCATTTTGACCGGCGGCCCCTACTTCATGGTGGAACACCTCGACCTCGACACCTTGCTGCTCCAGCGCCAAAGATATGGCGTTGCGGATATCCTGCAGGGAGTCCTGGGGCGCGACCGGGAAATACCCGCCTTTCACCGGGGCGCGGTGGCCTGAATTGCCGCCCTCATGTTCGATGCCGCTGGCCCAGGGCGCTTCCTCGGAGGTGATCTTGACGAAGCAACCGGACATGTCGATATTCCAGGTCACTCCGTCGAATATGAAGAACTCCGGTTCCGGGCCAAAATAAGCGGTATCGCCGAGGCCGCTCGATTTCAGGTAGGCCTCAGCGCGCTTTGCCAGGGATCGCGGATCCCGATCATAACCCTTCATATCGGAGGGTTCGACCACGTCGGAAGTGATGTTCAGGGTGAGTTCGTCGACAAACGGATCCAGGCGCGCGCTATCCGGATCGGGCATGAGCAGCATGTCCGAGGCTTCGATGCCCTTCCATCCGGCGATCGAGGAACCATCAAAAGCATGGCCGCTCTCGAACTTGTCCATGGTGAATTGTTTTGCCGGGACCTGAACGTGCTGCTCCTTGCCGCGCGTATCAGTGAAGCGGATGTCGACAAATTTGACCTCCTTGTCCTTCAGCATTTTCAGCACGTCATTTGCGGACATCGCCATGGAAAGCTCTCCTTGATGGTATGAATGAATAAATGAATGATTGAACAGCAGCTACTGGGGTGGCCGACAGCGGCGAATAGATATTCTCTGAGCAGAATTTATGCCACACGGGAATGTCTTATAAGTTCATTGTGCCATAAGAGGGCAGAATCATTGCAACATGGGCGCTCATGCATTATATCGGTGCATCAAGGCACCGAGATGCACCGAATCTGTGCGATGAGGTTCCCGCGGGAATTTCTTGTTAATATGAATTTTTTCGCAATTAGACCGTGGACGATTTGATCACCATTCTTGCCAGAGCCAAAGCACGCGCCACGGAAAAGAAACTGCTTTACGCCGGTGCCCTGCTACCTGCTGAGGCCAACGCCATTTTGCAGGCCAATAGCGATGCTCAATTGGTCGATGTGCGGACCAAGGCGGAATTGAATTGGGTTGGGCGTGTGCCCGGTGCGCTGACAATCGAGTGGAATAGCTGGCCGGGAGGAGAGAAAAACCCCCGCTTTATCGAAGAATTGAAAGCCGGGGTACCGTCCACCCAGGGTCCGTTGATGTTTTTGTGCCGGTCAGGCGCGAGGTCGCATAACGCCGCTGAGACCGCAACGCAAGCCGGCTACTCGAACTGCTTCAACGTTCTCGAGGGCTTTGAAGGCGACAAGGACGAAAATGGCCATCGCAACATCCTGGGAGGCTGGCGCGCCGCCGGCCTGCCATGGGTGCAAAGCTGATTCAGCTCCAGTCCACCATTCCCGCATACGCGGTCAGTATCACCACGATCCCGAATGCGATCCGGTACCACGCGAACAAAGTGAAATCGTGCGTGGCGACATAACGAATCAGCCAGCGCACGCAGATGAATGCGGACAGGAACGCGGCGATGAATCCGACGGCGAACATTCCCAGGTCATCGAAACTGAGCAGCCCGCGGTTTTTCCACAGGTCATAGGCACCGGCCGCCACCAGGGTCGGTACCGCCAGGAAAAATGAAAACTCTGTCGCTGCACGGCGCGACAGACCAAAAAGCATTCCCCCGATGATGGTCGCGCCGGAACGCGAGGTTCCGGGGATCAGCGCAAAAGCCTGCGCGCAGCCTACCTTGATGGCGTCGCGCCAATCCATGTCATCCACGGATTCGACGCGCGCCTTGAGGCGGCGCCGCTCAAGCCACAGGATGATCACGCCGCCGGCAATAAACGCCAGCGCAACCGGCACAGGCTTGAACAGATGCGATTTGATCAGGCTGCCGAATGCCAGCCCCAGACATGCGGCGGGCAGGAAAGCAATCAGCAGATTTGCCGCGAAGCGCTGCGCGGCGCGATCGCCGCCCAGGCCTGTCATGACACCCATGAAGCGCCTGCGGTACTCCCAGACGATGGCGAGCATCGCGCCGGTCTGGATAACGACTTCAAATACCTTGGCCCTGTCGTCATTGAATTCCAGCAGATCTCCGGCCAGTATGAGATGCCCGGTGCTGGAAATCGGAAGAAATTCGGTCAGACCTTCGACCACGCCCATGATCAGGGCTTTGAGGAGTACGGAATCCATGTCGGCGCATTCTACCGCGCGGCAATCAGGCTACTGCCGCAGCAGGCGTTTGCAGCGCGCAAGCAAGCGCCTTGCAGCAGTTCACGCTTTGCTGTAGATCTGCGCACCCTTCTTCACGAACTCCACAGCCTTCTCTTCCATGCCTTTTTTCAGCGCCGTTTGTTCGTCCATGCCCTGGCTTGCCGCGTAATCACGCACGTCCTGGGTGATCTTCATGGAGCAGAAATGCGGCCCGCACATGGAACAGAAATGCGCCACTTTGGCGCCCTGCTGCGGCAGCGTTTCGTCGTGGAATTCTCGGGCGGTGTCGGGATCGAGACCGAGATTGAACTGGTCTTCCCAGCGAAATTCAAAGCGCGCCTTGGACAAGGCGTTATCCCGGATCTGCGCGCCAGGATGCCCTTTTGCGAGATCGGCGGCATGCGCCGCGATTTTGTACGCCATGATTCCGTCCTTGACATCCTTCTTGTCGGGCAAGCCAAGGTGCTCCTTGGGCGTCACGTAGCAAAGCATTGCCGTGCCATACCACCCGATCTGCGCGGCGCCAATGGCCGAGGTGATGTGGTCATATCCTGGCGCGATATCGGTGGTTAATGGTCCCAAGGTGTAGAACGGCGCCTCAAAGCAGTGTTCAAGCTGCAGGTCCATGTTCTCTTTGATCAACTGCATGGGCACGTGCCCGGGGCCCTCAATCATGACCTGCACGTCATGCTTCCACGCCACTTGCGTCAGCTCGCCCAGCGTTTTCAACTCGCCAAGCTGGGCCTCGTCATTCGCATCCCAGATCGACCCCGGCCGCAAGCCGTCGCCCAGAGAAAAGGAAACGTCGTAGGCCTTCATGATTTCGCAGATATCTTCGAAATGGGTGTAGAGAAAATTTTCCTTGTGGTGCGCCAGGCACCATTTGGCGAGGATTGACCCGCCGCGGGAAACGATGCCCGTCATGCGGTTGGCAGTCATCGGTACATAGCGCAACAGCACCCCTGCATGAATGGTGAAGTAGTCCACGCCCTGTTCGGCCTGCTCGATCAGGGTGTCGCGGAAAATTTCCCAGGTAAGGTCTTCAGCCTTGCCGTCGACTTTCTCCAGCGCCTGATAGATTGGCACCGTACCGATGGGTACCGGGCTGTTGCGCACGATCCACTCACGCGTTTCGTGGATGTTCTTGCCGGTGGAAAGGTCCATTACCGTGTCGCCGCCCCAACGGATCGACCAGGTCATCTTTTCCACTTCTTCGGCGATCCCCGAGGACAGCGCCGAGTTGCCGATATTGGCATTGATCTTGATCAGGAAGTTCCTGCCGATGATCATCGGCTCGGATTCAGGGTGATTGATGTTTGCCGGAATAATCGCGCGGCCGCGCGCCACTTCGCTGCGAACGAATTCCGGCGTGATTTCCTGCGGAATGGCGGCGCCGAAAGACTCGCCGCGATGCTGGCGCAGCATCAGCGCGGCCAGTTTTTCCCCCTGCGGACCCGAGGCGCGCAATGACTCCAGGTAACGCTTGCGCTCCATGTTCTCGCGGATGGCGATGTATTCCATTTCCGGGGTGATGACACCCTGCTTCGCGTAATGCATCTGCGAAACGTTGCTGCCTGCCTTTGCGCGGCGCGGCTTTCTTTTCAGCCCGAAGCGCATTTCGGCAAGCTTGGGATCATTCAGGCGTTCCAATCCAAATCTGGAGCTGGGCGCGTGCAGCACCTCGGTATCGACGCGTTCTTCTATCCATGCCTGGCGAAGCGCCTGCAGACCCTGACGGATATCGATCGTCACCTGCGGATCGGTGTACGGTCCCGAGCAATCGTACACATAGATCGGCGGATTCTTTTCCGCGCCAAAGGAGGCCGGCGTGTCGGACTGCGAGATCTCCCGCATTGGCACGCGCAAATCCGGGCGCGAACCGGTTATGTAGATCTTTTGTGAATTCGGCAAAGGCTTGACCGCGGCCTCGTCGACCTGCGCTGTTGCCGCCAGAAATTTTGGATTGGCCACCATAGAATGCTCCTTTGTCGAGGTTCGAAGGGAGCAGCGGCTTTCGCGAACGCTTCCCTTCGGCGGCATTACCCGCATCAGGTTCGGAGGGTGTTTCTCACCCCTGGAATTCCATAATCGCGAACGCCAGCAGGACCCCTACGTTGCAAACTGAAACTTACTCCAACAGCGCGTGCATGGCAAGCTGTCAACCTGCGATTGCAGAAATTCGGGTAGGGGCTTTAATTGAGCAATGCTAGAATTCTCTTCCTTCCCGCGGTTAAGGCAATCCGGAAAATGATGAATACAGCGCTAAATATCGAGCAGGCCCGCTTCAATATGGTTGAGCAGCAGATTCGCCCCTGGGAGGTGCTGGATCAGGAAATACTCGATCTGCTCTATCTTCTGCATCGGGAAAAGTTTGTTCCAGACGCCTATCGGGCGCTCGCCTTTTGTGATCTGGAGATTCCACTGGGTAACGAGCCCAGCGAACGCATGTGGGCGCCCAGGGTCGAAGCCAGGGTTCTGCAGAACCTGAACCTCAAGAAAACCGATCGCATCCTGGAAGTGGGAACCGGATCGGGCTATTTCGCCGCATTGCTGGCGCATTGCGCCGGCCGCGTATTTTCAGTGGAGATCAACGCCAGGCTTGCCAAACTGGGCGAAGCGAATCTTGCCGCGGAGGGCATCGACAACGTCACGGTGGAGAACGGCGATGCGGCGCGCGGATGGTCCCGGCATGCGCCCTATGACGTCATTGTCCTCACAGCTTCCACCCCGGTGGTCCCCGAATCGCTGCTTGAGCAGATCAAACCCGGTGGCAGACTATTCGCGATTGTCGGCGACGAGCCGGTGATGGTCGCGCGCATTCTGAGCCGCGACGCGGCTGGATCCTTCGTTCAGAAGGAACTGTTCGAGACCTGCTTCGCGCCACTTGCCAATGCCTTGCAGCCCACGCGCTTTCAATTCTGAAAATGCCGATTCAGCAACTTCAGCCACGGCAGCTGCGTGACTGGCTCGATGACGGGTCCCGTCGCGCAACGGTGCTGCTGGACGTTCGCGAGCCCTGGGAAGTTCAACTCTGCCGGATCGAAGGCTCGCTCACTATTCCGATGAATGATGTCGCACAACAATGTTCAAGCCTGGACCCGGATGTCGAGATGGTCCTGATATGCCATCATGGCGGACGCAGCATGCAGGTCGCTCAATTCCTCGAGCGTGGCGGTTTCACGAAACTCCATAATCTTGCCGGCGGTATCGATGCCTGGGCGCGTTTGATTGACCCGGCCATGGCGGTCTACTGAAGAGATAATCCATGAGATGCCTGAATTTTTTTCTCGCCGCAACTTGCGCCATTTCCGTGGCGCCACCGGCGCTTGGCGCCGATCTGCTGCAGGTATTTCGCGATGCGACCGCCAATGACGCGGTATATTCATCCGCCCGTGCGGCCCTGGCCGCGGGCCGCGAGAGATTGCCGCAGGGACGCGCCCTGATCCTGCCGACCCTCAATCTCACCGGCAGCGCTCTGCAGAGCAATAACCATGTGCTGCAGCGCCTCCCCACCAGCAATATCCCGGTAACCCGGAATTTCAGCAGCACTGTTTTCACGTTTACGTTGACGCAGCCGCTGTATCGGCCGCAGAACTATCTGCAACTCGAACAGGCCGAGTTCCAGGTCGCCCAGGCCGAGTCGCAATTCGGACAGGCTTTCCAGGATCTGGTGGTACGCGTTTCTCAGGCCTATTTCGACGTGCTCAACGCGGAGAACAGTCTGGCTTTCATCCGCGCGCAGAAAGCCGCGATAACGGAGCAGCTTGCACAGGCGAAGAGGAATTTCGAGGTGGGAACAACCACCATAACGGATACCAACGAGGCACAGGCCCGTTTTGACCTCTCCGTTTCGCAGGAAATCGCCGCGCAAAACGAATTGGAGCTGCGCAGGCAAGCGCTTGAGCAGATTGTGGGAAAGATCCCGGAATCGTTGACGCCGTTGCGCTCAAGCTTCACGATGGCGCCGCCGCAACCCAACCGGATGGACGACTGGGTGAGTGCTGCGCAAAAAGGCGCTTATCCGGTTCGCATTCAGGAAGCCGCCACGGAAATCGCCACTCGGGAGGTGGAGCGTAGCCGCGCAGGCCACAAGCCTACCCTCGATATCGTCGCGACTTATGCCAATAGCGCCGTAGGCAGCAATGTCAACAATGGTCTCGGCGCGGATACGCGCACGGGGACTCTTGGCCTGCAATTGGCAGTTCCAATTTTTGCCGGCTGGTCGGTCGATTCCCGGATCAGGGAATCACTCGCGAACCTGGAACGGGCCCGCTCGGACCTGGAAAATACCCGCCGCCAGGCCGCACTTGCCGCGCGTCAATCCTATGTCGGCGTCACCAACGGGATAGCGCAGGTGCGAGCCCTGGAACAGGCGGTTACCTCGTCAGAGACCGCGCTGGCCTCCAATAAGCTCGGATACGAAGTTGGCGTGCGTATCAATATCGACGTGCTGAATTCGCAGCAACAGCTATTTTCCACCAAGCGCGATCTTGCGCGTGCGCGTTATGACGCGATCATGAACGGTTTGCGCCTGAAAGCCGCTGCGGGAACGCTTACCGAGGAAGATGTCGAGGCCGTCAATCGGCTGCTTGGCAACGATTGACGCCGGATCGAAACACGCTAATTCGCCGCCTCAGTCCCGGGCTGTTGGCGCGCGATCGAGCAATCGCGCGGCGATTGCCGCCATCCGATCCGCAGCACCGCGGTGCTTCTCGCAGAACGCCAGCCCGGCATCGCCCATGGCGCGGCGCGCGGCGGGATCGTCCAACAGCTGCGAAGCTTGCTTGAGAATACCCGCAGCATCCCCGGCGCTTCGCGCCGCCCCAGCCTGCATGGCTTGCTCGGCAGCCAAGGCAAAGTTGTACACCGATGGACCGACAAGGACCGGGACGGCGGCGGCGCAGGCTTCAATAAGATTCTGCCCGCCATAGTCCAGCAAGCTACCGCCGACGAAAGCCACATCGGCTGCGCGATAGTAAGCGGCCAATTCCCCGACGCTGTCGCCAAGAAAATAATTGCAATTGCCGGGAACATCCCGGTTGGCGCTACGCCGCACATAAGCGTGGCCGCGCTGTTCGAGCAAGGCGGCGACATCCGCAAAGCGCTGCGGGTGGCGCGGAACAATGACCGTAAGGGTGTCACGCAGAGGATATGCATCGAGCGCGTCGAGAATAATCGCTTCTTCGCCATCCCGGGTGCTGGCGGCCAGGAATACCCTGCGCGAGCCGTAGCGCGCGCGCAGCTCGAGCGCCAGTTGCTCGCTTCCGGGGGCCGCCTCAACGTCGAATTTCAGGTTGCCGGCCACGCTCACAAAACGCGCGCCGAGCCGTGAAAGCCGCTTCGCGTCCTCCTCGGTTTGTGCGGCAACCGCGGCGAATGAAGCAAACGCCCTGGAAGCCAGGGGAGCTATCTTGTCGTAACCTGACGCGGATCTTTCGGACAAGCGCGCATTCGCCAACAGCAGCGGCACGAATTTCTCGCGGCACGCTTCGATCAGGTTGAACCACACTTCGGTCTCGACAAGAATGCCCAGGTCGGGGCGAAACCGGTCAAGAAACGCGCGCACCGCAAACGGATAGTCGTAGGGCAACCAGACAATATGTACGCGTTCGCCAAACATTGTCTGCGCGGCTTTGCGTCCAGCCGCGGTCATCTGGGTAAGCAGAAACTCATGTTGCGGGTACCGCGTCATCAGACGGTCGACAAGCGGTTTCGCCGCATGCACTTCACCGAGCGATACGGCGTGGATCCATACAAGCTTACGGCCCGCGGCGCGCGGCGTGACCGAGCCGTAGAGGCCGAAGCGCTCGGCCAGCCCCTCGAGATAGGCGGGCTCGCGCAAGCTCCGCCAGTACAGCCGCGCAAGAACTGCCGGCAATGCGCCCCACAGCAGCAGCGTGTAGCCAAGACGCCAGATCACAGCGCCCCGCAGGTCTGCAGTGCTTCAAATACCTGGCGCGCCTGGGGAGCGCGGCCCGGCCCGCCGAGATTCCGCGCCCGGCGGGCGCCATAGACGCCGGTCAGTCCGGGATTGGTGGCGCAATAAATCGCGGCAACGGGCGTTTCAAGGGCCGCCGCCAGGTGAGTGAGCCCGGTGTCGAGCCCCGCGACGCCATTGCATTGCTCCAGCAGCGCCGCGACGGCTTGCATCGACAAAACCCCGGGGATCTGCGCGTGCCGCAGCGAGGACGCGATGCGCTCACTGCGCAAGCGCTCGTTCCTGCTTCCCCAGGGCAGGACGACACCGGCACCCGCCGCCTCGATCAGCTTGCCCAGTTCCGCCCACCGGTCCTCGGGCCAATGCTTGTTGGCGCGGCTGGTCGAATGCAGCAGCACGATCCGGCGTTCGAGGGTCTGGTTAATGTGTGATGCTCCGCTCCTCAACCCATATTCGACCGCCTCGCCGCAGCGATACCCCAGCGCACGCGCGGCAAGTTCGCGATTGCGAACCACCGCATGCTGGCCGCGCGCAATGTGGTGGCAAACGTCGTAGAAACGCGCCGCGATCGGCTC
>Ga0209343_10005575_pt1 | contig 15201 bp, 11 predicted proteins | sample RifCSPlowO2_02_FD_184026 | JGI IMG/M metagenome (GOLD analysis project Ga0209343, IMG submission 184026) | Groundwater microbial communities from Rifle, Colorado - Rifle CSP2_plank lowO2_0.2 (SPAdes) (version 2) | ecosystem: Environmental > Aquatic > Deep subsurface > Groundwater | place... | reverse complement strand
CAACAGGAACTGCAATTGAGACCGGGCTAGCGGGCCTTCTATGAAGGTCCGCTCGTGTGCCCCCCTCTGGGGGGCGTAAGGCAAAACCACGTTCTACGAACGTGGTTCATTTACTTTTGGCCATTACATGCACGTTTTGCTGATCGAGGATGATGATCTTGTGGCAAGCGGGATCGTTGCCGGACTGCGACTTCACGCAGTCAATGTCGATCGCGTCGGCACAGCCAAAGCAGCACAGAACGCATTGGAAACCGGCCATTTCGATCTGCTCGTACTCGACCTCGGATTGCCGGACGAGGACGGCATGACCCTTCTGAATCGCTGGCGTGCCGCGGGATATTCGCTTCCCATTCTGATTCTGACGGCGCGCGATTCGATCGAACACCGTGTCGCCGGGCTGCAGGCGGGGGCCGACGACTACCTGCTCAAGCCGTTCGACCTGAGCGAGCTGGTCGCGCGCCTGCACGCTTTGCAACGACGCATGGCGGGACGCAGCGTCAACCTGATCCGCCACGGTCCGCTATGTTTCGACCCCGCGAACTGCCAGGTCACGCTCAACGATGTCCCGGTCGAGCTGTCGCGGCGCGAGCTCGCGCTGCTGCAGGCGCTGTTGCATAACCCCAAGCGCATCCTGAGCGCGGAACAGGTCAAGGACAGCCTGTACGGCCTGGAAGAAAACGTCGAGAGCAATGCACTCAATGTGCATATTCATCACTTGCGGCGCAAGCTCGGTCCGCGCATTGTCGAAACCGTCCGCGGCCTCGGATACCGCCTCGGCGAGGCCGGAACATGAGCCTGCGTTTTCGGCTGCTGGCCATCATCGGTTTATCCTTCACGATCCTGTGGGGCACCGCGTCGGTGTGGATGCTGGTCGACTTGCGAACCGAGTTCCGCGATGCGCTGGACGAGCGCCTGGCGGCATCCGCGCGCATGGTTGCCGGACTGGTCGCCCAGATGCCTCCATCGGCAGAGTCATCCGAGCTGACCTCCCAGACGGTGCTCGATGTGGCGGCAAAAGACGGCGTTGCGTGCGAAATCAGAATGCTGAGCGGCGGATTGATGGCGCGCACGCATGACAGCCCGAACGGACTCGGGCTTGTGACAAGCGGCTTCAGCACACGCATCATCAACGGACAGCAATGGCGAAGCTACACCCTCGAACAAGGAGGCAAGCGCGTTACGACAGCCGATCGCATCGACCGCCGCGAGGCCCTGCTGCACAACGTGGTGCTCGCCACGGCAGTACCGTTTTTTATTGCAATGACCGGTAGCCTGGTCGTTCTGTGGTTCGGCATTCGCCGCGGATTGCGTCCGCTTGAATCGATCCGCAGGGCGCTCGATGAGCGCAAGGCGGGGGCGCTGGATCCTCTTCCCGAAACGCGTGTTCCCGCCGAGCTGACGCCGCTGGTGCAGACCATAAACCTGCTGCTCGACCGCACCAGAAGCGCGATTGAACGGGAGCGCGGCTTTACCGGCGATGCCGCGCATGAATTGCGCACGCCGCTTACCGCGATCAAGACCCACATCCAGGTGGCGCGCCTGTCGCACGGCGAAGATGCCGTCACGGCGCTCGATCACGCCGAGCAAGGGGTGCACCGCATGCAGCGTACGCTTGAGCAGCTTCTCACTCTGGCCAGAGTCGAAGGGCCTTTCTCTTTTGAAAACGGTGAAACGGCAAGTTCGCTCGAGATCGCAACACTTGCACGGAACGAGCTGCATCCGGATCTCAGGAATCGCGTGGTGCTGGATAACGCGAACAGCAAGCAAGCCGTGACGATTCCATCGGTACTTGCCGTCACGGCGATACGCAATATTCTCGATAACGCCTTGCGTTACTCGCCGCAAGATGCGCCGGTCACGCTTCATCTGAGCGAGTCGGATGGATTCGTCTGTTTTTCCATAATCGATGAAGGAGCGGGCATGAGCGAACAGGCACGCGATCATGCGGTCCGGCGCTTCTGGCGCCAGGGAGCGGGACAAGGCAGCGGGCTGGGCCTGTCGATCGTCGATGCGATCGTCAAGCGTTACGGCGGCGACTTTCAACTGGTTACACGGCCGCAGGGAGGCACGCTGGCGGAAATCAGGTTTCCGGCGGCATGATTTTTTACCGCTCAGCTCCGTGCGTCTTTCGGCTTGTCACCTTTCGGCCAATCCCTGGATTTCCCGGCAAAATCGGGCCGGGGCTGATGGGTAAAGAACTCGGCAACATCGACGGCTTCCTGCTCGCTGAGAGTGTTGGGCTGTCCCAACGGCATATTGTGCTTGACGAAGGCTGCTGCGGTATAGGTACGCGCCATACCGGCGCCGACATTAAACGAGTCCTTGCCCCACACCGGTGGGAATGAATATGCACCGTTCGGTAGTTTCATGCCCTCGCCGTTCGGACCGTGACAGCTCCAGAGCGGTCTGTCCGTGGTGCCGCGGCTGTGTAATTACTGCGAGGAGCCTCCCTGCATTCCGGTCCGTCCTGTCGGCGCGACCTTCAAGAACAAGGCAGGCATGGTGCTGGCGGATGCCGACCGTTGCGCCGGCTGCGCCTACGAAGATGCAAATCGATTTGATTCGCTTCGGCGATGCGCGTTGCGTCCCTGATCGCGGCGTCGGCAATGCAGTAGTAATACTGTAGCAACATCGCTCTTAGCAGTAACGGCCGCGGAAACAGTATTAGTACGGTATGGAGCTCTCCGGCATTCGCGTCCATGATGGCGCCTGCCGAATTCAACCGGTCCGGGATAGGTATCGAACTGCCGGCCGTCACGCGCTTGCTCAGTAACGATCTCTTGAAGGATGAAACGGCGGAAGCCGGATGTAAATCCGGAATCAATCAACTCATTAATATAAAAACGCGAAGAGGATGACATGAGAATTGTAATGAAAAACCGTTTGACCGTTGCCACGATAACCGCCGCGGTACTTGTACTCGGCGGCTGCGGAGGCGGTTCAAGTGAAGACAGGAACGTCAAGCCGTCTTACCTGGGTGCCGTGGCAAGCGCCAGTTACGATGGCACAACCGACGACTTGCTCACAGCGGGCCTGGGAAAAACCGGTTTGGGCGGCGCCGCGCCGACAGCTGCGAATCCATTGAGCCCGACTGCCGCGGAACTGCGAAAAATTGCGATCTACAACAACTATCGCGCGATTCTCGATATCACGGCCGGCGGCGGCTACGGCACCTTGTACGGACCGAACGTCGATGCCGCAGGCGTTGCGACAGCCGGCGAAGGCAAGATCCCCGGCATCGAATACATTGCCTACTCGGATGACGGCACCGGCAACCAGAACATCACGATGATGGTGCAGGTGCCTTCAAGCTTCAATCCTGCAAGCCCTTGCATCGTCACCGGCACCTCGAGCGGATCGCGCGGCATCTACGGCGCCATCGGCACTTCGGGCGAGTGGGGCTTGAAGCACGGCTGCGCGGTCGCCTATACCGACAAGGGAAGCGGCAACGGCATTCATGATCTGCAAAACAATACCGTCAGCCTGCAGAACGGCGTGCGCGCCGATGCTACCGCCGCGGGAACGGCATCGAATTTCACCGCCGGCCTGACCAGTGCCGAGCGTGCCGCATTCAATACGGCGACGCCGAACCGGTTTGCCGTCAAACATGCACACTCGCAACAGAATCCGGAAAAAGACTGGGGCAAATGGACTTTGCAATCAATCGAATTCGCTTACTTTGTCTTGAATGAACGATTCGGCGACGTGGCGAAGGACGGCGTATCGCGCCTCAGGAAACTGAATCCGGCAAATACGATCGTGATTGCTTCCAGCGTCTCCAATGGCGGCGGTGCGGCATTGGCTGCGGCGGAAATGGATACGCAAGGCCTGATCAGCGGCGTTGCAGTAGGCGAACCGCAGATACAAGTCGTGCCTGATGCGAGAGTCAGCGTCAAGCGCGGCGCCACCACCTTGGCCGGAACCGGGAAATCCCTGTTGGACCTGACGACGCTCGCCAACTTGATGCAGCCTTGCGCAGCGCTGGATTCCGTTGCAACCAATGTGTTCAACCTGGTCAATACGACCATTGCAACCAATCGTTGCACCGCACTCAAGGCGAACGGCCTGATAACCGGAAACACAACCGCCGAAATGGCGGCGAGCGCAATGGCCGCCCTCGTGACGGCAGGATGGCAGCCGGAAAGCAATGACTTGCAGGCATCGCATTATTCCTTTGCGACGCTGCCGGTGGCGCTGACCTACGCGAATACTTACGGACGCTTCAGCGTTAAGGACAATTTGTGCGGCTTCAGTTATGCGGCAACGGATGCGGCGACGTTTGTTCCGGTTGCCGCGAACGCTGCATTGCTGGCCAACTCGTTCGGCACCGGCAACGGTATTCCGCCGACAGTCGGCATCAACATTGTCAACAACAATAGTGTCGGCGGTCCGGTGCTCGATGCGGCCTCGCTTTCCATCGGCGCTGTGTTTGACTACAACATCGCGGGCGCGCTCTGCCTGCGTGAACTGGTAACCGGAACCAGTGCCAACGCCGTACGCGTAAATCAAGGCATCAACGAAGTGCTGCGCACCGGAAATCTGCAGGGCAAGCCGACGCTGATCGTGCATGGCCGTGCAGATACGCTGGTGCCGGTGGCATTTACATCGCGTCCGTATTTCGGCCGGAACAAGATAGTCGAAGGCGCCAATAGCAAGCTGTCATATATCGAAGTGACCAACGCCCAGCACTTCGATGCGTTCCTGTCATTGCCCGGCTACAGCCATCGACTGGTTCCACTGCATCGCTACCACATTCAGGCAATGGACATGATGTATGCCCATCTGAAAACCGGCGCGGCATTGCCTGCCAGCCAGGTAGTGCGCACCGTGCCGCGCGGCTTGACTGGCCTGGTAGCCAATCCGATCACGGCTGCCAATGTGCCGCCGATTAAAACCGTGGCGGCAGCGGCTGACCAGATCACGTTTGCCGGCAACCTCGTGACGGTTGCGGATTAAACAGGCGCCGTACGCAAAAGCCCCATGGAGCCTTGCTTCTCCATGGGGCTTTTTTTGTGCTTGCAGCCGTCATTGCGGGTACGGTGGACGAGGCCCGCCTGAGTCCGGATACCCTAAAATACCGCCTCAATGCGATTTTTGCCGGCTTTTTTTGCGACATACAGTGCCTGGTCCGCCCGGTTGACGAACGACCTTATTTCCTGACGACCGCCCTGCGTGGTGGCGATGCCGATGCTGACCGTGTACGCAGGCATATCATGCGAACGGGCCTGCGCCAAAAGCTTTCGTATCCGCTCCGCGATGATGTATGCGCCGTCCTGCGGCGTATTCGGCAGCATCACCATGAACTCTTCTCCGCCGTAGCGTGCCATCACGTCATGATTGCGCAATCCCTGCTGTGCCTTCCGGGAAAAATCCGCAATGACCCGGTCGCCTTCCAGATGTCCATATTGGTCGTTGATTCCCTTGAAGTCGTCCAGGTCCATCATCAATAGCGACAGAGGCTGGCCGTACCGATGCGATCGGCTCATTTCCTTTTCCAGCGAATCGAAAAATGCCTCGCGCCGGTACAGGCCCGTCAGGCCGTCACGGGCTGCCGCGTGTTCCAGCTTGAACTGCAGCCTGCGGGTGACCATCAGCATGAAGCCCAGGCTCAGGGCGACGATCGAAAAGGCAAATGTCGCCAGATAGATATGTTGCTGCATCGAGATATCGGTGGCGGGATGCAGAACGCCGGTTTGAAGTATTGCCGAAATGCCCCGGACGAGCGAAATGCATGCGGTCAGAAGAAACACCGACTGGGTGAACCTCTCGGCAAAACTCTTGCTCTTCATCTTGAAAATGATCATCGCGCATGAAAAGAACAGCGTCGCATTGACGGCGCCTACCAGGATGATGCGTGCCCGATAACTATCCTGAACCAAGGTGGGCCAGATCAGCAGCAGGCTCATCACCGCCAACGCGGCCAGGAGTCGTTTGCGCGGCACGGCAAGATTTTCAAACCGCAGCAGGCTCGCATACATCAACATGATGCCGCCGACGACCAGTATATTGGCAACGAGACTGGAAAAGAGCACCGGAATGCTGCCCCTCAGTGCGAATAGAAACGCGGACGCGACCATCAGCAGACAGCCCCATGCCCAATGCTCAAGTCCTTGAATATCCTTGGGAAAACTGCGGCGCAGAACGAAAAAGATGAATGAGCACAGAATGCCCAGTATGGCGGAAACGATGATGAATGAGCGTGGATCGAATCCCAACATGATGCCGATTTACCCTACGCTATTCATGATCGGATGCGTTAATAGCCAATAAAATTTCCAAATTGCAACATCGTTGCGCATTGTATATTTGCTTTCGCCTCATGGCGATCCCAATTTTATGGGACTTACGAAGATGCAATTTCGTCCCCAGGCGATGCGCTTGACGAAGGCCGTATCGCAGCATGCCGCCGCGATTGTGGCACAACGGCAAGATACCCGCTAGCGGTACGGCCACATATCAGGCAATTTCAAGTGCCGTCCGGTTGCTCCGGACGCGCCTGCTGCCGCTTCAATGCGATAGGGAATTTCCCCTATCGCCATGCATGTTTCTTCCAATTTCGCTCCGGTTTCAAACGGCCTATGCTGAGCCGGTATTGTCAACCGGAGCATTGCAATGAGCACTAAACCCGATCTATCCCGGCGCGCCTTCCTCACGGCGATGCCGGCGGTTACCGCAGGGCTGGTCACGCCGGCCATGGCTGCAGAGGAAGCGAGCCCGCATTGGGGTATGTTGGTCGATACCCGCCGCTGTATCGGCTGCCAGGCATGCACCATCGCCTGCGCAATGGAAAACGCGCTGCCCGAAGGCCAGTTCCGCACCAGCGTCTCGACCTATGCGGTAACCACGAGCGAAGGCCGAACCGGCTTGTCCGTGGTGCCGCGCCTGTGCAATCACTGCGAGGAACCGCCCTGCATCCCGGTCTGCCCGGTCGGCGCCACCTTCAAGAACAAGGAAGGCATGGTGCTGGTGGATGCCGAGCGCTGCGTCGGCTGCGCCTATTGCGTACAAGCCTGTCCCTACGAGGCGCGTTTCATCAATCACCATACCGGCAAGGCCGACAAATGCACCTTCTGCAGCCACCGGGTCGAAGCCGGTTTGCTGCCGGCCTGCGTCGAAACCTGCGTCGGCGGCGCCCGCATTTTCGGCGACATGAATGATCCGCAGAGCGAAATCAACCGTCGGATCAAGGCCGCCGAAGGCAAGGTCAGCGTTCTGAAACCGGAGGCTGCAACCAAGCCTCATGTCTTTTATATCGGTCTGTACAAGGACCTGGACGGCCGCATCGACGGCGCTTCCGCCGCCGAAATGATGTGGCGCCCGAACCAACACGGAGGATGAACATGAACACCACTGTCGAAATACTGGGCTTTGCCCGCGAACCGGGCTGGTTGCCCTGGGCCGTACAGTATTTTTTTCTGATCGGGATTTCCACCACCGCCTTCTTCCTTTCGCTGCCCGGTCTGGTCTGGCGGCGGCCCGACTGGCGCGGGATTTCGCGGCGTGCCCTGCTCGCGGCTCTGGTATGCGGTCTGGTGGCGCCGGTGGCGCTGCTGGCCGATCTGCACCAGCCGGGTCGATTCCTGAACTTTTATCTGCACCCGAATTTCACGTCGTGGATGGCATGGGGATCGTTCTTCATTCCGCTCTACCTGTTCGGACTGGTGCTCTACGCCTGGCTGTGCCTGCGTCCGGTGCTGGCCGAACTGGCCGGACGGCCTGCGGCAGGCAAACGTCTTGCCGGCTTGTATCGCGCACTGGCATATGGCGGACATGATAATACCGGCGCCATTCGCGCCGCTGCTTTCGTTGCCGCGATCGGCGCGTTGCTGGTGTTGCTCTATACCGGAATGGAAGTCATGACAGTTCAGGCCCGGCCCTTGTGGCATAGCCCGCTGGTGCCCCTGCTGTTTGCGGTTACCGCGTTAGCAGGGGGCATCGGCATGACCAGCCTGTTCGAAGCGGTATCGGGCAAGACATCCTCGGCGCCGCTGCTCAATCGCTGGCTGGAAGGTACGCAATGGGCAGTCCTGGTCTTGTTGGCCGCCTGGCTGGTGTCCGCCGTTACCGGCATCTCGGCCGCCGCTGCGGACGCATTGGCTTCAATGCAAGGCTCGACCGGCTGGCTGCTGACGTTTGCGTGGCTGACCGGCACCAGCGTGCTGACTCTGTGGCTGGCGCGCAACCGCCGCCAATGGCTGGTTCCGGCAGCGCTGCTGGCATTGCACGGTACATGGATGATGCGCTGGGTCGTCTTCATGGGGGGACAGAGCATGCCAAAAATCGGTTCGACATTCCATACCTATGTCCTGAGCATGACTCCGGAAAGCGTCCTCGGCATTATCGGCACCGCCGGTCTTTGTCTCACCCTTTACATCGTGCTGACCAGCTTCATCCCTTGGGATGACCGGCTGGAAGCCTGAGGAGATTGATCATGAAAATAAGCAAACGTCGTCAGATTCTCGCGCTCGGTGGCCTGGCGGCCTTCGGCGCTGGTTTTTCCGAAACAGCCAGCCGCATGGTTGGCAAGGTTCTGGGACACGACGAGCCCAAACACAAGACCGCCGGCGATGCGCCCGAGCCAGAGTTCAGGGTCGATCGCCTGGGCAACGTGGCAATCAATCCGGCGCAGCAGGTCAGCTACACCACCTGTCTCGGCTGCACCACGATGTGCGGCGTGCGGGTACGCATCGACCGGGCTTCCGGCAAGGTGCTGCGCGTCGCGGGTAATCCGTACAGCCCGCTCTCCACCGATCCGCATCTGCCGATGAAGGCCAGCGTGCGTGAAAGTTTCGCCGCGATCTCGGCCTTCGGCAACAAGGGACTGGAGGGCCGCTCCACCGCCTGCGGCCGCGGCAACGCCGTCGCGCAGCAGATCGATTCTCCGTACCGGGTACTGACGCCGTTGAAACGGGTCGGCCCGCGCAACGGCGGCCGATGGGAACCGATTTCCTTCGAGCAGTTGCTCAAGGAAGTGGTCGATGGCGGCAACCTGTTCGGCGAAGGCGCGGTCGAGGGGCTTGGCGCGCTGCGTGATATCAAGACCCCGATCGACAGCAACAAGCCGGAGTTGGGACCGCGCGTGAACCAGGTCGCGGTACTCTCCAGCGTCAACGATGGCCGCAACAGTTTCGCCCGCCGCTTCTTTCAGAAGGCGTACGGCACCATCAATTTCTTCGGACACGGATCCTACTGCGGCGGCGCGTATCGTTCCGGCGCGGGCGCGCTGTTCGGCGACTTGAAGGCTATGCCGCACGGCAAACCGGATTTCGCCAATGCCGAATTCGTGCTTTTTGTCGGCACCGCCCCCGGCCAGGCGGGTAATCCGTTCAAGCGCCAGGGTACTCTGGTAGCCAAGGCGCGTACCGAAGGCAAGCTTTCCTACGTCGTGGTCGATCCGGTGCTCACGCATGCGAACAACCGCGCCAGCGGCGATCGCGGGCGCTGGCTGCCGATTCGCCCCGGTACCGACGGCGCGATGGCGATGGCGATCATCCGCTGGCTGTTTGAAAACGATCGCATCGACAGCCGCTTCCTGAGCTTTCCGAATGCTGCCGCGGCAAAGGAAAACGGCGAGCCGTCCTTCTCCAACGCCACGCACCTGGTGGTGGTCGAGCCCAAGCACCCGCGCGAGAGCCGCATGCTGCGCGCGTCGGACATGGGCGTCGAAATGACGGAAGAGCTGCGCTACAAGGAAGGCGATGCGTTCGTCTGCCTTGACGAGGCCGGAAAGCCGGTGTTCCACGATCAGGCCAAGGGGCCGGCCCAGCTCTTCGTCGATACGGTAATGAATGTCGACGGCAAGGACATCCGCGTCAAGTCATCCTTGCAATTGCTCAAGGAAGAAGCGATGCGGCTCGATCTTGCCGCCTATGCCGAGGCCTGCGGCATCGATGCCGGCACGCTGGCCGCATTGGCAAAAGAACTGTCCTCGCACGGCAAGCGCGCCTCGGTCATCGCGCACGGCGGCATGATGAGCGGCAGCGGCTTCTATAACGCCTATGCGCTGATGAGCATCAATACCCTGCTCGGCAACATCAACTGGAAAGGCGGCTTCGTCGCCAACGGCGGCGGCTTCAAGTTCGATGGCGAAGGTCCCCGCTATAACCTTGAAAAATTCGCAGGCATGGTCAAGCCGAGCGGCACGCCGCTCGGACGCAACGTTCCCTACGAGAAGACCTCGGAGTTCACCGCGCGCAAAGCCGAAGGCAAACCTTATCCGGCAGCGGCGCCGTGGTTCCCCAATGCACCGGGCCTGACGACGGAACTGCTGCCAGGCGCGATCAGCGGCTATCCGTACTCGCTGAAGGCACTGATCCTGTGGTCGTCCAACCCGGTATACGGAATCCCAGGACTGCGCGCACGAATCGGTAAGGATCTGGCCGATCCGAAGAAGCTGCCGTTGATCATTTCGGTCGACCCGTTCATCAACGAGAGCAATGCCTATGCCGACTACATCGTGCCCGATTCGCTGATGTATGAAAGTTGGGGCTGGGTTGCGGCCTGGAACGGCGTGCCGACCAAGGCAATGGGTGCGCGCTGGCCGGTCATCGAGCCGAAAGCGCAGAAGACACCCGAAGGCCTAGCCATCGGCATGGAAACCTTCTTCATCGCATTGGCCAAGGCAATGCAGTTACCGGGATTCGGCGATGCCGCTCTCAGCGATACCGAAGGCAACGCCTTCGCGCTGAACACGCCGGAAGACTGGTATCTGCGCGGCGGCGCCAACATCGCGTGGCAGGGCAAGGAGCCGGTGGCGGACGCAACCGACGAAGACATCATCCTGTCCGGCGTCGAGCGGCTGCGCCCGCTGCTTGAAAAAACGTTGAAGCCGGAAGAAATAGCCAAGGTGGCATTCCTGCTCAGCCGCGGCGGACGCTATCAGCCGGGCAAGGACGCGTACGATGAAGAAAATCCCGAATGGATGCGCAACCCGATGAAGCCGATGTCCCATCTGTGGAACGACAACGTGGGAAGCTCGAAGAACAGCCTGTCGGGTAAACGCAATCGCGGATGCGGCACGTGGATCGAACCTTCCTTCGCGGACGGCACGCCGGTAGAGAAGATCTATCCCGCCAAGGAATGGCCGCTGCAGCTGGTGAGCTACAAGTCGGCGCTGCAGAATCCGTACTCGATCGGCGCCACGCGCCTGCTCGCGGTGCATCCGGAAAACCCGGTGCTGATCCATCCGGACGATGCCGAACGGCTGCATCTGAAAATGGGCGACCTGGCGGAAATCACCACCCCCGGCGGCAGCCTGAAGGCGCGCATCATGGTTCATGCCGGCATTACGCCGGGCGTCGCTGCGTTCGAACATGGCTTCGGCCATCGCGAACTCGGGGCACGCGCGCATCGGATCGGGGCCAAGCGTCAGCCTCAGGACGAGCGGCTCGCCGCTGGCGTCAACATCAATGACATCGGCATGATGGACCCGACGCGAGCCGACAATGCACCGTGGGTCGACGCCGTCGCCGGCACCTCGGTACGGAACGGCCTGCCGGCGAAAATCCGGCGGGCTTGAATAACAAGGCGCTAATCCAGCGCCGCCGGATCGGCCCGCAGCATCAGGCGGGCCAGTTCGGCGGCCGAGGACAATCCGGCTTTTTCCATCACATGCTGGCGGTGAATGTGGACAGTCTTTTCGCTGATCCCCAGCGCCGCCGCAATCAGCTTGTTGGGTTGTCCGAGCGCGACCAGGCGCGCCACCTCCCGTTCCCTGGGCGACAACGCGGCAAGCAATGCGACAGCCTCCGCGCGTATCCGCGCTTCCTGGACTGCTTCGGCGCTGCGGCGGACCGCCGCTGCCACCGCATCGAGAACGACCTGGTCCTTGAACGGCTTTTCGATGAAGTCGGCAGCACCGGATTTCATCGCCTGAACCGCCATCGACACGTCGGCATGGCCTGTCATGAAAAGAATCGGCAGATGAATGCCGCGCTCGTACAGCACCTGCTGCAGTTCGAGCCCGCTCATGGTCGGCATGCGGATGTCGAGAAGCAGGCAGCTCGGCTGCAAGGGCACCGTAGCCACTTCGAGAAATTCTTCGGCGGAAGCATGCAGTTGCACTTTCCAGCCGACCGACTCAAGCAGAAAGCGCAATGACCGGCGCAGGCCGGCATCGTCGTCGACGACGTGAACAAGACATTGATCAGGCGGACAGTTCATGGCAAGGAAGAGAAAAAGAGAAACACATGCCCGGGCCGTCCCGGTTCGGTTCTGCCCATAGCCGGCCGCCATGGGCTTCAATGATGGTTTTGCAGATCGGCAGGCCCAGACCCAGTCCATCGGGTTTGGTAGTGAAAAACGGTTCGAACAAGTGCGATTGCTGGTCGGCATCAAGCCCGACACCCCGGTCGAGCACGTGTACCAGAAGGCGCTTGTCGGCCTGTTCAATGACAACCTGAATGCCTTGGCGCTCGGCAGGCAGACCGCGGCTGGCGTCGATGGCATTCTTGATCAGATTGAGCAGCACTTGCTGAATCTGCGGGCCGTCGGCCAACACCTGGCACCTGCCCTTCGAACGGTCGTCGATGGCGATGTCTGGTGCGCGCGCCAGCATGCCGGCGATCAGTCGCCTGGCTTCGCCGGCAATCGACGACAGGTCAACCGGCTCGCGGGTCGCGACCCGTTTTTTGGCAAAATGTCGGATGCGCTTTACAATGCCGCCGGCGCGCTCCGCTTCGTTGGCGATTTCCGTGCAGGCTTCGTTAACCGCATCCGGCGTCAGCGTTCCACCGGCCTGCCGGCGCAGCACACTGCGGGCATAGGTGCCGATGGTGGTAAGCGGCTGGTTGATCTCGTGAGCCAGATTTCCCGAGAGTTCGCCAAGCACCGACAGCCGTGAAAGATGTTCCATCTGTTCCTGATTTTCACGCATGCGCGATTCCGCAAGCTTGCGGGCATGCAGCGAATCGCGCAGTTCGGCGGTGTGGTGATGAACCTGGTATTCGACGCGAACGGTGTGAATCACCCAGGCAATCAGCACGGCCAGGATGCCGAGCAGCCACGGCCAGAAACGACGGGCAAAGGCCCCGGGTGTAATGTCGCGCAGGTAGGCATAGGGCCCTACCCGCAACTCCCGATACAGTTCGTGGACCGGTTGATAGTCTGCCGGCACGGACCAGCTCAGACCGCCCTGAACTTCCGGCATGCCAAGCAACGCGCGTGCGACTGCTTTGGCCAGAGTCCGGTCGGTCTGGTGCGTTACCGCGATCGGCCAGTCAGGGTACAACTCGGATGATGTCGCACACGGAAATCCCTTTTCCTGCCGCGGCGAGAGCACACGAAAATCGTCAAGCCTGATGCGGCCTTCGCCGGCCATCTGTTCCAGCAGGCAGGCGCGAACGATACCTGCATCCGCCTCGCCGCGTTGTACTGCATCGACTACGCGAGACATCGGCAAGCCGACGAAACGAAGTTCCTTGAGATCCGACTCCGGATCGAAGCCTTGTTTCTGCAGTTCGCGTGCCGCGATCAGATAGCCGCCGAATGCGTCCGGTGCAATCGCCGCGACTTTCTTCCCGCCAAGCGAGGAAAGGTCGGTCAGATCCGCACGGTCAGCGCGCCCAAATACCGCCGAGCCGATGGCTCGATCAGCCGTGGCAACGTGAGGCGAGACCAGGGTAGCGATACGGCTGAGGCCGAACTCGGCTTCCATCGTTACGTAATAGCCGGGGTTGGTGATGACCAGGTCGATGCGCTGGTCTGCGATCGCCTTGCGCAAGCTGTGCGCATCATAGATATCCAGGCGGAACCGGTATTCGGGAAGTGCGTCGCCAAGATAATCGAGAACCGGCGCCCAATCCGAGATGGCCGCGCGTTCGCCCTGATAAGCGAACACACCGATGGCAACTTCTTTGTTCGATGCTCGGGCGGCGGCGGAAAATACAAAAATGGCGCAGAACGCCAGATAACCGAGAAAGCAAATCGAGGCGCGTCCTAGTCCCGCCATCGTCAGCTCCGGACGCAAAGCAGAGTTCAGTGCATTCATATCAGAAAGCGGACGAAGCATCAGTACGGCTCGTGCCATATCCGTTGTCCGCTCCTTTTATCCGGTGGCATCAGATGATCACCGCGTGCACCGGATCATGCGGCGACCTCGGCATTTCGGGCAGGATTGAAATTTCATCCGGTGCGATCGCGAATTTCCAGCATTGTGTGTTGTGACTGGAAGGCGCCAGGGCCGATGCCGCTCCCTGCAGAAATTCCCGTCTGATCATCATGGCGTGTGCCTTAAGCAGAGTCACCGATTCTACGGAGCAGGCTTAAAAAACGATTGACCCATATCAAAATTTCCGGGAATGCTTGCGCGTGGAATAACGGTCATCGACTCGCCTTAACTGGCTTTTTTCGACTCTTGGGAGTCAGCATCGTCCCGGTACAGCCCGGAGATCCGCAATGGCATGGGAACGCGCGTTTAATTGTCGGTGTATGCCGTCCTTCGTAAATCAACGCATAGTAGTAAGTCAGTTCTTCGCCGCGTTCAATATCCATCAGCGAATAAATATAAACGCGACCATCCTCATGTTCGAAAGGCTCGCAATTCGGTTCGCAGGAATGATTGATGAAGCGTGCCTCGTTGCCATGCCTGGCGCCATCGATCACGCGGCCGTCAGCCAGGCTGAAGAAAAAGGTATGGCTGATGGGGGCGCCCGCCGCTTCGGCGCGCGCAAGCGCGGTTGCCCATTCAATCCGCTCGCCCTGGTACTCGACGATGCGTTCGCCGGCCGGAATTCTGCGGCGCGCAAAAACGCCGTTGCCATGGACACCGGAGGTTTTAACTATGTATGGCGGCAATTTTCGCATGAGCTATTTCAAAGCAGGAGGCTGTAATGTGGTTAGGTAAAAATATAGGGATGGAGTTCGGATGAAGCATAACAATCGCGTGTGAAGGCAAGCATGCCGATCCGCGTAATTATGACATTGCGCAGAACGGCCGCGGCGAATCCAAGAATGCCGGGCAGGATGCCATCCTTCAAAATAGTGCTTTGAGTTCCCCGCCCTTTCCGCGCTCGCGGAAAAAGAGTGCAAGTAAGCTACCTCTCCACCGGCGGAGAGGCATCAGGGGCGAGGCTTGACGCAGACATTATGTAGTGGTCAAGCAATTTCGGACACTGCGATAGGTTCTTTTTCTGCCCTGTTCCGTTCAAAGACGGCGGGCGACAGATTGCCCAATACTGAATTGATTCGCTCACTATTGTAGAA